>Ga0105240_10016179_pt1 | contig 10110 bp, 12 predicted proteins | sample KBSC54metaG_FD_80426 | JGI IMG/M metagenome (GOLD analysis project Ga0105240, IMG submission 80426) | Corn rhizosphere microbial communities from Kellogg Biological Station, Michigan, USA - KBS C5-4 metaG | ecosystem: Host-associated > Plants > Roots > Rhizosphere > Soil | place: Michigan, USA... | reverse complement strand
GGCGTTGTCGCCCTCGTCCCACGCGATGTTCAATTTCTTCGCGGCCTCGTTCGCGCGCCACCAGTTGTCGGCCACGACCGCGACGAAGTCGGCGCCCTTCACGATGCCCTTCACGCCGCGCATCTTCCCGGCCTCGGCGCTGTCGACGCTCTTCAGCTTCCCGAGGAAGACGGGCGATTGCACGATCGAGGCCTTCAACATGCCGGGCAGCTCGACGTCGACGCCGTAGACGGGAAGGCCGCGCACCTTGTCGGGCATCTCGAGGCGGCGCATCGGCTTGCCGGCGATGGTCCAGTCCTTCGCGTCCTTGAGCTTCACGTCCTTCGGCGCTTCCATCCGGCCCGCCGCGGCGGCCACCTTGCCATAGGTGGTACGGCGCTTCGACTTGCCGTGCGTGATGACACCCTTCGCGACCTTGCACTCGGAAGGATCCACCTTCCACTGCTGCGCGGCGGCGGAGACGAGCATCGTGCGCGCCTGGGCGCCGGACTTGCGCAAGTATTCCTGCGACGTGCGCACGCCCGCGCTCCCGCCGGTCGACATCGAGCCCCAGATGCGCTTCCTCTTGATGTGCTCGTTGGGCGAGGCGAACTCGGTCGCGACCTTGTTCCAGTCGCATTCGAGCTCCTCGGCGACGAGCTGCGCGAGGCCCGTGAGGCTGCCCTGGCCCATCTCGGAGCGCGCGATGCGGATCACGACGCGGTCGTCGGGATAGATCACGAGCCAGTGCGTGACCTCGTGCTGGTCGTCGTGCATGCCGAAGCCGGGGGTCCCGGCCGGCGAATTCGTCACCCCGGCGTAGGCCGGGGTCCGATTTCCCGCAGCTTGCGCGGCGGCGGCAAATTCGAACGCGATGGCGCCACCGGCGGCGGCGGAAACCTTGAGGAATTCGCGGCGATCGATCTTCATGGCGTCCTCCTCAGATCTTCTGGCCGTTGGGGGCGATGGCCGGGGCGGGCGTGGTGTCCGCGACGTTCTGGCCGGCCGCGGCGTGGATCGCCTTCTTCACGCGCGCATACGTCCCGCAGCGGCAGAGATTGGTCACGCTCGCCTCGATGTCGGCATCCGTCGGGCGCGGGTTCTTCGCGAGCAGCGCCGCGGCCGACATCATCATGCCGGTCTGGCAGTAGCCGCACTGCGGCACATCGTTGCGGATCCACGCCATCTGCACTTTCGAGAGTCCCTTCTGCCCCATGCCTTCGATCGTCACGATCTTCTTGCCCGCCACGCTGCCCACGGGCGTCACGCAGGAGCGCGTCGCCACGCCATCGACGTGGACCGTGCACGCGCCGCACTGCGCGATCCCGCAGCCGTACTTGGTGCCCGCGAGCTTGAGCTCGTCGCGCAGAACCCACAGGAGGGGCATCTCCTCCTCGACGTCCACGCTCTGGACTCGGCCGTTGACGTTCAGCTTCATGAAGGATTCTCCGGTTGAGGGGGCAAGGGGCGGAAACCGCGGAAACCGGGGACGCACCCCGAATTCGCCAGGCGAACCGAATCAGAATACTCGAAGAGCGGCGCAACGTCGGCGGTGTCGCCTGGCGAATTCGGGGTGCGTCCCCGGTTTAAATAACACCGAACTCCGCGGCAACCTTCCCGTAGAAAACGGGCACGCCGCTGGCGCGCACGATGTCGAGCAGGCGCGTGGCATCGAGGTCGCTCACGATGAACTCGACCTCGACGGTCAAATCGCCGGCGAGCTCGAAGAACTTGGCCTCGTGCAGCACGCCATGGCGGCCGTAGCCCGCCATCGCCTTGAACGCCGTGCCGCCGGGAATGCCGAGCCTCTTCGCCTCGGCGAGGAGCCATTCGTAGAAGAGCACGCCGTGGACCTTGCGGTCCTCGTGGGCATAGAAGCTCAGGTAGAAGCCGTTCATCGCGCAGACAATAGCGCCGATGCGAGCGCGATGCCGGCGAACGTGCACGCGATCGACCCCATCACATGCGCACCGATGAGCGCCGCGCCCCAGCCGAGCTGCCCGCGCGAGAGCAGCGTCGTCGCCTCGGCCGAGAAGGTGGAGAAGGTCGTGAGCCCGCCGAGGAAGCCGGTGGTGAGGAGGAGCCGCAGTTCCGGCGACATCGCCTCGTAGTGGCTGATGAGCGCGATGCACACACCCATGAGGAAGCCGCCGACGAGGTTCGCCGCGAGCGTGCCGAGCGGGACCGTGGGGAAGAGGGGATTCAGCAGCAGCGACAGTCCCCAGCGGGCCCAGGCGCCGATGGCCGCACCTCCGCCCACCGCCGCGATGGCTCCGACGGGCACGCCCACCTCAGCCCGGCCCCACGATGTACGTCGGCGCGTTCGGCGGGCGCGTGCCGCGCACCAGCGTGAAGTGCGACCAGTCGCCCGTCTCGACCGCCGTGCGCAGCATCGCCTCGTACTGGTTCATGAGTTGGGAGTCGTGCGGCGAGGCCGCGTAGTAGTAGAGATAGTCCTGCAGGTTCGACGCGTCGCAGTGGCCCTGGAACGCGCAGGCCTGCTGCACGCGGGTGTTGTCCGCGCCGCAAGCATAACCGTACTCGCAGGCGACGAGCGTCCAGGCGTTGTGCAGCGCGCGCGGCTCGAGCATCGGGCCGTCGGATCCATCGCGCACGGTGAGGTCGCGATACGAGTTGGAGAGGATGCGCCCCGCCTCGAGGATCGCACCCGGATCGCGCGTCTGCGCCAGTTGCTCGAGCGAGCCGATCTGCTCGTCGCTCAGCGTGCCATGGTCCCAGTGGCCGCGCTGGCCCAGGCGCACCTCCTCGCCGATCTGCATCGCCTTCGCCTCGGCGCTGCCGGCGTCGGCGGCCTTGCCGAGCATCGCGCGCAGGTCCGCCTGCGTCATCGTGAGGTCGCCAAAGCCCTCGCACACCTGCGCGTTCACGTCCTCGAACGCGGCGAGCCGCTTGTCGCGCTGCGGGTCGTTCGGCGCCAGCGTCTTCATGAACTCGTCGCGCACCTGCTCGTTCGTCTTGCCGCGATTGGGCGAGCGCCAATAGGGACGGTCGGTCACGTTCGCGCAGCGGCTCGCGATGCGATACAGCACATAAGCGCCATCGGCCGTGGCGCCTTCGGGAGAGTTCCTCAGCCGGTCCCAGAGCGGCCGATAACGCTTTGCCGCCAGCAGGTCCTGGCGCGGGCCGGAGCGGATCGTCACGCGCACCGCCGGGGCCTGCGACACCCGCCGCGGATTGATCGCGAGCACGGTCGAAGGCGCGGGCCGCGGCACGGCCTCATCGGTATGCGGTGCGGGAGCCGCATCGGTAGAGACCTTGATCGGCACGGACTCGCTGGGCGGCAGGAGCGCCACCCATGTCGCGATGGCACCGGCGAGCACGCCCGCGCCCGCGACGAAGAGGCCCGTCCTCACCGCGCGTCCTCGAGCACGAATTCGGCGCCGCGCTCGGCGATCATGTATGTCGGCGCATTGGTGTTGCCGGACGTGATGCGCGGCATGATCGAGGCATCGATCACGCGCAGCCCCTCGATGCCGTGCACGCGCAGGCGATCGTCGACCACCGCCATCGCGTCCCTGCCCATCTTGCAGGTGCCGACCGGGTGGAAGATCGTCGAGCCGAGGTCGCCCGCGGCCTTCACGAGCTCGCCGTCCTCATCGCACGCGGGTCCCGGGCGCCACTCCTGCGGCCTGTATCGCGCCATCGCGGGCGCGGCCATGATGCGGCGCGTGAAGCGCATCGAGTCCGCGGCCACCCGCTGGTCCTCGGGCGTGGTGAGGTAGTTGACCAGGATCGCGGGCGCCGCCATCGCGTCCGCCGACTTGATGCGCACCGAGCCGCGCGACGTCGGCCGCAGGTTGCACACCGACGGCGTGATCGCCGGGAAGGTGTGCAGCGGATCGCCGAACTTGTCGAGCGAGAGCGGCTGCACGTGCCATTCGATGTTGGGCGTCTCCTCCGAGGGCTCGCTCTTCGCGAAAGCCCCGAGCTGCGACGGCGGCATCGTGAGCGGCCCGGTCTTGAAGAGCAGGTACTCGACCATCATCGCCGCCTTGCCGATGAGCGAGTTCGCGCGTGTGTTGAGCGTCGGGCCGTCGACCTTCCACACCATGCGGATCTGCAGGTGGTCGTGCAGGTTCTCGCCCACGCCCGCGAGCTCGTGCACGACGGGAATGCCCAGGGCGCCCAGCAATGGCGCGGGCCCGATGCCGGAGAGCTGCAGGATCTGCGGCGAGCCGATGGAGCCCGCGGCGAGGATCACGCCGCGCTTCGCGCGCGCGATGCCGTCGCCCTGCCCTTCGACCATCATCTCGATGCCGGTCGCGCGCCGAGCTCCATCGGCCTGCTCGACGATCACGCGCCGCGTGTGCGCCTTGGTCATCACCGTGAGGTTCGGGCGCGACATCGCGGGACGCAGGAATGCTTTCGTGGCGCTCCAGCGCACGCCCTTGCGCTGGTTCATGTGGAAATACGCGTTGCCGAAGTTGTCGCCGCGGTTGAACTCGTCGACCTTCGGGATCCCGGTCTCGGCGGCCGCCTCGCGCCACGCATCCAGGATTTCCCACCGCACGCGCGGCTCTTCCACGCAGAGCTCGCCGTCGCAGCCATGGTGCTCGTTCGCGCCCCCGAAATGCTTCTCGGCGCGCTTGAAATAGGGAAGCACGTCGCTCCAGGACCAGCCGCGATTGCCGAGGCTTGCCCAATGGTCGTAGTCCACGCGCTGGCCCCGCATGTACACCATTGCATTGATCGATGAGCAGCCGCCGAGGACCTTGCCGCGCGCGTAGCCGAGGCTGCGGCCGTTCAGTCCCGGCTCGCTCTCGGTCTTGAAGCACCAGTCGGTGCGCGGGTTACCGATGCTGAAGAGGTAGCCGACGGGCACGTCGATCCAGAACCAGTCGTCCTTGCCGCCGGCCTCGACCACCAGCACCTTGTGGCGGCCGTCCTTCGTGAGGCGGTTGGCGAGCACGCATCCGGCGCTGCCCGCGCCCACCACGATGTAGTCGTAAGAGCCGAAATCCCGCACGCCGAAATGCTAGCACCTGCGGCGCATGCCGGCGCGCGGGCGAAAATCACTTCGGCACGTACATCCGGGAGGCCACGGTGTAGGCCACGCGGGACACGGTGCCCGCGGTCGCCTCCGCGCAGCCGGTCGTGGGCGCGGCGCCGCCGGAGGTATTCACGCGCTGCACGCTCGAGACCTTGCTCAGCACGCCCTCCGGCCCGTCGGACTTCGCGGCGAGGAGCAGCCACGGGATGGCCCCCGCTCCGGTCGCATCGGCGTGGGCCTTCACGCTGCCGGCCACGCGGCTGCCGTCCGGCGCTTCCCAGCGCGGTCCGGCGAAGTGCTTGCCAGCATGCGCGCCGTACGCGTCGAAGAGTTCCGCCTCGGGCGCGACGAACGCCCATTCGCAGGTCTACGAGTGCCGCGCTGTAACGGGGCCGCCGTACGCCGACGCAGCGGATGCGCAACCGGGGAAGATCGCGCCACGCGAAACGCGATCTCGCCGGGCAGCGCCCGCTCAGGCGTCGCGGTTCTGCGTGCCTTCGCCCGGAGTGATGAAGAGCATCGTCGCCGCTTCCTCGACGCGGGCCGTGTGCCAGGTGCCCATCGGCACGATCACGAACTCGGCGGGCTGGGTGAGCTTCACCGTGCGTTGCTGCGCGCCTTCGCCGAGGACGAAGGTGGCAGCGCCCGAGAGGAGCACCACGACCTCGTCGCCCGCGGGATGGATCTCCCAGCTCGGCCAGTCACGATCGAAGTGGTGCGCGGCCACGAGCCGGCGGCCCTTGAAGCCCTCGAACCTGCGGTCGAGCTCCTCGTAGATGGCGGGGCCCACGTCGATGGAGCTGCAGCGAAGGTCCGGGCCGTTCACCACGTAAGTGTCGAAAAGGTTCGGCATCGCGTCCCTCCGCTGCTGGTCGATGGGACAACGATAACGCAGCGCAGGACGGCGTGGAGCCGCCGCCTCAGATGCGAGGCGATGCGATGAGCTTCGCGAGGGTGAAGCGATGGCAATGCTTCACATCCTCGCCGCAGACGCAGAGGATCGTGACGTCCCGGTCGCGCGCGAGGGTCTTCAGCAGCCGCAGCAGGGATTTCTGGCCGTGGTTCTTGATGGTCGCGCAGCGCGCATCGACCGGCCCGTCCTCGAGGAGCTCCTTCACGTAGGCGCGCGAATAGGCCGGCCACGCGACGGCGCCCTGCTGGTAGCTTCGGAGCAGCTCCTCGCTCGGCCCGAGCGCGGGCAGCCACGCGTCGTAGCGATCGGTCGCGAGACCGCGGCCGCGGAAGCGGCTGGTCAGGATGCGCAAGCCGTCCTCGGGATCGACCGGGCTCCAGGCGGACTTGGTGCGGATCACGCCTTCACTCGGGCGCGGCTCGCGTCGCGCGCCAGACTTCCTGGCCGTTGCGCACCAGCGCGACCGTGGCCGGGCGGCCATCGTCGCTCAGCGTGAAGCGGAAGTGCCCGTCCATTGTCGGGTTCACCGCTTCTTCGGTCGGCGACGCGAGGAACACCTGCCGCGTGGACCCGTCGGGAAACCTCGCCATGAGCACGCCCACTTGCCACACGAGCTGGAGCCTTTGTCCCGGTGCGATCATGAACGTGCCGCCGTATCTCGCATGCATCTGGTCGTAGAGGGGCTTGCCGTCGTAGAGCCGCGTGTCGACGCTCTCGACCTTGCGCCACGCACCACCCTCGCGCGCGAAGACTTGGCGTTGCAGCACCCAGCGCTCCCACGTGCCGGCGCGATCGCGCAGCCGCAGGCGAGCCGTGCGTTCCGCGCGATCGCCGCGCATCACGACCTCCGGCAGGTACTCCTGGCGCAGGGTCCCGGGCGGGAGCGGCGTGGCTTGCAGGTCGCGCTCGGCGGCGGCATTCACCGCGGCCTCGACGTCCGGCGCGGCCCTTGTGCCAGGAGCCGCGGCGGAGGCCGATGGAGCCGGATGCACGGCGACTTCGCCGCACGCGGCGAGCACGAGCGCCGCGACGATCGGCGCGAATCGGTGCGAAAGCCCGAGGCCAAATGGATGCGTCATGGCGTCAACGCGGAGGTGCCAGACCCGCGCGCGTGATGACTTCCTCGGCCGCGGGAGACGCGAGGTAATCGATGAGAGCCTTACCCGCCGCGGGCTCCTTCGCATTCGCCGTGAGCGCACCGGCGAAGGTGAATCCCGGTTGCAGCTCGGCGGGAATCGCGCCCACGTAGGTCGTGCCCGGCACGTTGATCACCTCGCTCACCTGCTGGAAGCCGAGCTGCGCTTCGCCGCGCGCGACGACCGCGGCGACCGGCTCGCCCGAGGGCGGGCCGCGCACCTTGCGGCTCTTGCCCTTCACGTCGTTCGCGACGCCGAGCTTCTCGAACAGCGTGGTCGAGAGATACGTGCCGCTCCCGCTATCGGAGTAAGCGATCGACTTCGCATCGTGGAGCGCCTTCCTGAAGGCGTCGACGGTGGAGATGTCGGGCTTGGGCTCGCCCGCTTTCACGACGGCGCCGATGAGCGAGCGCGCGAGCGTGGTCTTGCTGTCGCCCTTGACCAGCCCGCGTTCCGCGAGCTTGCTCGCCGATTCCCCATCGAGGATCACCACGTCGGCGCTTTCGCCGCGCGTGAGGCGCGTGGGGATGGCCTCCGGCGAATCGCCCATCGAGGGGCCGCGCACCGTGATGACGTGGTGGCCGGTGTGCTGCTCGAACTTCGGCACCAGCTCCGAGTACGCGTGAAAGAAGCCCGCCGAGATCATGACGTGGACGTCGGCGGCGCGCGCCGTACCCGCGATCCAAAGCGCGGCGACGCCAAGGATGAGGAAGCGGATATTCATCATTCGGTCTTGATCCCGGCTTTCTTGATGATGGGCCACCATTTCTCGGTCTCGGCCCGATGATATGCGCCGAGCGCCGCGGGTGTCTGCTGCTCGCGCGGGAACGGCTCCTGGCCGAGGTCGGCGAGGCGCGCGCGCACCGTCGGATCGGCCAGCGCCGCGACCACGGCGGCGTCGAGCCTCGCGACCACGTCCGGCGGCGTGCCCTTCGGCGCCCAGAGCGCGTGCCAGCGCGAGAAGTAGAAGCCCGGAAGGCCTGCCTCGTCGACCGTCGGGATTTCGGGCGCGGCGGCCATGCGCTTCGGCGCCGTCACGGCGAATGCCTTGATCTTTCCCGCGCGCACGTGCGGCAGCGAGCTCGTCGGGTCGTCGATGATGAGGTCGATGTGGCCGGCGAGGAGATCCTGCATCGCGGGCGCGGCGCCGCGATACTGGATGAACTGGAACCTCGTCTGCGTCGCGTTCTGGAAGAAGACGCCGCCCACATGCTGCGGGCTGCCCGGCCCGGCGGTTCCTTCCGAGAGCTTGTCCGGGTTCGCCTTGATCCACGCGATGAACGACTTCAAGTCGGTGGCCGGCGCCGTCGCGCGCGCGACGATCACGTAATCGTTCGACGTGAGGAGCGAGATCGGCTGGAAGTCCGTGAGCACGTCGTACGGCAGCTTGTAGACCGCGGCATTGACGACGTGCGTGCTCCAGTGGCCGATGATGAGGGTGTGGCCGTCGGGCGCGGCGCGCGCGACGCGTCCCACGCCGATGTTCCCATTCGCCCCGGGCACGTTCTCGACGACCACGGGTTGCCCCAGCGTCTTCGTCATCTGCTCCGCGAGGAGCCGCGCGATGGTATCGGTCGGCCCGCCCGCCGGAAACGGCACGACGAGCGCGACCTGGCGGGTGGGATAGCCCTGCCCTAAAGCGAGGGAGCACAGCGCGAGGCCCGCGACGAGCGCGAGCCACGTCCGCCACCGTTTCACGACATCCTCCAGCGCTCGTCGGCCAGCACCACCGACGTCTCGACCTGGCGCGGCGGAATGGACCAGTACTTGCGCAGCAGCTGGTCCTTCTCGTCACGCTGGACGACCGTGAAGCCGTTCTTGCGATAGAAGCCGATCGCCCACGACGCATCGGCCCACGTGCCGATGAGGAGCGGCTTTTCGGTGAGACGGCGCAGGCGCTCGAGCAGCAGGCTGCCCACGCCATTGCGCTGCGTGCCGGGCGCGACATAAGCATGCCGCACGAGCGTCACGTCGCCGCGATCCTGGATGCCCATGGCACCGAGGAGCTCACCCTGCTCCGCGACCCAGAAGCGCACGCCCGCGGCGATCTCCGCCTCGAGCTCGCCGGCGCTCATGTACGGCTCGTGCCAGCGGTCGGCGGGAATGACGCCGCGGTAAGCTTCGGCCGCGGCGTTGACGATCTCGAGGACCTTCGGCAGGTCGGAAGGCACGGCCTCGCGGACGTTCATCGCGCTCCCCCTTGGGCGGACGGACGGGGTGCCTACACTACACCGGCGCGCCGCGGTGCGTCACCAAAAGCTTATTTCGCGTTGTTTGCCGCTATTCGACCTTCAGGTCGAGGGCCTTCGCGACGCGCTTGTAAGTGGCGATCTCGGCGTCGAGCTCTTTCGCGAAAGCCGCACCGCACGTCGATACGGGCTCGATGCCGGCGGCGACGAGGCGATCGCGCACCGCGGCATCCTTGGCGAACCCGTCCGCCTGCGCCTCGAGCGTGCGCACGATGGCGTTCGGCGTGCCCGCCGGTGCCAGCAGCCCGTACCAGACCTCGGCGTTGAAGTTGGCCACACCCTGCTCGGCGAACGTGGGAATGTCGGGCACGAGCCGCGAGCGCTCGGGAGCGGCGACCGCGAGCGCGACGACCTTGCCCAGCTTGATCTGTTGAATGACCGTGCCGACCGTGGCGAGATAAGCGTCGACCTCGCCGGCGAGGAGTGCCGTGGAGGCCGGAGCGCCGCCCTTGTACGGGACGTGCGTCATCGAGGTCTTCGTCATCTCGAGCAGGTGCGCCGTCGCCAGGTGCACCGCGCTTCCGATGCCGACGGAGGCATAGGTGTAAGTGCCCGGCTTCTCGCGTACCTTGGCGAGGAATTCCTGCAGCGACTTCACACCCATCTTCGGCGAGACCACGAGCACCGTCGGGCTCTTCGCCACGATGCAGATCGGCGCGAAGGATTTCGACGCGTCGAACCTGATGCGATCGGCGTAGAGAGCGGGGATCATCGCGTGGTTCTGCGCCGCGGCGAGCAGCGTGTAGCCGTCGGGCGCGGCCGAGGCCACGGCCTCCGTCGCGATGATCGAGTTGGCGCCCGGCTTGTCGTCGACGACGAAGG
>Ga0105240_10016178_pt1 | contig 10111 bp, 10 predicted proteins | sample KBSC54metaG_FD_80426 | JGI IMG/M metagenome (GOLD analysis project Ga0105240, IMG submission 80426) | Corn rhizosphere microbial communities from Kellogg Biological Station, Michigan, USA - KBS C5-4 metaG | ecosystem: Host-associated > Plants > Roots > Rhizosphere > Soil | place: Michigan, USA... | reverse complement strand
CGCCGAGCTGGAAGCGCGCCGCGCCGGTCCGCACGACATCGGTGACGAGCACCTCGGCGATCGCCGCGCGGTGGACGAGCCGGCGGTCGATCGTCTGGCGGAACCCGAGCGCGGTCGCGCTCGGCGCCGGACTGCCGGAGAGGGATCGCTGATCGGTCATTCAGGTGATGAAAACGAGGCTCAGCGATGCGTGAATGTACCCCGAAGCTTTCATCCGTGACCAAATTCTTCTACCTTGTCAACGTACCTCGTTCCAGAGTGAAAAGAGATATGTTCAGGTAAGACGACGCCCCTAATACAGGCTGAATTGAGCATCCTGCAATGGCCCGTCCGGCGCCTGTCGGACCGTCGGTCCGCGGCCGTCGGCTGGGGGCCGGGGTACACGGAATCCAGCTTGCGGATGTGCCGGCTCGTGACTAGGATGTTGGTCATGTCAGAGACGCTTCCGCTCTCCTCCGTCAAGGCCCATCTGTCCGAGCTCGTCGACCGGGTCGAGGATCAGCACGACCGCGTGGTGATCACGCGAAACGGCAGGCCGGCTGCCGTGCTGGTCAGCCCGGAGGACCTCGAAAGCCTCGAGGAGACGCTCGCGATCCTGTCGGATCCGGTCGCGATGGAGCAGATCCGCGAGAGCGAGCGATCGCTTGCGGCAGGCGAGCCGACCACCTCGCTCGCCGAGGTTCAGGCGCGGCTCGCGGCTCGCCGGCGCGACGCCCCGGCGTGAGCGAGCGGCCATGGGACGTGCAGCTGGCGGCGCCCGCACGTCGCCAGCTCGACCGCCTGCCGATCTCGGTCGCTGCCGCGGTTGTCGAGACGCTCGGCGCCATCGCCGGCAATCCGCGTCGGCTCGGCAAGCCGCTGCGGTTCGAGCTGGAGGGCCACTGGTCTGCGCGCCGTGGCCCGTACCGGATCGTCTACCGCATCGACGACGAGACGCGCACCGTCTCAGTCGTCGCGGTCGCGCACCGCGCTGACGTCTATCGGCCGCGGTGAGGGGCTCAAAGCCCAGCGCCCCTGTCCGGTCGGCATCGTAGGGTGCTGGTGTCCGGTCGCCCCAACGTCTGTTCTTGCCCTTGTCAGCCCATCCCGGCATTCTCGACCTCTCCGGTGACCCGAGCGGCGATCCCTCAGGCCTGTCTCGGGAAGAACTCATCGCTCTTGTGAGAGCGCACCGTGAGGCGGGCGTTCGCATCTCCTTTTCCGGTAAGGCCAACGCGCGGCGACTCGCTCGACGCGTCCGTCCCCGTACCCAGCGGACTGTCAAGAAGTACTGCTATGGCACGCCCGAACAGCAGTCGAGAAATCTGGTGATCGAGGGGGACAACCTCCAAGCCCTTGTCACGCTCTATCGGGAGCGAGGTCAGATCGACCTCATCATCACGGATCCCCCTTACAACACAGGCAAAGACTTTCGCTACAACGACCGCTGGGAGGACGACCCGAACGACTCAGGTCTGGGCGAGTTCGTCCGGGAGGACGATACGGCCCGCCACACGAAGTGGATGCGCTTTATGTGGCCCCGGCTGCAAATGATGAAGACGATGCTCAAGCCTGGGGGCGTGCTGGCGATCTGCGTGGATCATCGAGAGCTCTTTCGGTTGGGGCAGATGCTCGATGAGTCCGAACTCTTCGGGGAGAAGAACCGGCTCGCCGTGATCAACTGGCAGAAGTCCTACTCGCCCCGGAACGACAAAGGGCACGTCTCAACCGCCACCGAGTATGTCCTCGTCTATGCGAAGGATGTTGAGAAGGTCAAGACGCGCCTCCTTCCGCGGACCGAGGCGATGGATGCGTCCTACGGTTCCCCCGACGGGGATCCGCGCCGGTGGACTTCGGGCGACCTCTCGGCCGGCAAAGGCAAGTTCAATATAAAAATGGTATATGCCATTCAGTCCCCTTTCACGGGAGAGCTGATCTACCCGCCTCCGGGCTGTTGCTGGCGTCTCGCCCAGCGCGAACTCAAGGCGGCACTCGAGGGGTGGGGCAGTACATACAAGCTCAAGCGATTGAAAGATGACGAGAAGCGAGCCCAGCTGCTCGCGATCCCAGTCGAAGAGCTGCAGCCTGCATCGGCTCTCGTCATCGACGGGGATCTCAAAGCGGCGCGCGATGCGGCGATGGCGATCCACAAGCAAGGGCCATGGCCCCGTGTCTGGTTCATGAAGAAGGGCAGAGGCAAGCCTCGTCTCAAGCGCTACCTCGAGGATGTGAAGCAGGGAAAAGTTCCAATGACGTGGTGGGCGGACGAGGACTACGACGCTCCGCTGGAGCTGGGCTCGGTTGCCTGGACGCATGAGGAGTCCGGGCACTCGCAAACCGGCATCAAGGAGCTCGATGCCATTGTCGGCGACACGCACGGCTTTGAGACAGTCAAACCACTTAAGCTCATGGCCAAGATCATTCAGCTCTGGTGTCCGCCCGAGGGGGCGGTCCTCGATCCGTTCGCCGGATCGGGCACGACTGGCCACGCTGTCCTCGCGCTGAACGATCTCAGCGGAGCGAATCGCCGCTTTGTGCTGATTGAGCAGGGACGCCCTGAGCGTGGCGATAGCTACGCTCGTACGCTCACCGCCGAGCGCCTGCGTCGGGTTCTCACCGGCGAATGGGCCAGCGGTCCGAGTCAGCCCCTCGACGGCGGGTTCAAATTCACGACTTTGGCCAAGAAGGTTGATGCGGCGGCTCTCCTGCGACTTGAGCGCGACGAGATGGTCGATACGGTGATCGCCTCTTACTTTGACTCTACGCAGCGACGGGGACAGGGACTCGTAACGCTCGCCGACGAGCCATACCGGTACCTCGTCGCGCGCAACAGTGAGGACGAGGGCTTCTATCTCGTTTGGGATGGCGCCGACGCAAATACCGACTTCGATGAGCACGTCTACGAGGCTTGTGCCGATGAAGCTCAGGCAGCGGGTCTGAAGCCCGTCTATCATGTATATGCTCGCTTCAACCTCTACCAGACGAGCAACGTGCGCTTCTATCAAATCCCGGATCGCATTTTGGCCGACTTCGGCCTCGATCTCCGGAGCGAGCCATTCGCCGAGGGCGACGAGTGATTGAGCTTTACGGTTTTCAGCAGAAGGCGTCGGCGTCGATTGCCACCCGATTTGTGGAATATGTTCAGGACCCGATCATTAGCGGCCCGATGTCTAGCCAGCGGAGGGTTCCGTTCTTCCAGGCGCTCGCGTCGCTGACCGGTTCCGGGAAGACGGCCATTTTGGCCGATGCCATCTCAGCTATAGGTGGTTCGCTCGAGATCGCGCCCGTTGTGCTCTGGCTCTCGAAGGGGAAGGTCGTCGTCGAGCAGAGTTACGCGAACCTGGAAGCGGGCGGCAAGTACCACCACCTCCTGGGCGAAGCTCGAGTGCAACTGCTCGCCGAGTACAACGCGCGCGAGGTGGCCGACACCGATGTGCCTCTTCTCTTCTTCGCCACAGTCGGAACGTTCAACCGCAAAGATAAGGAGGAGGGCGCGCTCCTCATCTACAAGAGCGACATTGATGACGCGGACGAGTCGACCTGGGAAGCGCTCGGCAGGCGCGAGGACGCGTCCGGAGCTCGTCGACCGCTCATCATTGTGTATGACGAGGCCCACAACTTGAGCGATCAACAGACGGAGATCCTCTTGGAGCTGGAGCCCGACGCGTTCCTGCTCGCGTCAGCAACGATGCGACTTCCCGCAAAGCTCGCTGCGGAGGTGGACGAGCTCAAGCGGCATGGTAAGACCGATGAGTGGCTGGTGACCTCGGTCGATACGAAGGCCGTCGCGGATTCGGGACTGGTAAAGAAGACCATCATCCTCGCTGGCTACAGAACACCAATGGAGGAAACCGTGTCCGCGATGTTCGCGGACCTCCGGGACGCGGAAGCTGAGGCAGAGGCGGAGGGGCTTGAGGGGCGACCCAAGGCGATCTACGTTTGCCAGACGAACATCGTCGAAGGTAACGCCTATTCCAAGGATGATGCGAGGCAGCCGTTCCATCAGCGCAAGGCGCCGCCGATCGTCATCTGGCGCTACCTCACTGAGAGCCTTGGCGTTGATCCCGGGACGATTGCCGTCTACTGCTCGCTCGCTTTTGTGAAGGATTTTCCTCCGCCACCAGATTTCGTACATTTCAGAGGTGGCGACAAGGATTACAGTACGTTCGCAGAGGGCGATTTCCAGCACGTGATTTTCAACCTGAGCCTTCAAGAGGGCTGGGACGATCCGCTGTGCTACTTCGCCTACATTGACAAGAGCATGGACTCGCATGTTCAGGTCGAGCAGGTCATCGGACGCCTCTTGCGACAGCCTGGAGTGCGGCGCTACAGCGCCGAGCGGCTTAACACCGCGCACTTCTATGTACGTGTAGACCGCAACCAGGTCTTCAACGAGATGCTGGACGGTGTCGCGGCAAAGTTGTCAGCGGATGCGCCCGAGATCAGGTTTGTGAAGGCGGGCCCGGGGAAGCAGAAGCCGGAGAAGGTGGCAGTGAAGGGCGACTTCAAGATCCCGGATGTGGCTCTCGTGGCCAAGCACGCGCAGCCGGGAGTCACGAAGCTCGTGAGCGAGATGACGGACTACCGTGGCGACGGGGGCACGAACGTCGAAGCGGATGGTGAGCGCGCTGTTTACCGGCGGACAGTTGGGTCGAAGCGCGGTTCAGCCGTGGCTTGGGAGACGTTCAAGCTTTCAAATCGGGTCTCCGCACGCTGGGTTTTCAATCGCGAAGTCCGGCGGCAATACCCCCGTGCGATCGATATCGTCGACCTGTCCCAGCCGAAGTTTGATGCGCTTGTTGGAATCAGCAGCAACGCATACGCGCACGTCGTCAGCGTTGCGGCTGCCGTCGTGCAGGAATACCTCGAAAATGTCGAGCTGAGGCAGAAGCGCCGGGACCATTACACCGTGGGAGCCGCGCTGGCACGACGAGACGAGCTCCTGATTTTTGAGAACGCGATCCACGTCGGCTATGACGGGTTGAATGGGCCAGAGATCTCGTTCGCGCAGTATCTCGACGAGGCCGGGCATCCCTGGTGGCGCAACCCGCCCCGATCGGGCTACGGTATCCCGCTCGTCAGTATCGGCCCGACGAACGACTTCTACCCTGACTTCATCGTGTGGCGTGGTTCAACGGTTATCGCCATCGATACGAAGGGAGCCCACCTCTTGCAGGAAGCAGCGATGCGTAAGCTCCTCCGCATACAGCCGGCCGAGGAAACGGGCGAGCGCTTGCTGATCCGCTTCGTCTCGGAAGGCCGGTGGTCGGCGCATAACCTTTCGCAACTCTCAACAGATGGGTTCACCGTCTGGGGGCTGAAGCCGGACGGAACCCGTCGAGCGACGCACCTTGACGCGCTCGAACAGGTGGTTGAGCGCGTGCTTGACCCAGATCCGACCTAACCGACCGAGACAGCTGCATTGATCCGCACGTTCTAGTGCGGGTCGATGGCCGCGTCGCGGCGCGCCCGGATGAGGTCGGTGGGCGTCCGACGGTGGAGGTCAGCGAGCTCTCGGAGGGGTCCGAGGCTGAGTTCGGGGTCGAGGCAGCTGAGGACGTAGCCGAGGCGGCGGGCGGGGGGCGAGGCGATCGGCGAGCGTCGGGATCCGGAGCGCGCCGAGGGCGTCCTGGCTTCGAGGTCAACGACCTGGCACATAGAAATTACCCTGCAAACACCAAGAAGCCAGAAGCTGGGGGGCCGGGACTCGAACCCGGATAGCCGGCTCCAAAGGCCGGAGTCTTGCCATTAGACGACCCCCCAACGGGTGGGTCGATTCTAGGGGGCGGGCCAAGGTGGGCCGGCGGCATCCCGCGCCCGCGGCTACGATGCGCCGGTGACCGCGCCGGTCGTCGTCATCCTCGCCGCCGGGCAGGGCACGCGGATGCGCTCCGCGACGCCGAAGCTGCTGCACCCGCTCTGCGGGCGTCCCGTCATCTCGTGGCCGATCGCCGCTGCGCGTGCGGCCGGGGCCCAGAAGGTCGTCGTCGTGGGCGGGCCGGATCGCGCGCTTGAGCCGCTGGTGGCGGAGGCCGGCGGCGACGTCGTCCTCGCCGTTCAGCAGGAGCCGCGCGGCACCGCCGACGCCGTCCAGAGCGCGTGCGAGCACATCGATCCCGCGGCCCCCGTCGTCGTCATCTGCGGCGACGTCCCGCTCATGACCGGCGAGGCGCTCCGCGACCTCGCGGACGCCCACGCGCACCACCACGCCGCCGCCACGATGCTCACGATGGTCCTCGACGACGCGACCGGCTACGGCCGCGTCGTGCGCGGTTTGGACGGCGCCGTCGAGCGCGTCGTGGAGACGAAGAAGCCCGGCGACGCGTCCCCCGGCGAGCTGGAGATCCGCGAGGTCAACGGCGGCGTCTACGCGTTCGCCGGCGGCGACCTGCTCGACGCGCTGCAGCAGATCAGAGCCGACAACGCCCAGCGCGAGCTCTACCTCCCCGACGTGCTGCCGATCCTGCGCGCGCAGGACAAGGTCGTCGCCGCCCACACCGTCGACGACCCGGCGCTCGCGCTCGGCATCAACGATCGCGGCGACCTCGCGAAGGTCCGGGCGATCGCCCAGCAGCGCATCCATGCCAAGCACATGACCAACGGGGTCACGATCGTGGACCCGGGCTCGACCGTCATCGACGCCGACGTCGAGATCGCGAACGACACGACGATCGCGCCGTTCACCTGCCTGCACGGCGCGACCAAGATCGGCAGCGGCTGCCAGGTCGGCCCGCTCACCACCCTGATCGACGTCACGCTCGGAAGCGACGTCCAGATCCCGCACTCCTACGCCACCGGCGCCGAGGTCCGCGACGGCGCCACGGTCGGCCCGTTCGCCTACCTGCGCCCCGGCACGCTCCTGCACGAGGGCTCCAAGGCCGGCACGTTCGTCGAGATCAAGAACAGCGAGATCGGCGAGGGCGCGAAGGTCCCGCACCTCTCCTACGTCGGCGACGCGAGCGTCGGCGCCGGCACGAACCTCGGCGCCAGCACGATCACCGCCAACTACGACGGCCGCAGCAAGCACCGCACGACGATCGGCGAGGGCGTCCACGGCGGCGTGCACACCTCGCTCGTCGCGCCGGTCACGGTCGGCGACCGCGCCTGGATCGGCGCCGGCTCGGTCATCACCGAGGAGGTCCCGCCCGGCGCGCTCGGCATCGCGCGCGAGCGCCAGCGCAACCTCGAGGGCTACGACGAGCGCCTGAAGGAGCGCACCAGATCGTGACCTCCGTCACGTCGCCCCCGAGGCGTACACTCGCTCGCGAGATGAGCGCCACCGAGCCGCAGGAGCGTCCGAAGACGCAGCTCGACATCGGCTACGACAAGCGGCTCATGCTGTTCAGCGGCCGCGCGCACCCTGAGCTGGGCGCGCACATCGCCGGCAAGCTCGGCATCGAGCTGGGCGCCGCGACGCTCAAGACCTTCTCCAACGGCGAGGTCTACTGCCGCTACGAGGAGTCGATCCGCGGCGCCGACGTCTTCATCGTCCAGCCGATCTGCGGCAACCCGCGCACCGGCCTCACCGCCAACGACGCGCTGATGGAGCTGCTCGAGATGGTCGACGCGGCCGTCGGCGGCTCGGCGCACCGCGTGATCGCCGTCTGCCCGTGGTACGGCTACTCGCGCCAGGACAAGAAGTCCGCGCCGCGCGAGCCGATCTCCGCGCGCCTCGTCGCGCGCATGCTCGAGACGGCCGGCATCGACCGCATCCTCACGATGGACCTGCACTCCGGCCAGATCCAGGGCTTCTTCCAGAAGCCGTGCGACCACATGACTGCGATGTGGATGCTGACGAAGTACTTCGCCGACCAAGGGCTCGAGGACCTCGTCGTCGTCTCGCCGGACGCCGGCCGCGTGAAGCTGAACAAGAAGTTCGCCGCGACGATCGGCGCCGAGCTGGCGATCCTCAACAAGGAGCGCCCGGCCCAGCAGGTCGCCGAGATCGGCTACGTGATCGGCGACGTGAAGGGCAAGACGGCCGTGCTCGTCGACGACATCATCGACACGGCGGGGACGCTCAAGGCGGCCGCGCAGACGGTCCGCGACGCGGGCGCCACGCGCGTGCTCGCCGCCGCCACGCACGCCGTCTTCTCCGGCAACGCGTGGGAGAACCTCGCCGCCGCCGCGTTCGACGAGATCGTCGTGACGGACACGATCCCGCTGCGCGACGGCGCGCCGGACAACATCACCGTGCTGCCGTGCGCCGAGCTGCTGACGAGCTCGATCCGCCAGATCTTCACCGACGGCTCGGTGTCCGAGGTCTTCCGCGGCGAGAACCAGCTGTTCTGAGCGACGGCGCGCATCATCTGATGACACTGCTCGGCCTCTCCGAGGACGAGCTGTGCGCGACGCTTGCGGCCGACCCGCTCACGCTGCTCTCCGGCCAGCTCGACCATCGGCCCGAACTGAGAATCCTGCTCGACCTGCTGGCCGAGGCGGAGGAGCGAGCGGGCACCGCGGTGCTGCGCCGCTGGGTGCGTGCGAGCGGTCCGGCCGGCCGCCCGCTGGACGCGCTGATGGCGCGCGACTTCGCCACCTTCGAGGACCAGCTCTCGGAGCTGGCCGACCGCGGCTTCGTGCTGCGCGGCGGTTAGGCCTCGTCCGGCTCGCGCTCGCCCGGCCAGATCCCGAACAGGTGCTCGAACGCTCTGGCGCCGGCGCGGTCGACGGCCGCGCGCGTGACGGAGAAGGTGAGGCCCTGGACGGCGGCGGCGCCGAGGACTCTGGGCCAACTTGCCCGCTCGGTCGTCGCCTCCGGCGGCTCCTGCTCGTCGATCGCACCCCACACGACCGTGAAGAGGCGGCGCGCGAGCAGCCCGCCGACGATCCCGGCCAGCAGGCCGAACGGCTTGTAGAGCAGCTTCATCGGCTGGAGCCTACCCGCCGCGCCCGCGCGCATGCCCTTGCACGAAGCGGGAAAATCTCTTCAGGGAGATGAGCGAGCCGGACCGCATCGGGGACGAGGCCGCAGCCGAGGAGCTGCTGCGCCGGGCGCTGCTCGACGCCTCCGACGCGGCCGCCGTCTCGCTCGCGGTCGACGGGCTGCCTGTCAGCGAGTCGGTCACCGTCGTCTTCCACGGCCGCCGCGACCTCGGCACGATCCAGACGTACGTCGCGCGCGGGCACCGCGGCGCGGGCGAGACGATCGCCGCGCGCGAGCTGCTGCGCGTCCCCTGCGACCTCGACCTCGGCGGCGCCGAGGATCGCGAGGAGGCCGCGCAGCTCTATCTCGAGCAGGCGACCGCGCTGCGCGACGCGCTCGTCGGCGCGGACACCGTCCTCGACGTCTGGCGCGAGCCGCTCGAAGCGCTGGCGGAAGGCGACGTGACGATCGAGCGCTCGCTCGAGCTGCGCACGCCGCTGCCGGCGTTCCGCCTCCTGCCGGTCGCGCTCGTCGCACAGGAGCGGCGGATCGTGGTCGCGCCGGTCTGCGGCGCGCGCACGCTCGCAAAGGGCAGGCCCCCGTTGGGGATCGCCTGCGCGCAGCCGGACCTCGCGCGCATCTATCCGCTTCCGGACGACCCCGAGCGCTGCCTCGCGGAGTTCGCGGAGCTGGCGGCCGAGCATGCGCGCGAGCTGGCAGCGCGGCTCGAGCGCCAGGAGCTGTCGGTCGAGCGCTTCCTCGAGCTGAGCGTCGAGGACCCGCCGGCGCCGCCGCTGCTCTGACGGCGCGCGCTCGCGCCGTTCCGAAGCGGGGATTCGCGGCCCGCCCGTGCCGTCCGCGGAAGGTAACGGTCGCATCACGCACCGGATTTGCGATTGGCATACTTCCCAAAAGAGGTCTGACAAGATATCGTTTTCCAAACGTTTAGCTCCCGTCCCGACCCTCGTTCATGAGCACGACTGCCACCGCCGAGACTGCCCGCACCGATCTGAACGCCGCGATCAAGCTGCTCAAGCGTGGGGGCGTGAGCCAGAACGCCATCGCGCGCAGCGCCGGGTACAGCCCCGGCTACGTCACCCAGCTCCTCAGCGACAGATATCCGATCGAGCGACTCGTGCCCTCGGCCATCTCGCGCCTCGTCAAGTCGGCCAACAGCTTCGTGCGCCGCAGCGCGCTGGGGCCAGACGACGCGCGCGAGCTCGAACGGCTGCTCGCCGGGCTGGCGGCGACCTACGTCGCGACGCT
>Ga0105240_10016176_pt1 | contig 10111 bp, 8 predicted proteins | sample KBSC54metaG_FD_80426 | JGI IMG/M metagenome (GOLD analysis project Ga0105240, IMG submission 80426) | Corn rhizosphere microbial communities from Kellogg Biological Station, Michigan, USA - KBS C5-4 metaG | ecosystem: Host-associated > Plants > Roots > Rhizosphere > Soil | place: Michigan, USA... | reverse complement strand
GCAATTCGGTGTCATCGATCTTAACCTCGTTTGCGGTCCCGAGTGCGGCAAAAGCGTAACCTGCATCTTCCGGCTGACCGCCACCGGCGACTGGAAGCTCGTAGGCGAAGACACCAACTGGGATACGCGCTGAGCCTCGCCACCTCACACCATGCCGCCCGCATCCCTCCTTACAGATCTACGTAACGCACCCGTATCCAGACATTCTTAATATAAAAAACCAAACAGCCATAGTGGTATTTTATTTTTATTCCCATACTGTATCTCATCGGCGGCCACGAATCCATTCGCATGGTTGCCCAATTGTTCGGTTGACTTAGATTTACTACCGATCTCGAACAGCCATTTATTATTTACCTTGAAATCCGCATCTTCGGGATAAGTAACGATAGCGCCGGAATTCTGCAGCTGAGATAAGAAAAAGGTCTCTCTGAGGTTGCCTTTTTCCGGCTGCCCTTCTGCGAGGGCGTTTATCATGGAGGGGTTTGACAGGAAGATCTTTTCAGGTTTATTCATTATGCTTATACCGTAAGCCGACGACCGCAGATTACGGATCAACTGAGCTTCTTCCAGTATATGTAACATCTCTAAAAGTCTTAAACGGGAAGTCCCGATCTGTTCCGCCAGCTTGCTAATATTCGGCTTATAGGGAACTATGCTGGATAGCACATATAATAGCCGCTTTAGTTTTGACTGGGTAGATACTTCTATCGCTCTGGCTTCCGGCAGATCATAATCAATAATGACATTGATGAGCTGGTTAAGACGCATCGGAAATTCGGCTTGCCCTTCAATAAAAAATGGATATGCGCCATAGTCCAGGTATTGTTTAAAATGCAGCAGTGGAGAATTAATCTGTTTTTGTAAATCTGATACGATCTCGACGTGGTTCGTCAACAATTGGCCTAACTCGATGGCAGGGATATCAATCGAATGCTTAAGACCAATGAACTCACGCAGTGAAAGCTCGGTCAGGTGATACCGCAGTAGTCTTCTGCTTAGATCGGCCCTTGACTTTTGCAAGGCCAGTATCGATGAACCCGATACCACTATCTGTAATTCAGGCAAAAAGTCGTATATGTTTTTGACCGCCGTTTGCCAGTTCTCATATTTATGGACTTCATCTAAAAATAGATAGCGCCCGCCCTGACCGTAAAATGTCTCGGCCACATCAACCAGGCTGTGCTGTTTAAAGTAGAGGTCGTCTAACGAAGCATACAGGGTTTTTTCGGTTGATAAATGTTCTTTGATGTACTGTAACATCATTGTCGACTTACCGGTACCCCTTGCGCCTTCAATGCATATCCCCCTGGCTTGCCAATTAATTCGCCCACTCAGCCCCCGTTTAAAGTCGGTTTTTATTTCACCCAACAGTCGCCTGTATTTATCAAACAATGAATCCATTGTTCCTTTTAAGGAACAAAATTAATGAAAAAATGTTTCATATAAGGAACATTGTCAATTTTATTCATAATACCACCATCCTGGTAAATCCAACCTTTCGTTATCAGAAAGTATTTGGGGGGGGAACCCAATCCCTAAAAAAATGGCGGAAACCCCATCAAAAACTCCTCTATCTCCTCCTTCGTCACCGACGGATGTATCGCCTCCAGCTTGACCATCCCTTCCTGCGCATCGTAATAGGCCGCATAGCGCTCATTGGAGACATGCAGCTGATGCCGCTGGGTATCCGAATGCATATCGTATTGCTGACAAAGGTGATTGATGATAAGCGTAGCCTGTTCCTGATCCTTCACCGGGATCGTTTTTATCGTTTTCGACATAGTACGTTTGATAATGCAATTCCTATTCTACCACCTGCAGGACGATCTTTCCCCGGACATGACCCTCCTCGCTCATCCGCTGCGCTTCCGCGGCATCCTTCAACGGGAATATCTTCGATACCACCGGTATGACGATCCCGGTATCGATCAGTTTTGCAATCTGCTCCAGGTCCCCCGGTACGGACTGCGCCATGTAGCTGACCCCCCGTATCCCCTTGTCCTTGACGGCATCCGGGTCCTGGATCCCGACGGTGCTGACCAGCGCTCCGCCGGGTTTTAGCACTTTTAGCGAATCCATCTGCACCTTCCCGCCCTGCGTGTCGAACACCAGGTCGATATCGGAGACCTTTTGCGAAAAATCTTCCGTCTCATAATCGATCACTTCATCGGCGCCGAGCTCCTGGACGAAGGGAACATTTTTCCCCGACGACGTGCCGATCACGTACGCACCCTTCCATTTGGCAAATTGCACCGCAAAAATACCTACACCGCCGGACGCGCCGTGGATCAGCACCCGCTGACCTTCTGTGAGCCCTCCATGCCGGAACAGTCCCTGCCAGGCGGTGAGCCCGGCCAGCGCTACGCCGGAGGCCGCTTTATGATCGATCGATTTCGGCTTTCGGGAGATCTCGTTCGCACGGACCGCGACAAATTCCGCATAGGTGCCGTTCCGCTGGATATCGGGCCGTCCATATACCTCATCGCCCGGCTTCCATCCGTTCACCTTATTCCCGGTCTGCTCGATCACACCCGAAAAATCCCAGCCCAGTATTCGGGGGAAGGTCCCGTCGCTACCCCTCATTCCTTTTCGTATCTTCCAGTCCACGGGATTTACCCCGCTGGCATATACCCTGACCAATACGTCGTCCGGATTGATGGTCGGTTTCGGCGCATCCTCGTATTTCAACTCTTCCGGACCGCCATTTCGATGGATTTCTACTGCTTTCATGGCCGTATATATTTTTCACGTACAAATGCAATTCGCGGACCCACGGACTACCGCCCTTCGGCCTGATTTTCTACAGGTAAAGTGTTATTCACGATGAATTCTTATGGAATATTCGCGTAAAAGTCTATTTTTATCTCCCGAACCGGGATAATCCCGATCGGGGTCGACGGTTCAAGTAAATACATATTTTTAATCTTTGTAATTTTACCTCTTAAATATTTTCGGCATGAAGCTTTTTGTAGCAGGTCTTCCCAATGATTTTGACGATGTAGACCTGAAAGAAATGTTTGAATTGTACGGCACAGTGAACTTTGCGAAGGTCGTGATGGATCGGGAGACGGGGAAGAGTAAAGGCTTCGGCTTTGTGGATATGCCCGACGAAACCGAAGCCCGCGGAGCTATTGAAACACTGGACAATGCGTCCATCCGCGGGAAGAAAATGGCCGTGAAAGAAGCCGACGAATCGGGTCGCGGTGGCGGAGGGGACCGTGGGGATCGCGGTGGTGGCGGTGGGTACCGTCCCGGCGGCGGTGGCGGTGGCTATCGCGGTGGTGGCGACCGTGGCGGTGGTGGCGGTTATCGTGGTGGCGGAGGCGGAGGATACCGTGGCGGCGGCGACAGGGGTGACCGTGGCGGCGGAGGCGGCTATCGGGGCGGTGGCGACCGGGGCGATCGTGGCGGCGGAGGGGGTTATAGCGGCGGCGGCGGAGACCGCGGAGACCGTGGAAGAAGATATTGACATCCGCGGCAGGCCGCCCACTTAATTATTTCACCACCCGGTACACCGGATAACGCATATGAGCCGGCTCATAATAAGGCGAATGCCGGTAAACGAAATTCAGCTGCTGCGACGCACTGCGCGCAAAAGCATCGTCCGCCTTTTTCTTTTCCTCCAGTTGCTGCCGTAACTCCGGGTGGTCCTTCAACCATTGTTCCGCTACGTCTTCCCAACGATAGGCACTATACCCTTCTTTTTGCTGCAGGATGGCATCGAAGAAATTCCAGGCGAAATAGGAGTCTTCACCCGTAGGCTCCAGCATCTCCACCAGGAAACGTCTCGCCGGCTGATCGGTCGGTATCACGTAATCCCCCTTCAGCAGATGGATCGATTCCCTGCCGGCGGTGACTTTGATAGCCGTGTTCTTATGATGTTTCTCATACGCCCGCCCTGCAGATTTATAATCTGCTATATGATATACCTCCACCCCGACCGTCGAGTCCTGCGTAAGCCGTCGCATGCGCACGCCATTCAGCGCCAAAAGATCCACCACGTCGTGCCACCCCTGCGGGATAAGATAAGCCGCGGGTACCGTGACAGCAGCGTCGCTGACGAAATAATCATAAAACCTCACCTGTTTTTCGAAGGGCTTGTCATGATCATAATAAAGACGCGGCAGCCCGGTGACGGCGCTCGTTTTCGTCAATGCCTCATAACCCTTGAACGAGATAAGGTCCCATCGGGTCGTATCGACTTTCCAGTCCAGCGAAAGATGCGTGCTGTCCTGGTCGGCGGCGATATCGTGCTTCCTTTTTTCGAGCAATTGACCCGCATGCTGTGCCGCTTCGTCGATCATCGAACGCATCAGCGCATAGGTGGCGATCACTCTGTCGTGAAACGGCTTGAGCATATGCGTCTCCGGCATGAAGGCGATCGTATGCCACAGCGTCGCATAACCGCTCGAATACCTGGGTTCGTCATAGAACCCGTCCCATCCGCGATCGGGGTTTCCCTCTTCGAACTCGACGTACGGCGTCATCGGCCAGCCCCTTTTTTGCATGTCCCGGAAAAGCGAGGGACCATAAACGTTATGCAGAAAGTCCCCCAGTTCCCCGCCCAGCTTGTTCCATTGCGTCGCCAGCAAGGTCATGGTATATTGATAATCGGCCCCATCGCTTACATGGTTGTCGATCTGGATGTCGGGGTTCACCCAGTGGAATATCTGCACGAATGACCGCGCGTTCCGGCTGTCATTCTTGGTGAAATCCCGGTTGAGATCGAGGTTCTGCGCGTTGCCCCGGAATCCGTAGCTTTCGGGCCCGTTTTGATTGACCCGCGAAAAAGAGCCCCTGTTCAGCGCTCCGCCGATATTGTACAACGGGATCACCGCCAGTGCGACATTATCGGGCACATGTATTTTCCCCGTAACGACATCGCGCAGCAGCAGCATGCTCGCATCCACGCCGTCGGGCTCTCCCGGATGAATACCGTTATTGATCAGCAGGACCACTTTATTCTGGGCGTGCCATATTTCGGGATCGGCCGTGCGGTCGTTCGAGTACAATACGACGTGATACGGATAACCGGCGTCGCTCATACCCATGACCCTTATCGATAGGGCAGGGGACAGTTTGTCCAGCTGCTGATAAAAGGCGATACACTCGGCATAAGTAGCCGTTTGTTTGCCCGAGGATCGTTCGAAAGGCGTTTGCAATGCGCCCGGCGCCACCCGCCCCACCGGGACAGTGCTTTGCGCATTCCCGCGCAGGGTTACCAGTAGGGGCAGCAGATAGAGCAGCTTAGGCATGACTGTTTATTTCGGTGGGTAAAGATAACACACCCGCCGTACCGGCGCCGCAGCGGCGACGATTTCGGGAATTAAAAAAGCCCCGTCCAGGGGCTTTTCTTATAAGGATCGCTTAAATATCTTGCAGTAGGGTATTTCGCGCTTATTTGGCGGCGGCCAGGCTATTCACCTTCCGGGCCAGCTTGCTCTTCAGATTGGCTGCCTTGTTCTTGTGGATGATCCCTTTCTTCGCCAGTTTGTCGATCATGGAGGCTACCTCTGGCAACTGCTCACCGGCGGCCTTTCCCGCTTTGTTTGCCCGCAAGTCGCGGATCGCATTACGGGTGGTCTTGCCATAATAGCGGTTGCGGTCCCTGCGCTTATTGGCCTGCCTTACGTCTTTTTTGGTTGCCTTGTGATTTGCCATCAAATTCAATTTTAGGACGGCAAAGGTAGCCCCGATGACCGGAAAATCCAAATAAATATTTGGATGTGCCCCACTCGCCCGCGGCGGCTTTCCCCAAATTTCACCGATATTTGTACCCCTATTTCAAGCCCAGGTGAGTCTTACCTTCACCAGCCGGCCCATCATCTAACAAAGACTTTCCATGAAAGACTTTTCGTTTATAACTAATTCTCATCCAAGCTATATTGAGGGGCTCTACCAGGACTATGTGAAGAACCCCGAGTCCGTGGACCCCGAATTCCGGAAATTTTTCGAAGGTTTCGACTTTGCCGTTACCCAGGGCCGCTCGGGCGCCCTGAACGGCAACGGTACTGCCGCCGCCAACCGGGCTACCGCCAATGGGACCGCCAACGGCGCCTATACCCCCACTACCGCTGCCCCCACTTCCGCCCCCGGCAAAATGACCACCACAGACGGCGTGGATTGGAAAAAGGAGCTCGGCGCCTACCGCCTCATCCTCGGCTATCGCAACAAAGGCCACCTCCTGGCCAAAACCAACCCTATCCGGCCCCGCAAAGACCGCGGCGCCAACCTCGACCTGGCCTTCTTTGGCTTTACGGACGAAGACCTCGACAAGAACTTCTTTGCCGGCAACCTCATCGGCCTGGGCACGACAACCCTCAGCGCCATCCTCACCCATCTCCAGAAATGCTATGCCGGCCATGTCGGCATCGAATTCAAATACATCAGCGATCAGAAACAGATCGACTGGCTCACTACCGAGATGGAAAAGAAATTCCTCGACCCCCTCCCGCTGACGAAACAGCGCCGGATATTGGAAAAGCTGAACCAGGGGGTCATGTTCGAAAAGTTCCTCCACACCAAATACATCGGTCAGAAACGTTTCTCGCTCGAAGGCGGCGAAGCGTCGATCGCGGCGCTCGACACCATTATCAATACCGCCGCAGAAAATACGGTACAGGAGGTGGTCATCGGCATGGCCCACCGCGGCCGCCTCAACGTGCTCGCCAACATCATGGGTAAAACTTACGAACAGATCTTCAGCGAATTCGAAGGGACGGCCAAGCTGGATCAGACCATGGGCAGCGGAGACGTGAAATACCACATGGGCTATGGCAGCGACGTATTAACCGATACGGGTAAGACCGTCCACCTGAAGTTAATGCCGAATCCTTCCCATCTCGAGGCCGTCGATCCGCTGGTCGTTGGCTTTGCCCGTTGCAAGGCCGACGTCCTGTATCAAAGTGATTACGACAAGATCCTCCCAGTCCTCATTCATGGCGATGCAAGCATCGCGGGACAGGGCATCGTATACGAAGTCCTCCAGATGAGCAGCCTCAAAGGCTATGACACCGGCGGCACGATGCATTTCGTCATCAACAACCAGATCGGCTTCACCACCGATTTCGACGACGCCCGCAGCTCGGATTATTGTACCTCGCTGGCCGCCGCTATACAGGCGCCCGTTTTGCATGTCAACGGGGACGACGCCGAAGCCGTCGTCAAATGCGCCGACATCGCCACCCGCTACCGGCAGGAATTCAATTCGGATATCTTCATCGACATGGTCTGCTATCGCCGCCACGGCCACAACGAAGGCGACGACCCCAAGTTCACCCAGCCCCACATGTACGCGCTCATCGACCAGCACCCCAACCCCCGCGAAGTCTATACCCAACACCTGCTCGACAACGGCGAGGCAGACGCGAAAGACCTGGCAAGGGAAATGGAGAAGAAATTCTGGGGCGATCTACAGGAACGCCTCGACGAGGTCAAACAAAACCCGCTGCCCTACACCTATCAGCAACCCGAGCTGTGGTGGCGCAGTCTCCGTAAATCGACACCGGCCGATTTCGATCAGTCCCCCCACACCGCCATCTCCCAGACCGACTTTAAGAAGATCTTCGATGCCATCATGTCGTGGCCGGAGAACTTCAAACCGCTCCGGAAGGTGGAGAAGTTGCTGCAGGACAAGGTCAGGCTCTTCAGGGAAGAAAGCAAAGTGGACTGGGCAACCGGCGAACTGCTCGCTTATGGCAGCCTCCTGCTCGATGGAAAAGACGTTCGCATGAGCGGACAGGATGTGCAGCGCGGCACGTTTTCCCACCGGCATGCCGTCCTGCGCGACGAGAATACAGACGAACAATACAATCGCCTTAGCCGCCTCCCCGATGCAAAAGGGCAATTCAGGATATACAATTCCCTGCTCAGCGAATACGGCGTGCTGGGTTTCGAATACGGATACGCGTTAGCCAACCCCAACACCCTGGTGCTGTGGGAAGCGCAATTCGGCGATTTCGGCAATGGCGCGCAGACCGTCATCGATCAGTTCATCGCCGCCGCCGAACAGAAATGGCAGCGTATGAACGGTATAACCCTCCTCCTGCCGCACGGCTACGAAGGCCAGGGACCGGAACACAGCAGCGCCAGGATGGAACGCTTCCTGCAGCTCTGCGCTGAATACAATATGGTGGTCACCGATGTCACGACGTCCGCCAATCTTTTCCATGCCTTCCGGCGCCAGCTGACCTGGCCCTTCCGCAAACCCCTGGTCAATTTCTCGCCAAAGGCCAACCTGCGACATCCGGGCAGCTATTCCCCCATGAGCGAATTCACACAGGGAGGGTTTAGGGAAGTCATCGACGATTCCTTCGTGGACCAGCCGGAAAAAGTGAAAAAAGTACTGTTCTGCACGGGGAAGGTCTATTTCGATCTGGCCGAACGTCAGCAAAAGGACAACCGAAAGGATGTCGCCATCATTCGTCTCGAACAGCTGTACCCGCTGCCCTCACAGCAGCTGGATGCCCTGTACCGGAAATACAGCCACGCGGCGACGTGGTTCTGGGTCCAGGAAGAGCCGCTCAATATGGGGGCCGCTTCCTTCCTGCAAATGAACCTGAAAACGATCAACTATGGCGTCATCAGCCGCCAGCCCAGCGCCGCAACCGCAACCGGTTACTCCAGGGTGCATGCACAGGAACAATCGGAGATCATCGAAACGGCTTTCAGCATATAACAAAACCCAAAAATTCAAGCGAGCTACAATGATTGATATTAAAGTTCCGGCAGTAGGTGAGTCCATCAGCGAAGTAACGTTGGTCAAATGGCTCAAACAGGAAGGCCAGTATGTCGAACGCGATGAAGTGATTGCAGAACTCGAAAGCGAAAAAGCTACGTTCGAGATCAACGCAGAAAAGGCCGGCGTGCTCAAGACCGTCGGCAAAGAAGGCGACACCCTCAAGATCGGAGAAGTAGTCGCGCAGATAGATGAAGCCGCCAACCGCCCCGAAGGCCAGGCTGCCCCTGCTACGCCCGCCGCACCCGCTAAGCCTGCGGCTCCCGCGCCCTCCGCCTCGAAAACCCCGGCCTCCGACGGCTCGGAACATTCACACCCCGCCGTCGTGGCGCCCCCCGCCCACGCCGTCCCCGGCGATATCAAAGCTACTCCCGTTGCCGCCGCAATGATCACAGATAAAAAGATCGATGCCGGCTCCATCACGCCAACCGGTACGCGCGGCAAGATCGTCAAGAACGATGTCCTTGGCGCATTGGCCAGCCCCGGCCGCACTCCCGGCGCCACGCTCTTTTCGCGGAACGACCGCCGCGAGAAGATGAGCAATCTGCGCAAGACCGTTTCCCGGCGTCTCGTCGAAGCCAGGAACACCACGGCCATGCTCACCACCTTCAACGAAGTGGACATGAGCGCGGTCATGGGTCTTCGCGCCAGACACAAAGATAAGTTCAGGGAAAAGCACGGCGTCAACCTGGGCTTCATGAGCTTTTTCACCAAGGCCACCTGCTTTGCCCTGCAGGAATGGCCTGCCGTCAATGCCTACATCGACGGCGAAGAGCTCGTTTATCATGATTACTGCGACATCTCTATCGCCGTATCGGCCCCTAAAGGTCTCGTTGTCCCTGTCATCCGCAACGCCGAAAGCCTTTCCATGGCGGAGATCGAAAAGAAGGTGGTCCTACTGGCCACGAAAGCCCGGGAGAACAAACTGAGCATGGAAGAAATGCAGGGCGGAACGTTCACCATCACCAATGGCGGTGTGTTCGGCAGCCTGCTATCCACGCCGATCATCAATATTCCCCAGTCCGCCATCCTGGGCATGCACAAGATCGAAGACCGCGCCGTGGTCGTCGGCGGCCAGATCGTAGTACGCCCCATGATGTACCTGGCCGTCAGCTATGACCACCGCATCATCGATGGCCGCGAATCCGTCAGCTTCCTCGTCCGGATAAAAGAGCTGCTCGAGAATCCCGACCAGCTGTTGTTCGGTAAGGACCCGCTGAAAGCATTGCTCGAATTGTAATTCGCCTTGAGATTCGATAACCAGCTACGTCACGCCCTCCACATCATCGACGCCTATCAGGGCGACCTCCCCCTGCACGTCTGGCTGAAAAATTATTTTCGGGAACATAAACAGATGGGCGCCCGCGATCG
>Ga0105240_10016172_pt1 | contig 10111 bp, 13 predicted proteins | sample KBSC54metaG_FD_80426 | JGI IMG/M metagenome (GOLD analysis project Ga0105240, IMG submission 80426) | Corn rhizosphere microbial communities from Kellogg Biological Station, Michigan, USA - KBS C5-4 metaG | ecosystem: Host-associated > Plants > Roots > Rhizosphere > Soil | place: Michigan, USA... | reverse complement strand
GAGTTCCGCGAATGTCACCACACCAACCTCCTACGTCACGATTTGGCCCTTGAACAACTCCATGACCGCGTATCGAAGTGCATCCATCGCGTGGTCGTCCATCTTCGCCGGAAGCTCCTCTGCGTTCTTCTCGTTGCGCGAATCTGGATGGTGGTACGCCTTTATCTCGCGGATGCAGTTCGCAACATTCTTGGCGAAGTAGAGGATAGGACGACGACCGGCGGGTTTGAGTAGGTAGCGGACGAGGTTGATACCGTTGATGACGCTCGACTTGTCCATCGGCGTACCGGCCTTTTGAATCGGCACGTTATCGACGCCGTACGCGATGAGCGTCTCGCGGTCGCCGCGGTTGGCCGAGTCGGCGACGCGCCACGAGGTCTTCTCAAACCACGGGTCCGTCTTGAGCGACAAGGCAAACTCTGTAGCCGTCTCCTGCCACTTGTAGTGCTCGGCGAAGACCACGAGGTCGTCGTTCTCCGTCGCCTGGATGAAGAGCGCGACGTTCGGGTTGGTGAATCCGAAGTCGATGCCGCACACGACCGGGAATGCAGGATGGTACGTGTAGTCGATGATGTGAACGTCTTCATCGAACATCGGATACGCGAGCCCGCTCGTCTCTGGACGCTCCGAAAGCCACTGCGCGCGGAAGACACCCCAGTCGATGGAGCGGTACTTCGCGGCAACGTCGTCAATCCGCATCCACCCGCGCGCGCGAGCGGCTCGACCTGGACCCTGCTTGAACTCGGTCGAGCCGTCGGGGTGGACGAGCTTCTCTTTGCAGATGTCGTGCAGCGGACACGTCACGCACCCCACGCCTTCGAGGTGACGTTCGGGCGGGCACTGCTCGATAATCTCGAACACGCACCACTTTGACACGGGAATGCCTTTTGATGGCGCATCGGCGAGCAGCGCCTCCATCGGCCCGTGCGCCTTCTTGCGGCTGCTCGTCCAGATGGTTGCCGGTGCGCGGTCGCCCTGGCTATTCGGCATCGACTTCGCTTCTTCGAGCACCTTGGGGAGCATCAACTCCACTTCGTCAAGGTGCGCGCGATTGGGATGCGGCGAGTTCACGCGGTTCATCGTCGCGGGCATAATCTCGACCATGCCGCCGTTCGTGCCGTACGTGCGTGAGAGCATCGGGGCTTTGAGTAGTTTGTCTTTGAACTGCGGCTTCGTTGCGAACGACTCGAAGTATTGGTAGCACTTCTGCGCCTGGATGTCGATGGCGCCGACGTTGGCGATGGTGCAGTCGAAGTGGTAGAACAACAGGTGGTCGAGGATGGCGAACTGCAGTGTCTTACCGCCGGTGCGCGGGCCTATCCAGATGCAGTCGTTGACGCGGCCGAAGAACGAGTCCGCGAGCGCGATGAACGGCGCGGTGTGGTTTTCGCAGACGGGGACGCGCGGAATCGCATAGCCGTATTCCGAGTTGACGTACTCCCAAAGTTCATCGTCGGTCTGCGGAACGTGCGAGTGAAAACCCTCGTCCGCCAACTGTTCGATGAAAGCGTCCCACGCCAGTATCGCGGCGTCAGACACGACCGCTTCATCCATCCCGAGACACCTTACCTGCGCTCACTGATGTTCGCAAGACATCCACACGTTCTCCCCAAACCGTTCGCAACTTTGTTTCGGCAACACCTTGACACGTCTTCTATCGCGGGCGTATTGTGATGCTCCGGCCCCTCGGAAGAGCCGGTGGTTTTTCGACAACGCGGCATAACAAAGGACCCCGGCGCAAGCGCCAGGGCCCAGGTACATCGAGCGAGTAGTTCCGACACGACCACTCGATATTGCAGCAGTATAGCAGCATTTGCAAGAAACGGCAAGTGCGCCGGTGTAAGTCCGGCCCCCGCGTACAGCCGAAAGGTGGGAAGCCGGGGTAACAGGTCCAGCCGGGTGAAACTCCTGGTCCCCGTACACCGGAGCGTCGGAGCGAATACCACAGGCCATCTAGGCAGGGTCAACACCTGGGCGGCGATGCGCGCGAGCGTAGTGGGCGTGCGAAAGCGCGTGACTGGGGGCTAGTTGAGGCGTCGGTTGATTTAGTGCGCGTCGCGTAGGAGCGATGAACGTAGGGCACGGCCGACGGTTCCTGTCTGCGGCGAGTCTTGTAGAACTCGACCGGCTTGACGTTTGGTACGGCCCGCCCGGGGATTCTGTGTCACAGAGTTCCGCGGTCGGAGCGAAGGCCATGCGCCGCAGAAACATCCCGACGGTGCAGGGCGATTCGGCAAACTGCAAGGTTGTGATGCGGGGTATGGACACGCCATGCCCCCTTCATGCCCTCGGGTGAGCGGCTCCCCAAGCCCCTGCAAAGGCCAAATCGCCCTGGACTTATGTATCACAAAGATAGGCCGCCCCACGAGTAGAGCTTTTCACGACAAACACAAGTCAAGGTGTTGGCGGATGTTCTAGTGAAACGGCAGGCGGTGAGATGCTCGAAGTGCGGTGGTCCACGGGACCGACCAGGGCAACGCTACTGCCTAGCCTGTCACGCGAAGTATATGCGCGGCTGGCGAAAAACCGGCCACGAGCCCAGTGAAGAGGCCGCGCGCCGGGCCCGAGCACGCTCATACCTGCGGGTCTACATCGTGCGTGGTAAAGTCGCGAAGGGACCGTGTGAAGCCTGCGGCTCCGAGCGGGTCGTTCCGCACCACGACGACTTCGATAAGCCGCTGCAGGTCCGGTGGTTCTGCCGAGCCGACCGGCCGCGCTAAGACGCCTTGGGCGGCGTCACGTCTTTCATCTCGGTCCGGCGTTCGATACGCCGGGCGTGCGCCTGCGACATCGCGATGGCCCGCTGCTCGGGGGGAAGTTGGAGCAGTAGCGTGATGGCCGCGACCGGCTGCGTGGGTGAGCCACCGCTCCCAAAGTCGTCGTCGCCCTCGGCGCCGCGAATCACCGGCGCCACCAGGCCGAGCAGCGCGTCGATGCGCTTCTGCGCGTCCATGATGACCTTCTCTTCGAGGAACGCAAAACGCATGCCAGCCTTCGAGGTCTTCATGTCCTGGATGCGCGTGTTGGCGCGCGCGATAACCTGCTCGTAGCGAGCGATGGCGAGCGCCACGTTGTCGATGCGGACCTTCGAGAACTCTTTACGGCGCCGTTGCATCTCCGCACGCAGGTCGGCATAGGTTTCCAGCCGGGACTGGCCGATATGCGTGGAGATGGCCGCGATGGAGCTTCCCGCCACCCGCAAGTTGTAGATGGTCAGTTGCCGGGCCAGCACCAGTGGGTCGTCGTCCGGCGGCAACGGCGGGTCGGGAATCGCGAGCACCTTCGCGCGCCGCTTACGCGGCGGTCTTTTTGGTTTCTCGACCGGCGGGGTGGGCGCGTCGCCTTCGGGTGCCATGCGCCTCGTCTGTTCTACCTCGGTGGCGTTTCGTCTTTTTTCGCGCGTTCGTCTGCCGCATGCTGGAGCGCGAGCACGAGGGCTTGGAGCGGCTCCTCGGTCATGCCGACTGGACGCCATACATACTCCACGACGATGCACCGGTCAGCGATGGACCGGATGTTGTAGGCACGTGGCGCAGCCGGACACCGGTGCTGCCGACTCGTAAGCCAACCGCCCCAGGCCGCCCCGAGGCAGAACAGGACCACGCCCCATGTCATCGCGGTGGCCGCTCGTGCGTGGCCCATCGAGCGAAGGTGGAGAGCGTCGTCTCCCCGGTCGCGCCGTCGCCGATGCCCATGTCGGCCAAGGGGCGAACCCACTCCACTCGGCGCTCCCCCCACCGGTTCGTCACCGCGTTGAAGACGCGGAGGATTCGCCGGACGCGACGATAGGTGTGCCCATCGGTGTAGACGTGGCTGACGAGAATCTCGGCGGTCTTCATACCGTCAACTATATATCAGCGCGCCCGAAAAGGCAAGCCTTGCTTGACATTATTCGCGCGCCGTTATATACTCGACCCAATGAGTGACGACGACACCGCGGCGATGCTCGCGCGAGCGCGCATCCCGTTCCCCAAGATACTGCTCCGGCGCGGCTACGACCGCGAGGGGAACCGCTGGAACGTGGACCCCGACCGCCATCTGCTGCACGCCGCCGGGAGCACTCCGGCGCTCGACGTGCGCGCGGTGCGCTGGTGGAACAAGAACGGCATCACGAAGGTCCGCGTGCATCTACGAGACGGACGCATCCTGTGGTGCATCCTCTCCCAGTTCATCGAGGCGGCGACGCGCATCGACTACGGGCACGGCGAACAGTTCGTCGCGACCAAGAGCATGCCGTGGTTCACCGAGGCCGCTGACGACCTACTGCACTACGCCACCACGAAAGACGACTGATGACGGCACTCCTCCAGGTTAAGCACCTTATGGAAGCCTCGGCCGGGCTCGAACAGGCGTACCATGACATCGCCCGCCGTGCAAAGGTTTTTCACGTTCCGCCGACCACCTACGATTCGCTACACGCCGCGAAGACGCTGGTCGAACAGGCCGACGCTATCGACCTTATGCCGCCCTATCCCGCGTTCGTACTCCACGTTGATGAGCACGCCACCGATTCCGGTTGGCGTCCCGCATGGCTGACCAACAGCCAGGGCTATGCGGTAGAGGCGCGTTCGACCGACATCGCTATCTACGGCGGCCTCGTGCACTTCGCGGGAGCAAACCTTGAAGACGGAATCCGGCTCGCGCCCGAAGGCGACGGCACGATGCCGAGCGCCGAGGTGCTCCGCGAGATTCGCAAGATGACGCCGGACATCGACGTTCTTGCCGAGGCTGGTTTCTTTATCGTGGTGGAGCGCGCCGTGATTCGTTGGCCGGAGGCGACCGTGCAGGGCAGATGCTTGCCTCCGTCCACGCAGACCATTTACAGCGGCGGCTTGTTCGACATAGAAAAGCGCCGGGCGTACAGGCTCGGTCCATCGGCGAACCTGCTGGCATCCGCCCCGCGCGGCGCGCGCCTCATGGACATATCCGGCAAGGAGTTCACCCAGGACGACGCCGACGAGATGTTCGGGCGCCTGTCTATCGGTGCGGCGAAGCGCGCGGCGGCGTTCTGCCTGCTGCTCAACAGTCGCAGCGTGAAGACCGGCGAGCCAGTCCCGGAGTCGCGCGCCGTCCGGCGCCAGTTCGAGCGCGAGCACGGGTACAACCCGAGCGGTGGCCGGTACTTCATCCACATCGCGCGTGGCCGGTCCGCGCAGCGGGTGCTGGACAATCCGGACGAGCGCATCGACCGCGCGCCGGTCCCGCAGTACGACGTGATGGGGCACAAGCGCACCTACAAGAGCGGCAAGGTCGTCTACATCCAGCCGATGACCCGGTGCCGCGACCGGCCCCGAAAGGGCACTGCCGAGTACGACGCCTGGCGCCTGGATGCGGCCGGACTTATCGGCGCGCAAAAGTCTAGTGATTGACGAATCATATCTTGCGCGGCTAAAATGCCGAACAATGAAGGCCACTGACAGTCTAACCCGCGAGCCGACCTTTGCCCAATGGCTCTTTTTCTACCGCGACGCCGGGGGCGCCGTCGGCGCAGTGGCACGCTTTGCCGCCCAGGACCTCGGCTGCTGGCCGAAGCGGGCCCGAACCGTCACCCACTTCATCGACCACCTCGACCGCGAGCACGGGGCCGGGAACGGGGTTCCTGGCGAGCTAGAACTCCGGGCGGCCTTCAACGAGTACCGGGACTTCCTCCGGAGCGGCAAGCCGCTACCCTCACGCCAGGGCGACCGGCACGGCCGGTACACCAAGCGGGTCCAGAAGTACCTCTCGCTGGCCGAGGAGACGCCCAAGCGCCTCACGGAACTGACCAGCCCCACGAAGCGGCCGGACGGCAAGGTCTTCCTGCCTGGAGAGGTCGTGGACATGGCGGTCGCCCGGGAGCACGCGCGCGTTTTTCGTCAAAAGGCAGGGTAGGGTTGCATTTTTCTGCGCGCTATGATATGGTGGGGCTAAGATGACCAGCACGAAGAAAGCGACACCGCCCCGCGGCCGTCCTCACAAGGACCCGGACAAGAAGCTCATCGCGTATGGCCTGCACCTCTCGCCGGACAAAAAGGCGAAGATGCTGGTGAACAAGGAGCAGCGCGGCGGCAGTGTACGCGACTATCTCGAAGAGAACATCGAACGCGACTATCAGCGAGCCGTCAAGGCTGGCAAGATAGAAGCCGACGAGTACGTGAAGCATCTCAAACCGGCGAAGAAGCCGAAGAAAACGTAGTAGGCGCAACGACGGCCGGTGAGCCCCGGCACACCGCTCGAACGCACCTCGACGGCAAAACGGCAGTCGGCACACGACCGCCGTTTTTCTTTCGCTTAGTGGCCCGCGATGTGCTCGGCGCAGAGATACTCCAAGGCCGTTCCGTCGGCGCACGCCTCCGCGCCGTCCTTCATCACGATGGCTTTGATTCGCGAGAGTGCCTCGCGGATGACGATGCCGCCGTTGGCCGTCACGCGGAACTCCAACACCTCGAACGCGATGGGCTCCTCACCAGCGTTCCCGCCGGTCGGGGCTGCCACCACGTCGTCGGTCAGCGCCTTCAACATCGCTGCGTCTTCGGGAACGATGTCGGCGAGGTCCGAGAGCGGAATCGTCTCGGCGAGCCCGCGCAGCAACGCCTGTCGCTTCTTCTTGTCGTCGGTTCCGTGCAGGGTGTTGAGCGTGGCGATGGCGATGTCGGCTTCCTGGTCGGAGATGTCCCACACGACGACATCGACCGTTGCGAGGCCCAGTTGTTTGAGGACCTGCAGGCGATGGTGCCCGTCGAGGATTTGGAACTTCGTCTTGTCGAGCGGCCGGACGACGAGCGGCGGATAGTTCCCAGTGCGCTTGATGTTGCGCTCGATTTTCTTCAACACCTCGGTCGGCGTCACGTTGGCGTTCTTCGGATGCGGGAGCAGGTCGTCTACCGGGACGGCGAGGACCTTCGTCTTCGGGGCGGGCTTCTTGGCGTGGGGGGTGCTCATTCTTCCTCGGTTTCTGCGCGTTCGAGTTCGCGCGTTTTGCCAGTGGTCCAGCGGGTATTGCAACGCTTGCACTCGCGCATCATCATGTGACACGCCTGCATCATGGATTGAACCCAGTACGAATCGACCTTTTGCCCGCAGATGGGGCAGCGGCCGGTGAGATGGCGCCAGTGCTCGCGGATGACCACGAACAGGTGCCGGAGGGCGAACTTCACGGCTTCGGTACTCTCTTGACGGGCGGCGCTTCCGAGTACCCGAACTCGCGGCCGTCGATGGGATAGATGGTCAACTCCACGCGCGGGCCGCCCTTATCCTTCCGTTTTTCCGAAAGCGAGCGCAAGACGTATCGGTCGTCCTCCCATACGACGCCGTTGACGGCATCGGAGACGGGCTTCGGTGCGTTATCGAGCACGTCGAACTGCGTGTTCCAAAACGTGAAGTGGACCGCGCAGTACCCATGCACACGGAAGCGCGACCGCATGACGTTCGCGAAGGCGACCGCGTATACGCGGTCACGGTAGAGCTTGTAGTCCGGGTTGCGGTAGTGCCTCCCGCCACCGATTCGATTCATCCGATTCCCCGAGACGCCTTTGCCGGGAACCCCGAACTCCAGTGCGCCCGGCGGTATGACAAGAACCACGGCACGCTCAACCTGCGTCAGCCCCACGAGACTCCTACTCCGTCGGTACGGGCAACTTCACCGTGGTATTCAACTCGTCGTTGTGGACGAGTACGGCTTCGATGCGAACCTCCAGGGGGAAGTCGTAGTCCGGCTCCAGTGGGGAATCCTGCCGTACGTGACAGTCGTGGCAGAGGGGGCGGCCGAGGCGCACGTCGGCGAACGCCAACGGGACCTTCTTGCCGTCCACCCATATCTTGGCGCCCGAGCCCATGTGGGACCGCTTGATGACGTGGGCTGCCTCCGAACCGATGACCTTCGAGTGCGGGTTGCGGAGCCGATGCAAGAAGCAGTAAGGCCCGTACTTTCGTCGGACCTCTAGTGACCACCGGACGGAGAACTGCTTGGTGTCTTTGCGTTCAGAAAGGTGCTTCAACGGGCTACTTTCTGGCGTGCATGTCGCCGCGCGCGACGGCCGCCGTCGCGATGTCGAGCGCGGCGCTGGCCTCGCCCTTGGTCATGTTGGGCGGGCATTCGATGCGGAACCTCTTGAGGGCGGCGAGTTGCTTGTCGCTCGCCGGGTCGCGTCGCCAGGGCGCTTTGGCGAGTAGCCCAACCTGCTGCTCCCGGTTCGCGCGGACCCAGGACTCCCCGGCGCGCAACGCGGGTAGGAGCGCCGGGAACTGGCCGATGGTCGAGCGGTTCCCGTTCTCGCGATGGTCCACGGTGTAGTGCCCGAGTACATCCTGCTGGACGATGACCGATTCGGCTCCGCGACTCATCGCGAGCATGTACTGGTCGTTCCCGGTCGCGACCCACGCCATCGAGGCCGCGCTGGCTTCGACCGGCATCGGTGGCGGCTTGAGCAAATCGACCGACACGTACTGCTGCGTGCGCTTCGCGCCGTCGAGCAGTTCTTTGACCAGGAAGGCGAGGCGCGCGTCGGCCTGGACGCTATCCAGCGACTCCAGCGTCTTGACGTTCTTGATGAGCATGGCCGCCAGCGGCGACTCCTTCACCATGCGCTCGTACTTGCGTGCCGCGGCCGTTGCGCTGCGCCCCTTGAGGTCCATCGTCGCCGGTAGGCCGAGCAACGTCGGCAGGCTGACCACGCTATGCTTCTTGGTGGCATCCACGATGTCGATGACGGCGCACTTCGTCTTGCCCTCGTTCAATCGCGCGCCGCGGCCAATCATTTGCGCGTAGAGCGCGCCGCTCTTGGTCGGTCGCGCGATGATGACGACCTCGATGGCTGGTTCGTCGTAGCCTTCGGTCAGAACCGCACAGTTGCACATCACGTCGTACTCGCCGCGTCCGTAGGCTTTCAAGAGTTCGCGCCGGTCGAGCATCGGCGTGGTCCCGTCGATATGAGCGGCGCGGTATCCCGCGCGCTCGAACATCTCCCGGAGGTTCATGGAGTGCGCGACGCTCGCCGCGAAGACGAGCGCGCGGCGGCCGGGCGTGATGTCGCGGTAGGCGCTGACCACGCGGGCGTTGCGAATCGGGTTGTCCACGGCATCGGCAAGCTCGCGCTCGTTGAAGTCCCCGGCGAGCGTATGAACGGCGTCGAGGCTCGTGGTCGTCTCGACACGATACCCGACCAGCGGAACGAGGTAGCCGCGTTCGATAATCTCGGCGAGCGTGAACGAAAACGCGATGACATCAAAGACGGCTTCGAGCTCGATGTTGTCATCGTGCTTCGGCGTCGCCGTGACACCGATATGAACGATGCCGCCGGTCGGGGTGATGCCGAAGAAGGTGTAGATGGCCTGGTACGATGGTGCGGTCGCGTGATGCGCCTCGTCGGTGATGACCAGCACTGGTACGCCCCACCGGCGCGCGAAGTCTTGAAGCCGCTTGCCTTTAAGGCTTTGCACCGAGGCGACGACCACGGAGTCCATCGGTGCCGCGTGGGCGTCGCCTTTTTCGATACCGATGATAGTGCCGGGCGTGCAGGCTTGGTACTTCTCCACCGCCTGCTGCGCGAGTTCGTCGCGATGCACGAGGATGAGCACCTTGGCGTCTTCGGGGAAGCGCAGGTGCGCGCGGACGTGTGAGAAGAGGATGGTCTTACCGAAGCCGGTGGGGGCGACGCCGAGGATGCGGCGCTGGCCGCTCGCGACCGCTTCGCGGATTGCGTCCAGCCCGTCGCGCTGCACGTCTCGCAGGGAAAGGGCGGACGCCATAGTCATCACGCGACTATGCTATATCAGCGCGCAAGAAAAGTCAAGCCGCTACGGTGCGGCTGCGAGGACTTTCTTGATTTTGTGGCGGCTCAGTTGGAAGCCGATGGCCTTCTCGCTGATGTTGGTCCCGAAGCGTTCGTTAAGGACCGTCGTCAGTTGGCGAAGGCTATGGGTTGGATACATGTCCCGGAGGAACTTGAGTTTCTCCGGCGTCCACTTTATTTGCGGCTTCCGTTTCCGCCGGTCCAGTAGCGTCATGGGTGCTCCACCTTGCCTAGACCCCAGGCGCCCTCCTGCTTGCGACCACAAGATATTGTGGTCTGTCCCCACGGCGTCCACAACCTGTGCAGAACCGTCGGGGGTTGATTTATTGCGCGCAAAATAG
>Ga0105240_10016171_pt1 | contig 10112 bp, 5 predicted proteins | sample KBSC54metaG_FD_80426 | JGI IMG/M metagenome (GOLD analysis project Ga0105240, IMG submission 80426) | Corn rhizosphere microbial communities from Kellogg Biological Station, Michigan, USA - KBS C5-4 metaG | ecosystem: Host-associated > Plants > Roots > Rhizosphere > Soil | place: Michigan, USA... | reverse complement strand
TGGTCCCGAGTCCCGACTACCCGCTGTGGACGGCGGCGGTCACCCTGAATCGCGGCAAGGCGGTGCACTACCCGTGTCGCCCGGAGGCCGGTTTTGTGCCGGACCCCGAAGAGATCGCACGCCTGGTGACTCCGCGCACCCGCGCCATTGTCGTCATCAACCCCAACAATCCGACGGGCGCGGTCTATCCGCGGCCGGTCCTGGAAGCGATCGCACGCCTGGCGGAGCGATCCGGCCTGGTCGTCTTCAGCGACGAGATCTATGACCAGATGACGTACGACGGGGCTGAGTTCGTCCCGATGGCGACCCTGGTGCGCGAGACGCTCTGCGCGACGTTGTCGGGTTTGTCCAAGGTGTACCGCGCATGCGGTTACCGCGTTGGTTGGGCCGTATTTTCCGGTCGTACTCGAGCGGCGGGCGACTACCTGCGCTCCCTGGAGCTGTTGAGCTCGCTGCGCCTGTGCGGAAACGTGATCGGCCAGTGGGCCGTGCAGACGGCGCTGGGCGGGTATCAGAGCCTGCGGCAACTCATTACCCCGGGCGGACGTTTGTATGAGTCGCGGCGTGCGATCATGGACGCGGTCGAGCACAGTCGCTTTCTGAAACTGCAGGCGCCCAAGGGCGCGATGTACGCGTTCATCGGCGTGGACACGAGTGAGTTACCGGAATTCGACGACCAACAATTCGCGCTCGACCTCCTGGAGCAGAAGCACGTGCTCGTCGCTCCGGGAGTCAGTTTCAACGTCGCCTATCGCAATCATTTCCGGGTGACCACGCTGCCGGATTCGTCCACGCTGCGTGATGTGTTTGGGCGCATCGACGAGTTGCTCCACGCTTATCTGAATGCTCCCAAAGCCGATGGCCCCAGCAACGTGGTCGCGGCTGAGAATCGCTTCAAGTAGGACCTTTAATATATTCCCTAATATATTGTTTTGATTAGGCTTCCTACTGAGCTCAACGAGGTTCTCCAGCAGGGCGGTACCGTCATCGTCCCCTCGCGCCAGCGGGCACATGCCGCCCGGCTCGCCCATGCGGCAGCCGAGCTGCGCCGCGGGCAGCGCGTTTGGGCGACACCGGACATTCTGTCGGTTGATGCGTGGCTGACACGTGAGGTTGAGCGGTACGCCGCCACTGGCGGCACCAACGTGCCGCGGTTGCTTTCCCCAGCCGAAGAGTGGTTTCTGTGGCGTCAGTGCGCCGCCGAGGCAACGGGCGAGCTGGAGCTCGTGAACCGGGGGGCGTTGGCCGAAGCGCTTCGTCGCGCGAGCGCGCTCGCAGCTGAGTTCGGCATCGACATCCTCAGGGCTGCGACAACGCGACGGCGATCCGCCCCAGCGGACTCGACGGCGGGCGTCGGGTCGACTGAGGCGCTGGGGCTGGCAGAAGCATCCGATAACGGGAGCTCGCAGACCGCATTGGCCGAGCAGACCGCCGCCCTGGCCGACGAGCCAGGTACCGAGGCCGCTTTGTTGGCCGACGTCCAGCTCGCCGTCGACGAGCGCTGTCGCTCGCTTGGCGCCGCGACCGTGGCGTCGCTCGTGCCGCAACTCGCCTCTGCCGCGGCGCGCGCTGGCGCTACGGCGGCCGGCAGCGCTGCGGCGTTCGGCGGCGCCGGGGCTTGGTCCGTGCGGGGTGCTGAAGCGCCACCCGCAGTTGCTAGCGGTTTCCTGGTCCTGCCTCCACGCCTGCGATCGCTGGTCACGCCCGCGCGCGACGTCCCCTCAACGGAGGCCGTCGTCCCCAACGTTGTCATCGCCACTGACGAGTTGGATGAGCTCGAGCGCATCGCTGAGTGGTGCAGGACACAGGTCCAACACAACGCCGAGGTCCGCATCCTCATCACTCTTCCAGGCGCACCCGGCACCCGCGAGCGCCTGGCGACGCTCATTCGACAGGCTATTAACCCTGCCCGTTGGCTGACCGGCTCTGGCGCCGGGTCCGGCTCCGCGACGGCAGACGGCCAGGCGGCAGTGCCCGCTGATAGCCTGGTCGTCATCGAGGGTGGTTCCCCACTGTCACAGATACCAGCGGTCGCCCACGCACTGTCGACTCTATCTTGGTTGAGCGGTAATCCGGGTGACTTTGAAGCCGTCAGCAACTGGCTCCGCGCACCGTACTGGATGTCCCCCGGTGAGGTGCCTCGCGCACGCCTGGATCTCTCCTTGCGCGAACGCGAGCGGATGCAATTCAACCTGCGGGATCTCACGGGAGCTCTCGCTGGGGTGCCGTCGGCGTTGGCCTCCGCAGCGAAGGAGATTACGTCCCAAATCAACAAGGCCACCCTGTTACTCGGGCAGGGCGCCGCCTCACCGCGTGACTGGTCGGAGCGATTTCGCGCTGCGCTCGAAGCGTTTGGTTGGCCAGGCGAGCGAGCGCGGGACAGCGGCGAGCAACAGACCGTCGTTCGTTTTTACGAGCTACTCGATGAATTCGGGCAACTCGCAGCAGCCGCGCGCTCGATCTCACGCAGCAATGCGGTTCAGTGGTTCGGCGAGCTCGCCACCCGTACGGCATTCCGGCCGGCCGATGATGATGCGGTAGTCACGATAACGTCCGCTCTGGCCGCCCCCGTCGTCAGGTATGACGCAATCTGGGTGGCTGGCTTGCATGCCGAGGCCTTTCCCCAGCCGGTGCAACCTGATCCCTTCATACCTTTGGCCGCTCAACTCGCCGCGGGCGTGCCTGCCGCCAGCGCCAACGGCCGCCTCGCAGAAGCGCGCGCACTGCTGACGCAATGGCGTACTTCCGCGGACACATTGGTGTTGAGCGCGCCCTCGCGGGCAGAGGACCTGGAGTTACTGCCGAGTCCTTTGTTAGCCGAGTGGATACACTCCTCTGAGAAGGCGATTGCTGAGCAGGCGATTGTCGGGGAGCTGACCCTGGCCGAAAGGCCAGCATTTGCCGAGGGGCCGACGCTCGCCGAAGGGCCGACGCTCGCCGAGGGGCCGCCAGCCGCCCCTGGCTCATTGTGGCTCCCCACTCGTATCCATCGCGAGGGCCTGCTCGAAACCGTGGAGGACGGTGTTGGCGTGCAATGGCCTGTCGAGAAGCCGCTCCCTTCAGGCACCCGTAGTCTCGAGCTGCAGAATCAATGCCCGTTCCGCGCATACGCCGAGCTGCGCCTGGGAAGCACACCTCTGGATGCCCCGGAGCCCGGCATCGCCGCCGACTTGCGCGGCCAGTTGTTACATGCCGCCCTGCAGAAGCTCTGGTCGCGTCTTCATGACTCGCAAGGCCTCGCCGCGTTATCCAACTACGCTCTCGAGGCAGCCATACATCGCTGCGTCGAGGAGGCCGCCAGCGAGACGCAACGCAACTCGCCCTCCCAGAGGACACGACCCTCCGCGGTGAGCGATGCGCAGGGGGACTTGTTTGGTAACCCGCAATATTCCCCCGCGTTGACCCGCGAGTGCCGGCGTGCCGAGAAGTTGATTGGGGCCCTGTGTGCGCTCGAGCGCGAACGCGCTGCGTTCCGCGTCGAGAGTACCGAGCTCGAGACGACCCTGACCGTATCGGGCGCGCGCCTCAACATGCGCATCGATCGAGTCGATGCGCTCGAGACGGGTGGGCGCGCCATTCTGGACTACAAGAGCGGGCGTCGCGGTACGGCCGATTGGTATGGCGAGCGCCCCTCGCATCCGCAGCTCCTGGCCTACCTCGCCGCTCTCGGCGACGATGTGACCGGCATGGCAACAGTCAACGTCACCGCCAGGGAGGTGCGCTTCGACGGTATCGCCAACGTCGGGGAGTTACTGCCGAAGGTCAAAGGTGTCGAGGCCGATTTCGGCACCGACCCGGGCGATGCCTGGCCGAAGTGGCGGCAAGAGTGGCGCTCGCGCATCGAGCAACTGGCGGCGGCCTTTGTGGCCGGCCGCGCCGCCGTCGATCCGAAGCCTGGTGCCTGCGACTATTGCCACGTCGCGAGTATTTGCCGGATCTCCGATCGCGTCGCCCCCGCCGAAGGCGACGAGCCGGCTCTCGGAGGCGAGGATGCCTAGGCGGACCGCATCCGATTCCCGCATGCGGGGTCAGCGATGACCGACCTACCCGAGCATGACGTCAGCGCCATCGCGGCGGCGGACGAGCGCGCCCGCGAGGACGCGACTGATCCTACGCGGTCAATCCTTCTGCAGGCGCCAGCCGGCTCGGGCAAGACCACGGTTCTGACCCAAAGGCTGCTCCGCCTCCTGGCGGAGGTGAACGAACCCGAGGAAATTCTCGCGATCACCTTCACCCGAAAGGCCGCGGCGGAAATGCGCGCCCGGGTCCTGAAGGCTCTCCATGGCGAGATCGACACCAACAGCGCCCAAGGACGCAGACTGCAGGCGTTAGCCTCCGCGGCCTTGAGCCGGGGCACGGCGCGCGGCTGGAATCTCGCGCAGGACCCCGGCCGCCTGCGCATACAGACCATCGACTCCTTCAACTTCCGCCTGGCGAGCCAACTGCCGGTCACGGCCAAGGCGGGCGGGGGTCTCACGATCACCGACCGACCCGCAGAGCTATATCACCGTGCGGCACGCTCGACACTCGTTGCCGCGGAGCGCGATCCCGAGCTCAGCGCGGACGTGGAATTTCTCTTCGAGCGACTCGACAACAACTGGCGTAACGTCGAGCAACTCCTGGCGGGGATGTTGAAAGAGCGCGGCCACTGGTTGCGCTACGTGTTGGGTCACGAGCCGCAGGCGCTCTGCGCCCGCATCAACGAAAGTCTTGCCAGTATCGTGCGCGATCACCTCGTCGCCGCTTGCAATCGCCTGTCGGCGGCGCTGCGCGCCGAGGCCGGCATGCTTCCGCAGGCAGGCGTACTCGAGAGCGAGCCGGAGAGCCTGACAGCCTGGCAGAGCCTTGCGGCGCTCACTCTCACCCAGAAAGGCGAGTGGCGTAAGCCCAAAGGCATCACCAAGGCACTGGGCCCCGCCTACGAGGCGAAAGCCGCAAAGGAAGCGCTACGCGATTACCTGGAGCGCGTGAGCGGCGTACCCGGCGCCCGCGAGATCTTGCTGGAGCTTGCATCTCTGCCCGCGCCCGAACTGGTCGAGAGCGACGCCGCCGCCATCATGGCGCTTTCTCGGGTCCTGAGAGCGGCCGCAGTGCAACTGCAGGCCGAGTTTGCCAGCGACGGACGCGTCGATCATACCTACATTGCGGGAGCGGCACGCGCGGCCCTCGCGGATGCGGGTTTGCCGACCGACCTGGCGTTGAGGACGGGCCTCTCGCTGCGGCATATCCTGGTGGACGAATTCCAGGACACCTCCCTGTCGCAATTCGACCTGGTAGAAGCGTTGACCGCCGGTTGGGAAGAGGGCGACGGACGCACACTGTTCGTCGTCGGCGATCCCATGCAGTCGATCTACCAGTTCCGCGAGGCCGAAGTCGGTTTGTTCCTGAGGGCGCGTGCCTCAGGAATCGGCAGCGTGCGGCTCGAACCGCTGCAGTTGGCACGTAACTTCCGCTCGGTACCCGACCTCATCCAATGGACCAACGGCGCATTCGGCAGCCTGTTTCCCAAGAGCGATGACTTGCGGGCCAGCGCGGTAGCCTTTACCTCCAGTCTTGCGGGCCTGACTTCCGGCTCCGCCATCGACAACGGCTGCGTCGAGCTACGTCTGTTTCCCAGTGAGGACCGCGAGTCCGAAACCGCGGCCATCACGGAGCGGATCGTGGAGCTCCGCTCCCGAGACCCCAATGCGACGGTGGCAATTCTTGTGGCCGCGCGCACGCACGCAGCGCCTATCATGTTGGCGCTCGAGAGCCAGGGCACCGACGCCATCGGTGTTGACCTCGTGCCGCTTCACGATCTATCGATCGTTCGTGACCTCGTCGCGCTGCTGCAAGCACTCCATCACCTGGGCGACCGGACCGCATGGCTCGCGGTGCTGCGGGCGCCTTGGTGCGGACTGACGCTCGAGACCCTTACCGGGATCTCCCAGCGAGCTGACAAGCAACTGCCGTGGGAAGCATTGTCGGATCGCGCACGGTTGAAACACATACCGCGCACCGAAGTTACGCGCCTGGCCCGAGTCCGCGAGGTGCTGGCGACCGCACTTCAAACACGTGACACCTTGCCACTGGCCGATTGGCTCGAGATGACATGGTTGCGTCTTGGCGCCGCGGACGCCTACCCCCAGCAGGATCTGCGCCATGCGCGGGCTTTCCTGAGTGCCCTCAGCGACCGCGCGGCCTCGGGAGAATGGAGCGGCCCGAAGGATCTCGACTCGCTACTGGGCGAGCTTTACGCCCAACCGCAAGCCGCGACTCACAACCCCGTGCAGATCATGACCATCCATCGCGCGAAGGGGTTGGAGTTCGATCACGTGTTCGTGCCGGGCCTGGATCGCGAGCTCAATCGGGGACGGGAGCCGCTGCTGCGCTGGCTCGATCTGCCGCGCCGCCTGGGCGAGAGCGATCTCGTCATGGCGCCGGTTCCCGCGATCGGCGACGACGCAGGCGGCTCGGTAGGTGTTTACCTCAAGCGCCTGATGGCGAGGCGCCTGGCCAACGAGCAGATACGCCTGCTGTACGTGGCGGCCACGCGCGCGAAGCGGACCCTGTATTTATCTGCCGCTCCGAAGGCCAAGGCCGATGGGGCGATCCAGCCCAAGTCGGGAACCCTGCTGGCGAGCCTGTGGCCCGCTCTCGGTGCCGCCTTCAAGCACGGCGATCGGCACGCGACCCCCAAACCGCCCGAGGTGTTCGACGCGCCCGGGGCCAACGACGAGCTCTCCTCCAACCCGCTCAAACGCCTGCGTGCCGACTGGACACCCCCGTCCGCTGTGGACACTGCAGCCACCGATGTCTCCCGCCTGCCGCTGGGGCGGCAGTCGCTGGAGCCGCCCGAATTCAGTTGGGTGGGCGAGACCAGCCGACACATCGGTACGGTGGTCCATGCTGGCCTGGAAGCCTTCGCGAACGCCACACTGCCCTCGCGAGCCAGCATTCAGGCAGCCAAAGACACCTACCGTCACCAACTGCTTCGACACGGCGTACCCGAGCGTGACCTTGCACGAGCGACGGACGTCGTGGTGGAGGCCCTGACACGGACAGTGGAGGATGAGCGCGGGCGTTGGATATTCGCGCCCGAGCATCGCGAGGCGCGCAGTGAGCTGGCTCTGACGGGGCTCGCCGCCGGAAGGCTGACCGGGGTCGTGATCGACCGATCCTTCGTCGATTCCGCGGGAACCCGTTGGGTGATCGATTTCAAGACGAGCCGTCACGAAGGCGGTGGCCTCGAGACGTTCCTCGAGCAGGAAATGGACCGCTATCGGCCGCAGCTCGAGACCTACGTGGCCCTGGCGCGGGGCCTGGGGCCCAACTGCGTGCGCGCGGGCCTGTATTTTCCGCTGCTCGGCGTGTTTCGCGAGCTCAAAACCGCTTAAAACGTATAGGGTATGGGACCAAACATGCGGCGACCCTGGGCATCGGGTGAGCCGAGGTACTCGAGCTGATGACGCAGATCCGGCGGAGCGTCGGCGCGCGGTGTGACATACCCTTGCAATTCAACTCCCGGCTGATCCTGCATCACCCGCAGGGTTCCCTCGATGGCGAGCGGTCCGCCGAGATCCCGCAGTTCCCCTGTTGGATCCCCGCTCCCGCTCCCTGGAAACGTCACCGAGTAGCTGCCGAGGGGTGTCACGCCGTTGCGGTCATGATCCTCCAGGCCGTGGACCTCGATGCGCCCCTGGACCTGCCTGAGGATTTGCTTGGCGACGTGGGCGTACACAATGTTGGCAGTGGCGCTGCCCGAGAGCGTCCGCAAGGGCGGCAGCAAATTCTTGATCGTCTCATCGAACGGTATGTTGGCCTGAACGTTGCGCGCCGTGATGCTCTTGTCGAGCCCGACATCGAAATCACCGCTGAGCGACCGGGCGGGGTGCACGAGTATGATGTTGGCCGAGAGTTTTCCGGTCAGAAGGCGCAGGGCATGCACGCTCCAGGTCATGTCCCCGAGTGGCGTCCCCTGGACCGTCAGACCGCCGCAGGTCCCACTCCAGATGGATCCGTCGATCTCGGCGCACGTGACGGGGGAGGGCGCCGCGGGAATGACCCAGCTCGCCGGCAAACGGGCAATCACGATGGCAGCAAACGCCGCCACCGCGAGTACGGTGATCCAGAGGCCGCGTCGCACGTGAAGATCAACCCATGTGCAGGACGATGGCGGCGTTCACCAGTCCCGGGGTTCCGGCGGTGTCGATCGAGGCCGAATCGACCCGCACGCCGTTCTGCTGGGAAAGCCGCGCCAGCCAACTGATGAGGCTGTCGAAAGGTGCTTTCTGCAGCCGCACGCTCAGTCCACCCGGGCCGGCCGGCTCGCTGCCGGCGAGCGCGGTGGCCAGTCCGGCCTCGCGCGCCGAGCGGTCGACGATGACGATCAGGGACTCGCCGCCTGAAGGGGCGACCGGACCCTGGGCGAGAATTTCCGGCGCGGCGGTCTGGATCCAGGTGAGATCGTCCTGTTTCTTCTTGATGCGCTTGTGCGCGCTCGAGACGCTGCTGTCGAGTTGGAAGATGACGTAGAGGAGCAGGAGTGCGACGAGCGCGCCACCTATGGTCAACATCCGGCGATCGCGCTCGGAGAGCGTATCGAGCGAGAGGTTGGCGGCGAATGGGAGCTTCATGCAGTGAGCCTCATTGATGGAGCTGGAGGTGCCCTTCGTAGCCGTTGGATACGTTGCTGCCCGAGGTGAGATCGGCCTGCCACCCGGTGGTGCGCAGGGCCTGGCCCATCCGGTCGAGACTGGCCGCATCGGGAGCGGCGACTTTCAGCTCGACGGTACCGTTGTGGAAGTTGAGTGCCTGGATGACCGCGGCCGGCGTCGCCGACTTCGCCTGCACCAGCGCTTCCAACGCGGGCAGCAGGCCGGTGGTGCTCGCGGCGCGAGCGGCGGTCAGTCGCGCCTCGAGGAGACGGCGCGCATCGGCTGAGCTGCCTTGTCCCGGCATGACGGATTGCACCGCCTCACGGATGGAGACATCCAGCTTGTGCTCGCTGCTTTTCAACAGGCTCAGCTCGGTCGCCTTGCCGACGACATGCAACCCCACCAGGCAGGCCGCCAGGATCGCGGCAACGCGCCACGCACGGAAACCAACCGCGCGCGCCGTGGTTGGCGTGTAGGGGCCTTGCAGAAGGTTGGTCGCCGTTGCCGTCGGGAGCTGTTGGGCGAACAGGGCCAGGGGGCCGGTGGCCAACAGTTGGATTTTGATGCCGTCGAAGCGCTCACGCAGGCCCTCGACCTGCGCCGAATGCTCGTGCCATTCCGGGGCGCCGGTATAGAGGATGAGACCGCGCCCGGCGCCGCCGCCTTCGGGGCTTGCCGACTGCGCCATTTCCAACGCCTCGTGCAGCGCGTCAGCCGGCAGGGTCACCGGCGAGCCCGAGGGGGGGCGAACGACCACCACGTCTTCCTCGAGGAGAGCCACCGCCTGTCCCGGGTTTTGCGGCAGCAAGTCGCTATCCGCATACATCACTTCCGGGTCGAGCCCGTTCGACTTCAGCCCGGTCAGCCACTGGTCCATCAAGGCGCGGGTGACCACCGCAACGGGCGTCCGCGTGGAATCGGAGGGCCGTTTCCCGATCGCGAAGTGCAGATCGTCGATGTCGTCCGCAAGCTGCTCCTCGAGCGCGTACGGCACCAGTTGCGCGAGCTTGGTGCCCGCCTTGGTGGGCAGCTCCGGCTCGGCCACCAGCACGTCGGTACCCGGCACCAGGACGCAGATCCTGCGGCCCGCGCTGCGCGGTGCGGCGAGGGAGAGCGGACCACTCTGCGGGGGGCCCTGGGCGACGCCCCGGGGGTCGACCACCAGCCAGGTGGCCGGCTGGTCCGGTATGCGCGGGAGCCTCAGCAGAAGCCAATCAGCCATGTCGTTTCACCTGATTACCGCTCAGTCCGGAGTGTAACTGCGCAGGAGCGGGCGTACCTGCCCCGTATTGTCCTGGTAAAGAAGACTGTACAAGTTGAATTCCGTAGTGCCAATAGTGACGAAACTGGTGAGCTTGAAGTAGCTCGAGTGCTCGGCGAACTGCTGACCGCCTTGATTCTGGCCCGGGTTCGGGATGCCGGTGGGGTTTCGCTGGGTGGTAGGGGGTGTCTGCGGCGGTGTCCCGCCGCTGGCGG
>Ga0105240_10016170_pt1 | contig 10112 bp, 9 predicted proteins | sample KBSC54metaG_FD_80426 | JGI IMG/M metagenome (GOLD analysis project Ga0105240, IMG submission 80426) | Corn rhizosphere microbial communities from Kellogg Biological Station, Michigan, USA - KBS C5-4 metaG | ecosystem: Host-associated > Plants > Roots > Rhizosphere > Soil | place: Michigan, USA... | reverse complement strand
GTATTCCGAAGACACCTCCAAAGACAATGGAGGCGACTTGGGCTGGATCGTCCGAGGACAAACCGTGCCGGAATTTGAGGCGGCGGCGTTCAGCCTGCCCAAGGGTTCGGTTTCCGACCTGGTCAAGACCCAGTACGGATTCCACATTATTGAAGTGCTGGATCGCCAGCAGGCCCGCACAAAGACATTCGATGAAGTGAAGCCGGAAATTCAGGCTCAATTGCAGCAGGATAAGGCCGCGCAATCCGCGGACAACATCGCCGCGCAGATTGCCGAAGAAATCCGGCGGAATGGCCGGGCCCCTCTCGATGAAATCGCCAAGAAATACAACATGACCACCGGGGAATCCAAGCTGGTGGAGGCGAATCAGCCGCTGCCTGAGCTGGGCAGCTCGCCGGCTCTGCTCGACAGTATTTTCCATCTGCGAGTGGGTGATTTGAGCACCCCGATTCAGACGGACAAAGGCGTGGTGGTATTGACGGTCAAGGAAATTCAGCCGACCCACCCGGCAACCGTGGCGGAAGTTCATGATCGGGTCGTCGGCGATTATCGGCGCGACAAAGCCCTGGAACTCGCCAAGATCCGTGCCGACGAACTCGCCAAGCGGGCCAAGTCAGGCGAAAATTTCGCGACGGCTGCTAAAGCGCTCGGTTTTGAGGTCAAAACCAGCGACGCATTTCCGCGTACGGGGTCTGTTCAGGATGTGGGGAGCGCAAAACAGCTGTCCGCGGCTTTCACTCTGCCTGTCGGCCAATCGAGTGACCCCGTGGCCATGGGCGCCAATTGGGTGGTCTACCGCGTGGTGCAGCGCGATCCAGTCAATATGGATGATTTCGACAAGCAAAGAAGCAAGATTGAAACGCAGCTTTTGCAGCAAAAGCGGCAAACCGCTTATGAGCTGTTCCGCGCCGCGTTGAAAAACCGTCTGCAACAAGAGGGCAAGCTGCACCTGAATCAAGACAACTTGAAACGCCTCATTACTCCCGCATAGCGGCGTAACCATCACATCACAAAGTGTTTATGCTGCCGCGCCGAGGCTTGCAATTGGCCCGGGGCTGCGCTAGCATATTTATACGCAGTCAGTGCTTCCTGCCAGAGAGGCCCTGATGGATGAACTGCCGCCTTCCCAGCGACCCTAATCTGCAACGATACGGTTCTTCAGCTGTGTTGGCCTGTTGAAATTTCGGCGTGAGTCCCGCTTTCTGTGAAGATTGCTAGTAGCAGTGCCCGGAGTGCCATTGAGTGCGACAAGAACGCTTTTGACGGTTGAGTGAGGTGCCACATGCCCGGCTAGACCAATCAGCGGAACGAATACCAGTGCACCATCGAGGTAAATCAGAACGGGAAATATTGTGTCCGGGTGCGCGCCTATTTCGCGCGTAAGCAATGGATGCTGCCCGTCTATTTTTTGGCGTCCTCGTTCGATGGGGCTATGGGCAAGCTGGAGCAGGCGTTGCAATTCTTGCAGCGCCAGGAAGAACGGCTAAGGTTCTGGGGCGTGGAGCATTCAGACGACCCGAATTTTTCGGGCGAACTGGTGCGGGAAGTCGGATTGCGCCTGGACCGGCGAGCGGAGTTCCCGCGGCGGTCCGCAAACGTGGTGCTATCCCCTGAAAGGCGCGTTCCGGCGGTATTGCTGGCGCCGATCCGGCGAGGCTTGGCGGATTTCGTTGAAACTGGGAATGTTAACTGATCCCCGCGGCCAGCGGCTTGTTGCGCTGCACCGGGCTGCAAAAATCACGGAAACTACGCGTCGATTCTACTTCTCCCGTAAGATCACCTCGCCATTGCTGATCGGCTGATCGTTCATCCACAACCGGTACTTATAAGCGCCCGGATTGGTACCGGGGCGCGGCGGTCCGCTTTGCAATTGGCGGCCTGGCGGGGCTTGAAAAATATTGGATTGAAATGGGCAGCGATTGGGATCGAATTCTACTTTCAAATTGGTTGTGTCCGAAAGCCAAACAACCTGGTCGGATGGCCCAATGACCACAATTTCGGGAATCACACCTACTAAAACCAGCTTTTCTGCCATCTTGTGGAGCCCTCCGGCGCTTCGAAAAGATAACACACGCGGCCTATATTTTCATGCCGGACTGTACTGATTCAATGCATCTAATTATTTGGGCGTTGCAGCAGCGCGGAGAATCGTTCAAACTAGTGGGTAGTGTTGGCCTTCCTTTCCCGGAAGGACTCCGATCTGGCCGCAGCGTACTTCGTCGTCGGATACCGTTGCTTAGGCGGAACCAACCAACGTTGCTTGGATACTTCCGCGTCCTTATTGCGGTGGCGCTTGGGAAATGAGGGTTCGTAAGATGTTTAATTCAATAGAAGATCTAAATCCCCCGACAAGATTGATGCTCACTCCCGGCCCTTCGTGTATGAGCCCGCGCGTGTATCGCGCACTGGCGACGCCCATCGTCGGTCATGTGGACCCCTGGTTTACCGAGTTCATGGGCAGCGTTCAGGATCTGCTGCGGCGCGTTTTCCAAACAGAGAATTATCTGACGTTTCCCGTTTCGGCTTCGGGTTCGGGCGGCATTGAAGCGGCGGTCGTCAACTTTTTGGAGCCTGGTGATGAGGCGATTGTCTGCGTGAATGGAGTCTTTTCCGAGCGCATGGCGCTGGTTGCGGAACGCACCGGAGCCAAGATTCATCGTGTGTCGGCTCCCTTCGGGCGTGTGGTCGATGCCGAGGATGTACGCCGCGCAGGGCAGGGCCGCAAAATCAAATTCGTGGGACTGGCGCACGGCGAAACGTCCACCGGCGTGGTCAGCAAGATTGAGCCGTTTCGCAAGGTTGCGGATGAGCTGGGCGCGCTCCTGATCGTGGACAGTGTGGCGTCTCTGGTGGGGGTTCCCCTCGACGTGGATCGCCAGAATATTGATATCTGCTTCAGCGGCACGCAAAAGGCGATCAGCGCTCCTCCGGGCATGGCGCCGATCACGGTCAGCGCGCGCGCTGAAAATGTGTTGCGCAATCGCAAGTCGAAAGTTCAGAGCTGGTATTTCGACCTGACCACGGTGATGAATTATTGGGGCAAGGAGCGCACCTATCACCATACGCCTCCCATCCCGCTGATCTACGCGTTGCACGAAGCCCTGCGCATCGTTTTGGAAGAGGGACTGGAAGCCAGCTGGGAGCGTCACCGCCAGAATCAACTGGCGTTAATTGCCGGCCTGGAAGCGATGGGCATCAACCTGTTCGTGCAGAATCCCGAGAATCGTTTGGCTACTGTAACGTCCGTAATGATTCCCTCTGGGATCGATGGCGCGCGGGTGAAGGGGCGCCTGCTCAACGATTTTAATATTGAAATTGCCGGGGGCCTGGGCGATTTTAAGAGCAGCATGTGGCGCATCGGCCTGATGGGGTATTCCAGCCAACGCGCAAACGTCCTGCTGTTTCTGGGCGCTCTGGAAAGAATTCTGCTCGATGAGGGCATGAAGCTTCCTGCCAGCGCGGGAATTGCCGCGGCCGCCAGCGTATACGCGCACGTCGAGCCGGTTCCCGTCGGCCAGGAAAAGTAAACGGGGGAATGGGCTGAATCCAGGAGCATATGACCACATCCACGGGCATTCCGAATCTTGGGGCAATGAGCGATTTCGTCGGGGAGTTCGAAGTCACTTCACGACTGACAGATCAGGTTTATCACTGCCGCTTTTCGCACCTTTGGAACGCGATCGCAACCCGGCATAGCGATACAGTGGATACCAAGTTCGTTGTGGATGGACGTCGCGTGGTTGTTGGCCTGGCGCACACCGCCTTCGTGCGATTTACGGAAAAACACGGACGCGGGTTGAGCGACCGCGAAGCCAGTTTCGTCGCCGCGCACTATCTGCGCGAGAGGCTGGAGCAGGAAGATGAGCGCCCTTTACACGACGTTTCCGCAGAGGACGTGACGCGCCTGATCGATCAGATCGGGATTCAGTAGGTTTATCCGCCACGATGTCGCAGGCCGTTCCGCGCAGCAACCTAAGCATCTGAAAGGGATTCATCGAAGCCGGGACCGTTTCCGGCTTCTTTTTTAGCCACTTCTCCGGAATTTTCTCCGGTTTCCACGATCGCGCCGCAGTCCAGGCACTCCACATATTCCGCGTCAGAATCCTTGGCGATCAGCTGTGTGCGAAGATGAGGGCAAGAAGCTGGTTGGGTCACGTTAAACTCCAGGCTCCCATCTTAGCACTCTGATTGCCGCGCGGTTGGCTGTCCCGGATTTGCAATTCGAACAGGGGATCTTTTGCCACGGCGAGCTTCATCCTGAAATGAGTGTGCGACGATCCCGCGGACATAGGTTATACATGGGGTTATACATGGGTTATAGGAAAAGCGTTGCGGCGCGGCGCCCGGGAACTTCGGAGGAAATGATTAGGCGAATGTCCAAGAACTCAGAGGAACGATTCCAGGACGTCTTGTTTTACGGCGTGGTGTTATTGCTCTTGTATCTGGTCTTCCGAATATTTGAACCGTTTCTAATCCCGTTGGGATGGGCGGGCGTGTTCGCGGTAATTTTTTATTCTCTGCACAAGAGGCTGGAGCGGCGCTGGGGACCGATTCCTGCAGCTTCCCTGAGTACGATTGGCGTAACCCTGCTGCTGATTGTGCCCGTTCTTATTCTAGCGATGCTGTTCGTCCGGGAGGGAATCGGCGCGACTCGCGACTTGGAAGTATCCTTGGCAGCGGGTGACTACGGCCGGTATGGCAGAGCCTGGCAATGGCTTAGCGCTCACCTGGCATCGCAAGGATTGGGAATAGACCTGACCAGTGTTGTTCGCCAAGGCGCCAGTCGATTTGGCGAATATATGGCCTCGCAGTTAGGGGCGATCCTTAGAAATATCGTGGTATTTCTGTTTGAAGTTTTTGTCATGCTGTTTGCCTTGTTCTATTTCTTCCTCGATGGCGATTCCATTATGACCCGACTCCGGGATATTCTGCCGTTCGAGCAAGCGATGAGGGACCGCATGCTGGCGGAAGCCCGCGATCTGATCTTCGCGAGCGTTACCACCAGCCTGGTGATCGCCGCGGTCCAGGGATTGATCTGCGGCGCGGCATTTGCCATTGTGGGGCTGAGTTCTCCCGTATTCTGGGGAGTGCTGATGGCCTTTCTCTCGCTGCTGCCTATTGTCGGCGCGTGGCCCATCTGGGTCCCCGGCGCGATCTGGCTATTTTCCACCGGACATTATGGCCGTGCCATCGTGCTCATCGCCATTTGCGGAGCCATCGGCTCATCGATCGATAATGTGTTGCGCCCAATTTTATTAGGGGGTCGAGCGTCTCTCGGCGGATTATTGATCTTTATCAGCGTACTGGGCGGCATCGCCGTGTTCGGCATATTGGGAGTCGTGCTGGGGCCCATCGTGCTGGCTACTGCCGTCGGCGTTCTGGACGTGTATGCCGGAAAAAGCGTCGCGAGCGAAACTGCAGTTCCGCTGGGATAAGCATCAGGAATTTTCGCGGGTTCCTGATGCATTCAGGGACTTATCCTCAGGCAGATGTAACTTGCCATGCACCTTTGAGCGCAGTCGTTGCGGCTTGTGCTAGAGTAAACCGCCTAGAGGAACAATTTTTTAACGCATGGCTCACAAATTAACGCCTCTGCTGACCGGATTGCCACCTGAAAAACTCAGGTGGAGTTGCGATCCCGCCACGATTCCGTTTGAGACGACCGCCGATGCTTTGCCGGTCACTGACCTGGTCGGACAAGAACGGGCCTTTCGCGCCCTGAAGTTGGGCGTGGAACTGAGCGCGCCCGGATACAATATTTTTGTGTGCGGCCTTGCTGGAACCAGTCGCGGCGGCACCATTACTCACGTCATCGGCCAGATTCATCCCCCGGCGAAGCTTTCCCTGGATCGTTGCTTCGTTAATAATTTTAAAAACACGGACCGTCCTCGCCTGCTGGCGTTGCCCCGCGGGCAAGCCAGTAACTTCAAAAAGGACATGCAGAGCGGTATCGAGTTCCTGCGCCGACGTATTCCGCAGGTTTTTGAGGGCGAACCTTTTCAGAGGCAAAAAGGGCGGATCGTCGATCGCTTCACCGTTCGCGAAAAAGAATTGATGGACGACTTCACGCGGCGAATCGCGCGCGACCAGTTTGCGTTGGGGCACATGCAGGTGGGCGCTGTGGCGCTGCCGGAAATTTTCCCGGTTCTCGAGGGGCAAATGGTTCCCATCGAGGATATTCCCAAGCTGGTGCATGAGGGAAAACTGGAATCGACGGTCGCGGAAGATTTGGAACGCAAGTACGAACAGTTTCGTCAGGAATTTACGGTCGTTTACAGAAAAACGCTGACGCTTTCCCGCGAACTTGCCAGCGAACTGAGCTATCTGGAACAAGAAGCAGCCTCCGTCCTGGTGGATGGCTTTATCGAAGAGCTGAAGGAAAAATACGCCATCGGCCCGGTGGCCGAATATCTGGAAGAGGTACGTCACCACCTGCTCGATAATCTGGAACCGTTTAAGGAGCGCGAAGGGGAAGAGGAGACTCCGAACGCGCCGCCTCCGGTGGAGGGAAGTCCCCGGTCCGGCCCCGCGGATCGCGATTTTTTCCGCGTTTATGGCGTCAACGTGCTGCTGGCGCACAACGACGAAGACGGATCGCCCGTTATTTTTGAGACCACGCCTACCTACACCAATTTGTTCGGTACGATTCAGCGAAGCTATGACGCGCGCGGCGGGTGGAACTCGGACTTTATGGATTTACGCGCTGGTTCCATTCTTCGCGCCGATGGTGGTTTCCTGGTGATGTACGCCCATGACGCCATCACCGAATCCGGCGTCTGGCGCACGCTCAAGCGCATGCTCAATCACGCGCGCCTGGAGATCCAACCTTTGGAGATGTTCTTTCCCTTCGGCGCTTCCGTAATCAAGCCGGAGCCGATCGATATTGACGTGAAAATCATTCTGATTGGCGACCGCCATATGTACGAACTGCTCTACGAGTACGAGGAGGACTTCCGCAAGATTTTTAAAGTTCGCGTGGAATTCGACGAGGAAATGGTGATGAGCGAGGCCGTGGTGCGCCAGTATGGCGGGCGCTTGCGGCAGCTTTCCGAGCAGGAAAGCATTGGCCCGTTCGATCGCACCGCGGTAGCCAGCATGCTCGAGTTCGGGGTTCGCCAGGCAGGGCGACGCAATAAAATTACGGCGCGCTTTCCCGAACTGGCCGACCTGGCTCGCGAATCCGCTTACATCGCTCGCCAGGAGGGCGTGTCGCTGGTCAGCGCCTGTCACGTTCGCCGGGCTCGCGAATCCCGCGTCGAGCGTCATAACCTCACCGAGACGAAGATCCGCGAAATGATCGAAGATGGAACGTTGATGATCGACACCGAGGGCTCGCGCATCGGCCAGGTGAATGGCTTGAGCGTCATGGAAATTGGCGGCTACGCGTTCGGCAAGCCGGTGCGTATCACTGCGTCTGCGTCCATCGGCAAATCAGGCCTGATCAACGTGGAACGCGAATCGAATTTGAGCGGCAGCTTCCACGACAAGGGCATACACATTATTTCCGGATATTTGCGCACGCGATTTGCGCAGGATAAACCGCTCTCGCTGGCGGCCAGCATCTGCTTCGAGCAATCTTATAATGGCGTGGACGGCGATAGCGCCAGCTCCACCGAAATCTACTCGCTGCTTTCGTCGCTTTCAGGATTGCCCATACGTCAGGACATCGCCGTCACGGGCTCGGTCAGCCAGCAAGGGGATATTCAGCCGATCGGCGGAGTAAACCAAAAGATTGAGGGATTCTATGACGTATGTCGCGTGAAATCCGTGCTGACGGGCAGCCAGGGCGTCATGATTCCCAGGGAAAACATTGAAGATTTGATGTTGCGCGAGGATGTGATCGACGCGGTTTCTTCCGGCAAATTCAACATCTTCCCGGTGTCCACCGTGGAGGAAGGCATCGAGATTCTGACCGGTGTCAGTGCGGGAACTCGCGATGCAAAAGGAAATTTCGAGCCGGGCACAGTCTACGCCATGGTCGACCGCCGCCTCCACGAGATGGCCACTACATTGAAGTCGTTCGAGTCCTGAGTACCCAGCCGGCGTGCGCTTTTGGAAAATTAGAGGCAAAATAAACACCCAGGCTGCGGCGTGTGCTACCTTGTGTCTTAGGTCGCGGACCGGGATCAAACGCGGTTCGCGTGCTTGAACGTTCTTGAGGGATTTATATGACCGCCAAACATTTTGCGATTACGATTGCGATCGGTATCGTCGTCATTGCCGGCGGATTGATGCGATGGAGTCCATCCGTGGCTGCGGGTTCAAGCGCCCAGATGCAAATGGATATGTCCGCCGATGAGGGTGTTCCATCCTATCATGCCTACGCGCTGAGACCTCCCCTGCCTGCGATACTCGATCCCAAGACATTTCCCGATGCATTGAACCGCAACGTTTACGCGCTCGCGGCTAAGGTCCGGCCTGCGCTGTACCAGCAGCCCTGTTATTGCTATTGCGACCGGCACGCCGGCCACAAGAGTTTGCTCGATTGTTTTACCAGCACGCATGGATCGGAATGCGACATATGCCAGAAGGAAGCTGTTTTCGCCTACCGGCAAACGTTGAAGGGCAAGACTCCCGCGCAGATTCGCGCGGCGATCATTCATGGAGACTGGAAAGCGGTCGATTTGCAGCCGTACATGAACGGGCCTGTAGCCCACTGACGAACGTTGAAATGTGTCGTCGCAGCGGAGTTCTGCGTAGCCAATTCTTTGTTCATCTTGACCGCAGTCGCATAAGTCTTCCCAAGTGTTTTTGATCCCCCTTCGTTCAAGAAGTATTTCCTGCCAACGGTATTGCGCTAAACTGCGGGTGTTTGCAGCGAGTAGCGCGCGAAGCCTGTGACGCATAGCTTGTGAGAGGAGGAGTGATATGCCCGGTTGGGAGAAATCAGGATTTGGAAAAACCAGTGCGGCCATCCTGGCGGTGAGGTTGTCGGTGGGAGGCATCTTTGTCATGGAAGGGATCAAGAAGTTTCTTTTCGTCGAGCAGTGGGGTGCTGGCCGTTTCGCTCGAATTGGAGTCCCGGCTCCGTACGCGATGGGCCCCTTGGTAGGAGCGGTCGAAATCATTTGCGGTTTCCTGGTGTTAGTCGGGCTGCGAACAGCCTGGGCTTCGCTTCCGCTGCTGGTGGTGATTTGCACGGCGATTGCGACGACAAAGATTCCAATTCTTTTGAAAAACGGTTTCTGGCCGATGGAGGCCGAGGCGCGGACCGATTATTCCATGCTGATGGGTTTGATTTTTCTGGCGCTGGCGGGCTCAGGCTGTTTGTCACTGGATGCCGGGATGTCCAAGGAGAAGTAATCCGCGAATGTCAGAACAGCCGGGTGCGGAAGATCTGTTTCAAGACAACCAAACGGCGCGAGGCGATTCTGAAATGGGCCGGCTCAAAGAGCTTGCCATTTTCTTCCTGCGATTGGGGACGACCGCCTTTGGCGGTCCCGCGGCGCATATTGCGATTATGGAAGACGAATTGGTGCGCCGCAGGAAATGGCTCTCGCGCGAAAAGTTTTTAGATCTTCTGGGCGCCAGCAGTCTGATCCCGGGACCCAGCTCCAGCGAGCTCGCCATCCACATCGGTTATTTGCGCGCAGGCTGGATAGGCTTGGCCCTGGGCGGTATTTGCTTCATTCTACCGGCGGCGATTTTGGTGGCGGGTTTGGCATGGGCCTATGTGCGTTTCGGACATCTGCCGGCCGTTGCGGGCCTGCTCTACGGCATAAAACCGGTCGTCATCGCCGTGATTCTGCAGGCGCTGTGGGGACTGGGGCGCACGGCAGTGAAAAATAAAACGCTGGCAGCCGTTTGCGTTACCTGCATCGCACTCAGTTTTGCGGGATTGAATGCGCTTGCGATTCTTGGCGGCGCCGGCCTGGCAGTCGCCATTTTGCAGTCTGTTTCCAAAAAACAAAATGATAGTCGCGCGGAGTTTTCTGGAATAATTTGCTCGCTATGGCAAGGCCTCAATGTAAAAGCGTATTTGTATTTCTTGGCGACCATCACCGCGGTTACCGCAGCGGTGCCCGGGATGTGGGAATTATTTCGCGTTTTTCTGAAAATAGGTTCCGTTGTTTTTGGGAGCGGCTATGTTTTGCTGGCATTTCTGAGGGCGG
>Ga0105240_10016166_pt1 | contig 10113 bp, 10 predicted proteins | sample KBSC54metaG_FD_80426 | JGI IMG/M metagenome (GOLD analysis project Ga0105240, IMG submission 80426) | Corn rhizosphere microbial communities from Kellogg Biological Station, Michigan, USA - KBS C5-4 metaG | ecosystem: Host-associated > Plants > Roots > Rhizosphere > Soil | place: Michigan, USA... | reverse complement strand
GGTCGGGTAGTACACCTCGTTCAGGATGCCGTGCGACAGGGTGAACCAGACGCGGCTCGCGTCCGAATGCGCCGTTCCGATGCCCTCCTTCGAGCTGGAGGTCCAGCGCGGCGCGATACCCGGGGCGCCGAAGGCGGCCGCCCGAACGCTATCGCCCATCTTCATCATCGCCCATGGTAATCGACTCCGGCCGGGGAAGCCTGGAGGACACGGCAAAGCGAGGAAAGATCCGCGCCCGGCGCGCGGGGCGCTACAATGCCTGCGTTTCGCTCACCAGAGGAGGGTGCGGACATGAATGCAAGCCGGCGCGGCCTGGGGACGATCGCGCTCGTCCTGGGCTCGATGTTGCTTTCCACCGCGGTTCTCGCGCAGCAGAAGGTCCTGAAGTTCATCCCGCAGGCGGACCTGCGGATCCTGGACCCGATCACCACCACCGCGTACATCACCCGCAACCACGGCTACATGGTGTACGACACGCTCTTCGCGATCGACGCGAAGTTCAACGTCCAGCCGCAGATGGTGGACAAGTACGAGGTGAGCGCGGACAAGCTCACGTACACGTTCACGCTGCGCGACGGGCTCAAGTTCCACGACGGCCAGCCGGTGCGCTCGGCCGACTGCATCGCCTCGATCGAGCGCTGGGCCAAGCGCGACGCGCTCGGGCAGAAGCTCGCCGAGTCCACGGACGCGTGGAAGGCGGTGAACGACAAGACCTTCACGCTCCACTTGAAGCGCCCGTTCGCGCTGGTCCTGGACGCGCTCGCGAAGCCCTCGTCGAACGTGCCCTTCATCATGCCGGAGCGGATCGCCAGGACCGACGCCTCGACCAACATCACAGACGCCACCGGCTCCGGCCCCTTCAAGTTCGTGAAGGAGGAGTGGGTCCCCGGAAACAAGGTGGTGTACGTGAAGAACAAGGACTACATCCCGCGGAAGGAGGCGCCGTCCTGGGCGTCGGGCGGGAAGGTGGTGAAGGTGGACCGTGTCGAGTGGATCTACATCCCGGACTCGGCCACCGCCGCCGCGGCGCTCAACGCGGGCGAGGTCGACTGGTGGGAGCAGATGCCGCCGGACCTGATCCCCGTGCTCCAGAAGAACAAGTCGATCAAGGTGGAGAACATCGATCCCCTGGGCTCGATGGGCGTCCTGCGTTTCAATTTCCTCTTCCCGCCGTTCGACAACGTGAAGATGCGCCAGGCCCTGCTCTACGTCCTCGACCAGAAGGACTACGTGCTCGGCATCGCCGGGGACATGAAGAACGGCCGGACCTGCTATTCGTTCTTCACCTGCGGGACGCCGCTTTCGAGCGAGGTCGGAGCCGAGCCCATGAAGGGCAAGCGCGACTTCGAGAAGGCGAAGCGGCTCGTGAAGGAGGCGGGGTACAAGGGCGAGAAGATCGTCATCATCTCGGCGACGGACCAGCCGATCGTCCACTCGCAGACGCTCCTCACGGCGGAGCTCCTGAAGAAGATCGGGCTGAACGTCGAGATCCAGGCGGGGGACTGGGGAACGCTCATCACGCGCCGCAGCTCCAAGGAGCCGATCGCGAAGGGCGGCTGGTCCATCTTCCACACCTGGCTCGTGGGGCCGGACCTCACGTCGCCCGCGGTGAACTTCGCGATCCGCGGCTCCGGCGACAAGGCCTGGTTCGGATGGCCCAACGATCCCACGCTGGAGAAGCTCCGCGACGACTGGTTCGCCGCGACGGATCCGGCGGCCTCGAAGAAGGCGGCCGAGGCGGTCCAGAAGCGGGCCTTCGAGTTCGTGCCCTACGTGCCCACGTCGCAGTTCATCCTGCCCACGGCGTACCGCGACAACCTCTCGGGCCTCATCATCGCGCCGGTGACGTTCATGTGGAACGTCGAGAAGCGCTAGCGAGGTTGCGGCGCCTCGCAGCGATCCGTAGCGGCGCCGTGTCGGGCGGCGGATGATCCAGTACGTCGTCCGCCGCCTGCTCTCCACCGTCGTCGTCATGGCGGTGGTCGCGTTCGTCGTCTTCTCGCTCCTCTATCTCACGCCCGGCGATCCCGCGGCCGTGATCGCGGGCGACATCGCCACCGACGAGGACATCCGCCTCATACGCGTGCACCTGGGGCTGGACGACCCGTTCCTCGTGCGCTTCGGCCGGTGGGCCTGGGGGCTCCTCCACGGCGACCTCGGCACCTCGATCTTCACGAACCTGCCGGTCACGCACCTCATCGCGCAGCGCGTGGAGCCCACCCTGTCGCTCACGCTCTGCACGCTCCTGGTGTCGATCCTCGTGGCGCTCCCGCTGGGCGTCCTCGCCGCCGCGAAGGCCGGCACCTGGCTCGACCGCGCGGTGATGGCGTTCTCGGTGCTGGGCTTCTCCGTGCCCGTCTTCGTGATCGCCTACGGCCTGATCCTCACGCTCTCGGTGCGCTACGAGATCCTGCCCGTGCAGGGCTATCGATCGTTCCACGACGGCTGGTGGGAGTGGCTGCGCCACCTGGTCCTTCCCAGCATCGCGCTGGGCACCGTCTACATCGCGCTCATCACGCGGATGACCCGTGCCAGCATGCTCGAGGTGCTCTCGCAGGACTACATCCGCACCGCCGAGGCGAAGGGGCTGGCGCCGGGGCAGGTGCTCGTGGGCCACGCCCTCAAGAACGCGGCGATCCCCATCGTGACCACCATCGGCGTCGGCGTGGCGCTCCTCATCAGCGGGGCGATCGTGACCGAGACCGTCTTCGCGCTCCCCGGCATCGGGCGGCTCACGGTGGACGCGATCCTGCGGCGCGACTACCCGGTGATCCAGGGCGTGACGCTCATCTTCTCCGCCGTGTACGTGCTGGTGAACCTCGCCGTGGACCTCTCCTACGTGCTCTTCGACCCCCGGGTGCGCTACTGATGGCCGCGCCGGCGATCGCGGCCGAGGCGGCCGCCGCGAGATCGATGTCGCCCACGTGGAAGCGGTTCCGCGACGCTTTCCGGCGCCATCCGACCGCCATCGCCGGCGCGCTGATCCTCCTCGCCATGATCGCGGCCGCCCTCTTCGCGCCCTGGCTGCACACCGTGGATCCGGAAGCGGTCTCGCCCGTGAAGCGGCTGCGCCCGCCCTCGGAGCTCTACTGGTTCGGGACCGACGCGCTGGGGCGCGACGTGTACAGCCGGGTGATCTACGGCGCGCGCGTCTCGCTCGTGGTGGGCCTTTCGGTGGCGATCTTCTCGACGCTGGTGGGCCTCGCGATCGGGCTCGTGACGGGCTACGTCCGCGCCGTGGACGCCGTCGTGATGCGCATCATGGACGGCCTCATGTCGATTCCCTCGGTGCTCCTCGCGATCGCCCTCATGGCGCTCACGAAGGCCAGCGTGGGGAACGTGATCGCCGCGATCACCATCGCCGAGATGCCGCGGGTGGTGCGCCTCGTGCGAAGCCTGGTGCTCACGCTTCGCGAGCAGCCGTACGTGGAGGCGGCGATCGCCTCGGGGACGCCGCTCGTGCGCATCCTCGTCCGGCACATGGTCCCCAACCTCGTGGCACCCCTCCTCGTCCAGGGGACGTACGTATGCGGCTCGGCGATGATCACGGAGGCGATCCTCTCCTTCATCGGCGCGGGCACGCCGCCCAACATCCCCAGCTGGGGCAACATCATGGCCGAGGGGCGCAGCCTCGTGCAGATCGCGGGGCACCTCCTGCTCTACCCGGGCGTGTTCCTCTCGGTCACGGTGCTCGCCGTGAACCTCCTGGGCGACGGCATGCGCGACGCGCTCGACCCGCGCCTCGCGCGGCGGATGTAGCGATGGAGGCGCTCCTCTCGGTCGAGGATCTCCGGACGCATTTCTTCACGCGCGACGGCGTCGTGCGCGCCGTGGACGGCGTCTCGTTCACCGTGGCCGGCGGCGAGACGCTCGCGATCGTGGGCGAATCGGGGTGCGGGAAGAGCGTCACCTCGCTATCGATCCTGCGCCTCATCGCATCGCCCCCGGGACGCACCGTGGGCGGCCGGGTGGTCTTCGAGGGTCGCGACCTGCTCGGGCTTTCCGCGCGCGAGATGCGGCGGATCCGCGGGGATGCGATCTCGATGATCTTCCAGGAGCCGATGACCTCGTTGAACCCCGTCCTCACCGTCGGCCGGCAGGTGGCCGAGGTGCTGACGCTCCACCGCGGGATCTCGCGCGCGGACGCCGAGCGCAAGGCGCTCGAGATGCTGCGGCTCGTGCACATCCCGGAGGCCGAGCGCCGGATCGGACAGTATCCCCACGAGCTCTCCGGGGGCATGCGCCAGCGCGTGATGATCGCCATGGCGCTCGCGTGCGAGCCCCGGCTCCTCATCGCGGACGAGCCCACCACCGCGCTGGACGTCACGATCCAGGCGCAGATCCTCGATCTCATGCGGGAGCTGAAGACCCGCACGGGTGCCGCGATCGTCCTCATCACCCACGACCTGGGCGTCGTGGCCGAGATGGCGCAGCGCGTGGTGGTCATGTACGCGGGCCGCAAGGTCGAGGAGGCGCCGGTGGCGGACCTCTTCGCGCGGCCGCGCCATCCCTACACGCGCGGCCTCCTCGACTCGATGCCGAAGCTGAACGCCCGGGGCGCGGCCCGCCGGCTCGCGGAAATCCCGGGCACGGTGCCATCGCTCATGGAGCCGATCCCCGGCTGCACGTTCGCGCCGCGCTGCCCGTATGCGGCCGAGCGCTGCCGCCGGGAGTTCCCGCCGCTCGAGGAGAAGGCGCCGGGCCATTGGGCGGCATGCTGGTTCTCGGAGCGGGTGACGCCATGAGCGCCGGGCTCCCGCTCCTCGAGGTCGCGCACCTCACCAAGCATTTTCCCGTCCGCGGCGGGATCTTCGGCCGGGTGAGCGGCCAGGTGCACGCGGTGGACGACGTGACGTTCTCGATCGGAGAAGGCGAGACGCTGGGGCTGGTGGGGGAGAGCGGCTGCGGCAAGTCCACCCTCGGCCGGACCGTGCTTCGCCTGGTCGACGCGACGGCCGGGACCATCCGCTGGCGCGGCGAGGCGATCGAGCGGCTCCGCGGCCGGGCGATGCGCCCTTACCGGCGCCAGCTCCAGGCCGTGTTCCAGGATCCCTACGCCTCGCTCAATCCGCGCATGCGCGCCGCGGACATCGTGGCGGAGCCGATCCGCAATTTCGAGGGCGTGCCGGACGGCGAGGTGCGCGAGCGCGTCGCGCGCCTCTTCGAGCGGGTGGGCCTGAGGCCCGACCAGCTCCGGAAATATCCCTACGAGTTCTCCGGCGGGCAGCGCCAGCGGCTCGGCATCGCGCGGGCGCTGGCGCCCCGGCCGAAGCTCATCGTCTGCGACGAGCCGGTCTCCGCGCTCGACGTCTCGGTGCAGGCGCAGGTGATCAACCTGCTGGGCGACCTGCAGCGCGAGTTCTCGCTCTCGTACCTCTTCGTCGCGCACGATCTCGCCGTGGTCGAGCACATCAGCCACCGCGTGGCCGTGATGTACCTCGGCCGCATCGTCGAGCTCGCCGCCACCCGGGAGCTCTTCGACAACCCGCAGCACCCGTACACGGAGGCGCTCCTGTCCGCGGTGCCGGTCCCGGATCCCGCGGCGCGCCGAAAGCGCATCATCCTCGCGGGCGACGTGCCGAGCCCGATCGCGCCTCCCGCCGGCTGCCGCTTCCACACGCGCTGCCCGTACGCGTTCGACCGGTGCCGGACCGAGGAGCCCAAGATGGTCGAGGTGGCGCCCCTTCATTACGCGGCGTGCCACTTGCGCGAGGCGATTCCTTCTTCCGCGGAGCGCGCGTGACCGGGCTTCGCGTCGACGCATCGAGACTCTGGGACTCGCTCATGGACTTGGCCACCCTGGGCGCGACGGCCAAGGGCGGCGTGAGTCGTCTCGCGCTCACCGACCTCGACCGGCAGGCGCGCGACCGCGTGGCCGGCTGGCTGCGCGGGGCCGGCTGCACGGTGGAGGTGGACGGCGTGGGCAACATCTTCGCGATCCGTCCCGGCCGCGATGCGAAGGCGGCGGTCGTCCTCACGGGAAGCCACGTCGATACGCAGCCTTCCGGCGGCAAGTTCGACGGCAACTACGGCGTCCTCGCGGGCCTCGAGGTGATCCGCACGCTGAACGCTTCGGGCGTCGCGACCGAGAAACCCGTGGGTGTCGCGATCTGGACCAACGAGGAGGGAAGCCGCTTCGTCCCCGTGATGGGCGGGTCGGGCGCCTTCGCGGGCGTCTTCCCGGTCGAGAAGATCCTCGCCGAGCGCGATATCGAGGGCGTCGCGTTCGGCGACGCGCTGGTGGCGATCGGCTACAAGGGCCGAGTCCCCGTCGGCGGCCGGCCGCTCGACGCCTACTTCGAGGCCCACATCGAGCAGGGGCCGATCCTCGAGCGGGAAACGCGGACCATCGGGCTCGTGACCGGTGCGCTCGGGCTGCGCTGGTACGACTGCCTCTGGACCGGCCAGGATGCGCACGCGGGTCCCACGCCGATGCCGGCGCGTCGGGATGCGCTGCGCGGGGCGGCGCGCCTCATCGAGGCGGTGCACGCGCTGGCACTGCGCTTCTCGCCCGACGGTCGCGGTACCGTGGGCTTCCTGCAGGTGGCGCCCAACTCGCGCAACGTCATTCCCGGGAGCGTGCGCATGAGCGTCGACCTGCGGCATCCGGACGATGCGGCGCTCGCGGCCATGGACGCGGAGCTCCACGCGGCGGCCGGCGCCATCGCGGCCGAGCTCGGGCTGGCATGCGAGGTGCGGCAGGTGGCGAGCTTCGCCTCGTGCCGCTTCGATGCCGGCTGCGTCGGCCTCGTGCGCGCGGCGGCGAACGCCTTCGGCTACCCGCACCGCGAGATCGTGAGCGGCGCCGGCCATGACGCGATCTACGTGGCGCGCGTCGCGCCCGCCGCGATGATCTTCATCCCGTGCAAGGACGGCATCAGCCACAACGAGCTGGAAAGCGCGCGCCCCGAGCACGTCGAGGCCGGTGCCAACGTGCTGCTGCATGCCGTGCTGGCGCGGGCGGGGAGGGCGTGCGCTAAGCGTTGAGCGCCGCCGCCGTCGCCTTGAGGATTTCGATGAGGCGCCGGGCAGCCGGGGACAGATAGGCGTCCTTCCGATAGGCGACCGCGACGGGCCGGAGCCAATCGAGGCCCTTCACGGGCAGTATCTTCAACCGGAGCTGGGCGGCGGCTGCATGGACGTTCGCCTTGACCGTGACGCCCACCAGGTCGGAGCCGGCCACGGCGCGCAGCTTGAACATCACAAGGTCCGAGACGAGCGTGATCCTGGGTGCCGGCAGGCCACGCTCCTCGAAGAGGCGGCGTAGCGACAGCAGCGACCGGAAGGGCACGACCGGCCGGTCTTGCGCCGCCCCCGCGGCGGAAATCGCCCAACGCTCCGGCGCCAGATCGTCGAGCGTGACCGACCTTCGCCTGGCGAGCCGATGGCCGGAGGCGCAGTACACGACGAACTCGTCCTCCCGGAACCGCTCTTGCGTGAGGTCCGGCTGCGGGCTTTCCAGCGCGTGCGTGACCGCGAGGTCGATGTCGCCCTTGCGCAAGGCGGGCAGGAGCGCGTCGTTGTCCAGCACGGCGACGTTGAGCGTGACCTTCGGCGCCTCCATCAGCAGCGCGCTGCACGCTTCGGGCAGGAGCACCTCGGAGTTCGACGGGCTGGCACCGATGCGCAGATGGCCCGCGCGTCCCTGGGCGAGGTCGGCCACCTCGCGGGCGAGATCGTCGCGGGCGAGCTGCAGCTTGCCGACGTGCGAGAGGAGCGCCGCGCCGACGGCGGTGAGCTCGACGCCTTTCGGCGTCCTTTTCACGAGCTTCGCCTGCGCGGAGCGCTCGAGGCGGCGCAGGCTCATGCTGAGCGCGGGCTGGCTCAACCCCAGCTCTTCGGCCGCGCGTCCCAGGTGGCCGTGCCGCGCGACCACCGCGAAATACCCGATGTCCCGGAGGTTCATGGGCCATAACCGATATTGATCGGAAGGCGATTCTCGCATAGTTGCGTCTATCGCATCCGGCAGCCACCATGCACAGGTGCCCTCGAGGCACCGTCGCGAACCGGAGGAGCCCTTGCATCGAGCGTTGATCGCCCTCGTCTTCCTCCTGGCCGCCCCCGCGTCGGCGCAGGACTATCCGCTCCGGGCGGTGCGGATCATCACCGGCGGCGTGGGGACCTTCCACGACATCGTGACCCGGCAGCTCGCCTCCCGGCTGAGCGAGCGCTGGGGCCAGCCGGTCGTCGTGGAGAACCAGCCGGCGGCCGCATTGACGATCGGCACCGCGATGGTCGCGCGGGCGGCGCCGGACGGCTACACGCTCGTGATATCCGACCGATCGGCGCTCGCGGTGGCGCCGCATCTCTACAAGAGCGTTCCCTACGACCCCGCCCGCGATTTCGCGCCGATCACGCTCGTGGCCCTGGCGCCCACCCTGCTGGTGGCGAATCCCTCGGTCCCCGCCGACACGCTCTCCGAATTCCTCGCGTTCGCGAAGAAGCAGCCGCTCGGAGTCCAGTTCGCGACGGCAGGCCCCGGCACCAACAACCATATCGCCACGGAGCTCCTCAAGCGCGCGACCGGGATCAGGGCGGAGGCGATCCACTACAAGGGCGGACGCGCGTCGACCCTGGCGATCCTGAGCGGCGAGGTCCCGGTGGGATTCGCGCTCGTTCCGGGCGTCCCTTCCCCAGGTCCGGGCGGGAAAGCTCAAGGCATTCGCCGTGAGCGGCCGGAAGCGTTTCCCCGGAGCGCCCGATATCCCGACGGCCGCGGAGGCCGGGTTTCCCGGCTTCGAGCTGGAGTTCTGGATCGGAATGCTCGCCCCGGCGGGCACGCCGCCCGCGATCGTCGCGAGGCTCAATCGCGACGTGGGCGACGTCCTCCGGTCTCCCGAGATGCGGGCCGCGCTGCTCGCCCAAGGGGCGGTGGCGGCGCCCGGATCGCCGGAGGACTTCGCGGCATTCATGAGGAGCGAATCCGCGAGCATGAAGAGCCTGGTCGAGATGACCGGCATGCGCGTGAACTGACGCCGTCGTCCGCGCTCGTTCGCAGTTCCAACCCGTTACGCAACCAGGGGATGCACCATGAAGCTCGATCGTCGAGAATTCCTGCGCTGGACCGCCGCCGCCGCGGCCTCGCCCGCCCTCCCGCGTCTCGCCTGGGCGCAGGCGGCTCCCAAGGCGCCGCAGCCCGTCCGGGTGGCGACGGGGTTGCTCGCGATCTGGCAAAGCACCGCCTGGCTCGGGGCCGAATCGGGGACCTTTCGCAAGCGCGGGATCGACATGACGCTGCCGGGCATCGCGGTGGGCGGTCCGGATGCCGCCGCGGGCCTTGCGCGCGGAGACTGGGAATTCGCCCACACCGGGACGGTCCCCGTCGCGGAAGAAGTGCTCAAGGGCGGGGACGTCGTGATCCTCGCGACGCCCACGACGGATTTCCCGAAATCCTTCGTCATGGCCCGCAAGGGCATCACGGGCCTCGCGCAGCTGGCCGGCATGAAGGTGGGCATCCTCACCGAGACCGGGCAGACGAGCGTCGCGGCGCGGATCACGATCGAGAAGGCGGGCGCCGCCGCGACCTACGTGCCGCTCCTCAAGTTCGACCGGATCTTCGCGGCGCTCGCCGCCGGGGAGATCGACGCGGGCGCGCTGCCGGTCGACATGCGATTTTCCGGGCAGGCGCGATACGGCTGGAACGCCTTTCCGATCGACGCGTTCGACACGCCTTCGATCTTCGCCACGACGCGGAAGCTCATCGCGAGCGATCGGGCGCTCGTGCTGAACGTCATGCAGGGCTTCGTCGAGACGATCCACCTCTTCAAGACGCGGCCGGACATCGTGGTGCCGCTGCTGCAGCGCTACGTGAAGATCGAGGACCGGAAGGTGGCGGAGGAGCTCTACGCCTTCCACGTGCCGGTGTTCCTCGAGGCCCCGCGGCCATCCTTCCCGTCGATGCAGGCGCTGCGCGATTTCCTCGCCCCCCAATATCCGAACGCCCCGTCGCTCAGGGAATCGGACATCGCCGATCCGTCCTTCATCGATGAGCTGCAGCGCAGCGGATTCATCGACCGCTTGTATGCGGCCTAGGAACGCGGTGCCCGCTCGAAGCTGACCGCGCCGGGAATGGCTGGCAAGATGAGGGCCCTCCGTCCCGGGCCGCCCGCTTGC
>Ga0105240_10016165_pt1 | contig 10115 bp, 4 predicted proteins | sample KBSC54metaG_FD_80426 | JGI IMG/M metagenome (GOLD analysis project Ga0105240, IMG submission 80426) | Corn rhizosphere microbial communities from Kellogg Biological Station, Michigan, USA - KBS C5-4 metaG | ecosystem: Host-associated > Plants > Roots > Rhizosphere > Soil | place: Michigan, USA... | reverse complement strand
TTCGCGATTGGCGGCGGCGTACAGATCGCCGCTACTCGCTTCCATGCCTACGGCCATAATTGGTTGTTCTCCGTCCGGTTTCCCTTTTAAGCCGTCGCATTAAGAATGCCATGGAGCCCGCGCCTTAGCATTTCTGATGGCCTGGCAAATATACTGTTGAACTCTGCCGCCGCCGCCAACGAGCGGTGCGCCGAAATGACCATGCCCGAGCCCTTCAGCCTTGTGCAGTTCAGGAACATCATCGAGCGTAACCGCCGGGGCGAGCGGGTGGGCACGTACGCGGTCTGTTCGGCTCATCCCTGGGTGCTGGACTCCGCCATTCGCCAGGCGGTCCACGATGATTCTCTGCTTCACGTTGAGTCCACTTCCAGCCAGGTAAACCAGTTCGGCGGATACACCGGGCAGACGCCGCGCCAGTTTTCAGAATGCATTCACGCGTCGGCGGAACGAGCAGGTCTGGACTGGGAAAGAGTGCTGCTGGGCGGAGATCATCTCGGTCCTTATCCCTGGCGTGGCGAGGCCGCGGCCGCCGCCATGGAGAAGGGCAGCGAATTGGTGCGGCAATGCGTGCTCGCCGGATATCAAAAGATTCACCTGGACGCGAGCATGGCGTGTGCGGGCGATCCGAATCCTCTCGATCCGGAAACGATTGCCAAACGCGCGGCCATTCTGTGCAGCGCCGCCGAACAGTCGTTCGAGCAGCTACCGGCGGGGACAACGCCGCCGGTGTATGTGATTGGCACGGAAGTTCCCGTCCCGGGAGGGGAAGTTGGTCCGGGCGAGCCTCCCGCGTTGACTACCACCGAAGCCATGGAGAGCACACTCGAGTTGTTCGAACGCGCGTTTCGCAAGTGCGGGGTAAGTTCGGCGTGGGAACGCGTGGCCGGCCTGGTGGTGCAGCCGGGAGTGGAGTTCGGCGACAATATCGTGTGGGATTACGATCCTGAAAAGGCCCGTGGCCTCTCGGCAGCGCTGCCCGAGCGTCCCGCGCTCGTGTACGAGGCGCATTCCACTGACTACCAGCATCCGGGTGCGCTGGCGCGCATGGTGAGGGATCACTTCGCCATCCTGAAGGTTGGGCCTGCACTCACCTTCGCCTTCCGCGAGGCCGTGTTCGCGCTAAGCGCCATCGAGCGCGAATTGCTCGGCGGGCGGCGGGGAACTCGCCTGTCTCGCGTCCCTGAAGAACTGGATGCCGCCATGCTGCGCAACCCGGTGTATTGGCGGCCATATTACCGGGGCGATGAGGATGAGCTTCGAGTGGCGCGCGCCTTTAGCCTTAGCGACCGCTGCCGCTACTATTGGATGGACCCCGCAGTAGAAAAAGAATTGCAGCAACTGCTGACCAATCTGGCTGGCTGCACGTTAGCTTTCGGGCTCTTGAGCCAGTACCTGCCGTGGGAGTGCGAGGCCGTGCGCTACGGAAGATTGCAGGCTGAAGCCGGAGCCCTCATCCATCACCACATCCGGACTGTGCTGGAGAATTACGCTGCCGCCTGCCGCCCCTAAGCGCATCATTTTTGTGCCGTGTTCAGTTGCTCGAGCGTGCGCTTCAAGTGTTCCAGCTTCTGCCCGGCTTCGCCCAGCTTGCCTTCAGCGGTCAATCGCTGGTAGTCGGCCAGGTCTTTAGCCGCCTCAGAGATCAGCGGGTTGCGGGCCGCTCCTGCGCCTTGTGGGGCAGCGGTGACCGGCGCACGCTGGCCCGGTTCCGCCGATGCGGCTGCGGCATTCGTAGATGAAGCCGCACCCCCAAAGAGGGCGGCCAGCGCCGACTCAAAGGTTGGACCGTAGGCGAGGCGGTCCTGGAGCGCCAGCACCACCAGGCGCAACTCTGGCATGGGGCTGCGTTCCGCCTGCAGGTAAATCGGTTCGGCGTAGAGCAAGGCGCGCCCGATGGGAATCACCAGCAGGCCTCCCCGCCGCACATGCGACCCTTGCTGGTTCCAAAGGCTCAATTGGCTGGAAAGCTGCGCATTCTGATCAATACGCGCCTCCACCTGCATGGGCCCATCCACCAGCCTGCTCTTTGGGAAATCGTAAACCACTGACGTGCCGTAATGAGCGCCGTCGCTGCGCCCGGCAATCCAGCCAATCAGATTGTTGCGGTTGGCCGGGGTGAACGGCAGAATCTCCACGAACTCCGTGCCGGTTTCCCCCGGCAGCTTCATCAGAACGAAATTGGGCTGCATTTCCTGCGTGGACTGCTCGCCGTCGTTCAGGCCAACCTCGCTGGCCACGGTCCACAGATCCTCCCGATTGTAGAACACCTCCGGATTGGTCATGTGGTACAGAGCGTACACGTCCGCCTGCAACCGGAGGAGCAGTTCGGGGTAGCGCACATGTTTGCGCAGGTCCGGCGGCATGGCGTCCGCGTCCTTAAACAGCGTCGGAAAAAGGCGGCGGTACGCCGCGATAAGAGGGTCGCTGCTGTCGAAAACGTAGAACGTGGTCGCCCCATCATAGGCGTCCACCACCACCTTCACGCTATTGCGCATGTAATTGATGCTGTCGTCTCCGAGACGGTAGTGACTCGAGTAGGGGTAGCTGTCGGAGGTGGTGAACGCGTCCATCATCCAATACAAACGGCCGTTTCCGCCCACCACGATGTACGGATCGGGTTCGTAAGTGAGGAAGGGCGCAATTTGTGAGACCCGGCTGCGCAGATTGCGACGCATGAGCAGACGGCTGGTCTTATTCACATCATCGCTGAACGGCAGCTTGGCCAGGTCGCCACGGTCCATGGCGATGAGGGCGCGCCGGAAAAAGCCGCCGAGAACAATGCCGCCCTTGCCTTCGTAGGAGGTGAAGCTGTTCGCCTGCCCTTGCGGATAATTGAATTCCTTCTGCCGCGTGTTGACGTACACGTCGGTATTGGTCAGTTCGCCGAAATAAATCTCAGGACGGGTCACCTCGAGGCCTGGGACCGCGCTCTGGACCGGCATATTGCTTAGAAGCAGGTCGGGCAGCCCTTCCGGCGTGAACCCGTTGACCGGGTTCATGGTGATGCCGTAGCCGTGGGTATAGATCAGCTTCTCGTTCACCCAGGTGCGGCTGTTTTCCGGGAGTTTATCCACGTTCAACTCGCGGGCTGCCAGCATCACCTCGCGAAGCTGGCCGTCAATCTGGTAGCGATCAATGTCAATGTCGGGAAAGTCATAGTAGGTGCGGATTTCCTGGATTTGCCGCAGCGTATCCTGCAGGGCGCGCCAGTCCCACAGCCGGATATTTCCGAGCGTGGTCTGGTTATTGGCCGCGTCGACAGCCTGGATGCCGGCTTCTGCCGGGAACTCGTGCCGCGACACCTGGTCCAAACCGTAGGCCCGCCGCGTCATTTGGATATTGTGGGCGATGTAGGGCTGCTCGCGGACCAGTTCGTTGGGCTTCACCACGAAACTGGACACATACCACCCAAACAGCTGAAGGACGAAATAGCAGACCACGGCGGGAACCACGGCCGCCGCCAGCCAGATGCCGCGCCGGGCGAACACCGCGTTGGCCAGCGCGATGATGGCGCCGAGGACAAACGCCGCACACAGCACAAGCAGGCCGGGAAGCATTACATGGGCGTCGGTGTAGTTGACCCCTCCGAAAATGGAACGATCGGCAAACAGCCGTTCGAAGCGCCCCAGGTACACCTGCAGCGCAATCACCAGCAATAAAAAGGCAAAGGCGAAGGAGAGCCCACTCCACGACAACGGGTTGTAACTGCGGCGAAACCCTTCCAGCACGCGGCTGCCGCCGGTGACCACCACGAAGAACACAGCAACAACACAAGCCACTACCGCCAGAAACAGCAGCCATCCGGAGATGAGTTGCCATGCCGGAAGCGTCAGCAGATAGAAGCTCACGGGCCGTCCGAAAATCGGATCCGCACCTCCTGCCCCGGCAGGCGGCGCGTACCACCACAGACCCAGAGTGGTCCACTGCGCCATGAGCACTGCGCCGGTGGCAAGCGCAATGACCACCGAGGCGCCGGCCGCCACCAGGTGCAGCACCCCCTCCACCGGCAGCCGAAGCGGCTCGCCGCCCACGTAGATGGTGTGCCCGCTCGGCAGGTCGGGAAGATAGGCCCGCTTCAGCGCCACAAACGTGCCGTAGAGAATGAGAAATGTGGCCCCGGCAAACGCGGCGAATATCATCCACTGCAGGCTCAACGTTCTCCAGAACACGTCGCCGTAGCCGAGCGCTCCGAACCAGAGAGCGTCCACGTAGTAGGAGAGCCAGGTGCGGCCGCCAAGAAAGACAATGAGAATGAGGGCAAGAACGACGAAGAGCCACCGGGGACGCCGCGCCGGGCGTGCCGGCTGGCGTACTGGCGGCCAATTTGTAGGCCTGGGCATCTTTTTCAGCATACCCCCTTTAGGGCGCTCCACGCCGTGCGTTTTGAAATGTTAAGAAAATCCGGCGTGGTCGTTCCCCGAGAAAGTCCGCACATCGGGCTGCAGGCGAAAGGAAGTGACGCAGGTCACAGAATGGCGCTTGCCTCCCGGTTAAGGTTGTGGTTAAATGCGCCGCGATAGAAAGCAATAGATATGATTCGTAAGTGATCGCAGCAAGGCTCGCGACGATTCGAAAGCTTCCGATCTCCGCTGACCGCGGAGGCGGAATGCAAAGGGGGCGTGCAATGAGCCTATTCAAATCCCTCCGCCATGCAGTTCTTCCTGTGGTCCTCCTTTTGTCCGTAGGCGCCTGGGGTCAGGCGAGCTATCGCGCCGACATTCGCGGTGTGGTGACCGATTCCACGGGAGCCCTGCTGACCAATGCCAAGGTCACCATCGTTGATGCGGGCACAAACATCTCCACTACCGCTGCCACCGATGGGAACGGCTATTACATACTTCGCGGCCTCCGTCCCTCTACCTATACGATTCGCGTCTCTGCCCCTGGATTTCGGGAGGTGGAGCAACGCAACCTGGTGCTGGCGGTTGACCAGGCCACGACCCTGAATTTCTCGCTTAAGCCGGCGGGCGGAAGCACGGAAGTGCAGGTAACCGAAGCCGTGCCCCTGCTGGACACGGAGGGTTCTTCCCTGGGCACGGACATCACCAATGACTACGTCAAGCAGATGCCGCTGCTGAACCGCAATTACGTCGGCTTGGTGTATCTCAATGCCGGCGTTACAGAAGTGAGCGGCGCGGGAGCCAACGACAACTATCCTGCGGGCACGAACTTCGTCTCCAACGGCCAGCGCAATGCCACGGCCGAGGTGCGCGTGGATGGCGCCCTGATCAGCGCTCCCGAGCAGGGCGAAGGCGGCAACAGCAACGTGTACTACGAGCCCTCGGTGGAGATCGTGCAGGAGTTCAAGGTCCAAAACAACAGCTTCTCCTCCGAGTTTGGCAATAACGGCGGAACCGTCGTGAACATGGTGCTGAAGAGCGGAACCAACGCCATGCACGGCAGTGCCTGGTGGTTCGGCCAACGCGGCTGGATGGACGCCAATGACTTCTTCAACAACCAGAATGGCATTGCTCGGCCGGGCCACACCCGTGACCAGTACGGCTTTTCGCTCGGCGGGCCCATTCGCAAGAACAAAACCTTTTTCTTTATTGACCTGGAGCGCGTGAACGACAAAGGGCCAGTCCCCATAGTTGGCACTGTGCCCACTCCTCTGGAGCGGCAAGGCAATTTTTCGCAGACCTATATCGTGGATCCGAACAGCGGCAACCTGGTGCTGAATGAGATTTTCAATCCCAACCAGGCGAGCGCCGGGTTCCGGGCGCCCTTCCCTAATAACAAGATTTCGCCCCAATGGATTGATCCCATCGGCCAGAAAGTACTGAACCTTTATCCGCTTCCCAATGTGGCCGGCAATCCCGATGGCACCAATAACTTCCGCACCAACACCACGGCGCAGAACAAGAGCTTGCAGTTCGATATTAAGCTCGACCACCAGATCAATGACCGCTCCAAGCTCATGGGCCGGTACAGCCGGTCGCACTCCACCAGCGCCGTGCCCACTATTTTCGGCGATGGAGATACCTTTAGTGATGGTTACAACTACCTTACCAACGCCCCGAATGGCTCACTGGAGTACAACTGGACTCCGACCCATACCATCCTGTGGACCGCTCGCCTTGCCGTGGACCGCGTGTATGCGCCCGGCAACACGAACTATCCCGACCCGACTCAATTAGGCTTCCCTTCCCTGCTGGTGACCGCCAATCCCGGAATCGCCCGCCGCATGCCTGGCTTCCTGGTGGATTCGCCCTGGACCTCGCTTTACGACCAGTGCTGCGTAGATACGAATTTTGCCCACACGCTTTACTCCTACTCCTCCAGTTTGTCGCTGGTGCGCGGCAAGCACAATTTCAAGTTCGGGGGCGAACAACGCCTCTTCTTTAACAACTTCCAGCAGCCCAGCTATCCAACCGGGTATTTCCATTTTGCCCAGGCGGTAACCGAGCAGGAAATCGGGGCATTCAACGGCGCACAAGGCAATCCCTTTGCCGACATTCTTCTGGGATGGGGCGACTACGGGGGAATTTCGGTGTACCCCGCGGTGGCGGACAAATCCAAGGAAACCGCCTTCTTCTTCCAGGACGATTGGAAGGTCACGCCCAAACTGACCCTTAACCTGGGACTACGCTACGAATGGAGCACCCCCTACAGCGAGCGCCATAACCGGGTACAGTTCAACAACTTCACTGGCAATAGCGGCATTAGCGTTCCCGGCCTGCCGCTGGTGAGCGGAAATATCCTGGGCACCACCCAGTTTGCCAAGGGCACGCGCAACGCTCCGGTGGACCGCAATAACTTCGGGCCGCGGCTGGGGTTCAGTTACCAAGTTGCTCGCGACACCGTGCTGCGGGGCGGCGCCGGCATTTATTACGGAATGAATGTGGCCACGAATTTCCAGTATCCGGGGCCGGCGTTCCGCAAGGACGGCGTCATTTACTTCAGCAAGGACAACTTCGATACGCGCTACGCATCCTTCGGCGATCCTTTCCCGCAGGGCCTGCCTGCTCCCCAAGGCACCAAATACGGACCACTGGCCATGTGGGGCTTTGCCAATGCCAGCGATCTGGGCACGCAAACCGTGCGCAACGCGGAAGTGTACCAGTGGAGCCTGGGCCTGCAGCGGCTGCTTCCGGGACAGATGGTGGTTTCGGTTGATTATTCCGCGAACCGCAGCACGCATTTGCCCTGGGGCGGCGCCGGCCTCAGCACCCGGAATCGCAACTTCATTCCTTCCTCGGTGCGCAACCAGTATGCCAGCGAGGCTGGCTACAACGCGCTGCATAACACGGTTCCCAATCCCTTCCAGCCGTTGTTCGTGGGCCCGAACGCGATTTTCAATGAGCCGGATTCCCTTTACAACGACTCGCAGATTCCCCTTATCAACCTGCTGCGACCCTATCCTCAGTTCGATGGCAGCTTTGAGGGGCTTCCGCTGCTGGGAGCGAAATCGTTCTACAACGCCATGCAAGTCCGCTTCCAGAAGCGCGCCAGCCATTACGTATCCGTCGAGGGAAATTACACGCTGTCCAAATCGACTGACGATTCCTCCTCCGGGCGGAATGCGTGGCTGGGGAATCTCTGGCTGGATAATCCGCAGGCGTTGGACAACCTGAAAGCGGAACATTCGATCAGCGCCAACGATGCCACCCATCGCCTGGCTGCGGCCGTGATCGTGGATCTTCCCTTCGGCCGCAATCGCTGGCTGGGACGGGGCATGCACCCCGTGCTGGATGGAATCGTAGGCGGTTGGACGGTTTCGACCTTCTGGACCCTGCAAACCGGACAGCCCATCGCGATCACCATGTCGCAGCCTACCTTGGATGACGGCAACCAGCGTCCCAACGTAATTTGCGCGCCGGGCAGCGGCATCAGCGCCCACAAGTCGGCGCTGACCGGCCAGAGTATGTTCAACACCAGTTGCTTCGCCGACCCGGGCTATGAGACGCCGGGGAATGCGCCACGCTACTTCCCCAACCTGCGCGATGACGGCATTCGCAACGTGGACTTTGCCTTGTCGAAATCGTTTGTTCCACGGGAGGGAATGCGCCTGGAAATTCGCGGCGAGTTCTTCAACTTTTTCAACACGGAACGATTTGCGTTTCCCGACGTGGCCTATGGCGATTCCACCTTCGGGGTAATTTCCTCCACCGCGTCCGGCAGCACGCCGCGGCACGGCCAGTTTGGCGTCCGCTTTGAGTTCTAGGCCGGGTGCGCGTGAGGAAACAGGCTCGAGTTGGTATCGCGTTTTGTTTGCCGGTTCTTGCGGCGGTGCTTCTCTTGGCTGCACCCAACCCAGGGACGGGGGATTGGACCCATTTCGTCCGCATCGGCGCTTATTCGCTGAAGAACGATAACGCGGCCCAAATCGTCCGCAACGCCACCGAGGACCACGTCTTCGGCATCGAGATTGATAACGACATTCCCGGACGCTACGAAAGCTTCCTCAATCCGCGAGAGAAGCTCGCCGCCATCCGGGAGCTGGCCCAGCGGGCGCATGCCGCCCACAACTACGCCTTCGTCTACATCGCCGGCCTGGAGTGCATTACCGCGCACGCCGACCAGACTCCGCACACCCTGGCCAAGGACCATCCCGACTGGTTGCAGCGAAAGCTGAGCGGCGAGCCGGCGATTTTCAAAGGCGGAGACGCGTTTTGGATTGCTCCCGGCGACGAAGATGTTTGGATCAGCCCCTACGCTCCCGAGTGGCGAAAAACCTACATGCAGCGGGTGCGCCAGATCGCGGCCACCGGCATTGACGGCATTTACGTTGATATCCCCTACTGGATGACCCACTTTGAAGGCTGGGAGGACAGTTGGGCCAGTTTCGACGACTATACGGTCGCCGCCTTCCGCAAGGCCACGGGCCTGGATGCGCGCCATGCGCTGAAGCTGGGTGATTTCAGCGACCCAAATTTCCGCCAGTGGGTGGACTTCCGCATGAAGACGATCACGGATTTCATGCGAGAAATTGACCAGCACGCGAAGGCGGTGAATCCGCACATTAAGACAATTCCGGAAATTTATCCCGGCATCGATGAAGCGGCGGTGCGGGTGGGCGCGGACGTTTATCAGCTCTATCCCGTCGTGGACGCGGTGGCGCACGAGTATGAATTCGGAGGCGGCGACCACATGGCTTCGTCCCGCACCCCGCTCGACTGGCTGAAGTACCAGGTGGGAATGCGGGCCTTCCGCGCCTTTGCCCAGGGGAAGCCCACTTGGATCCTGAACTACTCCTGGGACGGCGACAAGAAAATCAAGCCCAGCGATGCCATGCAGAACCTGGCCATGTCGCAAGTGGCGGCGGGAGCCAATTTCTGGGACGCTCCCGGCCACGTCATGGCGGGCTCCAACGACCGGGCCATGCGGCAGCGCATTTTCGCCTGGATCGCCACAAATCAAAAGGAGCTTTACAACCCGCGGGAACCCATGCAACCGGATGGCATTTATTTTTCCCCGCGCACTCGCGATTACTTTGAAAGCCAGTTTCTGCCCGAATTTGAGGGCTGGGCCATTCTCCTGACGCAGGACCATCGCGAGTGGCAGGTGGTGACCCCGCGCACTCTCAGCCAATTCCAGGGCAAAACCTTGATTCTTCCCGGCGTGCGCATGCTGGATGACGCGGAACGCGCTAGCCTGAAGGATCTGCTTGCCGGCGGCAGGAAACTCATCATCACGGGAGAGGACCCCACGGGCCTGCCGCCTTCCAACCAGATCGTGCGCTTGCCTCAGCGGCCCGGCGCAGACTACCTGCAATCACTCGACCCGAACCTGGAAAAGGCCGGACCGCAAGAGGCAGCAAAGATGCTGGCTGCCGTCCCGTTTGACGGCAGCATTCAGATCAGCGCCTCTCCCCTGCTCGTTACCCACATCGCTCGCGTGAATGGCGTGCCGCACATCTTTATGGTCAACTTCAGCGGATTGCGCGGCGGCCAGAACGCGGTGCCCGCGCCCGAATCAGAAATAACGGTCACGGTTCCCGCGACCGCGCCCATGCGCATGTACTACGTGGCGTTTCTGGGTGAAAAGCAGGAGATACAGGGCAAGCGCGAGAGTGGCCGAATCATCTTCCACGTGCCTGCCGTGAATCGTGGCGGCATATTGTGGCTGGCGCCTGCACCTTCGCGCCCGCAGCCCTGACTGTCAGCGGGCCGGGC
>Ga0105240_10016164_pt1 | contig 10115 bp, 16 predicted proteins | sample KBSC54metaG_FD_80426 | JGI IMG/M metagenome (GOLD analysis project Ga0105240, IMG submission 80426) | Corn rhizosphere microbial communities from Kellogg Biological Station, Michigan, USA - KBS C5-4 metaG | ecosystem: Host-associated > Plants > Roots > Rhizosphere > Soil | place: Michigan, USA... | reverse complement strand
TATCGCCAACAGGCGCAGCTCGATGTACCGCCGGCTGCCGTCTGGGAGCTCGTGGGTAACGTCGAGCGCCACCCCGAGTGGTGGCCGCGCGTGATCGACGTTCACTGCGACGGTCTCGAGGCCGGCTGCAGCTACCGACAGGTCTACAAGTCACCGATGGGGGTGATCGAAACCGACGTCTCGGTCGAGCGGCTCGAGGACTGTCATGAGCTGACGCTGCGCTGCCTCGATACCGGCACCTACACCCACTGGCTGATCACAGAGGCACAGGGCGGCACCTTCATCGACGCCGAGTTCGGCGTGGACCCGAAGACCGCACGCGTACGAGTCTTCGACGTGGTAGCCGGCAAACGCTATTTCCGCCGTTGGCTCGAGCAGTCGATCGAGGGACTGCGCCGTGCCGCGCGCGAGGAGGTGGCCATATGACGACCGAGGCATCCGTCGATGTCGAGGTCCTGCGCGACGAGATCCGCAAGACCTACACCGACGTCTCGACCGAGCACGACAAGGACTTCATCTTCCCGACTGGCCGCGCCTGGGCTGAGGACCTGGGTTACCCGGAGCCGGAACTCGGCGCGCGCCGGACGCCACTGTGGAGAGCTTCGCCGGGGTAGCCAACCATTGGCTGTTGGGACGGGTCGAGCCGGGTGCTGTGGTGCTCGACCTTGGCTGCGGCGCCGGCACGGACCTGCTCATCCGAGCTTCACCGCGTAATTCGCCCGGGCGGCGAGCTCCGTTTCTACGAGCACGTGATCGCCAACTGCCAGCCGAAGCGTGCCCTGCTTCAACTCGTCGACCACACCGGACTCTGGCCCAGAATCGCCGGCGGCTGCCACCCCGCCCGCGACACAGGCGCCGCCGTCGAGGCCGCCGGCTTCGACATCGAACATTGCGAGCGTTTCGGCTTCAAGGCCAGCGCACTGGAACCGAGCATCCCCCACATCCTCGGAACCGCGCGACGCGCCTGAGCGACAGGGCTGCTAACCGCCCAGCTTCGAGGCCGTCCGGGCCCATCGCTTTCGAGCGGCTTGGCGGATCCGCTCGAGCTCGGGATCGCTGAGCCGCGCGAGCACCCGATCCAGCGCGTTTGCGAGCGCCGACGCGTCCCCCGGCGAGAGCTCGTCGAAGAGAAAGCTTGCGAGACGATCGCGATCCGCTCGCATCGCTGCCGCCGCTCTGCGGCCACGAGGGGAGAGCGTGACAAGGATCGCCCGGCGGTCGCGGGGATGCGCGTTGCGCTCCACAAACGACGCTGCCTCGAGCCCTTCGACCAGGCCGGTGACGTTCCGCGGTGTCACGCCCAGCGCGTCGGCAAGCTCGCGTTGGGTCATCGCGCCGTGCTCGTGCAGGAACCAGATCACCGTCGCACGGGCGCGCGTCAGCCCGCGAGCCGCGAGGTCCTGCTCCATCGCATCGCCGAGCACCGCAGCGATCTCGAAGAGCCGGTCGAGCGGCTCGTTCAGCGTCGGCCCGGCACCGGCCGGCGACCCGCGCCCGAGTTGAGCGGTCGCATCGCGCACGCCCCTCGCCGTATCGCGCGCACGCGCGCCGCAAGTGCCGCCGCGGCAAGCGCGACCGCAAGCGCGCCCAATGCCGGTTGCAGCGGCTCGACGACACCCGTCGCGCCCGACACGCCTATGAGCGCGACGACGATCTTGTTGCAGACCGGGCAACTGATGGCGAACCAGCCGAGAAAGCCGGCTCCCACACCCGCCCGCTGGTTCGCGACCCCGCTCGGCGCCGCCAACCCGTAGGTGGCTGCCAGCGCTCCCGTGAGGAGACTGAGGACGACTAGCACGACGACATCAAACGGACGAACCGGGATCTGACGCGAGAACAGACCGTTCGGGATCACATCCGTTGACACGCCGATGATCAGGGCGGTCCCAAGCGCCGCGAGCCCGCCGAGCCCCACCGAACGTACCAGCCGATGCGTAGCCGTCATCCACGCGATCGTACTAGATCGTGAACCTACTTCACGATCTCTCCGTCAGTCCTCACTCCCAGCCTCACGTCTGCGACCTGTAGCCCGCGATCGGGACGCCTACCGGGCTGTCCACCGGTGCCGGTCCTACGCGGCCGTGCAGCAGTCGTCAGTGCAGTGCTTATCGTTGCCCGGGGGGAGCGCACCGCCGACACAGCAGCCCTCGCCGCGCAACGCTTCGCGACCCTCGTTGACGGCGATCGCAGCTAGCCCGAGCGCGATCACGGCGTCGAGCCACCAGGCGCCGAAGGCTGCGTTGGCAGCGAGGCCGAGCAGTACCGCGGCGCCCTGTGCCGCGCAGAGCAGGTTCTGGGTGCCCTCGCCTGCGGTCGCGTTTGAGCCGAGTTGCTGGCCGAGGCGGCGCTTTGCGATGCCGAGCGCCGGCATCAGTACGACGCTCGACGCTGTGACCGCGATTCCCAGCACCGAGGTATCCGGGTGCTCGCCGCCAATCAGCGAGCGCATTGCTTCGACCGCGATGTAGGGCGCGAGCAGGAAGAAGGAGACGGCGACGGCACGTTCGGCGCGGCGCTCGGCGGTCTCAGAGTGGGTGCGGCTGCCGGTGAAGCGCCAGATGACGATCAGCGCGGCCAGCCCTTCGATCGCCGAGCCGAGCCCCCAACCGACGAGCGCGACGCTGCCCGCGACTGCGCCGGCGACGATGCCGAGCGCGCCCTCGAGCGTCATCCAACCGAGACTCAGCCAGGACAAGAGCCGCGCTCGGCGAGCCGCTCGCAACCAGCGGTCGTCGCGCGGGGGCGCGTGCCGGCGTGCAACCGGAAGAGTCGGCAGCTCGGTCCCCGTACTCAAGCCCGCGCCTCTGTGTCGGCGAGGACGGTAGACAACAGCGCGCGGCCGCGAGGGGTCAGCTCGTACAGCACCATCTTGGCTTCGCGGCGGCTGCGGACGAGTTCGGCCGAACGGAGCACTCGCAAGTGATGGGACACGAGGTTCTCGGCACGCTCGGTGACCCAAGCGAGATCGCAGACGCATAGCTCGTCCGTGTCGGCAAGCGCAGCGGCGATGGTCAGCCGCGTGGGGTCCGAGAGAGCCTTGGCCCGATCGGCGAAGCGAGCCGCGGCGGCGCCGTCGAGACGTCGCGCGCGGAGAGCCTCAGCCTTCGGGAGGTCGAGGCAGAGCAGATCGCAGCGGTCCTGACCCACTGGCGGCATCATACCTACACCTCAACGACCGTTGAGGTGTAAAGAGCTCAGCGCCGCCGGCGGCGCAGGAAGGCCCATGCGCCACCGACAAGCATCCCTCCCATCATCACGACCATCATCAGAACCATCGGGACGCTCACGAGGGCAGAGCCACCCATCACGCCTTATTCACCTCCTTTGCGCGCGGAGCGGGTCTCCTCATCCCGACGAGACGCAGCCCCGCTTCGCGCGGCATCCAGGTCTCTGACAAGGAGGTCGACCACCAGTTCAAGGAAGCCCGTCGCGCCGACTTTCCTTCCGCGCGGTCGTTCAAGCGCTTCCTGCGACGGACGGACTGCGGCGGCACGCTGACAAGCTGACCCTCGACCGATGAGATCTCCACGGCGGTCCGGTCCTATGGCAGGACGACCAACAACGAGGAGAACCACATGCCAGCCACCTACACCTTCGACGTTTTTTCCAGCCTCGACGCCTTCGGCGGCGCCAGCGACGGCAGCTGGGGCGGCTACTGGGGCAAGCAAGGTCCCGAGTTGCTCGACCACCGCCTTGCGCTGTACGACGTCCCGCAGCGGATGGTGTTCGGGGCCAACACGTATCGGGCGTTCGCGCGGATGCTGGCGTCGAATACCGACGAGACCGTCCGCGACCCTTGGGTCACAAAGATGCGGAACTTGCCGGCCACCGTGGTGTCGACCACGCTTGAAGGGCCGCTCGACTGGCCGGACGCGACCCTCGAGAGCGGCGATGCCGTGGACGTTGTGGCCCGGCTCAAGGAGGAGTCCGAGGTGCCGCTGCGGTCACACGGCAGCTTGTCGATGAACCGGGCGCTGATGGCCGCCGGCCTGGTCGACCACGTGCAGGTCACGATCTTCCCCGTCATCACCGGCAAGACTGGCGACGACCCGATCTTCGAGGGCGCGGCCGACTTCGACCTCGAGCTGGTCGAGCAGCGGACGCTCGACGACCACATCCAGGAGCTGATCTACCGGCCGACCCTCCACTGAGGGCTAGAAGGCGTGCAGCAACCCGAGCACGAGAACGACGGGCGCGGCCACCAGCAGTAGCGGCACCGTCAGTCCAACTCCGAGCGCAAGGCGCCTCCCCGAGCGCCGGAGCCAGATCGCCCCGACCAGCCGCGCTGCATGGAGGCGAACCAGCGGCGGCGCTCCCCGCTGCCGAAGCAGAGCGGCCCTCACTCGTCCCTCCCACACAACGGTCATCCGCGCGGCCTCGCGCCGGGCCGCGACCCGGTACCACGGCAAGCGCCGGCGCCGGCCCCGCCAGTACTCGAGGGCCTCGGCTCCCTCACGCAGGTCGGGCGGCGCCAAGAGCCGTTTGAGAAGGGCGTCGTCGCGGGAGAGAGGCGCGGTCCGCATCGAGATCATTGTGGCATCGCCGGCTGGCGTCGCGGCGCGGAGTCAGTCGTCGACGATCCCGACACCGTCGTGTGGGGATTCCGAGCAGGGCGAGCTCGCCGGGGCTTGAGGCTAGATCGCCGTCCTTCGCGCGATTGGGAGAGCGAGCGGACGATTGTCACTCACGGGCCGGTGGAGAGAACCCGATAATCGCCTCGTGAAGACGTTCGTTGTGGCGCTGCTGGCTTCGGCGCTGTTGTCGATGTGCGGATCGGCGGCGGCCAAGCCGCTTACGCGACACGGGCTCAACGCCTCCTGCCGCATCTGGGGCAACCAGGAAGACACAGCGTTCGCCTGCGATCCGGCCGGCGGCTCGCGGACGATCCGGATGACGCTCGGTGCGGAGAGCAGGACGGGCCGCGGGCGCGACGCGATCGACTCGGTGGGTAGCGGTGAGCCGCTGACTCCCGGCGAGACCGTCACGCTCGATTGGGCCCACCCCTCGCGCCACGCCGAGCTGCTGGTGCACGCGGGCAGCCCGACCGGCCCACGGGAGATCGTGTTCGAGCTCGCCTGGCGGCCCACGCATGTCGAGGTGACCGCCAACGCGGACGGCAGCGTGCTGCTTCAGACGGCCGCCCGAACCGCCACGCTCCCGCCGCCCGCGCCTCTGCCCCAGCCCGTGTGGCAGGAGCGCAGCGCCCGCTCGGCCGCGCTCCGGATCGTGAAGAGCCTCGACCGGATGGAGCGCTCGCCGCTCGTGTGGCGGACGTTCTGCGCGGCGCTCGATCCCGACGTGGGCGCCACGCTCGGGATCCCCGCCGGCGGCATCCAGCTCGACACGAGCCTCGACCCGATCGACCAGTGCCTCGCCACGATCTACATCAACATCCACGGAGACGAGAACACGCCCACCCCGATCTCCACGAGGCACGGCGGGTTCTCGTTGAAGGTCACCGGATCGCGCGCGGTGTTCGCGACCACACTCACGCATCGCTACCTCCTCGTCGATGGCGGGCAGCGCAAGCGCTCGGTGCACGCTCGCGCCCTGCTCGTGCGCGACGCCTCCGGCATCTGGCGGCTCGGGACGCTCGTGCCGCTCCTCCCGCTCGAGCTGTTCGGCGACACGCGCACGTTCACCGACCGGCGGCTCGCCGTGAGGTACGCGCGCGACCGTCGCTTTGGCCGCAAGCAACAGGCCGGGTTCGTCCAGCGCGCAGCCGCGCTCAGCGCCGCGACGGTGCTGGTCGGCACCGCGCCGCCTTGCGCTGCCACGACAGTCACCGACAAGCCGGGCGATGTGAACTGGAACGAGGGCCTGGACCGAGCCCGCCACCAGCTCGACCATCTCGATGTCGACCTGACCTCGACCGGTCTGACCGGACCGTGCTTCGCGCTCCGCACAGCCGGCCCGCTGCCGGACGACTTCAGCGTGCAACTCGACCAGGCCGCCCACGTCGACGTCCACCACGGCCGCGTGATCGCGTACGAGCACTCGAGCCGGAGCGGCGAGATCGACAAGCCTGTGAACGGTGTGGCGGCGAGCCTGTCCGGCAACGAATTCGTGCTCCGCCTGCCGGCCGCACCCGAGAACGTCGAGGACGTCATGCTCATCGGCGCGCCGCAGGGCGTGGAGTACGACGACACCCACACGCTTCGGTAGGCGGGAACGGCAGATCGGCTTCTGCTTTGCAATGGAAAGCAGCAGTCTTGGCGAGATACTACGTGGGCGATGTCGGAGGACAACGTCGAGTTGGTTCATCGAGGTATGGAGAGCGCTGAGGCCTTCTGGGCCTTGCTCGACGAGGATGTGGTCTGGGATCTCCAAGCGTTTCCCTTCTTAGATCTCGACCCGGTCTACATCGGGCGTGATGCAGTGATCAAGGCGTCCCGCCACTACTGGGGGACCTGGGTGGAGTACCGGCTGGATGCCGACGAGGTCATCGACGCCGGATCGAAGGTCCTCGTCGCTGTGCATGAGCGGATGCGCGGCAAAGGGAGCGGCCTTCCGTGGGACCGCCGCTGGGCGCAGGTCTGGACCTTCGACGGAGGTCGGGTCGTCCGCTGGGAGTTGTTCCAGGACAAGGCCGAAGCCCTCGAAGCCGCCGGGCTGTCGGAGTAGCGCTTTGGACGAACAGCAGACTGCTGCTCCGCATGGAAAGCGGCAGCGACGCACTCGGGACTACCGAAAGGGTCATGTGGCTATGTCGGTCGCCTCGGCGCACTGCCGGGTCCTGCTGCTGGGAAAGGAGAGAGCCGCGCATGGCGGCTCTCTCAGTAGTGCGGTTTGGCGAGTTGCCTAGGGGTCGATGGTGCCGGCGTTGAAGGTCAGCACGTCGGTGCCCGGCGGCTGCTGGATGTGCAGAACGACGTTCGTGTAGGTGAGCGAGGTTCTGCGGACGGACCAGTTGCCATTCGGGCAGGTGGCGCTCGCACTGGGGGTTGGGGGTGGGCTGAGCGTCGGCGAGAAGGTGATCTGGCCGTTGTGCGGCGTGATGGTCTGGCTGGGGCCGGTCACGTTCTGCTCGACGACCGGCTGACCCGGCGCGACGTTGCCGCCCTTGTTCACGCACTCATACGTGGCAGACACCGAGTCCGCTGTCAAGAACGCGCTCGTCGGTCCGTTGCCCAGTCCGGCCGCCTTGCCGCTACAGGTCAGCACCCCCGTGTTGCTGTTTTTCGTACAGCTTGGGGTCCCGATGAAATGTGGACTCGCGGCGTAGGCCGCCACTGCGAACGTGAGTGCGGCGACAATAAACGCCGATACGAGTAGGCTTACTCGCAAGGGGCTGCGCATTTGGTTCTCCTTTCGTGAGACTGGCTGGCGCCCTAAACAGCGTCAGCCCTGAAAGAGCGTGCTGAATCGAGGCCCCGGCTCCGCTCCCCCAGTGGCACACCAACCCAGGTGGAGTGGAGCATGCCCGGAGGCCCCTCCACTCCCGGAGGGGCTCTGCTCATGTGCACGCCGGCCGTGGCGTTACCGCACGCGGCAGACGACGGTGGTGCGGGGCAGGACCGCAAGACAGACTGCGTCTCCGCATCGCGCGATGCCAGCGCCCGCCTGAGACGCCATATCGCACGCCGACCCGAAGCTCCGATTCTCGGGTACCCGTGACTCACCCGCGATAGTGCAACTGTGAGCCTGACCTGAGTGCGCTTCCTCACGGTTTCGCCTCCGATACGGACGACCGTGCACAGCAACCCTCCCAACCTTTTGGCCCAAAATGCAACATCACTTACCAAGCTGGCGTGCGCACACAAGCCGGATAATGGGCGTGTAAGCGCAAGCGGGCGGCCACTTCTGCTTGGACGAAAAGCGGTAGCCGGCTTGACTGGGCCACCGGGGAGAGCCGATGACCGGCGCGCCGGCGTCCTACCTCGAACCCTCAGCGGCGAGGCCGGGCGAGGAGGCCCCGCCGGCCGACCTGACCAAGGCCCATGCGGGCAGGCGCCAGCCGAACCTTCAAAAGCTGATCAGGACGCGACTTTCACGTCGCTGAGCTGGATGATCGGCGCTTCGCTCGCATAGTTCGCCACGTCGTTCCGGACCTCCTCAGCGACCGGGCCTATCGCCTGCTGGTACGACTCGACGGAATCGAAGCGCAGATGGCACAGCACCGCGAACTCCGCCTTCGTGCCGGGAGCACCGCCGCCGAGCCCCTGCTCCACGGTGCAACCTTTCAGCGCGCCACCGAGCACGCGCTTCAACATCGGGATGTGCGACGTGAGGTAGTAGTTCATGTCGAACTTCGCGCCGTCTTTGTTCGGATAAAGCACGTTCACGGTGATCATCGGCTGCTCCCTTCATCGTGGGGGACGCATGCTAGGCGCGATAGTGCAGGCCGCCGCTCCGAAGCAGGAGAGACGCGAGCATTAGGCTGCCGGGTGATGGAGATCCACCTCGATCACTGCGTGATCCACGTGGCCGAGCGAACACGCTCCAATACGTTCTATCGCGAGGTCCTCGGAGCGGAGCTCGTGGGCGACCCGAGCGGCGTTGCGATGTACCGCTTCGGCTCACAGCAACTCAATGTCCACGGCCCGGGCCTCAGCCCGGAGCCGGTCGCGCGTCTCCCGGTACTGCCGGGGGGAAGCGATCTTTGCTTTGTGTGGCCCGGATCCATCGACGGCGCGATCGAGCACCTGCGCGCCCACGGCGTAGAGGTCGAGCTCGGACCGGTACCCCGCCGGGGTGCGCGCGGCGAGGGGACAAGCGTCTACTTCCGGGACCCTGATGGCAGCCTGCTCGAGTTCATCTCATATGAGTCATAGGGCGGTCGCTCATTGCTTTGGCACCAGGATCTGCGCGAGGGCGCCGCTCTTGAAGCGTTCTTCATCGACGACATCGAGCTTCAGGTGCTCTCCCAGCTCGGCAAATGGGCTGTGGCCAGCGCCGATCGCAATTGGGACCGTGGTCAGCTGATACTCGTCGATAAGGCCTAGGCGGGTCAGCGACTTGGCGAAGTCGGGGCCGCCGTGGACCAACACCGTCCCTTCGTCGTCCCGTGCTTTGAGTTCTGCGATCGCTGCACCCAAATCCCCGCCGAAAATTTCGGCCGGTCCCCATTCCGCCTTTTCCAGAGTGCGGGAAAAGACAGCCTTTGGCTTCTCGTTCATCGCGGTCGCGATCGGCCCCTCGGACGCGGCCCAGTGCGGCCCCATGATCTCGTAGCTGCGGCGCCCCATCGCGTGAACGCCGGCCGCGTCGAGGGCGCGGCGGTTCCATTCGCCCGAGTCGTCGCCAAACCATTCGAACATCCATTCGTGAGTCCCGTCGGGACTGGTGACGAAACCGTCCAGGGACATCACCATCTTGAGAACCACTTTTCGATCGGTCATATCTGTAAAGACCTACCGGCTTGCATGGATTCATCGCCCCTCTGTGGATCGCGGTCAAAGGAGTGTCCCGGAGGCGCTCTACCTGCGGTGTGTTTTCTAGGTCCCTCCCGCGCACCAGATGAGAGGTGTGACGCGCACGCCCCTAACCGATTGCGCCGCTAGTGCCACTCGGATAGGTTCGGCCCGAGACCGACAGAAGGAGACGCGAATATGCACGCAGTCGTGGTCAATGTGACGATCAACGACCAAGGGATGGACGAGGCCGTGCTACGGGAGCGGGTCGTCCCGCGCGTTTCGGCGGCGCCCGGCTTCGTCGCCGGTTACTGGACCAGGAAGGACAACGACGGCCTGTCAATGACGATCTGGCAGTCCGAGGACGCCGCAAAAGACGCGAGCGAGATGGTCCGATCCGCGGCACCGGAAGGAGTGACCGTCGACAGCATCGAAGTGCGCGAGATAGTGGCTAGCGCCTGAACGACGGCCGACGCTCGGGGCCGGTCGCTGCACGCGACCCGGCGGCCGCGGCCCTCTAATCCACCGGCCTCGTGACGGTTGAGAAGGTGCCGCAATCGGCGAGCGAACAGTCGCATCGACTGACGACCACAAGGCTCTCGACCTGTGTTGGGAGCTCTGGTCGGCCGGCGGCACGGAGGCCGCCCTCGAGCTCGGTCGCCAACTCCGGCAGCACGTCCTTCAGCAGGCGGGTCTTCCATTGGCCCGACCGTAACCCGGCCTGATCCGTCGTCCGCGGTCGCGGTGGGGCGACGCGGCGCT
>Ga0105240_10016163_pt1 | contig 10115 bp, 6 predicted proteins | sample KBSC54metaG_FD_80426 | JGI IMG/M metagenome (GOLD analysis project Ga0105240, IMG submission 80426) | Corn rhizosphere microbial communities from Kellogg Biological Station, Michigan, USA - KBS C5-4 metaG | ecosystem: Host-associated > Plants > Roots > Rhizosphere > Soil | place: Michigan, USA... | reverse complement strand
TCACGGGCGGCTCCCCGGTGACCACCGGCCTCTGGTACGACGATACCTACAACCGGGCGTTGTCGCCGCCGGCGCAGACCGACGGCCTGGGCAATCCCGGCGGCAGCTGTCCCGGCAAGATCGGCACCAACGTGGCCTGGGACGAAGCCGTGGATGTGGACCTCACGCGGCTCGACGGCGGCGGCGGGTTGAATCCGAAGTTCCTGGTACGCGACCCGAAGAACGCCTGCAAAACCCTCCTGCCGCACCAGTACCTGCGCGTGAATACGATTTTCGAGGTGGTCCGGGCGGCCGGCGGGCGCACGGCATGGACGGACAAGCACCCGTCCTATGAATGGACCAATGGTCCCAGCGGCAAGGGGGTGGAGGATTTCTACGGTCCCGAGATCAATTCCATCCCGGTGCCTCTGCCGCAGTTCCCGGGCTGCGGGAACGTGCCGTATCCGGATCCGGCGCCCGATGATGGCTGGACCACCAGCTTCGACAACATCAAGTGTTATGACCTGCTGCACGTTCAGGCCGTCCTCAATCAGATCGACGGCTACAACCACGGCCGCACGGCGAAGGTTGGCGTGCCCACGCTGTTCGGCACGAATTTTCAAGCGGTGAGCGTCGGCGAAAAACTGGCCGTCGATCCGGTCACCGGCCTCAAAGGCGGCTACACCGATGTGCTGGGGACGCCGGGGGAAGCTCTGGCCGGTGAACTCGATTTCATCGATCAGTCCATCGGGCGCTTCGTTCAGGAACTGAAGCTGCAGCGGCTCTATGATTCCACCTTGATCATCGTCAGTGCGAAACACGGCCAATCGCCCATCGACGGCACCAGGCGCCATGGCATCGGCGGCGGACAGCCGGCGGCGACCATCGGCGCGGCGGACGCATTCGATATTTCCGACGATGGCTCCTTGATCTGGCTCACCGATCCGTCACTGACGCCGGGCGTCGTCGCCGCCTTGAGCAAGCCGGCGAATCAGCAGGCGCTGGGCATACAAGAAATCTTCTCCGGCCAATCCCTGCGCAACAAATTCGACAACCCGGGAGCCGATCCGCGCACGCCCGACATCATCTTGAAGGTCAATACCGGTGTGATTTTCACCGGCGGGACCAAGCTGTCCGAACATGGCGGCTTCAACGAGGATGACGTGCATACGGCGCTGCTCGTGTCGCTCGATGGCATGGAGCGCGCCGTCGTGAAAAGCGCGGTCAGCAACCAGCAAGTGGCCCCCACCATCATCCAGGCTCTCGGTCTCGACCCCAATGAGCTCGAGGCGGTTCGCAAGGAGCAAATCCACGTGTTGCCCTTCCTGTTCGGCGGCCAGGTCGACAACCGGGCGACCCGCTACTGAAGGCATACCCGTGCATGGAGAAGGCGCACCAAACTCAAGGTGCGTCTTCTCCGGCTCGCGCCGATGGCAGCGCCGGATAGGTGACGTTGGTAAAACCCGGAATGAATACTTCGCCGGGCCGATTGCCGCGTTCGCACAATTGATCGACGATATAAGATGCCACCGAATTCGCCAGCAGCTGCCCCGGATCCTCCAACACCACCCGCAACCGGGTGACCGCCGTGAAGCGGTCGTCGGCCGAGCGCATTGCCGGCATTTCGCTGACCGTGCTTTTACCGGAAGCACCGATCGTGGCGGCGGGGCTCATGGCCGGCTCGAAGGCCGGAAAGCCTTCGAACATGCTGCGTGCCAGTTCCACGGAAGCCCGCGTGTTGTTCCATAAATCGCGGTATTCCTTGTTGAGTTTGCGCAGCTGCTCTTCGTTGTGCATGTCGGCCAGAACGAATGAGGGCGCGTGCGGCGCTATGTAGACACGCTCCGGCGACAGCCGCTCATCCGATGCCTTCCAGAGCACGTGACACATGCTGTTGGTCGCCCAGGTAAGTCCCGCCGTCGCCCGGCCGGAACGGCCGCTGAGCACGACCATGAGGCGCCCCCAATCACTCACCTGTTCGCGCATCCATCGGATCATTCGATGGCCGATGTCGAGAAACGCCAGACCAAAGGTGGCCACCATCATGTCGTTGATCGGAACGGGAACCGCGGCGGATCCCACCGGCTCGAGGTAGTGTTCGCGCAGATGCTTGAAATTCATGAGCGATTCGTCGGCGAGGCCGGCGGCCAGAAACTCCCTGGTCACGGCGCAGCTGTAGTCGATCATGGCCGCGATTTTGGCTTCGTATCCGGCAAGGGCCGGTACCGCAATCTCCTCCCGCCAGAGTTTTTCCGAATTGATCCTGCGCGTGCGGTCGATCTGCTGGATCAGCCGCGCAGCATCGATGCGCCAGACAGGATCGTCGAGCTCGCGCAGGCGGACCAGCCAGGCTGCGGAGGTGCCCAGATGAGACACGCTCGCGAGCTCAATGAAGCCTCGCGTGGATTTACGAAAACTCTCCATGACCGGCGGCCTTCCCGGGCCGGGAAACAGCACGGCGTCCGAGCCGGTGACCACCAACAGCGGATCGGCGTCGGTCAATTTGGACATGCGCAGCGTCAGATGGTTGCCCATGCTGTCGGGGTCCGAGGTGTAGATTTTGTAGAGATCGGCGAATTCGGAATGAAGGCTGTACGTCATGGCGATTACCTGAAACGGGGACGAATGAACGAATGGAAAACGACCCGGCTGCGCTTCACGCCCGTAGGCGGTAAATCAGCGTGTCCTCTCGGAAGCGGATGTCACGGCTCAGGCTGTTTGCCACGGCGAGGTAGGTCTGTCCGCCGACGGCAAACGCCGTGGCATCGGTTGCCCCGGAGGTCGGGAACTCCTCGGCCAGCGCCAGCTGTCCCTGCCGCCACTCATAAATGCAGGACATCAGATCGGTCTTCGGCGCAGCCGGTGTCCCGTGAATGAAATTGACTTTGACCAGATACAGACCGCGTGCAGTGTGGGCCAGTGCGAACTCGCGGGCGCCGGGTCCGCCCAAGGATTGATGCGGCACGAAATGGCCGGCCTGCCAGCGGTACAGAAAGGACTCGCCCGTCAGATTGGCAAAAGCCAGCCACGCTTGCCCATCCGCACGAAAGAATTGGTAGGCACGTCCGCCCTGCGGCGCGAATTCCTGGAAGGGCGCGAAACTCCGGCCATTCCAAATCATCAAGCCCGATGGCCCCGTATGATCCGCGTATCCGAGGAAGGACTGCCCATCGATGTCGAAAAAAACCCAGTTGTAGCCCCATCCGCCTTCCAGGGTCTGAAAGTCGATGAACTGATGTCCATCCCATTCGAACAGGCACGACCGCCGTGGGTTCCTCGCCACCGCGCCGTCGAGGGTCACGCCCTGCGCAAGCGCGAGAAAGTGACGGCTGCCGATGGCGAAATAATGCCACTGCTTGGCCGCGAAACTGGGGAAGCGCTGAAACACCTCCCAGCCACCGCCGGCCCGCCGATACAGAACGGAATCGGCGTTCAGATCATACGGCCCCGACCCGGTTCGGACGCTGGCCGTCGCGAGAAATTCGGCATCGCCGATTTGAAAATAAACCGCGTCCTCTCCGCCTGGAACGGGCAGCCGCCCGTCCTCGATGAACCGGCCGCCGCTCCAGCGGTATAGCATCATGTCGACATCGCTGTTGCCGCCGTTCATATACGGCGGCGTGCCGGGAATGTCCACCGCGAGCTGGGGAATGGCCAGGTGCAACTCCGTGCCGGTGTGGAACACCAACACCCCGCGCGCTCCCGATGTGGCCAGGCGCTGATGTTCGGCGAGCAATGGGCTCGCGCGATCACGCTCATTGGATGTCGTCATGTATCGGTTCTCCGCCGCCTCTCGTGTCTCCGTCCGGTCGCGGCCAGCGCCGTCATGGCGATCGCGGCCGCAACGGCGGGAATGGCCGCCCACAGAAAAAGCCGGTTCCAGCCCAGTCTTGCCGCAATGAGATAGCCCCCGGCCAGCGGCCCCAGGATGGATCCCAGCCGGCCGCACGCGACGGATAACCCGACGGCCGTTGCATAGACCGAGGCCGGATACAAGTGCACGCACAGTGCCGGGATGCCGCCTTGCGCGCCGATGATCAGCAGGCCAACGGCGAACACCAGCAGGAATTTTGAATTGCCGGGCGATACGATGCCGTGACCCAGGAGTGCGATGAGCAGGGCTCCCGCACACAGGCAACCGATCAGAGGCGCCAGAGGACTCCTGCGGCCGACGATGAACGACAGGATCAGCGTGCCGACGATGCCGCCGCAATTCAAGATGACCGCAGCCATCGCGGCGCGTTGCGGCGATAGGCCATTGAGGGTCAGCACCGTCGGTGTCCAGCTGACCAGAAAGTAGCTGGTCAGCAGCATGAGAAACACGCACAGACAGAACAGCGCCGTGCTCGCCACCCGGCCCTCCGACACCAATTCGGTGAGTGGCCGGCGGGAGTGCACCTGCACTGCCGTACTTGCCCCGCCGCCCGCGGATTCGCCCATGCCCGACGCGACCAGGGGGATGAGCAGCAGCGCGCAAATGCCGCCCCCCACAAACACTCCCCGCCATCCCAACGAGCCCATGACCCCCGCCGTAACGGCGCCTCCGACCATGGCTCCGATCGGAAATCCAAGAAACATGCGTGTTACCGTTGCGCGGCGTTGCTGCACCGGCGCGTGCTCCGCGACCAATGCCGTGGCGGTGGCCAGCGCGCCGCCCAACCCTAGACCGGCCACCGCGCGAAGCGCCATCAATTGCGCCGGATTCTCGGTCAGCGCGCACAGCAGGGTGAATGCCCCCATGAGTGCCAGCGACGCGAGCAACATGGTCCTGCGGCCGAAGCGGTCGGCCGCCATGCCGATGGCCGTGGCGCCCAATGCCGCGCCGGCGTACGAGCTCGCGAAAATTCCCCCCATGATTTGCGGCGGCAAGGCCCACGCTTTCGAGATCAGCGGCGCTATGAATGCCAGCATCAAGGTATCGTAGCCATCGACCATGGCCACCATGAATCCGATGACCGTCACCGCGTGGTGGCGTCTCGGCGCAACTTCATCCTGAGTTCCGTTGGTCATCGGTCGTGATTGTGGACCCGTTCGGTGTCCGGCCAATATCGCTGTTTCCCCATTCGATGACGAGTTTGGGCCACAGCTCGGCCGGACGGCCGGCGCAGCGGACGGTACTTACCGTAGGCCCCGCTGCTGCAGCCGGCGGCGGGCGTACTGCTTCAGCACCCCGTACAAGCTGCGCAACTGCTCGCTTCGGTCGCCCTCGCGCTTGGCCAGATGCAAGGTCGTGTAGGCCCCTGGGTCGGTTATGCGCCGGTACACAACCCCGGAAAACCGGATGCAGTCCATGTCGGAGGGCACGATGGCGATGCCCACTCCCGCGGCGACCAGGCCGATGATGGTCGAGGATTCGAGCACCTCTCTGACCACTCGCGGGCGGAATCCGGCCGAGGTGCACAAATCCATGACCTGCCAGTAAATTCCCGTGCCGGCCTGACGTGGGTACATGATGAAGGCTTCATCCTTCAAATCAGCCAAGCGCAACGCATCGGAGGCGGCCCGCGGATGATTGTGGGGTATCGCCACCACCAAGGGCGTGCGGTACCACTCGACGATGCCGATACCCTTCGGAGCGCCGGCATCCAGTTTGCGCAGCACCCCGAGGTCGAGCCTGCGCTCGCCCAGTTCGTGGAGTTGCTCCAGCGAGGTGAGTTCCCGCAATGTGATGACCACTTGGGGTTCCTGTTCGCGGAATCGGCGAATCGCGTGCGGCAATGCCGTGGAAAACATCGACAGCGCCGTGTACCCCAGGTCGATCGTCCCGAGCCGGCCACGCTCGGTGGAACGCGCCTCCGCCTTGGCGCTGTCCGTCAGAGACAGCACCGAGGCGGCGCGGCTCTGAAAGCGCCGCCCGGCCGGCGTCAGGGACACATGGCGCTTGTCGCGCTCGAACAGCCGCGCGCCCACATCGTCCTCGAGCGCCTTGATCTGCGTGCTGAGCGAGGGTTGAGCCACGTGCAGTTTGATGGCCGCACGGCTGAAGCTCAGTTCCTCCGCCACCGCCATGAAGAACTGAATTTGGCGAAGTTTCATGATAGGGAACGGCTATAAGAGAATGACACCAATATGTATTGGATAATATTACAGCGAATTCGTACCCTGCGATCGATGCGGCAATCGAGCGGCCGCGATCACACTGCCCGGCGTCGATCCGGTGTGGCCGGCGAGAACAGTCATGGGACCCGGGGGAGCGAAATGCATTCATCATATGGGTCCGGGAAGGTCGAGCGGCGGGGCCCCGTTCCATGCCGCAATATCCGCCTTCGTTGCCGCAGCAATCGCCGTCGTTGTCGCGGCGGCCGCCCGGCCTCTCGACGGCCGCACAGCCGAGGTCCCACGTCTGCAGCAGGTGTCTTACAGGTATTGACATGGCAAAATGCACGCATCGTTCGAGAACGGCATGGCGGTCAGCAAGCGGCCCTGTATTGGCGGCATTTGCGGCATCAGCAATACTGATCTCGCCGGCTTCTGCGGCTACGCAGGCCGTCTTCGTCACGCTCGGTACTGGCGGAGGGCCGGTCACGCGCTTGGTGCGCTCCGAGCCGGCAAATGCGCTCGTGGTCGGCGACTCGGTCTATCTATTTGATGCAGGAGACGGAGTTCAGCGCCGGCTGCTGCAGGCTGGCCTGCCGCTAAAGCGCCTTCGTGCGGTGTTCATTTCACACCATCACATCGACCACACAGGCGGTGTGGCGCCGCTGATCGTGACCCGCTGGGTGCTGAACGATGAAAAGCCATTGCCGATTATCGGTCCGCCGGGCACCGTCGCCTTCGTCCGTGACATTGTTGCTGCCTATCACGTGACCGAACTCGCGCCCATCGCGGAGGGCGGGCCATCGGCGCCGCCCTTGGCGAACAGCGTCCTGCCTCGCGACATGCCCGCCGACCCCCCGCGGAATGCGTTGGTCTATCAAGACGAAAACATCCGTGTGTTCGCGACGACGAACGACCACTACCACTTTGCTCCGGGTAGTGCGGAACAGGAGGCCTCGAGATCGTACGCGTTTCGGATCGAGGCTGCCGGTCGAACCATTGTGTTCACGGGGGACACCGGCCCCTCTGCCAATGTGGATCGACTTGCCAAAGGCGCTGACCTGCTGGTCAGCGAAGTCATCGACCTGGACAGCATCGTGGCGATGCTGCGCACCGCCGGGCTCCCCCAATCCGTGTTGGACGCGAGAATCGCCCACATGCGGCAAGATCACATGACACCAAGAGATGTCGGCCGACTGGCGGCGGACGCGGGCGTCAAGGAACTTGTCCTTACGCACCTCGTACCCGGTCGTGACGGCGAGACGAGTGACGCCGCCTATACGAAGGGCATCGCGAATCTGTACGGCGGTCCCGTACATGTCGCGCGCGACGGCGATAGATTTTAGGGCGGTGGGTGGGCGGGAAGCGTGAGATGCAAACGCTCCAGCAGAAGATCGGGTATCGCATTATCCCCAAGCCCGCGCCTTCGGCGCGCCCTCAATCAGGGTCGAATCCGCGAAGTTCGGCTGACGCGCAGGACCTGAAGGTATTCCTGCAGCGAGCCGCGGTCGACATGCGTGCGGGGCGACACGGCCTGGCGGTATTGGTGCGCGAGGCGATGCGGTTGGATGTGTGATGGCCGCACGGCTGAAGCTCAATTCCTCCGCCACTGCAATGAAGAGCTGAAGTTGGCGAAGTTTCATGATAGGGAATGACTATAAGAGAATGACACTAATATGTATTGGATAATATTAAAGCGAATTCGTACCCTGCGATCAATGCGGCAATCGAGACTGCCGCGCCCAGCCGGCCCGGCGTCGATCCGGCGGGGCCGGCGAGAACAATCATGAGATCCGGGGGAGCGCAATGCATTCATCATATGGGTCCGGGAAGGTCGAGCGGCGGGGTCCCGCGGCGCTTTATGCCCTCGTGATTCCGGTGGGCTGTCTGACCCTTGCCGGAAGCTGCCTGTTCGCGCCGCCCGCGCGGGCACAGGCCACGGCAACGAGCGACGCGGGCGCGGCCAACCAGGAGACCGGGCTGACCGAAATCGTCGTCACCGCGCGCAAACGCGTGGAAAGCATGCAATCGATTCCGGAGTCCATCGAGGCGTTCGGTGCCCAGGAGATCAGGGACGCGCACATCACCAAAATCGATGATCTCGGCAGCCTGGTGTCCAATTTGAACATTACCACCCGGGCGGACAACACTCCGGACGTCGTACTGCGGGGCGTCGGGTCGTTCGGCGTCGTCAGCGGCGTCGGCTTCTATGCCAACGATGTGCAGCTGTTCGACGGGCAAAGCGTTCGCACCGAAGACATCGAGCGCATCGAGGTTCTCAAAGGGCCCCAAGGCACGCTGTACGGCGGCAGCAACATCGGCGGTGCCATCAAATACATCACCAAGTTGCCCACCGATGATTTTCAAGCCGGCGCCAGCGTCGAGTTCGGCAACTACAGCACCCAGACCTATTCCGGCTTCGTTTCGGGACAGCTGCTTCCCGGGCTGGACGCGCGCGCGAGCTTTTTCGACAGCCACTCCGACGGCTACATCTTTGACACCGTACTGAACAGGAACGTCGATGGCGGAACCGAAAGAGGCGGGCGCCTCACATTCCAATACAAGAACGACGACACCACCGCCACCCTATACCTCAATTATGATTGGAATCACTCCGGAAACGGCGCCAATATCTACTACCGCCCCGATACGCCGACGGACTACTCTCTGGAGGTTGCCGATGGAACGGATCCGCAGTATTTACGCGGTCTTTACTCGGCCACGCTGAAAATCGACCAGGGGCTCGAGGGTGGCCTGACTCTCACCTCGATTTCCTCCTTTTTTCATTCGTATGCCGACGTGACGGTCGACATCGACAAGGGTCCTGTGCCCTTCCTGACCGGCTACCAAAATTTCAGGACCAACGTCGGCAGCCAGGAAGTGCGGCTGGCGAGCAGCGGCGACAGCGCCCTGAAATGGCTGGTCGGCGTGTTCGCGCAGGCCAACGATCCGAGCGTCTTCACGAACACGGTCGCCTTCAACGGCGACCCCTCGAACCCGGCCAACTTCGACGATCCGACGCAGTTCAGCGCCCAAAATACCGACGTCATTCAGCGCCATCGAGAGTACGCCGCTTTCGGCAACGTCTCGTATGCCTTGGCTAACTGGACCTTCGAAACGGGGGCGCGCGTGGATTACAACAACAGCTCGCTCACGGATCCCCTATACAACATAGGCAACCAACAGCACGGCACCGAAATTCTGCCGAAGCTCTCGGCTTCCTATCATTTCGACAAAGACATCATGGGCTACGGAACGATTTCGCGCGGCTTCCAGCCCGGCGATCTGGTCGAAGAATTCGATGCCCTCGGCAATCCAATGGCCGGCGAGTACGAGCCGGAAACCACCTGGAATTACGAGCTGGGTTTCAAATCGACGTTCTTCGATCGGCTTCGCTTCAACGCCGCCGTATTTTACATCGACTACAGGGACCGGCTGTTCCAGACCGTGGCCCTGGAGGCGAACCAATTCGTGCAGCTCACCAAGAATATCGGCGCGTCGCGCAACTACGGCGGTGAATTCGACCTGTCCGCACGGCTCACCCAGGACCTGCTTTTCAGCACCAGCTTCGGCGTGACCAAGGCGATTTGGGGCAACGTGCCGTACTACGACCTCGACCTGAATCAAGAGACCAACCTGAGCGGCCGCACGGCCCCTTACTCGCCGGCGTACCAAGGCTCGGTGGCGCTCGATTGGTCGCATCACTTGACCGAGAATCTCGCCGTCGGCGCCAGGGCGGACGCCACCCTGGTCGGCCGCCAGTATTGGGACCCGACGGACCACTTCCAGCAACCGGCTCATCAGCTGGTGAACCTGGGCGTCCGCTTGGAGGGCGCAAGGTGGACGGTCGCCGCCCATGTATTCAATGCCTTCAACAAGCTCTACAACACTGCATTCGTCAGCGCCGCCGAAGTGCAGGCGCCGTTCAACGTGGCCGGAATCGGCCGTCCGCGCCTGTGGACCGTCACCCTGAGCTACCGGTGGTGACCGCGCCGACCATGCGGGCACCGTTCCATGCCGCAATATCCGCCGTCGTTGCCGTAGCAATCGCCGTCGTTGCCGGGGCGGCCGCCCGACCTCTCGACAGCCGCGCAGCCGAG
>Ga0105240_10016161_pt1 | contig 10115 bp, 7 predicted proteins | sample KBSC54metaG_FD_80426 | JGI IMG/M metagenome (GOLD analysis project Ga0105240, IMG submission 80426) | Corn rhizosphere microbial communities from Kellogg Biological Station, Michigan, USA - KBS C5-4 metaG | ecosystem: Host-associated > Plants > Roots > Rhizosphere > Soil | place: Michigan, USA... | reverse complement strand
TCGACCGCGACCAGCTCGGCCAATCCGGCCGTGTGCTCGAGCAGGTGGCCGGTTTTGCCTCCTGGGGCGGCACACGCATCCAGTACCCGCATCCCGGGCTGTGCGTCGAGCAGCGGGGCCGCAAGCTGCGCACCGGCGTCCTGGACCGATACGAGGCCCTCGCTGAAGCCCGGCACGCTAGACAGGGCAACGGGCTCCTCGAGTCGGACAGCGGTCGGTCTCCAGGCGAGTGGCTGAGCGGCAATACCTGCCGCTTGGAGATCGCCGAGATAGTCCTCGCGCTTGCGCCTGGAGAGGTCCAGTCGCAGCACCATCGGAGGGTGTTCGTTGTTCGCGTCCAGCAGCCTGGCGCAGGCTTGCTCGGGCCATGCCTGTTCGAGGCGCTCGATCAGCCAGGCAGGATGCGCCGTCCGGCCGGCGGGCTTCTCATCGACCCGACCCAAAAGCCTGGCGCGCTCGCTTACAAAACGGCGCAGCACGGCGTTGACCAAGCCCGTCCCGCGCTCCTCCTTCATGTAGCGAGCCGCGTCGACGGCGGTGTGGACGGTCGCCTGTGGGGGGTTGCGGGAGTATTCGATCTGATGGGCGCTGGCTACCAGGAGCGCGCGAAGATTCGGGGCGACGCCTTTGGGGCGGCTCAGGAGCATGTCGATCGCTGGGGCGAGGCGCAGGTACCAGCGGAGGGTGCCCAAGGCGATTGCGCGGATCGCAGAGCGGTGGGGCGCCCCTTCGAAGGGCGCCAGGGCGACATCCGACGAGCGGCCTTCCGTGACCACGGAAGCGATGGCGCGCGCGGCGTCGGCTAGGGCCGGCGCGCCAGGTGCCCAGGGTGTGCGACCAGCCAGGGTCTCACCCAAGGCGTTTGCCTGCGAGCTGCGGCCCACCGCCGCGCGCGAAATCGGCGGCGGAGACGGGGCGGCGGCCTGGGCGCTGGACTTGGTGGAGCGCCAGGCGGCCGCGTCCGCACTGAACGACGACGGAGTCGTCGTCAATGGCGACGATTGCGCCTGGATCGAGTCGGCTTCCGACGCCATCCGGGGGGAGTTGCCCCGGTTGCGGAGCGTTACCGGGGAATTTGCCGGCCCCAGCGAGCTCGACGCGGCCGGAAGCCGTTTGGCCGTCTACGGCGATGGCGCCATAGATTCTGAGCTGCTCGCCATCAAAGCGGGTCTCGGCAACCGGCCACGGGTTAAAGGCTCGCACCTGACGCTCGATCTCCACCGCGTCCTTGCTCCAATCGATGAGCGCCTCGGCCTTATCGAGCTTTGCGGCATAGGTCACCCCCTCAGTGGGTTGAGGCACGGGCTTTAGCGCGCCACTGCTGTAGCCATCCAAGGCTTCCAGGATCGCCGACGCCCCTATGGACGCCAACCGGTCATGAAGTGAGCCGCCTGTGTCGGTGCGAGCGATAGGGGCCTCCTTTTTCAAAAGCATCGGGCCGGTATCGAGCCCGACGTCCATGAGCATGATGGTCACGCCACTAGTCGCGTCGCCGGCCAGGATCGCTCGCTGAATGGGCGCGGCGCCCCTCCATCGGGGCAATAACGAGGCGTGAATGTTCAGGCACCCAAGGCGAGGGAGCGACAGAGCCGCGCGAGGAAGAATCAGCCCGTAAGCAACCACCACGAGCGCGTCCGGTCGCCAAGACAGCAAGTCCGCGCGCCCGGACTCATCCTTCAAGGTCAGCGGTTGGGATACCGGGAGCCCATGGGCAAGCGCAGCCTCCTTGACGGGGCTTGCCGCGAGCTGTCGCCCTCGCCCCTTCGGACGATCGGGCTGCGTCAGCACACCGACTACGGTATGCGCCGAGTGCAGCAACGCCTCGAGTGCAGGCACCGCGAAATCGGGAGTTCCGGCAAATGCGATGCGCAACCCGCTCACAGGCCGTGCCGCGCGAAAACGGTGGTCGCCGCGAGCGCGCGCGGCGACTAGTTCGCGCGCCGGGCGCTGGTAGTGCCCGGACGGTTACGCGCGGCGCGCTCCTTACGCTCTTTTTCGAGCTTCTTGCGAATGCGCTCGCGCTTGAGGTCGGAGAGGTAATCGACGAACAGCTTTCCCTCGAGATGATCCATCTCGTGCTGGATGCACACCGCCAGCAAGTCGTCGAAGTCGCGTTCGGAAACCTCGCCCTTGGTGTCTTGCCACCGCACGCGCACCTTTGCGGCGCGCTTCACCTCGGCAAAGTTCTCGGGGACCGAAAGGCAGCCTTCCTCGGAAACTTCTTCGCCTTCGCGCGAGAGGATCTCGGGGTTGATGAAGACCATCGGCTCGTCGTGATCCTTCGATACGTCGATGACGATGACGCGCTTATGGACGTCCACCTGGGTCGCCGCAAGACCGATGCCGGGGGCGCTGTACATCGTCTCGAACATATCGTCAACGAGCTTGGCGAGCTCCCCATCGAACTGCGTTACGGGTTGAGCTCGGGTGCGCAGTCGCGGGTCGGGTTATTCGAGGATGGTTCTGAGGGCCATGGTCTACATTTCCGGGTTGTCGATCATTGGACTGCAAGTGAGGCCCAATGTTCTAAACAGATTCTAAAATCGGTGGTGTCGCCGTCCCAAGACTCCGCCGGTACTCGCGTGACCGGGCGCACAAAGTTGACATTAAACCGTGTGCCGCCCAGGTCTGTGCCAGTATAACAACTAGACTCACCAGGCAGGTCGTCAGCCCGCCGCGCGTGACCAGACAACGCCTGGGGCTCTACGGGTCCAAAGGCGACGTTCTGCCTCGGAGGAGTGGAGCATGGTCTCGAAAGAAATCTTCGGTGCCCGCGTTGCCGCGGGTTTGCTGGTCCTGTCTGTCACCGTCGCCGGGTGCTCGTGGCGGCATTCCCGCGAGAATGACACCGTCGCCCCACCCCCGCCCCCGGTGGTGAGCGAGCCGGCCCAAACGAGCGCCGCCCCGGACTTAACCGCTACCGAAGCGGCTATCCAAGCCTCCCCTTCGAACCAGATTACTTCCTCCGGTCCGCCGCCGGACGCCAGCGTCATCAATCCAAGCGCGCCCAAGAGCTACGTCGTCAAGCGTGGCGACACCCTCTGGGGCATCGCCTCGATGTTCCTACGTGATCCCTGGTTATGGCCTGAGGTCTGGTATATCAACCCCCAGGTTGCCAACCCGCACCTGATCTACCCCGGTGATACCCTGGCCCTGGCCTATGGCGCCGATGGCCGGCCGATCATTCGCCTCGAGCAGGGGGGCGCGGCCCGGTTGGATCCGCGCCTGCGCAGTGACCCTCTCAATGGGGCCATTCCGACGATCCCGTATGCATCGATCGCGGCCTTCCTGTCGCGACCGAGCATCCTGACGCCGGACCAGGTGAAACACTCTCCGTACGTGCTCGCCTTCCGTGACTCCCACGAGGTTGCCGGCACGGGCAACGAAATTTACATCAAGAACCTGAGTGCACCGGAGCGTGCGCGCTTCAGCGTCGTCCATATCGGCGACCCGCTCCGCGACCCCGACGACGGCAAGATTGTCGGCTACCAGGGGATCTACACAGGCACGGCGCTCATCTCGAAGCCCGGCGAAGTGACCAAGGCTGAGTTGATCGATACCGCTCGGGAGACACTGCGCGGCGACAAGGTCATGCCGACTGACAACGACGTGCCGTTGAACTTCATACCGACCGCACCCCGGAGTCGTGTGAACGGCCGCATCATCGCGGTAGTCGACGGCACCGTGACCATCGGTCAATACCAGGTGGTAGCGATCAATCGCGGCCAGCGCGACGGCATCTCCAATGGAACGGTTCTCGCGATTGACCGCGCCGGCGAGAAGGTTCGCGATACCTATTCGGATGGCTCCAGCTTCACCCGCAAGAAGCAGGACTTCAACACCTCGTTCGCGAAGCGCGTGAAGCTGCCGGACGAGCGCGTTGGGACGCTGCTGGTGTTCAAGACATTCAACCGGGTGTCGTATGCCCTGATCCTCGGTGCGACCGACACCATCGCGCTGCAGGACGTCGTGCGCAACCCGTAAACGCCCGCACGCAACCGACCTGAACACGCCCCGGAGCTTTCATGCCCGGGGCGTTTTCATTTCTGCACATTCGCATCAATTTCTCCGGGCAGCCACGCAGCGGCCACTGATCTATGCTCCCAGCATGGAAGCGATCGCAGTCCGCGCGATGTTGGCACGAGCCCGGGGCCTCACGGCCGCGCACGTGCGCGCCCTGTTTGCTTTGACAGGGAGCGAGCAGGACCTCACAGCCTCACTGGCCTCATTACGTGAAGTTGGAATTCCCTCGCCCGACCCGAAGGAGCTGCAGAGAGATCTGCACTGGATCGAAACGAGCGGTGTACAACTACTGTTGTGCACGGACGTCACCTATCCGGCCCTGTTGGCGCAGGTACCGGAAGCGCCGCCCGTACTGTTCGTCCTGGGCTCGTTGGAAGCGCTGCAAACACCGCAGGTTGCAATCGTCGGCTCGCGCTCTCCCACGGCCGCCGGCCGCAAGACGGCACATGACTTCGCAATGGAGTTGTCGCGCGCAGGCCTCACTATCACGAGTGGCCTGGCCGTGGGCGTGGACGCAGCGAGCCACGAAGGTGCTCTCCACGCCGAGGGCATGACGGTCGCTGTTTTCGGGACGGGTTTAGACGCGGTCTATCCGACAGTCAATACACGTCTCGCACACCGCATCCGCGAAAGAGGTGCGCTCGTGTCCGAGTTCCCGCCACGCACACCGCCATCGCGTCGCAACTTCCCACAGCGCAATCGCATCATCAGTGGACTTTCGCACGGCACCCTCGTCGTGGAGGCGGCGTGCCGCAGCGGCTCACTCGTCACAGCAAAATGGGCCGCGGAACAGGGTCGCGAGGTCTTCGCGATACCCGGATCCATCCACAGTCATCTCTCGCGCGGCTGTCATAAGCTGATTCGCGAAGGGGCGACACTCGTGGAAACCCCCGCGGATGTCGTCTCGGAGTTACGAATACCCCTGTGCAGACAAAGGCTTACGACCACAGCCGTGAGCCGCAGCGGCCTCCCGGCATTGGACAAGGAGTATGAAATGCTGTTAGATGCGCTCGGCTTCGAACCTGCAACCATCGATTCCCTGGTCGCGCGCACGGGTTTCCCGGCCGCGGCCGTTGCTTCGATGTTGCTGATTCTCGAGCTCGATGGCTGCGTGGCAGCTCTCCCGGGCGGTCGTTATGACCGCATACCTAAATGATGACCGGCAGCGTTCTCGACATTCTGATTTACGTTTTTGACCGCTACATGCTCGACGAGGTACCCGAGGTGCCTGAACGCGAGCATCTCGTGCGCGATCTCGAGCGTGCCGGCTTCGCGCAGGCGAATGTGGAGCGCGCGCTCGATTGGTTGGCCGACCTCGCGTGTGAGCGTGACCGGCCGCCCTTGCCTGCGTCGACCAAGGACAAAAGTAAGGGACCGACAGTACGGATTTTCTCCGACGGCGAGCTCGCACGGCTGTCGACGGAGTGTCGTGGGTTTTTGTTCACACTGGAGCGTCTCGGCATTCTCTCACCCCAACAGCGTGAGATCGTGATCGAGCGCATGTTGGCCCTGGATGCCGACGAGCTGGACACCGAGCAGTTGAAGTGGGTCGTGCTCATGGTGTTGTCGAGTCAGCCGGGGCAGGAGTTGGCTTTTGAGCGGCTCGAGGACCTGGTCGCCGACGCCCATCCCAACGTACCGCACTAAAGCGGATGCAGCGGAAGAGCGTCCAAGGCCTGAAAGGTCCGCGGTCCGTCCGCGGTTTTTCGTTTTTGGCGAGACGATCGCGAATCATAGATTGCGGTAACCAATGGCAGACAACCTGGTCATAGTCGAATCGCCCGCCAAGGCGAAGACCATCAAGAAATACCTTGGCAAGGACTTCGAAGTGCTCGCCTCCTACGGGCACGTACGCGACCTCATACCCAAAGAGGGCGCGGTCGATCCGGATCACGGCTACGCGATGAAGTATCGGGTGCTGGAGAAAAACGAGCGCCACGTCGATGCCATCGCCCGCAGCCTGAAAAAGTCGAAATCCCTCTACCTCGCAACCGACCCTGACCGCGAGGGCGAGGCGATCGCCTGGCATCTGAGAGAGATTCTGCACTCGCGCGGCGACCTGAAAGGCAAACATGTCCACCGCGTCGTGTTCTACGAAATCACACGCAATGCAATCCGTGAGGCTGTCGGACAACCGCGGGATCTCTCGCTCGATCTCGTAAACGCACAACAGGCGCGTCGAGCCCTCGACTATCTCGTCGGATTCAATCTCTCGCCACTGCTGTGGAAGAAGGTTCGCCAGGGACTCTCGGCGGGACGCGTGCAGAGTCCGGCGCTGCGCATGATCTGCGAGCGCGAAGCGGAGATCCAGGCGTTCATTCCCCAGGAATATTGGACTATCGATGGGGAAGGATCGCGAACGGCGCAAAACTTTCCGTTGAAGCTCCTCGAATACCGGGGACAGAAAGTCGAGCAGTTCAGCTTCACCAACGAGAGCCAGGCACGCGAGGTCGAGCGCACCATTCAAGCTGCTGCTCGCACCACCGCACCGGAGGCAACTGCCGACGGCGGCTCGCTGCGTATCATTGCCATCGACCGCAAGCAGCGACGTCGTAATCCGGCTCCGCCGTTTACAACTTCGACGTTGCAACAGGAAGCCGCTCGCAAACTGAATTTCAACGCCCGGCGCACCATGCGCCTGGCGCAGCAGTTATATGAAGGTATGGACATCGGTGAGGAAGGCAGCGTCGGCCTCATCACTTACATGCGTACCGACTCGGTATCGTTGGCGGCCGAGGCCATCCAGGAAATCCGGGAAGTTGCGGCGCGGCTGTACGGCAAGGCCGAAGTAGCGGACGAGCCGCGCATCTACAAGACGAAGTCAAAGAACGCCCAGGAGGCCCACGAGGCCATCCGGCCGACCTCGGCGTCGATTACTCCGGCGAGCCTCGAAGGCAAGATCGACGAAGACCACCTTCGCCTTTATACGCTCATCTGGAAGCGCGCTGTCGCGTCACAAATGAATCACGCGGTATTCGATACCGTCGCGGTAGACATGCTCGCGGGCGCCGATGGCGCCCAACGGCATCTGCTGCGAGCGAACGGCTCGACGTTGATCAAGCCTGGCTACATCTCCGTGTACCAGGAAGGAACCGACGACTCGAAGTCGGACGATGGCGATCACGTGCTGCCGCCAATGAACGAGGGCGACCTGGTCGACCTGGTCGACCTGCGTGCAGAACAACACTTCACCGAGCCTCCGCCGCGCTACTCGGAAGCCTCGCTCGTGAAAGCTCTCGAGGAGCACGGTATCGGCCGACCCTCGACGTACGCCACGATCATCTCGACCCTGCAAGATCGTGAGTATGTCGAGATGGATGCCCGGCGCTTCATTCCAACGGACATCGGCAAGATCGTTGGACGCTTCCTGACGGACCACTTTCACCGCTATGTGGAATACGGCTTCACGGCCGCGATGGAAGACGAGCTCGATGCCGTCTCGCGGGGCGAAGAGGAGTGGACGGTTCCGCTCGACAAATTCTGGAAGCCGTTCATCGACCAGGTCGAGACAATTGAAAAGAACGTGACGCGTGAGCAGGTCGCGCAGGCACGTGAGCTGGGTAAAGACCCCGCCACGGGCAAGCCGGTTACGGTACGGATGGGTCGATACGGCCCCTTCGTGCAGATCGGCACCAAGGATGACGAGGAAAAGCCCAAGTTCGCCGGGTTGCGGCCAGGCCAGAAGATGGACGCGATCACCCTCGATGACGCGATGTACCTGTTCACTCTTCCGCGCACGCTCGGCGAGACCGCTGAGGGCGAGAAGATCATCTCCAATGTAGGCCAGTTCGGGCCGTACGTGAAATACGGCAGCAAGTACGTCTCGCTCAAGGAAGACGATCCCTACACAGTCACACTCGAGCGCGCGCTCGAGGTCATCCGCCTCAAGAAGGAAGCGGATGCCAACCGCCTGATTCTCGATTTCCCGGACGACGGCATTCAGGTGTTGAATGGCCGTTACGGTCCCTACATCACTGACAAAAAGAAGAACGCGAAGATTCCGAAGGATCGCGACCCGAAGAGCCTCACTCTCGAGGAATGCAAGACCCTGCTGGAGGCGGCGCCGGAGCGGGGCACCGGACGATTCGGGCGCTTCAGACGTGGCAAGAAGGCGGCGGCCACCACTGCAGCTCCAGCGGCCGGTGATGGCGAGGCGGCGGCAACAAAAGGCAAAGGCGCGGGCAAAAAGAAGAAGGCCGCTGCAAATGGCGAGGCCCTCGGAGACGGGGCGGCTGGTGCAGCCAGAGCGGCGGGCGGCAAGGAAGCGGCTGCCGGGAGAGGGGCAGCGGCCGGCAAAGGCGCCAGCGGCAAGCTGGGAAGCAAGGCTACGCCCACCGGCGGTGCAACCGGCACTGGCGCGAAACCAACACACGTGACACCGGCCTCGCATGCTGCGTCTCATGCCGCTGCGACAGCATCGCCGCGCGGCGCGGCTCATGCAGTCGCGAAAAAAGCCACGGCGGCCACGGCACAATCCGCGAAGAGCACTGCGAAAGCCAAAGCCGGCGCCCACGACGGCCACAAGGCTTCGGCTACCGCATCCAAGGCGAAAGCCAGCGCGAAAACGGGTAAAGCCGCGAAGGCGCCGGCTTCGGGCAAGGCTTCACCGGCGCGTCCGCGCGGAGTGAAGTAGGACAAACCAGCGCTGGCGCCGCTCGTGACCCTGCCCCGGTGACGAGTGGCACTTGGGCCGCTGCGCGCAACGTTGAGCGCTGCGGCGCCCGTCGACATCGGAGCTATGAAGTACCGACACTCCTATCACGCAGGCAACTTTGCTGACGTCCACAAACACGTCACCCTGTTGGCATTGCTGTCGGCGCTGCAGCGTAAGGACAAGGGTTTCCTCTACCTCGAAACCCACTCAGGCCGCGGAGCCTACGATGTCTCTGGCGCTGCCGAAGCGCAATCCGGTGTCTCACGCCTCAACATCACACCCAACAGCTCCGAAGAGCTGCAGCACTACGCTGCCGCCCTTGCCGACTACCGGACTCAACATCGGGGCCCCCGTGCATACCCCGGCTCCCCCCTGCTCGCCGCAGGCAAGCTGCGCCCTCAGGATCGCGCCGTTTTCATCGAGCTCCTCCAGCCCGAAGCTCGGGCGTTGGAGCATGCTTTAGCGGACACTTCCCATGCGCGCATCGAACATGGTGACGGCTTCGACCGCCTCCGCGCCTGGTTGCCTCCGCCGGAGCGGCGTGGACTCGTTCTCATCGACCCGCCTTATGAGGAAACGAGCCGCGATTTCGAGCGCGTCGGCGCCGCGATCACCGAGGCATTGCGCCGATTCCAGACCGGCGTCATAGCCGCCTGGTACCCCATCAAGGAAGAGCGCGAGATCTCCGCCTGGCAGACGGGACTCGTGCGTGGCGGGCTGACCTGCGAGACTCTCGCGGCCGAGTTATGGTTATATCCGCGCGACTCCCGCGTCGCCCTCAATGGATCAGGCATGCTGATTGTGAACCCGCCGTATCTCCTTGCCGAGCGCATGCGTGTATGGTTGCCCGAGCTTCAGGCGCAACTCGATGCTGGGCAGACGGGGGGGACCAGCGTCCGGATATTGTCGCCGGCTTGAGACCCCATGAACGCGAACGCAGCAGGCACAATGGATCAATACGGAGTTGTCGGCCACCCGGTGGCCCACAGCTGGTCGCCGTTCATCCATGGCCTGTTCAGCCGCGAGACCGGGCAGTCCATGAGCTACCGGCTGTATGACTTCACGCCGGAGGAATTCCACGAGCGGGTGCGCGATTTCTTCAAACACGGTGGTCGTGGACTCAACATCACGCTGCCCCACAAAATCTCCGCGGTCGATGTTGCCGATGACCTGACGGCACGCGCCGCGCACGCTGCGGCGGTCAATACATTCGTAGTCCGCAATGACGGCACCATTCTTGGCGACAACACTGACGGCACCGGACTCGTCCGCGACCTCTGCGATAACCAGGGTATCGTCATTACTCACCGGCGCATTCTCATTATCGGAGCCGGGGGCGCCTGCCGCGGGGTCCTCGCCCCGCTTCTGGCGCTATCGCCTGCGGAGCTCGTGATCGCGAACCGGACATCGGACCGTGCGGAAACACTGGCCAAGGCCT
>Ga0105240_10016160_pt1 | contig 10115 bp, 4 predicted proteins | sample KBSC54metaG_FD_80426 | JGI IMG/M metagenome (GOLD analysis project Ga0105240, IMG submission 80426) | Corn rhizosphere microbial communities from Kellogg Biological Station, Michigan, USA - KBS C5-4 metaG | ecosystem: Host-associated > Plants > Roots > Rhizosphere > Soil | place: Michigan, USA... | reverse complement strand
CGAGCGCGCTCTTGCTGGCCCATCTCTGGCCGTTGCCGAAGGGCAGCTGCACGATCGGCGCGATGATGACCCGATGCGGCACGTCCAGCAGGCTCGTCGTGAAGTCTGCGTCGGGGTTGTAGCACGCGGCGAAGTTCGTCGACGTGCAGGCCGGGTAGCTCGGAATGTAGTTGTAGTTGTTCAGCGGATTCGTGCCGCCGGCCGAATAGAAGTTCCCTTCGCCGACCTGATTGTCCTTCAGGTTGCTGTACGTGTAGCTGACGCTGCCGCCCAAATTGTGGGTGAGCCGCTTCTTCCACTCGAACACGGCCGCGTTGTAGCGGCTCTTCCCCTCGAGCACGTGACGCGCGTTGATGTTCTGGAACTGCGGATACGGCCGCAGCAGCTGGGCACGCGTCAGCGTGGGCGAGGAAAAGAACGACGTCCCGGCGAACGCCGGGTTGCCGAGGAACGGATTCGGGAGCTGCGCGTTCAGCGCGTTGCCGAGCGACAGATAGGCCGGATCGAGCTGGTTGATGTTCACAGCCACATCGGCCGACCCGCCGAGGCTCAGATGATCGCCGCGCGATCCGACGTAGCTGATCGAGATCGCCTGATCGGCGCCGATCTGCCGCTCGAAATCGATCGAGTACTGCTGCACGCGCGGCGCCGTGCTGTTCTGATCGACGTAGCTGATGGCGGTGCCGACGCCCGTGAGCGTTCGCAGCGCGTTTCCAAGCGGCTGGACGATGCCGGTGGGGAAGGGATCGGTCAGGCTGACCGTCGGCACGCCGGAAGTCTGCGGCAAAATCGTGTTCTGCGTGTAGCCGACCTGGCCGAAGTTGTTCGTGCTCGAGCTCGGGATCGGGTAGTTGTACGGCGCCCAGTAGATGCCGTAACCGCCGCGCACGACAGTTCTAGAGTCGAGCGAGTACACCGTGCCGAGGCGCGGCGACCACTTCACCTTCGGCGGATTTCCCTGCGTCGTCGGGTTTCCGTCGACGCCCGCGTACATCAATCCGCCAGACACCGTGCGCGCCGGCGTGCCGGAGACGGGGTCGGCCGGAATCGTGATGGACGAGAGCGCGTTCTTGGCCGCCGGATCGAACCCGACGGTGAAGTTGTTGTTCTGCTCCGCCATGCCCGTCTCGTGCTCGAGCCGCAGACCGTAGTTGACCGTGAGCTTCGAGTTCACGCGCCAGTCGTCCTGCGCGTAGCCGCCGTAGTAGTACGAGTAGATGTTCACCGGCGTCGCCAGCGTGAGGAAACTCTGGCGGCTCGAGAGCGCCGACGGGTATCCCAGCAGGAACGACGCAAAGGCGCTTCCGTCGGTAGTGCTGCCGGTGCCGCCATTCGACGACGTCGTGTCCTTGTCGAAGTCGAAATATCCTGCGCCGCTGCCGGGGCTCAAGTAATCGACGCCCACTTTGCGGAAGTCCGCGCCGAACTTGAACGTATGCGTCCCGGCGAATTTCGAGTAGTTGCCGTTGACCGCCGTCGATTTCCAGTTGATCGACGTCGGCGGGCCGGGCGTCGAGTTCGGGCCCATGGCGCCGAGCGTCTGGCCGGCGAACGAATCGTAGCCGCGAATTCTCACGTCGGGGAACTTCTGAAAGGCGATCAGCTTCAGGTAGTCCGGGGAGAACGGCAGCGTCGACGGATCGAACGGAATGCTCAGCGTGCTGCTGTCGGGGAAGCGCGTGATGCCGAAGCGCAGCGCCATCACCGAGTTGTCGTTCAGCACGTTGGTCGCATTCACCGCGAAGATTTTCGGACGCCGGACGAGCAGGTAGTCGTTCGGATCCGCGAACCGCGTGGGCTCGTTCTGATCGGCCGATCCGAAATAGTTGGCGCACGGCTCGTTGGACCGGTTGTACAGATAGAAGCCGCTCAAGGTCAGCTTGTCGCTGAGCTTGTGCTCGACTTTGATCGTGTATTCCGACGTCCAGCTCGATTTGATGAGCGACGTCCGGTTGTAATTCGCGCTCCCGTTGTCGATGTTGGTGTCCGGCAGCGGCAGATATTTCAGCATCGCCGCGGCGACCGGGTTGATCCGGTTCCCAGGCGTCCACGTGCCCGTGGCGGGGTTGAAGAACTGGTTGATGTTGTTGTTCGGGAACGGCAGCCGTGAGATCGGATCGTAAATCGTGACGCGCTGCCCAGAGGAGTTCGTCAAGCCGGAGAAGTCGCCGAGACGCTCGGCCGTTGTCGGCATCAACTCGCTCGCGTTCCGCGTCTGAACGTCGGTGTAGTCCTCCGCCGCGAACCAGAAGAACGTTCGATTTTTCCTGATTGGGCCGCCGAACCCGCCGCCGCCGAGGTTGTACGGGTTATTCGGCTTATCGAGTTTCTGGGCCGTCGAGAGATCGCCGCTGCCGAGGGCGACCTGCCGGCCGATGTCGCTGAAATAGTTGTTCTTCTCCGCCCAGATCGGCCGCGTCTGGTAGAAGCCGGTGCCGTGGAAGCTGTTTGTCCCTGAACGCAGCGTCGTGTTGAACACGCCGCCGCCCGTGCGGCCCATCTCGGCGTCGTACGTGTGAACTTGAACCTTGACGTCTTCGAGCGCCTCGATCGTCGGATTCGCGCTCGCGCGGTTGCGCAGATCGGTGATCGGCACGCCGTCGATGGTGTAGTTGTTGCCGCGGCGCGTGCCGCCCCCGAGCGACAGCAGCGACGCGTTCGTCTGATCCTGCTGGCGATTGAACTGCGTATCGCCCGTCGGCACGACCGTCGGCACGGTGGTGCCGATCATGAACGCGTTGCGGCCGGGGGCTGGCAACGTTTCGAGCGCTGCCGAATCGAGGACCGTGCCTTGCGACGCGTTGCCCGTCTCGATCACCGGTGAGGCGCCGGTGACGGTGATGTTCTCTTCGATCGCGCCGAGCTCGAGCGTCAGGTCGAGGACGAAGAACTGCTGCGTCCCGATGCGGACGCCGCGGCGGTCGACTGTTTTGAAGCCCGCGAGCGCCGCCCGAACCGTATAGGTGCCGGGATCGACTGCTGCGAACGAATATTCGCCGCGCTCATTCGTTACGACCGATCGTTTGAGGTTCGTCGCCTCGTTCGTCATCGTCACTTCGACGCCCGGCACGACGCCGTTGGCGTCCTTCACCGACCCGCGAAGCCCGCCCTGGAAACCCTGCCCGCTTGCGAAGCTCGCCACGCCGACCAGTAGCCATGCCAGCCACACCGCAGCCTTCGTTCCCATCTGTCCTCCCGTGTCCAATCCATGAATGGACGTTAAGCGCGAGATCGAGACGATGCGACGAACGTGCGTGAACCCTCCGACGGCGAGGGCACTTCATAGCACTTTTCGTGAAGGCGAGATAGAGAAAAATGACCCTGAGGGAGGACGAATCGAAGCCGATCCAGCGCCGCGTTCGCGGCGATGGATCGGCGGAGGAGACTAGGCTTCGACGAGCTCGAGGACGGGGATTTTCCCGGTCAGCACCATCACCCAGCGCCGTGCCGCCGACGCGAGGATGATGACGGCGCAGATCATCATGATGACCGTGCAGATCGAGTTGACGTAGCCCTGCACCTGGAGCGCCGGGTCGGCGCCGACGGCCATGGGCCAGAAGTTGTCGCGGACGCTCATGTAGCCGGCCGACAATGTGGTCGTCGACACGAAACAAAGGGGCAGGAAAGTCACCCACGCGTACTTCGCGCGTCCGATGTTGATGATGATCGTCGTGCCGACGGCGAGGGCGACCGACGCCAGCAGCTGATTCGCGATCCCGAACATCGGCCAGATCGTGCTGATGCTGCCGGTCCAGATGAAATAGGCCCACGCGAGCACGAGCGCGAGGGTCGATGCCATCGCGCCGGGCATCCAGTTCGTTTCGCCGAACTTCGTCCAGATGCGGCCGCCCGCCTCCTGCAGCAGGAAGCGGCCGACGCGCGTGCCCGCGTCGATCGTCGTGAGAATGAAGACGGCCTCGAACATGATGGCGAAGTGATACCAATACGCCATCAAGCCCTTCATGCCGGGCAAGCTCGAGAAGATCTGCGCCATGCCGACCGCGAGCGAGACCGCACCGCCGGGCCGCGCCACCACGATTTCGCCGACCGATTGCTGGAGGGCGGCGAGGTTCACCGGTGTGAGGCCGAGCGTCGCGAATTTCGCGGCCGACGTGTTGATGGCGAAGTAATCGGCGGGGTGGAGCGCGGTTGCGGCGATGATCGCCATCACGCCCACGAGCCCCTCGAAGAGCATGGCGCCGTAGCCGATCGGGCGGATGTCCGATTCTTTGTCCACCATTTTCGGCGTCGTGCCCGAGGCAATCAGCGAGTGGAAGCCGGAGATCGCGCCGCACGCGATCGTGATGAACACGAACGGGAACAGCGGTCCGGGAATGATCGGTCCGCCGCCGGAGACGTACTGCGTCATGGCGGGCATCTGCAGCACCGGATTCACCAGCATCACGCCGAGCGCCAGGATCAGAATCGTTCCGATCTTCATATAGGTGCTGAGATACGCGCGCGGCGTGAGCAGCATCCACACGGGCATCACCGACGCGGCAAAGCCGTAGACCGCCAGCGCGATCGTGATCTGGTGCGGCGTCAGCACGAGGAGATGGCCAAACGAGGAAGACGCGAACGGCTTCCCGAAGATGACGCCGGCCATCATCAGCGAGACGCCGATGATCGTCGCCTCCTGGATGCGGCCTTTGCGCCACTTGAACATGTAGAAGCCCATGAAGATCGCGAGCGGGATCGTCACGCCGATCGTGAAGGTGCCCCACGCGCTCTCCGCCAGCGCGTTGACGACGGCGATGCCGAGGCCGGCGAGCGCGATCACCATGATGAAGAGGATCGCGATGACCGCCGTGACGCCGGCGACCGGACTGATTTCCGTGCGCGCGATCTCGGCGAGCGAGCGGCCGCCGCGCCGCGTCGACGCCCAGAGCGCCACGTAGTCGTGCACTGCGCCGGCGAGACACACGCCGCCGACGAGCCAGATCAATCCAGGGGCGTACCCGAATTGCGCGGCGAGCACGGGACCGATGAGCGGCCCGGCACCGGTGATCGCGGCGAAGTGATGACCGAACAGTACCCAGCGACTCGTGGGGTAGTAATTTGCGCCGTCGTATTTCCGATGCGCCGGCGTCACGCGTGAGTCGTCGAGCACCATCACTTTGGCGGCGATGAACGCGCTGTAATACCTATAGGCGATCGCGAGAATGCATAAGACCGGAAGCACGATGTACAGAGCATGCATGAGCCGGATTCTACACCAGGCATCAGCAGCTATACTCGCTGAGCGTGACTCCGTTCCGCCGCCTCCTCAGCTACGTTGTCCGTTATCAGCGCGACTTCGTGATCGGCCTGTTGTGTGTGATTGTCACGCGCGGCGTGACGCTCGCATCGCCGCTCGTGCTGCGCTACGCGATCGACGACCTGACGACGGGGGTGACGCGCGCGAAACTTCTCGAATACGGCGCGATCCTCCTTGCGATCGGCCTCGTCGCCGGGCTCTTCCTTTTTCTGCAGCGCCGCATCCTCATCGGCGCCTCGCGGCACATCGAGTACGACATGCGCAACGACTTCTTCGCGCATCTCGAGACGCTCCCGCTGTCGTATTTCCAGCAACATCGCACCGGCGACCTGATGTCGAGGGCGACAAACGACCTCAACGCCGTGCGCATGATGATCGGGCCCTCCATCATGTATTCGGCGAGCACGATGCTCACGCTGGTCGTCGCGCTCACGCTGATGATCTCGATCGATCCGAAGCTCACGCTGTGGTCGCTGATTCCGATGCCGTTCGTGTCGATCTCGGTCAAGGTCTTCGGCAGCGCGATCCACAGACGGTTCGAGCAGATTCAAGGTCAGCTGTCGGAATTGAGCGCCGTCGTGCAGGAGGCGTTGTCCGGCGTGCGGGTCGTGCGCGCTTACCGTCAGGAGCAGGCCGAGCTCGACCGCTTCCGTCAGGCGAACGACGAATACCTCCGCCGCAATCGACGGTTGATCTTCCTGCAGGGATTTTTCTTTCCGAGCATGTCGTTCTTTCTCGGGCTTGGGGCGCTGATCGTTTTGTGGCTCGGCAGCCGCGAGGTCATCCGCGGTCGAATCACCGTGGGCGAGTTCGTCGCGTTCAACTCGTACCTTACGATGCTCAGCTGGCCGATGATTGCGTTCGGCTGGGTGACGAACATGCTGCAGCGGGGCATGGCGTCGTGGAAACGCATGCTCGAAGTGATGGACACGCCACCGGCGATCACTGATCTGCAACCGCGGAGGTCGGCTTCCGCGGCCATCTCGAAGAGCGATGCATCGTCCGGTTCGAGCCCGACGATCCGCGGCGAGATTGAATTCCGAGACCTGGTATTCCGCTACGGCGACGGCGTTGTGCTGAATCACGTCTCCGCGAGCATCGCCGCCGGCCAGACCGCCGCGCTCGTCGGCGTCACCGGCTCCGGCAAGTCGACACTCATCAACCTCCTCGCGCGCGTTCACGATCCGCCGCCCGGCACCGTGTTCATCGACGGCATGGACGTCCGCGAGATCCCGCTCAGCCTCCTGCGGAGCGCGATCGGCTTCGTGCCCCAGGAGCCGTTTCTCTTCTCGGACACCATCGCCGACAACGTGGCGTTTGGGCTGGATGCCGACACCCGTAGCGCGAAGGCTTCAGCCGAGCGCATGCGGAGAATCATCGACGCTGCGGGCGTGGCGCGGCTGGACAAAGACGTCGCCGATTTTCCGAACGGCTACGACACGATGGTCGGCGAGCGCGGCCTGACGCTGTCCGGCGGCCAGAAGCAGCGCACGGCGCTCGCGCGGGCTATCGTCGTCGACCCGCGGATTCTGGTGCTCGACGATGCGCTGTCGGCTGTCGACACGTATACGGAGGAGGAGATTCTGTCGCGGCTGCGCGGCGTGATGCGGCAGCGGACGTCGATTATCGTGTCGCACCGCATCTCGACAGTGCGCGACGCCGACGTGATTTTCGTGTTGGACGAAGGCCGCATCGCCGAGCGCGGCACGCACGACGAGCTCATCAGAAAGGGCGGGCTCTACGCCGAGCTGCACAAGAAGCAGCTGCTCGAAGAGGAACTCGCGGCGTCGTAGTCTTCAGTCCTGTCTCAACGCCACCAGCGGATCGACCCGGACGGCCCGCGACGCCGGCACGGCGCACGCGATCGCGCCGACCAGCGCCAGTGCGCCCGCTGTCATCGCGTATGTCGCCGGATCGAGCGGGGCGACGCCGAATAGCAGCGACTTCATCAGGTCCGCCGCCGCGTAGGCCACCGCCAGGCCTGCAAGCGATCCCCACAGCACCGGCCGCATGCCCTGACCGACGACCATCCGCCATACCCGCGCGGGCGATGCGCCGAGCGCCAGCCGGATGCCGAGCTCCCGTACACGCTGCGCGACGAAGTAGGCCAGCACGCCGTATATTCCCAGGGCGGCGAGCAGCAGCGCGATGCCAGCGAAGCTGCCGAGGAGCCACGTCCTGAACCGCTGGCCGTCGACCGCCTTCCGCACGACGGCATCGAGCGTCGTCACATCGGTGGGGACGAGATCCTTGTCCACAGCTCGCACCTGGGCACGCGCGAGCGACACGACCGCATCCGCCTGCAGACGCGAACGGACGACGAACGTAAGCGGATTCTGCAATTCCTGCGCGAGCGGCACGTACACTTCGGGCTGAACCGGATCGTCCATGCCGTCCTGCTTGAAATCCTGAACGATGCCGACGATCGTCACCCACGCCGGCTTGTCGGTCGGTCGGCCAAACGAGATCCTCTTGCCAATCGCGTCTTCGCCGCGGAAATAGCGCTTCGCGAGCGTTTCGTTGACGAGCGTGACCGCCGGCCGGGGCGGTCGGTCGGCTTCGGTCAGCCATCGCCCGCGCACGAGCCGCGCGTCGAGCGCACGGAAGTAATTTGGCGTCGTCGACTGGTGGCGGAGCTCGCGTTCGTAGTCGGTCGGACCGCGACCTTCGACCGTCGCATCGCCCGTCCACGTGAATCCGTTCAGCGCGAGCGTCGATGCGCCGCCGGCCGCATCGACTCCGGTCTGCTCCCGGAGGCGACGGTCGATCGTTTCGAACGCCGCCAGCATTTTCGCGTCGTCCGGATAGCGCGCGGGCGGCAGCTGCACTTGAAACGCGACCGCGTGCGCGGCGTCGAAGCCGGGGTCTACCCGTTGGAGGAGCACGAGGCTTCGCACCAGCAATCCGGCCGCGACGACGAGAATCACGGCGAGCGCGACTTCGCACATGACGAGCGCGTTCCTGATTGCCGCCTGGCCTGCGCCTGTCGACTCACTGCGCTCGCCAAGCGTCCCGGCGCGCGCCGACATCAGCGCGGGCGCGAGTCCGAACAGAATCGGCGCGAGAAGGGAAAGGCCCACAGCGAAAAGCACCACCGCGCGATCGACCGTGGGGTCGGCGAAGAGCGGCAGCGACGTCGCGGCGAGCGCGACGAGGATGCGCTTTGCGATCGCGGCCAGGAGCAGCCCTATAGCGCCGCCGAATGCCGAGAGCACCACACCCTCGGTGACGAGCTGTCGTATCAGGCGCCCGCGACCGGCGCCAAGCGCGCGCCGAATCGCCATTTCTCTCGTGCGCCCCGCCGCGCGGCCGAGCTGGAGGTTCGCGACGTTCACACAGACGATCAGGAAGACCGACCCGACCGCCGCGAAGAGGACGAGAAGCGCCGGCCGTGCGTCGAACGCGAACGCGTCGTGCAGCCCCTCGAGGCGGACGCCCATCTGCGTGTTCGTGTCGGGATACGTTTTCTCGAGCTGCGCGGCGACCGCTGTCATGTCGGCCTTCGCACGATCGAGCGACACACCAGGTTTCAGCCTCGCCACCACGCGCAGCCAGTGCGCCCGCCGCGCCTTTGCGAAGACGTCGGGCTTGTAGCCGACCGGCATCCAGAGCTGGATGTCGCGGCTTGGATAGAAAAACGACGGCGGCATCACGCCGACAACATTGAATGTCCGACCGCTCAGCGTGACCGAACGTCCGACGACGGCGGGGTCGCCAGCGAAGAGGGCACGCCACAACTGGTAACTCAGGATCACGACGCGCTGGTGACCGTCGTACGTTTCTTCATCGGTGAAGGTGCGGCCGAGCATCGGGCCGGCGCCGAGGACCTGAAACAGATTGCCGGTCGTCTGCAGCGCTTTGAGGCGCTGCGGCTCGCCGTTGCCCGTCAGGAACACGTCGAACGTGCCCTCGCCTTTGTCGCCGCTGCCATTGGTCGCCGCCACATCGGTGAATACCGTGTTCATCCGCCGCCAGTCGGCGTAGTTGGCGGCCGAAGCGACGTTCCGCGTCCATCGCTTCAGCGGATTCACCTCGAAGATCTCGACGAGGCGATCGGGCTGCGCGTACGGGAGCGGACGAAGCAGCACCGCATGCAGCACGCTGAACATCGACGTCGTCGCGCCGATGCCGATCGCGAGCGTCAGCACCGCGACGATCGAGAAGGCGGGGTTCTTTCGCAGATTGCGAAACGCGTACCGGAGATCTTGCATGATGGTATCCACCTGAGGGAGCCCGCGCTGGTCGCGGTTCGCTTCCTGAAGCTGCGCGATGCCGCCGAGGCGCAGCCGCGCTTCCCGCGCGGCGGTTTCGAGCGTCATCCCGCGGCGGAGGTTGTCGTCGATCGCGCGCTCCAGGTGATCGCGCAGCTCGCGTTCGAAATCGGCGTCGAGCGCGCGCGGCGTGAAGACCGCGCGCATACGCGACGCGAGCGCCAGCAGTCCGTTCCACACGATCAGCGCTCCGGCGACAGTTTCAGCAGGCGCCCGATGACTCCGGCGAGCCGCTCCCAGCTATCCGTCTGGGCGGCGAGCTGCTTCCGGCCGGCTTTGGTGATCGTGTAGAACTTGGCGCGGCGATTGTTGTCGGACACGCCCCAGTTCGCGGATATCCACCGGCGCTGCTGGAGGCGGACGAGCGACGCGTAGATCGTCCCCTGGTTCAGCTGCAGGACGTCTTCGCTGACCTGCTCGATCCGGCGGGCGATGCCGTAGCCGTGCAGCGGGCCCATGGCCTCGAGCGTCTGCAGCACCATCAGGTCGAGCGTCCCCTGCAAAATGTCCTGTGGCATGGCCACAGAAGGTACCTCTAGCCCTGTGGCATGTCAACACGGGCTCTCGATCTGGCGATCTGGCGATCT
>Ga0105240_10016159_pt1 | contig 10116 bp, 9 predicted proteins | sample KBSC54metaG_FD_80426 | JGI IMG/M metagenome (GOLD analysis project Ga0105240, IMG submission 80426) | Corn rhizosphere microbial communities from Kellogg Biological Station, Michigan, USA - KBS C5-4 metaG | ecosystem: Host-associated > Plants > Roots > Rhizosphere > Soil | place: Michigan, USA... | reverse complement strand
CTCGGCGTCTGGAGTTATGGCGCGCTGGCCATCGGTTGGCAGGCGCTCGGCTGCTTCGCCGTTGCTTGGAATGTTGCCGCCGGCAATTTTGCGCTCGCCCATGATTTCGCCATGGGCCATCAAGCCCTCGCCGCACACGTCAACACGGCCGCAGCCGAATCGATGCTTCCCGCTTGGTTTTCCAAGGGTGGCGCATTTCTCCAGCACTATTCGTTGTGGATGAATTTTCTGTGGATCACGCCGCTGTTCATCCAGTGGCGGCTCATCGCCAGACAGAAATCTCTGAACGCAACTGCGATCACTTCAAACTAAAATAGAATACAAACATGAAAAAGATTTTGATCCTATTGGTGGTCCTGAGTGGTTGGTTGGCGTGTGCCATCGTCTATTTCGGCCGGCAAAAGACGCCTGCGCCCGCTCCCGTCGTCGAATCAACACCAGCCCCGGTTTCTGCACCGCCAGAAGAAATCGCGCCACCGAAGCGGGAATCGCCCGCACCGGCTCCCGTAGTCGCAGCCACGCCGGTAAAAGTCGCGCCGGCAACGCCCAGCGAACCAAAGCTGGATGATTCCAAAGTGCGCATCCGGCAGGCGGTCGACACGCTGCTATCGGCGAAAACCGCAGAGACCAAACACGCCGTCTTCCAACAATTGATCAAGGACGGCCAGTTGGATGCCGCCATGGATGAACTGAAACGCCGGATGGTGGACGACCCGGGCAATGCACAAATCCCTACCACCCTCGGCGAAGCGCAACTGAACAAGGTGCGCCTGCTCAAAGAATCGGGCGCCGAAGTGAATGAGCTGGGCATCCTCGCGATGCAGGCGGACCAAAGTTTCAATGCCGCGTTGAAGATCGACGCTAACAATTGGGAAGCGAATTTCATGAAGGCGTCGTCGATGTATTACTGGCCCGCCAACGAGGAGCGCGACGCCCAAGTCGTGCAACGCCTGTCGAGCCTGATTGACCAGCAGGACACGATGACACCCAATCCTGCGTTCGCCCAAACGTATCTAGTCCTCGGCAACCAGTTCCTAAAGATCGGGCAGCCGGATAAGGCCATGGGCACCTGGCAGCTCGGCCTGCAAAAATTCCCCAACGACCCGGCGCTGATAAAGAAGATCAACGGGAAGTAGCTCGGCATCTCGTACCGTTGCTGATTGTCCTGAAAGGACAAAACATGATTAGCCACGGGTAAAACCCGTGGTTAATCGTTAAAACACATTCGACCCCGCAGGGGTCGCACCATCTTTTTCCAGTCTGCCATGGGTTGCACCCATGGCTATTCACGTTCAGCCGCTCCACGGCTACGACTTGGGGACCTTTGTTTGGTGTCGCAGTTTCCAGCCATCACCAAAACTTTCCCCCTTCGCTTGACAAGCCTTACAGTGTTAGGCATAGTGTCGCTATGCTTAATAAGGAACTCGTCGCCGCTTCGACCGTACCGCTCGTTCTCTCCGTTTTGGGCGAAGGTGAAAATTACGGTTACGCCCTTATCCAGCGCGTGCGCGAACTTTCCGGCGGCAAGATCGAGTGGACCGAAGGCATGCTCTATCCCGTGCTGCACTGGATGGAAAAGGAGGATTTGATCGAAGCCGAATGGCGCGAAGCCGAGACGGGCCGGAAGCGAAAATACTATCGGCTGCGCAAAGAAGGCCGCAAAGCTTTGGCGCAGGAGAAGCAACAATGGATGACGGTCCACGAAACCTTGGGAAAATTATGGAACACACCTCAACTTTCGACATAAACAACGCGCTACGTTTCTGGTTGGACGGCCTGGCCGAATCACCGCGGTTCCGGCCGACTGACTTGGTGGAGTTGGAATCGCACGTCCGCGACTCGGTCATCCAGTTGGAGACGAAGGGATTGTCTTCCGAGGAATCGTTCCTCATCGCGACGCGACGCGTAGGTACAGCCGAAAAGCTCGAGCCCGAATTCGCCAAGATCAACCGCAGTCCAAGGCTGGTTCTCATTCACCTCGCGATTCTCGCCTTCCTCAGCACTGGCTGCTGGCTTCTGTGGGTGTTACTTTGGCTACCGTTGGTGACGGTCGGCGACAATCCTCCCGGACCTTTGCCCGGCTTCACAACTTTCGTGATGGGTTGCAAATGGTTCCTGGTACTCCCGCCGCTGCTGGGTTTGGCGTATTGCGTGTTCGTCTGCTGGCGCAAGCCTGCGCCGCGCAATTCCTGGGTTGGCTTTTTTGCCCTTTCGGTTGGAGTCCTGATGCTCCAAATGTTCCCGGTGGTTATCGCGATCGTGCTGCCCATCATCGATCGCCTGCAGAAGCTCGCCGGACATTATTAAACCGCTACAAAACTATGGAACCAACAACCTCGTTCGATCTAAACCAGGCGATTCAAAAGTGGCGCGAGAACCTTGGCCAATCCCCCGCCTTTCGCAGCGAAAACCTGTTTGAGCTGGAATCACACCTCCGCGATTCGGTCGCCACATTGCAACGGCAGGGCTTGTCGGATGAAGAAGCGCTCCTCATCGCCACGAAGCGGCTGGGGTCTGCCACATCATTGGAGTCAGAGTTCGCCAAGCGTAATGTTCAACTGGTCTGGCTGGACCGTGCTCTCTGGACAATGATGGGCATCTACTTTTGGATGCTGGCAAGCAGTGTTTCCTACTTCTTGCTGGTGGTGGTATACGCTTATCTGCCTGAAGTGAATTCTTGGCTTAACGCTTTTCAACTAGCTCAGGTCCCGACCACGGTACCGGCACTAATCAGAACAATCAGTTTTCCAATCATGCTATGGGCTGGCGCCAGTATGATGATCAAGTTCCATCGCTGGTTTCAAAAGCGTGGGAATTCACCATTCGAAGCCATGCAGGAAAATCCTAAAGTGCTGACGGCCATCTTCGCCTGCCTTGGAATAGCACCGACAATTGTCGGGTGGCTCAACTTATGGTTCACGCGCACCTACGGCCCCGAAGACTATTCTGACGTCAAGGTTGTAAGCGTGAAGTATTCTATCGGTTGGACATACGGTACGCAGATTCTCTACGTGGTCATATTCTCGGCGCTCGTTTTGGTGATCGCCCGCAAGCGGCAACGCCTCTCCCGCGCTTAAGCCCGGTTGTTCGTCAGGCCGCTTCAGTTCTTTGCGATGATTTTCGCCACGCTCTGGCTGGCGCGGCGGCGGCTCAACCTAGTTCACGCCTGACTCTGTTCCCGGAGCACGGACGGTCCCCGTCCGCAGCACGTGGACAAGCAGGAGCGGCTGCCGAACCCTCCCTACGACTCTGTCCGGCAACGCTCTCCGACGGTTTGCGTTACCGCGCAATCGCTGGTTTAATGGGGGAGCGATGCATTTCTTCGTTCAACGCAGCGAACTCCGCGACCTCTATGACAAGGTGGCCGCCGGCGAACGTATTTCCGAGGCCGATGCCCTCCGACTGTTCGAAACCAAGGACCTCAATGCGCTCGGCGCCATCGCCGACCTTGCGCGGCAGAAAAAAAGTGGCGACCGCGCGAGTTACATCGTCAATCGCTACATCAATTATTCCAATTACTGCATCCTGAGCTGCCAGTTCTGTTCGTTCGCGCGAAAGAAACGCGACGCGGATGGCTTCCAATTCACGGTGCCAGAGATGGTCGAGAAGGCGCGCGAGGCGTTGAAGATCGGCATCACGGAACTGCACATCGTCGGCGGCCTCCATCCCTCGCTGCCCTTCAGCTACTACACGGATATGCTGCGCGAACTGCGCGCCCTCGATACCTGTAGCAGCGGACGTCAGTCCGCTCCATCTGATTCCGGCAACGCACGCACGCCAACGCACGGAGAACAAAATCAGAGCCGACTCACGTCGCCTGCCACCCGGCTCCATCTCAAATGCTTCACCGCCATCGAAATCCTCCACCTCGCCTGGCTAGCGAAAAAATCAGTAGAACAAACACTCATTGAATTGAAAGACGCTGGCCTCGACTCCCTCACCGGCGGCGGGGCGGAGATTTTCCGGAAGGAAGTCCGCAGCGCCATCGCGAAGGGCAAGGAATCCGCCGAGGAATATCTCGATGTCCATCGCACGTGGCACAAGCTTGGGCAGCGCAGCACGTGCACGATGCTGTACGGCCACGTGGAATCGCTCGCCGACCGCGTGGATCATTTGCGGCAGCTTCGCGCGTTGCAGGACGAGACGCATGGCTTCGTCGGATTCATTCCGCTCGCGTATCAGCCAGAGGACAACGACATCCCAGTCGAGACGCCGCCCACAGGTTTTGATTCCCTGCGCACTATTGCCGTGAGCCGCATCTACCTCGATAACTTCCCGCACATCACCGCGTATTGGGTCGGGCTCGGCATGAAGCTCGCGCAAGTGGCGTTGAGCTACGGCGCGGACGACATCCACGGCACCATCATCGAAGAACACATCTTCCGCATGGCCGGCGGACAAGCGCCCCAATTGCAGGCCGAGGCGGATTTGGTGAAGGCCATCCGCGAAACCGGCCGCACGCCCGTGCAGCGAAATACGTTCTACGAGCCGATCAAGGTGTGGGAGCCAAACACAACGACGGGCGCGGGAAGCAACGGCGGACAGAAATCGGCGGTGTTGGAGAAGAATTTAGCGACGGGGTAACCAAATCAAATCCATGGATACTCTGAAAACGTTTCAGGCCGAAGGAAAGTACGGTTATGAAAAGGCCAAAGCCGTCCATGCAAAGCGACGAAAGGCCATATTCGATTCTATCAAACGCTGGGTTTACGGCTCTAGCCTGCTCTACAAACACACGCCCGAACCGCTGGAAGCAACCGGCTCCACCAAGGGGAGGGTGGTGAAATCTAAGGAACAGGCGCGTGCGAGGTATGGATTCGATGACCAGGATCGGATTGTTTATGAATGGTCTGGGGTGGAAACCTGTTTTACCGAAATGCTTTGTTACCACGAACCCGGGCGTATTGTGCAGGCGCGATATTTTTGCACCACGCACGAAGGCGAGCTTTGCCCCAAGTTTGAAGGGGCCATGCAGCTAATCCTCGATGCAGAGGGACGAGTCATTGAGATGAACAACGGCAAAATCACCGGGACGCGTTTTAAATGGGAAGACGGGAACGTGACCCGGGTCGATTGGTGCATGTCACCTGGGGTGACTGAAATTGAGTATGATTTAGCCGGCAAGGTGGAAAAGGTTTGGCAAGGGGCCGGGAAAAACAGGGTCTTGTATTTCAAACGACCACCCAGTGGAGCAACCATCACTTCGCTGGAGCCAGTCATCGTCGAAGGACTCCTCACAAGCATTCGCAAGCTGCTCCTTAGCCTTAAAATTAAGGAGCCGATTTATTGTTTTGCCCTGGCTTACGACGGGGAAGGCAATGGCGTGTTGCCGCCTTATCCGGGGATTGGCCTGGAATCAGAGCGTGCAAAGTGGCTCAAGGAACATGGCAAAGAAGCGAAGCACATCATCTGGAACCCGGCGGAGTTTCAGCACTACGAAAAGCCGCACATCCAGATTGAGAACGCCAAACTCGATAAACAAATCGAGGTTTACAATCAATTGCTGGAAGCGAAATCAGCGTCGGACGCCAAACCCATCAAGCTTTTGAATGACGTCGCCCATGAATTGAACAAGTTTGACTGGTCTAAGCATTTTAAGGTGACTGACGATTTTGTGGTCTATTGCGTGGATTTTGAACTCGGGCATCTGGCGAAAAATATAAGCAAGACGGTGTCCGCGGAGCGGATGAAGATATTAAAGCAAAAGGGATTTCTCTAAGCACATTTCCAATGCTATGCCGGATGGCACACCCCCAATCGGATGTGCCTTTTTCTTCGTCCGCGACATGGTTGGTTAGGGCAGTGTCCAACTTGCTGGTTAGTGATGATAATCTAGCCCGAAACTCCAAAGAGTACGCAACTTCATAAGACCAAGTTGGTTCCCCGATAACCCCATTCACTAGCGGTGTCCTGTCAGGCGCTCTTGAGCAGTGCTGAGACACTTTGTGTGCATTTTCGAGATGGCACTTCAGCGCCCTAGGGCGACTGACGGGAGATGAATATTGGGACTGGTTTGTTAAACTTTTCCACGCCTCCGAATCGCACCCAAGCCCTGCGCAAATCCAGAAATTCATAAGCGCCTGCCCGGCCGCCAGTTTCGTCAGGCTCACGCGTCGTAACCTTCCCATCAGTGGCCGAAAATTATGCTCACAAACGAAACGCCAGCCTCCTGTCGGGCTGGCTCAAAACGACATGTTTCCAATCCAAAATCAAAACAAAGGTGGCATCGTCTGTGCATACCCTCACGAGTGACACTTATCGTCGACACTGAAAGATATGCATAAAAGCGCCTTTAATCAGAAAGCTAAAGACCGGTGCTCGGCCGTCTCGGTAAGGCTACTTCTTTGTCTCATGTTGTCACTCATGGCCACGGCACGCAGCGCAGCCGCGGACAACACTGCCACGACAAAATACACGACCGTCAGTCGTGCGGTTCGCGTCACCGTCTCACGGGGCAGTTACTTCCTGAAAGCCATGGTGGCGAAACATAAGATCGACATGAACGGCAATGGCGTGTGGACGGACAGCTTTGATTCCACCGACCCGTTGCACAGCAAAAGCGGACAGTTCCCCCTCGATGATCCCACGAAGCTGCTCAGCAATGGCGACGTGGCCAGCAACGATTCGATCGTGAATGCGATCAATATTGGTAACGCAAACATTCACGGGCACGTATCAGTCGGGCCCAAAGGTACGATAAATTTGGGGCCGAACGGCAGCGTCGGGACAATCTTGTGGGATTTGACGCATGATGGGGTGCAAGATGGCTATTTTACCGACGACATGAATTTTACATTCCCGTCAGTCGTTCTGCCTTACTCAACTGGCCTGTCGCCCAGTAAAAACGTAACCATCAACACCACCAATTACGTCACGCTCGGCGTCACGAATTTGATCACCTCAGCCGTAGCTCCAGTTCCCATCCCCATCGGCGGCGTCACCACGAACATCACTTATTCAACCACTTCAATTAAGCCATCCCCGGTACCATACGGGACAACCACGAACGTGCTGACCACGACAACCACGAGCAAGACGTTCCCACTGTTGGGTACGTATGTGGGCTCGGTGACGCTCCTGCAGAACGGCAAGTTCGAGTACAATCTGATCACAGGCACGAACTACACTTACCCCACATTCACGTATACCTACGCGAACATCACTCTAAACACCACGTTCACCGTCACGTCGGTGTTCTATGATTACGTAATCCAAGGCGGGGCGGGAAACCTTGCCCCGGTCGAGTTCTGTGTCGACCAGATCAACGGCGGAAAAATACTGGTGCTGGGAAATGCGCGGTTGGTCGTCAAAAACAACTTCAGCCTCGGTGGCAACGGCTCGAAAAACAATCTGACGCTCGGCCCAGACGCCAAGTTGGAGATGTTCGTAGGCGGCACTTCCTGCGATATCAGCGGCACCGGCGTCGTCAACGGCACGGGTTTCGCCAGGAATTTCATCTGCTGGTGCACGGATGCAGTGACGTCAATTAGCTTGAATGGCAATGGTGCGTTTGTCGGCGTGCTCGCCGCACCGAACGCTCAACTGACATTGAACGGTGGCGGTTCGTTAAGCGAAGATTTCATCGGCTGCATCATCGCCAGCTCAATCAAAATGAATGGGACCTTCCGCTTCCACTACGACGAGGCGCTCAAGTATATGGGCAATGGCCGCTATCTGGTTTCAAGCTGGGATGAGATACCTACCTTTTAGACGATGGTTTTCCCGGCGGCCACGTGCCGGGTCGCGACGACGGCGCCTCAGAAGGGTTTGCTTAACGCGCCTTCACTTTCACGGCGTGCGCAGGCGATAGAAGCGCTGCGGATAGATGGCGGATTGCGGATCGCTGAAGCTGATTTGCGACGTGCCGGAATAGACATTAGTGACGAGCGGCATCCACGCGGGTTGGGCGAGGTTGGTGCAGGCTTCGATCACGATGATTGAGTTGCTGGGCATGGTGATGTCGGAACTGAATTCTCCCTTACCGAAGTTAAGATTGGTCATCTGCGGATTCCACAACACGGTCGGCGCAGTGCCGTACTTGTCGCCCCAGTTGGTTGTGCCGGGCAGGTAAAATACTGTCGTGGCGGACGAGAAGATCGGCGTATTCCGTTGATCGCCCCAATCGGTAGCGGGCGCATGGCCAAGGAAATAGACGCGGGCCAAGGTGTAGCTGCTGTCAAACGCACCGACCATTACATTCGTGACGCTCGCCGGAATGATGATGCTCGCCAGATTGGGACAACTCCCGAAGGCCAGCAGGCTGATGTTCTTCAGGCTGTTGGGCAGGATGACTTGGGACAGCACCGAATAATCGAAGGCGGCTCCGGCGATGTTCGTAACCGTGTTGGGAACAACGTAGACGCCCGCAATCGCACCAGGGAAAGCCATGAGGGTAGTCTGGTCCTTGGTGAACAGCACCCCGTTCGTGCTCATGAATGACGGATTGGCGGCGGCGGCGCTGAAGTTGGTCAGGCTTGCGCAGTAGTCGAACACGTAATTCTCCATGTTGGTCACACTCGCCGGCAGGCTCACATTCGACAGCCGCGTGCCGCTGAACGCACCCCAACTGAGCGAAGTCACCGTGCCCGGGACGACGTAGCTGCCTTGCAAACCGTTGGGGCATTGGAGGAGCGTCGTTTGCGCTTTGTTGAATAAAACGCCGCCCGCACTGCTGAACGCAGGATTGGCGTTGTTAACCGAAATATCCTGAAGGTTGGTACAGTAGTTAAACATGATTCGGCCGACACCCGCCAGACTGGCGGGCAGCATCACATTCGTCAGGCGCTGACACCCGTAAAAGGCGTAGTTCGAAATCATGGTGATGCTGTTGGGAATCAGCACGTTCGTCAGGTTCAGGAACTGAAAGGCGTTTTGACCAATGACGGTGACAGGAAATCCGTTGGTGGTACTGGGAATGATGAGATTCGGTCCGCCAGCGGGGTTGTAGCCGGTAATGGTGATGCTGCCGCTGTTGGTGTAAAAGCTGAGTTGCGCCCGTACAAATGTCGGTGCCGCAAGACATAGCAAGACGGGGAGGAGTCGTTTCAGGCGGTTAAGCATGATGAAATCAACCAATGATATAGCGGGTTTAATGCCGTTTAAGGGCCAAAGCAAGGTTGTGCGAGTGCGGATAATGGTGCTCAAAACCGGGCCGGCGCGTGGGCTTGCTGGATTTGACGGCCGCAGGGTATAATCCATTGGTGAATCTCAGAAACTGGTGCTCTTCAAGGACTGGCATTGTCATGTTGGCGATAAGCCTTGTGCTTGGTGCCGGCAGCAGAAACCTGCAAGCCGGACCGTCTACGAGCCGGGAGAATTGGAATTTTCAAACGACTGTTGGCGCCTATCAAAAGGTTGGCCGCACGAATTCGGCTTGGGATAAGGCTGCGATCGCAGCTTTGAATGCGTTTGCTTCGATCTCCAGCGGCATTACTTCCCCGGAAGGGAGCCGGCGCGGAATCATCGCGACCAACTGCGCGCTGGCCGTCAAAGCAGGGTGCGATGATCCGTTCATTGAATTTCTTTTCGCTTTGACCGATGCGGATCGCGAATCGGACAAAGCTGCCTCGGCGGAGAAGCTGCTCACCGCGACGACCAAGCTCCAAAAAAGTTCCTATCCAGCCATTCGAAAATATCAGGCCACTGTAAGTGCATTGGCTGCATGCTACCGTGCTTTCAAAGACGAAGCGTACCTTCAGAAAATCAAAGGCCTTACCCTTCCGAATGATTATTTGCCGGAGATTCTGAATGACGCGGAGATTCCCGTCGCTGAAGCGTACATGATCTGTGACCGGACACTTAAGGCCGCGGAAGACATTGATGACCTTAAACGCTACGAGAAGGTCTACCGGATTTTGGAACGGCCGATGGGTAGCCGGTGGCCGAACGAATATCAGACCTGGCTGGTGAAAGGACGGGCTTACACGAAGATGGCCTGGTTGCATCGGGGCGACGGAACCGCCGATACGGTGACAACCGAAGGCCGGAAGGGATTTCGCGACTGTCTGGATACGGCGCAAACAGCGCTGACAAATGGGTGGCGCCTGAATCACACCAATACCGAAATTCCGCTCCAGATGATGACGGTGTCGCTCGGGTATGAAGAAAGCGGCCGGG
>Ga0105240_10016158_pt1 | contig 10116 bp, 6 predicted proteins | sample KBSC54metaG_FD_80426 | JGI IMG/M metagenome (GOLD analysis project Ga0105240, IMG submission 80426) | Corn rhizosphere microbial communities from Kellogg Biological Station, Michigan, USA - KBS C5-4 metaG | ecosystem: Host-associated > Plants > Roots > Rhizosphere > Soil | place: Michigan, USA... | reverse complement strand
GTGCGAACCAATTGATAAATGAGAAACTTCCAATTTAACCGGTCCAACAGACAGTTTGAATGCTTTAGGGATGGTAAGACCACCGCCTTCAAACTCAATGCTACCGTCGTCCCATATGGTTAGTTTATTGATAATTATGCCTTTTGGCATAACGTCGCCCAAACCAGAGATGGTGGTAATAAAGTCAAGCGTACCGCCAAGGGATACAAAGAAACGGCCGTTCTTCTCTCCCACCGCCAAACTGCGGATGGAAAGGTCAAAGACATTTGGAAATGTAAATTTAAGCGGGGTCGCTTGGGGCGTTGCGGTGATTGAGAAGTCCCCGCCATCTTTTATAAATGCCTCTATACCAATCACTGCAGGATCATTTCCATTCTTTAGTCCAGGAATAGTAAGATTCCCAAGTATAGACGAGTTGGTGATATTTCCTTTATGAAAAGTGAGATCAAAAGATGAAAATGAGGCCTCGAGGCTACCTAATTTGATATTTAGTAAATCACCAGGTACAGTACTGGATAATCCGATTTTACCTGATATACCACCATTCCCGACTAGGAAATCAGTGGCTTTAATTATAGCTGAGCTAGGTCGGCTTGTATCGATAGTCCAAAGGTTAGGTAAAATGACTTCAGCTTCCTGTGCATAGAAACCAATAAATCCCGGAGCCCGGCCATCGGCATCCGCTTGCGGGATATTAGAATTTTTGTTGAAATCAAATAAAACATCGTTGAACGCAATTATAATCCCGGTATCTCCTATCATAGCAGGTGGAAGAGAAATAGGAGTTTGTTGCTCTCCCGGCCAAATTAATCCAAAATCTAAGTTTTCATTGACATTGATGCTAAATGGAAAAACAACATCAACGAAATGCGTTAAATCCGGATCTGTATTAAAATTGCCGTTAGTGTCTTGAATTACCGGTTTTAGCCATTCCCTCGGAAATCTTAATTTAAGGATATCCAAACCGACATATAAATTGAAGCGGCCTCTATCATCAGAAAGATTACTTTCTAAAAGCGTTTGAGGATGGTATGCAAAGTACATGTCAATAGAAACATCACCACTTCCTACAACAACAGCTAAGCCTGCAGTTAGAGGCAACTCAAAAACAAACTCTTCAACTATATTTAAGTCGGCACTATAATATCCGCCATCTGTATCGCCTAACCATGTACTTTCTATGTGAGAAATATTATCCAGAACTGGAGATAATAAATCATAAAAATCTTGACGAAGATCGTCAATAGGTAGTTGGTCCGAATACGGAATGTATTGATTGATGTCACTCATGATTATAAACTTTTCCAAAATTGAGATGTAAGTACTATAGGTTGCGGGTTACTGGAATTAGTGTCCTCATCGTCCTTAGTCGCATTGTAATATCTTGATGTAAACAAAGGGTAATGAACATCAGAATACCTTACAAGCCAAGGATTAGGATACTTTCCAATAACTTTTACCGGATTTAAACTGCCTGCATTATAACAAGCATCCACTAAGGGTAGATCCAAAGCAGACTTATGGGAAACATAGTTTTGTTTGTGGTATACTACTGCCGCCAATAACGACTGCCTGCCCACTAATAACCATTCAAACAAATCTCTGTCAGATGTTGGAATTGGATCCACATTGAAAAAACCTGGTATATCAGGATATAGACTGCTTAAGTTGTTAAGTGATCCTCTAGCAGTGCCGACCAAAGTTTGAACTAATCCAGGAGATGTACGTGAACTATCAATGTTAATTATTTGGAGTAGCTGATCCCAGGTTAACGTACTTTTTGACGGCTTTACTGGGCTATTAAGTGGAATTGGATCAGGAACAATAACGTTATATGCCGGAGCAATAGCGTCATATGCAGTTATAATATCGTCACTTATCTTTCCTGCAAGATTAGCTCTGTTTGAATCTTTTAATATTTCGATAGCCAATTTTCTCTGGCCAGCACCACTTTCCTGTGTAATCGCTGAGATTAAATACTCGGCCGGAAATTGAAACTCTTTGCAAAATTCATTTATTGGGCCCATCCAATTGCTCCATGTGGTTTGAATTAAATCATAGTCTGATGGATGATTATGATTAGCAACAGACATTGGTGTCAAACAAACATCTACCCTCGGTGTAACAGTATTACCACATGTACCAATTGCATAAACTATATTAAGTGCAGACATAGAAGTTTCGCCTCCAGGGGTAACCTGTGTCTGATAATAAAGGGAGTCGTCATTTCCCAATTTCCACTGTATCGCTGACTGGGATACAACGCCTTTTTTGGTGAATGAATGTCCATGCCAATTTGCAAGATCACCAACTGGGAATAAAACAACATCAGCTGTTGGATTCGAGGCAAACCTATAATAAACACGTGGCAAAACTTTAACAGACATGTCAATGTTCAAAGCACTGGAATTTAATAAAGGATGACTAAATGTACTTCCACTATTCCCCACTGCTGTGATGAGTGAAACAAATCTTAAACTTGTTTTTGAATTAAAGGCCGACTTTAAATACATCCAAATATAGTATGTCGGGTTTAGTCTATTTAAAGCATACTCTTCTGTTATAATGGTAAACATCCTTGGGGACGAAAAAGTACAATTAGAAGGCTGTGTCGTTCCAGATGGTGGCAAAGCTGCTGAGGCGATCAAGTCTCCAGCATTAACAAAAAGGGGTAATGCATTATCGATTGAAGTCTGTACAATATTACCAATAATCGTGTCCACAGATGAGCTTCCGCCAGCATCAATAAGGCTTTTGATCGTTTGTGACCCTCTTTTGATTCTTAAAATTGGATGCCATGTTTGCGCACTGCTCCCTGCTGAGTTATAAGCGTTTTTAATAAGATTTACAATCGCGGTTTTAGTTAAATCGATGTCAATGTTATCGTAATAAATGGTTTTTATATGAGGTTCTAATCTTGGCTGTATGTTATTTAGTCGCGTTAGACTAACTGTATCTACAGCTATTTTTATTGCGTTATAGGGATTGGTCCCACTTTTTATAATAGTTAAAGTGCCCCCGAGCATGGCGAATAAGCCAATATTACCGGGGGAGTCTAGCAGCCATATTTCTAACCCCTGGCTATATTGATCAGAATCTGGTTGATTAATGGGCTGTCTGAAAGGTTTACCTATACAAAGTTGGACAGTTGATACCATAGGGGTGGTATGCCCAACTGGCAAAGCCATTACAGCAGGTTTAACAGAATTATTTGTACTCATTGTTTATAAATTTATAAATAGAAGTTTATTGAATAGTTGCCCGTAACTCACTAATAAAGGCCTGATAATCATCTTAAAATACACTCAGTGCCGCAATCACACAGCTTGGATATAAGCATTTAGTATCTTAACCGTTCCCAAATAAATGTGCAAGTGACATTGCCTCAATACCAAGACGTACTTATACCTGGGTGGACAAATAAGCTTAGCCTCGTAAAGACATGTATAACCACGTTTCTAGTCCACTGCTGTAGTTGACTAGAAACTAATTGGTTAACCGGTTATTTAAAATGTTTACCTATTAAAAGGTGGGATTGCTGATCATACTGAAGCATCATCTCCAATTCTATTGCAAATCCTAATGAAAGACTGTACAGATTTATCTATACTGATCTTTTATAAATTTTTGAATATCGACATATTCGACAGGAACTTCCAACTCACCCATAAAGTCTTCCTTGTCATCTTTTAAATAAAAAACCACCAATTTTTCATCCATAGAAAAATTAAATCCATTTAATTCTTCGTTATAATAATCCCTATTGAAATTTGGTATTTTATAATTTTCATAGATCAACTGAATTTTGTTCAATAAGAGTAATTTTAAGGAATCAACCAAGTTTTCTTTAAAAAAATCTCTGTTTTTGATCGGTCGACCGGTTGTCTTATTAATTATAGTCGACGTTGTATATTTTGTGCTATGCGGAGCCCCCTCAAAAAAAGTGACCGTTGAATTCGAAATGCTGATAAATGGTTTAGTTTGTTTTAGTTTATAAAAGTTATAAACATGAGCTGGGCATAAATCCGATCTAAAATCAGCATTTAAATAATTATTAATTCCGAAAAACTTTTTAATCTCTCGGTTGATTTCCTCGATTTTATATGATTTTTTATTTTCAACTAATTGGGGATATTGAATTTTAATTTCACAAGATTTACTAGGTTTAAATAATAAATGCAACCTTTTTATAACTCCCGAATCAATAGCATTATTACGATGAACATGACCGCTATAGTTATGAAATTCAGTAAAATGTCGTTCGTTTAAGTGCTTTGAATATAATACATTTATTCGACTAGTGATCAATAATAATAGCAATGTAACAGCATGTTTTTTTTGACGTGTAATAATCATTTTATAAGGTTTTTTTAATGTGATTCTGATTAAAAGTCGTATAAACATAAGAATATTCTTTTCATTTATTAGTAGATCTATTGCCTGTTTCCAGTATAATTGCCCGCAATTTGCTTAGTCATCCCATTACGGCGCTGAAGCCGCGCTATGCGATATCGTCTTGCTTACTACATCATAAGTGAACATGATGATCTCGGTCAGGTCGGCTTCTGCGTAGCTGCCGTTTGCTCTGCCACGGTGTTGCTGAAATTGGTTTTGATTATATTTTTTATCTCCTATTATGAGTTTATTTCAATAATTGCTGATTGTGTTGACCTTGTATATTTTATTGAGCCTACTTTATAAGAGGTGGAAGGCGTATGCGATGTGTTATGTATCAGCGTATTGCAATTGACGGTATTTGATGATACCTGCGTGCCACCGGTATTCACAAAATCAGGGCCCGAGATACTCATTGTTCCGCCTTTGTAGGTCGCCAGCTCAACTGTGAAATCCCCGGTTACTGGTGGTTGATACCACACGGCATATAAGCCTGCTTCAATCGTATCCGGCGTATCGGGAAAATCAGCTACAAATTGCTTCATACCTATCAACACATTTTCATCACCGGAGCTTGTTGTGTTATCGGCAGCCCACCATAAATAAGCGCTTCCTGGAGGGTTGGCCGTTGCGGGCTGCGTGACAGGGCCCTGGCCATAACCAACATATAGTCCGTCGTAAGCTGTTCCGGTATTTTCGAAACCAACCATAATGTCGAGGTCTGTGCCACCAGAAGGTCCCCAATGGTATTTTACAGACATAAAGTCGAAGTCATTTACCAAAATGGCACCCTGGGCCGTAGTATAGGTTACATTTTTTGTAGCTACATCATACACCAGTTTGATGATAGTAGTCAGATCTGCCTCTGCATAGCTGCCGTTTGCACCAGCTACCACGTTACTGCTGAAGTTAACCGCTGGGCCGAAGTTGCTTCCTACTACGGATGGTATGTAGCTTCCTGGGCTATTGACTAATGTCATATAGCTATCGTGCGCTTTGAGTACATATGCCCCTGTGAGCGGAACCGCCGCACTTCCACGTCCCTTTATGTAGAACGCAAAGGATGTTGAAGCCGGGTAGTCAGTCAGCAATTTGGCTATGTTAAATTCAAATCTCCAGTTAAGTGTACTCTGATCGATAAAATCAGATGCCAGAATAAGGGCGTCGGCAGGTTGGTCGCCGGCAGGTACAATGTTATAACCCGCATATGCCGCTATGTGGCTATCTGTAACCTCCGCATTATCAATATAGCCTATCACATTCAGGCTGGTATTGTTGTACAAGTCGACAACTAAAACAGCCGGGGTGTCTGCGGTGGCGTCGGTAATGATGATCTGTGTGCCAACCGATGGGAAACCGTCTTTGGAAGCGGTAATAGTTGCTGTCCTGGAAGGCTGGCTGGCGCTGTTAGTCCCCGGAGTAAACACATTACCTGAAAAAGTACCGTCGGGACTCGAAAGGGTGTATTCGTCCGTAACGTCTATCGAAGTATTGTCTGAGAAGGTTGCGATGACGCTGTAAGTTCCGGTAGCAGACTGGTCGATACTGCCTGGACCCGATATAACGGTAGATACTGTTGGCCGGCAGGTTTGAAAGGAAATGGTTTTTACGCCCGTCCATCCGGCATCGGTAAGCACCCTGACGCCGATGGCATGGGCCCCGCATGATAGTGTTCCGTTAAAAGAAGGTTGATTTTGATCAATGATCGGATCACCGTCCAGGTACCAATCGTACGCTTTGACCGTCGCCTGATCTGCCGGCCCATCGAATGAAAGCTGAAACGCAACCCGTTGACTGATATAGGACAGATTACCTGTAACCGAAAAAGCCGGGCCTGAAAGACATATTGTGTTTGACATTTTATGAAAAATGGTATGGTTTAAATAAATAAGCAATGTTTTGATTTACCTGAACCCGTTATAGGTAATCTCCTTTTTGAAGGGCACATTATGGCTGCGGAGGAGTTAATAAATCTTTGACGAAATAGTCTGGTGGGTTATTAAATGCTAAGTTATGAATAATATTCCAATTGGCATAATTTATTTTAACTTTTTTTAATTTTTTACATAACTAATGGACCTGCTACCTATTTATAAGGAATGAAAAATCGATAAACCATAAGGGGACAATACATACCTGCCTGCCGCAAATGATTGAACAGCATGCGACCTTTATTTATAAACCAAAAACCCTGCTTCACAATGAACGCGTTCTAGCGAAGGTTTCGATGTTTTCCAAACACTGACAAAGTACTGTCACCACAATACTTAATCAGACGCCGTAACTTAGTATCTCCATAGGCAACAGATTACTTTAACCTTGCCGGGAACTTATCAAATCAGCCCTCGCTGATTCTCCTGAGTCTTTAGGCTTATCGCCATCAGACGGCTTCGCTTTACAGGATCCGTTTGCCCCCCTATACGCATCTAATAAAAATCATATATGAAAAAATCAATTTTAACTTTAATGATGGCATTTGCAGCACTTGCCTCATTCGCTCAATCTGTTCCCGGATGTGGAACTTACACCAGTCATGCCGTAATGAACCTCAACGGCGCCAGTAATCAAACCATTTCCGGCGACAGCATTAATGCGGCGGGAGGAAATTACGGCATTCAATTAACAAACTGCCATGATATACACATAACCAAGTGTAAGATCTGGAATGCAACAAGTGGTTATGGCGGCGGCATATCTATCCAGTCGGGCTGTTATAATATTTATGTCGATACCTGCTATATTTATAATTGCAGTCGCGGCGTACTGGTTAATAATATCCCCTCTGCCTCTAATATCCGGATAAACTACAATTACTTTAAAGACATCCAGGAGCCTGGAAGACCAACAGGCGGTGGATGCTCCGTACAGTTCGCTAATGTCACCGGACCGGGTTTAACCTGCGACAGTAATCAATCCTACCACACTACGCCGAATACAGGAATTGGTGATCAGTTCTCAGTCTATCAGTCCAACGGTACTTCAACCAGCTACATTAAAGTGTATTACAATACCGTTCTGAATGGCAGTACAAATTCATCCGGACTTGTTGGAACTGTATTAGGTGACAAGGGAGGTTCATACCAGGACGCCGAGTACAACATTTACATTAACGCCGGTTCAACCGGGTGCCAGGTGCAGGGCGGTTCCCATATCATCATGAGCAATAACATTATTTTTGGCTATAAAAATGTTAGCGCTTCGACGGGTATAGCCTATGGAAATTATTCCGGGACATCTAGTACTGATGTTACTATTGCTAACAATAAAATCAGCTTCACCAGGGTCAATGGCACCGTTCTTAACAAATGGTATGACAGCTCGACCGTCTCTGCCCCTATTGGCTGGACAACCAACTCCCCGGATACCGTAGTCGACCCTATCGTCACTCCTTTAGGTATGTATATCGTGGCGCTTAATATAGGCCATTGCGGTAATTAAATTATCTAGCAGCCTGAATTAAAAACTTCAAATCAATAGCATTCAAGCGCCTTGCTAAACGGGTGCAAACCCCCAAAAAGAGCCGTTCCTTCACAAGGAAGACGGCTCTTTTCATTTTAAGTATAATAGTCCTTACTTACGGAGTCAGGCAGATGCAAATTACAAGGAATTGATGCCCGGTTGCGGCGGGTTAGGGACTATCGTTATCGTAGCAGTTTCCGGCAGCGACTGGCAGCCGGTTAATATATTTTGTTCGGTAATGGTATAAGTGCCGCTTTGGGTTATATCTTTTGGATTGGGTACAGTATTGCCTGAAGAATCTGTGTAGTTATAAATATAGGTAGTGGGATCATAACCGTTTATGGCGTTGGTGAGGTCGTAACTGTTGCATGCGTTAGACGGGCTTAATGTCAGCACCGGTAATGGATTAAGGTTAACGACCACTTTTTGGCGGTACACAGGTGCAAATACAATGTCATCTACAGCGAAATCATTTCCGCTAGCGGCAGTATTCTGGTTCACAAGCGCAATAGGTATGCTACCACTTGCACTGCCCGAATTCCAAACTGTTGTAAAATATTGCCAGGTACCGGTGGCTACACTTGACGAAAGCGCTATAGTACCCAAAGCACCGCCATTAATTGAGAATTGAAGTATTGCCGGGCTAACCGGGTTAACCGATGTAGCCCATACCGAGAACACGTAATCGGTATTAGGCAATACGGTAATATTTTCATTCCAGACGGTAACTCCTGTAACAGGCGCGCCATTTACGACAAGCATTTCTCCCGAACCCGATGTATGGTCGCCCATCGAGCTAAAGCGGGAATGCACATTGCGAGGATTGCTGTTTACGGCGTAGGCCCCCTCTCTGGTTAATACACCACAGCAGCAACCAGCACATGACGATGGCATGTTATATGAACTTGTAAATCCGATATTACCTGACGAAAAATCACCGTTGGTTACAACGTTGGCGCCTGTTACCTGCCACCAATACGTGCCCGAACTGGTAGCTGTAAATGTTGATCCCGACGAACCATCGCTCCAGGTAGGGTTTGAATAGCCGGGAATGGTTCCTGAATTTAACACCGTGCTGGTACCACAGGCGTTAATCGTATCATCCGGAATTGGCGTTATATCAAAATAATGCTTAGAAAACCTGGTATGGGTTAGAGGATCTGCTGACGGGAAAGTGGCAGCCCTGGTACCACTAATTTTACGAGGAAAAGCATGTGCAAAAGCGGTACCGGATAAAACCAATACAAAAATGGTTTTTTTCAGGGCATCATTTATCTGAGCTAATTGCTTTTGTTTTGTGTAAACAAATCGCAAACCTCCGTTAGCTCCGCTTTCAGTATAGGGTATTAAAAAAGCACTTTTCATTGCTCAAAGATAAAGACTTTAGAATTCTGTTAATAATATTTAACTTTAAGGCATTAAATGACTTGAACCTTAGCTGATGAAAAAACTTTTACCTGGTTTATGTGCAGTTATACTTTTATATAGTGGCTGCTCGAAAGATCACGCGGCCATTCCGGCAAAAAACTCTTTTAAAATTACTGCTAAACTAACTGCTGCAAGCATTGCCAATAGTAACTGGCAACAGGTTTTAGGCGGCGAAGCCCTCATTAACTTTAAGCCCATAAACAATGACACCGTTAACGCATCGGCCGTTAAAGACAGCTTAGACCTGAAAAAAGTAAGCACCTATGTCCGCAGCGTTTTTGCAGGCACTTACAATGTCAGCCTGAATACCAAAAGCACGGCTGTTGCCGATATTTTTATCAGGTTTACGTCGCAGGCAGACAGTGTTGATATCAACAAGGACCAAACCATCAACTTTTCAGCAGTTACCAATGATGGCGTTATTACCATCGACAAAAAATTGACTGACACCACCGTCGTGCCAACCTTTATACCTTCCGGCACAACCAAAGCGGTAAATTTTGGTAACGCAAATGGCTACTATTTTATTTATGTAAACGGCAACACGACAGGAACGGTATCATTTGTTGAAGCTACCTCAGGTTATACTTATATGAAACAGCTTACTATCACCGCTATGAATCAATATGATCTTTCGCCTATACTTAATAGCACGTCGCTGCGTGTGCACCAGAATATGTTTCGCCTGCTTATCAATACCAAACGTAACCTTTAGCCAGACCTAATCACATGAAAAAATATTCCCCTTTAATGATGCTGCTTGCATCATTATTAATTTACGGATGCACTAAGGAACTTAGCCCGTCAAGTCCGCTGGTTGTGCCCGCATTTACG
>Ga0105240_10016152_pt1 | contig 10118 bp, 9 predicted proteins | sample KBSC54metaG_FD_80426 | JGI IMG/M metagenome (GOLD analysis project Ga0105240, IMG submission 80426) | Corn rhizosphere microbial communities from Kellogg Biological Station, Michigan, USA - KBS C5-4 metaG | ecosystem: Host-associated > Plants > Roots > Rhizosphere > Soil | place: Michigan, USA... | reverse complement strand
TTCGCATCGATGTGGCGATCGGCGTAACGGATGTCCATGTTGTCCGCGCCACTGTGGCCGTGCCATTTGCCATCGTCGGACTGGGCTGCGTAATTGTCGTAGGTGACCTGCAGGAAGGCGCCGATGTTGTTGGTCACCTTGCCGCCGAGGAAGATGCTGGAGGTTGCGAAGATCGGGGAATTGTTCTTCGCGAAATCCGCTTTCGGATCGTCGCTCTTGCTGGTGTTGAAAACCTTCGAGTCGCTGACCACGGCCATCGCGGACAGGGGCACGGTGTGCTGGCCTATCGTGTAGCCAGTGAGCTTGAACAGGCGGCCGTACTGGGTGAGCTCCGGAAACTGGCCGCCTGCATGGCAGGCCTGGCAGTTCTGTCCGGTCTGGCGCGCGAAAAGCGGCAGCGCTGCGGATTCGATCGGCCAGAGCGTCGCGCTGGCAATCAGCACGAATGAAATCGGCATCAGAACGGCTGTCGCAAGCCGACGCAGCAATTGCGGATGACCGTCGTGAGGATATGCATTCAACGCAGTCACGTGATCTCCGTTATGTAGTTGCCGTCGGGTCAGCGATGGTTTGGAAGCGAAAAATCAGGCTGCTTTTTTGGCCCAGGCCGAACACCAGCCCTTGGGCGACACGCTGAAACCGGCGAACAGGGAGCAGGTCCCGGTGGCGGCAGTGAAGAATTGGCAGCCCGAACACATGCTTCCTGATTTGTAGCTGGGATGCTTGGTCGTGCTGGCGTCCTCGACGTAGCCCAATGCCTTGGCCTGCGGGTTGTCCAGCGGCAGCCTGGTCAAGCCAGCGGCACCTGCCTCAGGGATCAGCCGCATGGCGATCGGCAAGGCGACGGTTGCCAGCGCTGCCTGGATCAGGAAACGGCGACGTGGGGGAACAGGAGTGTTCATATCGATGGTGTCCTGTCTGGGCGGTTGCGGATCGAATCTAGCCTTCTTGCAAAGGCCTCGTATTGATCTGGATCAATGACAGCCGATGGCGGGCAATCCCCATCGAACAGGTTCTGAGGATGCGCCAAGGCACGACACCGGTATGTACGGCAACGCGCATAGGGACGCCGCCTGACAGGTCTTGGCGCTGGCCTGTTTGCCGACAAACTGGTTTTCTGCCAGAATGCGCGGCTTCCTGCGGTTGTAGTTCACGCGGGAACCCTTGCCCCACCGCCTTGCGCCATGCATCGACGGGGGGCTGCCACGGTCTATCGGCCGTCATCCACAAGAGGAAACAACATGCGTCATTACGAAATCGTGTTCATGGTCCATCCGGACCAGAGCGAGCAGGTGCCCGCGATGATCGAGCGTTACAAGACGCTGATCACCACCGACACCGGCGAAGGCGCGGGCCAGATCCATCGTCTCGAAGACTGGGGCCGCCGCCAGCTCGCGTATCCGATCAACAACCTGGTCAAGGCGCACTACGTGATGCTCAACGTCGAGTGCGGCCAGAAGGCGCTGACCGAATTGGTCGACGGCTTCCGCTTCAACGACGCCGTGCTGCGTCACCTGGTGACCAAGCGCGATGGCGCGGATATCGAGCAGTCGTTCATCATGAAGATGAAGGACGAGAAGAACGATCGTGGCGACAGGGGCGATCGCGGTGAACGTGGTGAAAGGGGCGACCGCCCGGAACGCAGCGAGCGTCCGCGTCGCGATGATTCCTACGAAGGCGGCGCCGTCGGCGCAGACGCCTGAACCCCCAGACCAGGAACCCAGCCATGTCCAAATTCTTCCGTCGCCGCAAGTTCTGCAAATTCACCGCCGAGGGCATCACCGAGATCGACTACAAGGATCTCAATACCCTCCGCCAGTACCTGACCGAAACCGGCAAGATCGTGCCGAGCCGCATCACCGGCACCAAGGCGAAGTATCAGCGCCAGTTGCAGACTGCGGTCAAGCGCGCGCGTTTCCTCGCGTTGATCCCGTACTGCGATAGCCACACGAGTTGATTTTGATCGTCACTCCCGCGAAGGCGGGAGTCGCTCTTGCATTGGAACTTGTCGATGAGCGATCTCCGCCTGCGCGAGGATGACGTGCAACAAGCAAGCACTTCGGGTTTGTGATCGCTCGAAGTTTTTCCTGTCATCGGACAGCCACCCGTTGCGGAAATCCAAATCCGCTAACGAAGACGGAGCAACACCATGCAATTGATCCTCCTGCAAAAAGTCGTCAACCTCGGCGGCCTTGGCGACAAGGTCAACGTGAAGCCGGGCTACGGCCGCAACTTCCTGATTCCCTACGGCAAGGCCGTGCCGGCGACTGCAAAGAACATTGCCGAGTTCGAAGCCAAGCGCGCCGATTACGAAGCCAAGGCCAACGACATCCACTCCGCCGCCGAAGCCCGCAAGGCCAAGCTTGATGGCGCCGCCGTGACGCTCAAGGTGAACTCCTCGACCGAAGGCAAGCTCTACGGTTCGGTCGGCCCGCGCGACATCGCCGAAGCGTTCACCGCCGCCGGCTTCCCGTTGAACAAGAGCGAAGTGGTGATGGGCGAAGGCCCGCTGCGGCGCACCGGCGAGTTCGAGATCCACGTGCACCTGCACGCGGATGTCGAAACCATCGTGAAAGTGACCGTGGTTCCCGAAGCGTAAGTTTCGGCTTCAAGCTAGATCTTCGACGGACGCTTAGGCGTCCGTCGTCGTATCTGACATCGATAAAAATCTTTCGAGAAATATTCTTGCCGGAACCGGTGCCCAGTCTCGCGCTATGAGATGTGCACCTGTTATCCACAGAGTTGTCTGCAACACTCGGTGGACTTCCGGCCCTATGATCACGCGTCATCCTCCAGCAACCCAGGTCGTCACTTCCATGCCATCGCGTCAGGGCTTTCGCACCGATGAGCGCCAGGGCGCGCACGCCGACAACCGCATCGAATCGCTGCGCGTCCCGCCGCAATCGGTCGAGGCCGAACAGGCGGTGCTTGGCGGGCTGATGCTCGCGCCGGATTCGCTCGATCATGTTTCCGACCAGCTCACCGAAGACGATTTCTATCGCCGCGACCATCGGCTGATTTACCGCGCGATCCGCGACCTGTCCGCGAAGAACAAACCGTTCGACGTGGTGACGTTGGGCGAGTGGTTCGACACCAGCAACCTCGCCGAACAGATCGGCGGCAGCGCCTATTTGATCGAACTCGCGAGCACCACGCCGTCGGCCGCGAACATCAGCGCGTATGCGGAGATCGTGCGCGAGAAATCGGTGCTGCGCAGCCTGATCGAAGCCGGCACCGAGATCGTCAACGATGGCTTCCAGCCCGGCAACGTCGCGATCAAGGACGTGCTCGACAAGGCCGAGGAGCGCGTGTTCAAGATCGCCGAACTCGGCGACCGCGGGCGCAAGGATTACGTGTCGCTGCGAGAGGCGATGAAGGACGCGTTCCAGGTGCTGCAGGAGCGCTACGAAAGCCAGGGCGCCGTCACCGGACTGCCGACCGGATTCCTCGATCTCGACGAGATGACCGCCGGCTTGCAGCCGACCGACCTGATCATCCTCGCCGCGCGTCCGTCGATGGGCAAGACCGCGCTCGCAGTAAACATCGCCGAATACGCCGCGTTGAAATCGAAGAAGGCGGTGGTGATCTTCTCGATGGAAATGTCGGCGTCGCAGCTCGCGTTCCGACTCATCTCCTCGATGGGCCGCGTCAACGCACAGCGTTTGCGCACTGGCCAGTTGGAAGACGAGGACTGGTCGCGCGTGAACAGCGCGATCCGCATGCTCTCCGAAGTGAAAATTTTCATCGACGACACGCCAGGCCTGTCGCCAGTCGACCTGCGCGGACGCGCGCGTCGGCTCAAGCGCGACCACGACCTCGGCCTGATCGTCGTCGACTACCTGCAACTGATGCAGGTGCCGGGCATGAACGAAAACCGCACCAACGAGATCTCCGAAATCTCGCGCAGCCTCAAGGGACTCGCGAAGGAACTCAAGGTGCCGGTGCTCGCGTTGTCGCAGCTCAACCGCAGCCTCGAATCGCGCACCGACAAACGGCCCGTGATGTCCGACCTGCGCGAATCCGGCGGCATCGAGCAGGACGCCGACGTGATCATGTTCATCTACCGCGACGAGGTCTACAACAAGACCGACCTCGACAAGAAAGGCCTCGCCGAAATCATCATTTCCAAGCAACGCAATGGCCCGACCGGAAAAGTCGACCTGCGTTTCTTCGGCGAATACACGCGCTTCGACAATCTGGCGCGCGACCATGTGGGAAGTTTCGAATAGACTCGGCATCTTCCCGTTTTTCGAGTCGTTGCCGCTCTGCGCTATCCTGCATCGGACGGGATACGGACTGAGGTCGCGGACATGAGGTCGAGCGGGGCATGAGCGATGGCTTCTGATTTCTTCGCGCAGCAGCGCCCTACGCGCATCCGCGTCGATCTGCCGAACATCGGCCACAACCTCGCGCAAATCCGTGCGCATGCCGGTGTGCCGGTCATGGCCATCGTCAAGGCCGATGCCTACGGTCATGGGCTGGTGCCGGTCGCGCGCTATCTCGCCGCGCAGGGTGTGGACCAGCTGGGCGTAGCGTTTCTCGAGGAAGGCATCGCATTGCGTCGCGCCGGTGTCGCCACGCCGATCCTGGTGCTGGGTGGCATTTTCGGCCCGCAGTTGGCGCAGTTCTTCACGCACGATCTCGAAATCACGGTGTCTTCGCTGGACAAGCTGCGCCAGGTCGAGGCCGCGGCGGAATCGCAGGGAAAAAAGGCTCGCATCCATCTCAAGGTCGACACCGGGATGGAACGCATCGGCGTGCACAGCGAAACCTGCGGGCCGTTCATAGCGGCGGCAGTCGCTTCGCGCTGGTGCGAGATTCGCGGCATCTACTCGCACCTGGCCTGCGCGGACGATCCGGCCTCGCCGATGACGCTGGAGCAAGTGCAGCGTTTCGCCGATGCCTGTGCGCATTTCGACCGTCTCGGCGCGCCGATGCCGGTGCGGCACCTGGCCAACAGCGGCGGCGTGCTGAATTTTCCGGAGACGCACCTGGACATGGTGCGTCCGGGCATCCTCCTCTACGGCGTCTATCCCGATCCTGCGGCGATGCGCACGGTAGCGGTCAAGCCGGCGCTGTCGCTGCGTTCGCAGGTCGTCTATTTCAAGGTCGTCAAGGCCGGGCGCTCGATCAGTTACGGCGCCACCTACCGGGTGGAGCGCGACAGCCGCGTGGTCACCGTGCCGATCGGCTACGGCGACGGCTATCCGCGCGCGCTGTCGAACAGCGGGCGAGCGCTGATTCGCGGCAAGCGCTATCCGATCGCGGGGCGCATCTGCATGGACCAGTTCATGGTCGACATCGGCTGGGACAGTGCCTGGAACGAGGACGAAGTCGTTCTGATCGGCAGCCAGGGTGAGGAAACGATCCGCGTCGAGGACGTGGCTGCGTGGGCGAATACGATTCCATACGAAATCCTCACCGGATTGAATCAGCGGATACCGCGCACCTATCTTGAGTGAGTGCTTCGGACTGCCTGTCCTGCTCCATCACGCGTCGCGTGCGTTTCACCGTGGATTGACGCGCGCTGCGACAAGCTGCGTCCAAACGCACAGCGAGGCCGCCGCATGAGTACAGCGCTGATCTAGTTCCGCCGCGACCTGCGCCTGGACGACCATCCGGCGTTGCAGGCCGCCTTGCGCGCGGGACATCGCGTCGTGCCGGTGTACGTCCACGCGCCCGACGAGGAAGCGCCATGGAGTCCTGGCGCAGCGTCGCTGGCGTGGTTGCGGCACTCGCTGGTCGCGCTTGACGCCTCGCTGCGCGCGCGCGGTTCGCGACTGATCCTGCGCAACGGTCCGAGCTTGGCCGGACTCGAACAACTCATCGAACAGACTGGTGCCGAGGCGGTGTACTGGAGCCGCAGTTACGAACCGGCCTGCATCGCGCGCGACACGGCGATCAAGAAGGCGCTGCGTGCGCGGGGCATCCATGTCGAAAGCCACAACTCGGCTTTGCTCTGCGAGCCATGGACGGTCGCGACGCAGCAGGGCGATCCGTATCGCGTGTTCACGCCGTTCTGGCGCAATGCGAGCACGCGACTCGACATGCGAGCGACCACCTTGGCTCCAGTGCGGATGGCAGGAGTCGATTCGTCGCTCGCCTCGGTCGATATCGACGTACTCATCCCGGAGCCATCGCCGGCATGGGACAACCGATTCTGGATTCACGCGCAGCCGGGCGAACAGGGCGCGCGAATCCAGCTGGCGCAAAGCCTTGAGCTGCTGCTCGGCGACTATAAGAGGCAGCGCGACCGACCCGACGTGGAGAGTACTTCGCGACTCTCGCCGCATCTGCATTTCGGAGAGATTTCGCCCCAACTGATCGTTCGCTCCTTGCAAGCCGCGCAGGACGATGAGCAATCGCTCGCGAACGGCGACAGTTACATCCGTCAACTCGGCTGGCGCGAGTTTTCGCATCATCTGCTCTACCACTTCCCGCAGACTACCGACGCGAATCTCAATCCGCGCTTCGATGGCTTCGCGTGGGCCGATCCGGAACCGGTGCTGCTCGACGCATGGCGGCGTGGCCGCACCGGCGTACCGCTCGTCGATGCAGGCATGCGCCAGCTTTGGCAAACCGGCTGGATGCACAACCGCGTGCGCATGGTCGTCGCGAGTTTCCTGACCAAGAACCTGCGCATGCATTGGCTGCAGGGCGCGCGCTGGTTCTGGGACACGCTGGTCGACGCGAACCTCGCCAACAACACGCAAGGCTGGCAATGGATCGCTGGCACCGGCGCGGACGCAGCGCCGTATTTCCGCGTGTTCAATCCGGTGTCGCAGGCGCTGAAGTTCGATCCCGATGGCCGCTATGTGCGGCGCTGGGTGCCGCAGCTTGCGGCATTGCCCGATGCCGCGTTGTTCGAGCCGTGGAAGCATCCGGAACTGCTTGCGCGGCATGCACCGGATTACCCGCACACGCCGATTGCCGATCTCAAGGCCAGTCGCGTCGCTGCGCTGGCCGCTTATGCGATGTCGAAGCCGACCGCGGATCGACGTTGACGCTGTTCCTCGCCGCGTGATTCACTGGCCGCGTCAGCAAGGAACGACGATGGCCGCCAAGCAGCAGACCGCACCGAAGATCCATCGCGAACCGATGTCGCGCGTGGACACCGCGTGGCTGCGCATGGAGAAGCCGACCAACCTGATGATGATCACCGGCGTGCTGATGTTCGACACGCCGATGCCGCTGGCGCGCTTGCGCAAGGTGATCAAGCAGCGCTTCCTGTCGTATCCGCGTTTCGGCCAGAAGGCCGTGGACGGGCCGACCGGCGCGATCTGGGAAGACGATGCGGATTTCGATCTCGACTGGCATGTGCGCCTGTCGGCATTGCCGGGCCGTGCTGGCAAACGCGAGTTGGAAAAGTTCGTCAGCAACCTTGCATCGACGCCGCTCGACCAGACCAAGCCGCTATGGCAATTCCATCTGGTCGAGAGTTATCACGGCGGCAGCGCGCTCGTCGCGCGCATCCATCACTGCTATGCCGATGGCATCGCGCTCGTGCAGGTGTTGCTGTCGCTGACCGATACCACGGCCGAAGCGGGCAAGGGCAGCGACCTGGAAAGCGCGTGGCTCAAGGATGAGAAGCCGGCCGGCAAGCGCGATGGCGGCTTCGAGAAATACCGGAAGATCGGCGGCAAGATGCTCGCGAAGGGCATGGAAATGTACCGTGATCCGTCGCTGGCAACGGTGCTCGCGAACGAAGGCCGCGAAATCGCGCGCGAACTGCTCAACGCAGTCGCATTGCCCGACGATCCGCCGACGGTATTGAAGGGACGCCTCGGTGTCAGCAAGCGCGTCGCCTGGGCCGAGCCGCTGGATCTTGCGGACGTGAAAGCGGTGAGTCGTGCGTATCGCTGCACCGTCAACGACGTGCTGATGGCATCGGCTGCGGGCGCGTTGCGCAGTTACCTGCTCGATCGCGGCGAACAAATCGACGGCGTGACCTTGCGCGCGACGGTGCCGGTCAACCTGCGCCCGCTCAAGCACGCGAAGAAACTCGGCAATCATTTCGGACTGGTATTCCTCGACCTGCCGGTCGGCGAAGCCAATCCGGTGCGTCGCCTCGAACGCGTCGCCGCGCACATGCACGAGTTGAAAACCTCGCGGCAGGCGATCGTTTCGTTCGGATTATTGGCAGCGATGGGACTCGCGCCGGTCGGCGTACAACGGCTCGCGCTCGATCTTTTCAGCCGCAAGGCGACTGCGGTCGCGACCAATGTGCCGGGCCCGAAGATGGCGCTGTACATGGCCGGGCAGAAGTTGCGCGAGATGATGTTCTGGGTGCCGCAGACCGGCAACGTCGGCATCGGCATCAGCATCATGAGTTACCAGAGCCACGTGCATTTCGGATTGATCGCCGATGGCCGGCTGATGCCTGACCCGGACGCTGTGATCCGCCGCTTCGGGCCGGAGTTCGAGAAGCTGCTGTACCTCGCGATGCTCGGCGACTGGGACGAGCAACTGCGCGCGTGGGATGCGGAGTTGCTGCACGCGAACCTGCTGGAGCCGCACGCGATCGCGTAGCCCGGATGGAGCATCGCGGAATCCGGGGGCTCCTGCACATCCAACCCCGGATTGCGCTTCGCTTCATCCGGGCTACATGACAGCTGGAACTGCACGCCGTCGCATAGCGATACAATGCGCGCATGGAATGGATTTCCTCGCTGGATCCGGTACTGCTCGCGCGATTGCAATTCGCGTTCACGATCAGTCTCCACATCATTTTCCCGGGTTTCACGATCGGCCTGTCGGCGTTCATCGCCACGCTGGAAATCCTGCATTGGCGCAGCGGGCGCGAGCTCTATCTCAAGCTGTCGAAATTCTGGCTGAAGATCTTCGCGGTTTCGTTCGCGATGGGCGTCGTGTCGGGCCTGATGCTGTCGTACCAGTTCGGCACCAACTGGGCGCGCATCGGCATCGTGATCGGCAACGTGATCGGGCCGATGCTCGGCTACGAAGTGCTGACCGCGTTCTTCCTCGAATCGACCTTCCTCGGCATCCTGCTGTTCGGCCGCAATCGCGTGCCGCAATGGGCGCATGTGTTGTCGGCGTGCATGGTCGCGATCGGCACCGCGATCTCGGCGTTCTGGATCATCTCGGCGAACAGCTGGATGCAGACGCCGGTCGGTTACGAGATGCGCAACGGCATCGCGTTTCCGCTGGATTGGTGGCAGATCATCTTCAACCCGAGCTTTCCGTATCGGCTCACGCACATGCTGATCGCGGCGTACCTGAGCACGTCGGTTGTCGTGCTCGCGGTCGGCGCACGCTACTTGATGGCGGGGCGCTTCCAGGACGAAGCGCGCACGATGATCCGCATGGGCCTTGGCATGGTCATCGCGCTTGCGCCGCTGCAACTGTTCGTCGGCGACCAGCATGGCTTGAATACGCTGCATCACCAGCCGGTGAAGATTTCCGCGATGGAAGCGCATTGGGATGGCAACGGACCAGTCGACCTGGTGCTGTTCGCGATTCCGAACGCGAAAACCGAACGCAACGATTACGAAGTCGCGTTGCCGCACATCGGCAGCTTGATCCTCACGCACACATGGGACGGAAAGATCGCGGGCTTGAAAGATGTGCCGGCGAGCGACCGCCCGCCGTTGCTGTCGGTGTTCTTCGGATTCCGGCTGATGGTCGGGATCGGGATGTTGCTGATCGGGATCGGCTTCGTCGGCGCGTTGTTGTGGATGCGCGGAAAACTGTTCGACGCGCGTTGGTTCCTGCGTCCGATCGGTTACGCGTGGCCGTTGGGATTCATTGCGATCCTGTCCGGCTGGATCGTCACCGAAACCGGCCGCCAGCCGTGGATCGCGACGGGCGTGTTGCGCACGATGGATGCGATTTCGCCAGTTCCCGCCGCGACCGTGGCGACATCGTTCGCGTTGATTATCGTCGTCTACGTGGTGGTGTTCTCGATCGGCGTCTATTACATCCGCAAACTGCTGCGACACGGCCCGCAGGGCGCAGCCGTCGCGCATGCGGATGGCGCGACGCCCAACAGCACGCTCGCCGCGGCCGGCAGCGCGACGCGCGAAGCTGCTGACGGGGAGCAGGTGATATGAGCGCCAAGCTGCCATGAACGCGTGGCTCGGCGAGAACGCCGCAATGCT
>Ga0105240_10016151_pt1 | contig 10118 bp, 9 predicted proteins | sample KBSC54metaG_FD_80426 | JGI IMG/M metagenome (GOLD analysis project Ga0105240, IMG submission 80426) | Corn rhizosphere microbial communities from Kellogg Biological Station, Michigan, USA - KBS C5-4 metaG | ecosystem: Host-associated > Plants > Roots > Rhizosphere > Soil | place: Michigan, USA... | reverse complement strand
GCTGTCCGGCGATCCGGCACTGGCCGGGGTGATCGAACGGCTGCCCCGGCCTGCCCCCGGCGAGGTGGCGCTGAGCGGGATCACCGCGACCAGCCGGAACGACCACCTCGCCGCGGTGGAGCGGGCCATCTCCCAGATCCGGGCCGGCCAGCTGTATCAGGTCAACGTCTGCGCACGGTTGACCGGCACCATCACCGGCGAAGCCGCCGAGTTGTTCGCCCGCGGCGTCCGGCGGCTGGCCCCCCGCTACGCCGCCTTCCTGCGCACCCCGGAGCGGACCGCGGTCAGCCTGTCCCCCGAACTCTTCCTGCATCGACGCGGCCGCGCGGTACGCAGCGAGCCGATCAAGGGGACCCGTCGGCGTACCAGCGATCGGCCGGACGATCCGGGCGCGGTCGAACTGCGCCGCTCGGTCAAGGACCGGGCGGAGAACATCATGATCGTCGACCTGGTACGCAACGACCTGTCCCGGGTGTGCCAGCCGGGCACGGTGGCGGTCGGGGATCTGCTCGGCATCCGGCCGGCGCCCGGAGTCTGGCATCTCGTCTCGGAGGTGACCGGCCAGCTCGCCGGTACTGCCGGCACCACCGAGCTGCTGGCCGCCACCTTTCCACCCGGCTCGGTAACCGGCGCGCCGAAGATCCGTGCCTGCCAGCTGATCGAGGAATTGGAGCCGGTCGAACGCGGCCTGTTCACCGGAGCGATCGGTTACCTCAGCGGCGACGATTGCGAATTCAACGTGGCGATCAGGACGTTCGAGATCACCGGCGACCGCTTCGCACTCGGCGTGGGCGGCGGCATCACCGCGGATTCGGTGCCGCTGGCCGAGTGGCGGGAGTGCCGGATGAAGGCCGCTCCGCTGCTCGCGCTGGCCGGCGTCAGCTGGCCGGAACCCGGGGTGACAGGCTCTCCGGAACCCGGCGTGCTCGGCCGTCCGGAACCCGGCGTGCTCGGCCGTCCGGAACCCGGCGTGCCTGGCTGCCTCGATGCCGAATGGGCCGATCGCAGCGCGGGAATCTTCGAAACCATGCTCTGCCGGGACGGCCAGGTGATCGGCCTGGCCGATCACCTGGCCCGGCTGGAAGCGTCCTGCCTGGAGCTGTACGGCAGCGCGCCGCCGGCCCGGCTGGCCGAGCGGCTGACCGCCCTCGGACGGCAGTTGGCCGGCCGGCACCGGATCCGGTTGACCTTGTGTCCACCGGCCGAACCGGTCATCGAGGTGAGCCCGGCGCCGGCTCCGGGCGGCCGGCTGGCGCTGTGCCGTGCCGACCGGCCGGCCGGGAACTGGCGGCACAAGTGGGCCGATCGGCGCTGGCTCGGCCCGGCCGGCCCGGCGGCCGTGTTCGCCACCGCGGACGGCGGGGTCGCCGAGACCGGCACCGCGAACCTGGTGCTGATTCCAGCCGAGGGGGTGATCCGGACGCCGGTGCTGTCGGGCGACGTACTACCCGGCGTCACCCGGCGGCGGTTCCTGGACGCTGCCCTCGACCGTGGCTGGCAGGTCGAGCTCGGCCGGGTGGACTTCGCCGAGCTGCATACCGCTCGGCTCGTCCTCGCCCTGTCCAGCCTCCGCGAACTGGTCCTCGTCGACCGGCTGGACGGAGTCCGGATCGAGGTCGACCAGCGGCTCTTCGAACTCGTCAGCCGCTGGCTCGGCTGACGAGTCATTGTCTGGCTCGACTGACGAGTCGCCCGGATCGGGCGACGAAGGCGGGGCGTCGGGCGGGGCCGGCTCGGCATCGTTGGCTGCCGCCGGCTCGGCCTCGTCGGCTGCTGCCGGGCCACGGTCCACCAGGTCGATCAGCTCGTCCTCGTACACCGGGTCGGCCGGGTCGATGATCGGGTCGGCGACCGTCTCCGAATGCGCGCCGCAGCCGTACTCGACCGAGACCACCCGGCCGTCGGCGGTGGCGATCTCGTTGGCGCACACCCCGAAGCCGGCCTGCAGGGAACCGGCCAGCGCCACGAAGAAGCCGCAGGTGCCGCAGTGCGCCGGCGCCTGCTTGGCCATCGCGCTGTCCGGGCCGAAGTCGGACTCCTGCCAGCGTTCGGCGGCGGCCAGCCGGCCGTCCAGGGACAGCACCCGGACCCGGCCGAGGCCGAGTTCGAAGGCCACCTGCTCCACCTGCGGATCGCCCGAGTCGGTGTAGCCGGGCACCAGCCGGTAGTCGTCCGGCGGCGGCGGCAGCAGGTCGCCCGGGCTCAGGTCACCCGGCTGCAGCCGCTCGCTCCACGGCACCCAGGTCGGCGCCAGCAACGCGCCCTCACCGGGCAGCAGCACCACCTCGGCCACGCTCGGCGGGCCGTCCGGCGCCCGCACCATGGTCACCGCCCAGTACCAGCCCACGTAGCTGGGCAGGGTCGCCGCGAACGCGTGGGTGGCCGCGTGCGAGCCCTCCGCGCGTACCCCGAGATGGCTGCCGACCTGGGCCTGCGGGCCACCCGCCTCGGCGATACCGACATCACCGGCAGCCAGCTCCACCGCGGCCGCGCGCGCTTGGTCCACAGCCGCGGCGATGACCTCGTCGACGGCCTGTGGTTCGGTCGCTGCGTTCACACCGGCCATTGTCGCACCCAGCCCACCCGGGTACGGCAGGCTGGAGGACATGATGGTGCGGCACCGTCGGCCGGCTGACCTGGCCGAATGCGTGACGGCTCTTGCCGAGGTGCACCGGCTGGACGGCTATCCCACGCGTTGGCCAGTCGATCCGGCCGGCTGGCTCAGCCCCGGCCGACTGCTCGTCGCGTGGGTAGCGGTCGAGGACGCGGCGGTGCTCGGGCACGTCGTGCTGCACGGCAACGCCGGCCCGATCAAGCAACGTCAGCTGGCGAGCGTGTCCCGGCTGTTCGTCCGGCCTCATGCGCGCGGCCGGCGGCTCGGTGAGGCATTGCTCGCGACGGCGACCGAGTATGCCGCCGACCGCGATCTCGGGCTGAGGCTGGAGGTCGTCGAGGAGGATCGGTCAACCGCCATTGCCCTGTACGAGCGGCTCGGCTGGCGATATGCCGGCCACCGGACCGCCGACTGGCAGACGCCGGCCGGCATCCGCCCGCGGCTGCGCCAGTACCTGCTGCCCTGACCGGGCCGGACGGCGAGTGAGCTCGCCACCGAGGAATGTCGGAGCTTACGGGTAGGCATGAGTCGTGAGAGGTCGCCAAAGGCCGCAGAGGTCACAGAGGCCGCGGAGGTCACAGAGGCCGCGGAGGCCGCGGAGGTCACAGAGGCCGCGGAGGCCGCGGAGGCCGCGGAGGAAGGAGGCGCCGATGCGCTGGTCCGGACTGGAAGAGGCACAGCCGAGGCTGGCCGAGCTCGGCCGGCGAAAGCTGCTCGCTGCCGGGGTCGTGCTGGTGGCCACGATCCGTCGGGACGGAAGCCCACGGCTGTCCGCGGTGGAGCCGTTCCTGCTGGACGGCGAACTGTGGTTGTCGATGCTGCTCGGCTCGACCAAGGCGCAGGATCTGCTCCGCGACCCAAGGGTGCTCGTGCACAGCGTGATCACCGGCCGCGACGGTGGCGAGGGTGAGTTCAAGCTGCGCGGCACCGCACAGCCACGGGCCGACCCGGAACTCCAGCGCCGGTACGCCGCCGCGGTGGCTGAGCACCTCGGCTGGCGGCCGGTGCCGGGTGAGTTCCACCTGTTCGCCGTCGATATCGACGATGTCACGTTCATCAGATACGACGACGCCACCGGCGACCAGTTCGTGGCCCGATGGCCGCACGGCGGCGAGTACGTCCGGCGTGGCACCTCGGCCACCACGCTGGGCCCAGCCGAGGAACGGCACGAACTGCTGCGCCGCTGAGGGTGGGGCATCGTCAGCACGCGGCGAGTTCGACCCGGAAGGCAGGCCGGTGCGGCAGGATGGACGCCGTGACCGCAGCAGAGGGTCCGGTGCCACCCGGCGCGGGCGGAAGAGCCGTCGGTGGCGCGGGTGGGCACGGCGCCGCAGGCGCCAGTGGGCACGGCGGCCCAGACGCGGGTGGGCACGGCGCCGACGGCTTCTCTGCGCCCACCTATCACGGTGCCTCCTCGCACACCGGCCACGGCTCGCCCCCACTGGGCCACGCCGCCTCGACCGCGCCGGGCCACGCCGCCTCGGCCGGGCCGGCGTCCCGGCAGCGGTCGCTGCGCACGCCGCCGACCGGCACCGGCGGAGTGACCGTGACCCGGGCGGTACTGGCTCGCAGCCGGTACTTCTCCCGGCTGGTGGCGCACAAGGTGATCACCGCCAGCGAGGCCGACGGCGCGAAGGAGTCCGGGCTCACCGCGCTGATCTGGAATCAGGTGATGTCCTACGGTTCGGACGCCATGGTCACCGTGGCACTGGCCGGCACCGTGTTCTTCTCCGCGCCGAGCAACGCCCAGCGCGGCAACGTGCTGCTCTACCTGCTGATGACGATGGCGCCGTTCGCGGTGGTGGCCCCGGTGATCGGGCCGGCGCTGGACCGGGTGCAGCACGGCCGGCGGTGGGTAATGGCCGGCACCGCACTCGGGCGGGCGGTGCTGGCCGCGATGATGGCGGTGAACTTCACCGACCTGTACGTGCTGTTCCCGGCCGCGCTCGGCTCGCTGGTGCTGTCCAAGGCGTACGCGGTCATCCGATCGGCTGCCGCGCCGCGGCTGGTACCCAGCGGGCTGACCCTGGTCGAGGCGAACGCCCGGCTCTCGCTGTTCGGGCTGGCCGCGGCGATCCTGGGCGGCGGTGTGGCCGGTATCGCGATCAAGACGACCGGCTCCTATCCGTTCGGCCTGTGGCTTACCGCGATCGCGTTCTTGGCCACCGGGATCTACGCCCTTCGGCTGCCCAAGATCGTCGACGCGCTGCCGCCGGTGCCGATGCCGCGGCGCGCCGCCGAGTCGCCGGCCGAGGCAGCGCGGGAGTCCACCGGTTACCGCAGCCGGCCGGCGTCCCGCGGCCTGCCCGGGCGGCTGCTGGCCTGGGCCAGGCGTGGCTTCGCACCGGAGGTCATCCGCGCCTTGCAGGGCGAGTCGTCGCTGCGCTGGTTGTCCGGCTTCCTCACCCTGTTCCTGGCCTTCTACATCGAGTCCACCGCACACGGCTGGGAGGCAGTGGCGAGCCTGGGCGCGGTCGGCGGTGCCGCCGGGCTGGGCAACTTCTGCGGCACCGGCATCGGCACCCGGCTGCGATTGGCCCGTCCCGAACTGATCATTCTCTGCTGTACGGCTGCGGCCACGCTCGCCTGCCTGGTCACCGCGCTGCTGTTCAGCCTGCCGGTCGCGGTCTGCGCGATGTTCGTCAGCGCGGTCTGCAATGCGCTGTCCAAGCTGTCGTTGGACGCGATCATCCAGCACGACGTGGCCGAGTCGCTGCGGTCCTCGGCGTTCGGCCGGTCCGAAACCTTCCTGCAGCTGGCCTGGGTGCTCGGCGCCGCGATCGCGCTGCTGCTGCCGTCCCGGCAGGGCCAGCTCGGGTTCGCGGTGGCCACCGCGGTGCTGGCCGGGGTGGTCGTGCTGATGCTGACCAAGCGGCGTACGGACCGGGTACGGCAGCCCCATCCGGCGTCCGGGCTGCCCTGAACCGCTGCTGGTCATCCAGCACAGTCTCCCGGCGGTGTTGCCGTCCGGGCCGAGCCGGCAGCTCTCCCGGCGGCGTTGCCGTCCGGGCCGGGCGGGTAGCCTCCCGGAGAGTGAGCCTGCGCCGTGCCGTATCCGCCGTGGTCGGGCTGATCGCCGCGGCCGTGCTGATCGTCACGGCCGTGCTGCTGACCTCGTGCGACAAGCCACAACCGACCGTCACGGTGCTCGGCAACGACCACTCGGTACAGCTGACCGCGTGAGGTCACCCCGCTCGAGAAGGTTGCCGAAGACGCCGTGCCCAGGTTGCTGATCGTCACAGCGGTGGTCGCCGAACGCGATGCGGTGCTGAGCGCGCTGCCCGGCGAGCCGGCCATCGGTCAGCTGGCCGGGTTGCCGGCCTGTCGGTCCGCCACCGCGGCGGGGCTGGTGGACGTGGTGGCCGGCGGGGTGGGCCCGGTGGCGGCCGCGCTCAGCGCTGCCGCGCTGCTCGCGGCCACCGGCTACGACCTGGTCATCGCGGCCGGCGTCGGTGGCGGTTTTCCGCCCGCCGAGGTGGCTGGCCTGGTGGTCGCCGACCGGGTCACGCTGGCCGACCTCGGAGCCGAACTGGCCGACGGTGGCTTCGCCGCGCTACCCGATCTCGGCCTCGGCGAGGTGAGCCTGGCCGCCGACCCGGCCGCCGCCCAGCTGCTGGCCGAGCGAACCGGTGCGACGATCGGAACCGTGCTCACCGTCAGTACGGTGACCGGCAGCCAGGCCCGCGCCGACCGGTTGCGGCAGGCCCATCCGCGCGCCGTCGCCGAGGGCATGGAGGGCGCCGGGGTGGCACTGGCCGCCCGGCGGGCCGGGGTACGGTTCGGCGAGCTGCGGGCGATCTCGAATCCGGTCGGGCCGCGCGACCGAGCAAGCTGGCGGCTGGCCGAGGCGCTGGCGGCACTGGCCGGCGGGTTCGAGCGGCTGCTCGGCACGCCGCTGACCGGAGGATGGACCGGATGAGCGCATTGCAGTTGGCCTTCTCCCCGTGCCCGAACGACACCTTCGTCTTCCATGCCTGGACGCACGGCCTGGTCGAGGGCGCGCCGGCGGTGGCGGTGACCTTCGCGGATGTGGACGTCACCAACACCGCGGCCGAGCGGGGCGCCTACGACGTGGTCAAGGTGTCCTACGCGGCGCTGCCCTGGTTGCTGGCCGAGTACCGGCTGCTGCCGTGCGGTGGCGCCCTCGGCCGCGGTTGTGGCCCGCTGGTGCTGGCCGCCGACGACCGGGCCGACCTCACCGGGGCGCGGGTGGCGGTGCCCGGCGAGCGAACCACCGCGTACCTGCTGATGCGGCTGTGGGCGGCCGGCCAGCGGCCGGCCTCGATCGAGGTGGTGCCGTTCGCCGAGATCATGCCGGGCGTCCGGGACGGCCGCTACGACGCCGGACTGGTCATCCACGAGGCCCGATTCACCTACGCCGGCTACGGGCTCACCGCGCTGGTCGACCTCGGCCAGTGGTGGGAGGGCAGCACCGGCCACCCGATCCCGCTCGGCGCCATCCTGGCCCGGCGTTCGCTGGATGCCGACGAGCTGACCCGGGTGGTCCGGGCCTCGGTGGACTACGCCTTCGCGCACCCGGACGCCTCGGCCGGCTACGTCGCCGAACATGCCGCCGAGATGGATCCGGAGGTGCAGCGCCAGCACATCGAGCTGTACGTCAACTCGTTCAGCCGGGATCTGGGCGCGGAGGGCTACGCGGCAATCGACGAACTGCTCGGCCGGGCACATGCGGCCGGCCTGGTGCCGCCGGTCGGTTCGCTGCGGTAAGCCGCTCGGTCGACATGGCGAGGGGGCCCCGGAACTCTCCGGAGCCCCCGCTTGACGATCGGTTCAGGCGTCCAGGTTGTCGGCCACCGCGCGCAGCAGCGTGGCCACCTTGCGGCCCTCGGACCGGTCGGGATAGTGCCCACGCCGCAGGGAATTGCCGACCTTGTCCAGTAGCTTGATCAGATCCTCGACGATCGGGGTCATCTCCTCGGGCGGCCGCCGGCTCGCCTTCACCACCGATGGCACCGGGTCGAGCAGCCGCACCTGCAGCGCCTGGTTGCCCTTGCGTCCCTGCACCACGCCGAACTCCACCCGCTGACCGGGCTTCAGCTCCGAGATGCCGGTCGGCAACGCGTCCTTGTGGACGAACACGTCGGAACCGGCATCATCGGCAAGAAAGCCGAAGCCCTTCTCGGCGTCAAACCACTTCACCTTGCCGGACGGCATCCGTCGAACACCTCATCACTCACTCTGCTTCGAACGCTACATAGTCTCGAAAGAAGTAGTTTCGATCGAAGCAGTCTCGAAGGAACGAAACCGACGCCCGCACCCCTCGCGGACGTCGAGGTGACAGCCTATCGCTCCGGGTCCGCGCGACGCACCGGAGATTGGGGGCGGCATCCCCGGCGGGCCCAGGTCGATCACGGCCGGTTCGTGCTGTTCGGCGTAGGCCTGGCGACCGTGCTGCCCTACTTTCTCGGATCGGACAATAGGCCGACGCCGAGGTCAGCCGGCTGCCAGCCAGCTTTGCGCCCGTTCCCGGGCCGCGGCCGGCAGCTCCGGCGCGGCCACCAGCAGGCCGGCCAGGCTGTGATCACCGGTCAGCGCGCGGAACGTCTGCGCGATGGTGAGGCCGTGCGCCGGCCGGTCCAGCACGGTGATCGGATCCTCCGCCGACAGCTGTCCCTCGGTCAGCACCCGCAGGTACGCCCCCGGCCGGCCGGCCGCGGTGAACCGCTTGATCAGCCGGTCGACCCCCCAGAACGCCGCGAAGGTCGAGCAGGGGATGCGAGGCGCGCTGACCTGCAGGATGGTGCTGCCGATCCGCCACCGCTCGCCGATCACCGCCCCGGAGACGTCCAGGCCGCGGGTGGTCAGGTTCTCCCCGAACGAGCCCGGCCGTAGCGGGAACGGCAGCTCGCCGGCCAACTCCTGCTGCCACCAGGCGGCGTCCTCGGCGGCGTAGGCGTACACCGCCTGGTCCAGGCCGCCGTGGTTGACCGTGTCGCAGATGGTGTCGCCGAGCACCCCGAGCCGGCGCACGCTGACCGGACCCGACGCCGGTCGCTTGTCGATCCCGGTACGCGTCGGCTTGACGTCCACCCGGCCACGCACCGGCGGCGGGGTTTGGGTCACCCACGCCAGGTTGATCGAGACGAGTTCGCCGGAGCCGGGGTAGCGATGTTCTCCTGCCACAGACGCCCACGGTACCGGCATGGCACACTGAATATTCGCCCGTCAGGAACACCGGATCGAGAACACCGGATCGAGAACACCGGATCGAGAACACCGGATCGAGTCGAAAGGCACCAGATGGCAAGCGTCTCGCCCCAGCAGCGGCCGCCGGAGCGGCCCCTCGCCACTTGGGACGACCTCTACCCGGAGCATCCGGTCAACGAGCTGCTGTCCAACAAGGCCGGCTCGCAGAGCCCGTTCGGCGATGACATCACCTTTCCGCTGCCGGTAGAGATGCTGCACTACGTGCATCCCGGCCCCGATAACCGCCCGTACCTCGCTGGCGACTGAACCCGACTCCCCCGGCGCGCGGTCCGACGACCGTGCGGATCCGCGCAACCTGACCGACTGGCTCCGCGGCCGCACCGACGCCGAGTTGCTCACCCTGCTGCGCCGGCGGCCGGACCTGGCGCTGCCGGCTCCGGTCGACCTGGCCACGTTGGCCAACCGGGCCAGCGTCCGTACCTCGGTCGGCCGGGCCCTGGACGGTCTGGACGCCTTCACCCTGCGGGTGCTGGAGGTGACCTGCTGCCTGCCCAGCCCGGCCACCGAGGCCGAGCTGGCCGGCTGGTTCGCCGAGCCGGACCGGCCGGCGGTGGCCGCGGCGGCCGGCCGGCTGCGTGACTGGGCGCTGCTCTGGGGACCACCCGAGCGGCTGCAGCCGGTCAGCACCGTGACCGAGGTGCTCGGCCGCTATCCGGCCGAGCTCGGCCGGCCCGCCGGTGAACTGTTCGGCCAGCTGCCCGAGCACGCCCTGCTGCCATTGCTGCGCCGGTTCTCACTGGCACCGGCCAGCCAACCGGCCACCGGCCGGGCGGTCGCCGAGGTGGTGCTGCACCGGCTACCCGACCTGCTGGCCGAGTGCACCGAGGCCGAGCAGTCGATCCTGCGGCGGCTGGCCGACGGGCCACCGATCGGTACCTATCGGGAGGCCGACGCCGCCCTGCGCGAACTGCAGCGGCGGCCGGGCACGGTGGCCGAACCGTCGCCGGTCCAGGGCCTGCTGGAACGCGGCCTGGTGGTGCCGATCGACGGCCGGACGGTGGAGCTGCCACGCGAGGTGGCCGTCGCGCTGCGGCCGGCGCCGGCCGGCGCGGTGCCGCCGGAACCGGCGCCGATGCCGGTCATCGAGCGCGGTGGGCCGGTCATCGACGGCGGCGGTGCCACCGCGGTACTGGAGACGGTCCGGCTGGTCGAACTGCTGCTGAGCACGCTGTCCGACGAGCCGGCCGGCCAGTTGCGGGCCGGCGGCCTCGGGGTCCGCGTTCTGCGCCGGCTGGCCCGGGTGCTGGACGCCGCCGAACCGGTGACCGGGCTGCTG
>Ga0105240_10016150_pt1 | contig 10119 bp, 5 predicted proteins | sample KBSC54metaG_FD_80426 | JGI IMG/M metagenome (GOLD analysis project Ga0105240, IMG submission 80426) | Corn rhizosphere microbial communities from Kellogg Biological Station, Michigan, USA - KBS C5-4 metaG | ecosystem: Host-associated > Plants > Roots > Rhizosphere > Soil | place: Michigan, USA... | reverse complement strand
TGCCTGTGGATATCAGCTTGCCGCCGGGCTTGAAGATTCGGGCTGGCGAAGTGGTGGATGTGGTGTTGAAGCCGGCGGAGTAGTTGCTCGACGTTCGGATCTCCCTGGACGGCCATTCACTTGGACGCCCTGAAAGCCCCCGGGGCGACGTTGTTGCCGGCCCGTGCTCCGGACGCTAGCTCCGGTCCGCCCCAACCGGCTTCGATTTGCTCCAGTGTTTTCCCCTTCGTTTCCGGCACCCACGCTACGGTAAAGATCAGCCCCGCAAGGCTGCAAACGGCGTAAATCCAAAAGGTCTTTGCCGGGCCGATTGCGGGATGGTCATTGAGCATCGGGAAGGTTTGGGCCACAACGTAGCACGAGGTCCAGATGGTGAATGTGGCCAGCGACATGGCGCGGCCGCGCACCTTCGTGGGGAAGATCTCCGAGCACAGAATCCAGGAAACCGGTCCGAGCGCCATGGCAAACGCGCCAATGAACGCGAGAATGGCCAGCAACAGCGAACGCCCACCAAGCCCGGCGTGGAACATGACCCCCACTGCCGTGAGTGCGGCGACCTGGATCGTCAAACCGACCAAGAGCAATCCGCGGCGACCCGCACGGTCGACAAAAGCCATCGCGACGAGGGTAAAAACGACATTCACCAGGCCAACCACGGCGGAGGCGGTGAAGGAATCGTGAACCCCAACCCCAGCGGCCGTAAATATCTTGGTGGAATAGTACATGATGGCATTGATGCCGCTGAACTGGCTGAAGGCCATCAACAACACCGCCACGAGCAGAGGACGCCGGAATCGAGGGCTGAACAACTCCGCAAAACGGCCTTCCTCGCGGCCCAGCACCGCGCGCACCGCGGTGATTTCCCGCTCCGCGTGCTCCGCACCGCCGACGCTCTCGAGAATGCTCCGAGCCTCTTCGTCTCGTCCGACTCCGAGGAGCCAACGGGGGCTCTCCGGAGCGAAAGACAATAAGCCCAGGAGCAACGCCGCGGGCACCACCTCGGCGCCCAACATCCAACGCCAGCCCGAGCCCGCGTTCCACGCCTCATCACCCAGCGCCTGAATGCGCCCGTTGATCAGGAGCGTGAGAAAAATACCCAGCACAATGCCGAACTGGAACAGCGAGCCCAGCCGACCTCGTTTGCCTGCGGGCGAGAGTTCCGCAATATAGACCGGGCAGATCATCGAAGACGCGCCAATGCCCAGGCCACTGATAAAGCGCGCCGCGAGAAATTCCGGGAAGGTCCGGGGAATGGCCGACAGGACGCCGCTCAAGGCATACAGGATGGCACAAAGATAAAGCACCTTCCGGCGGCCGAACCGATCACTCAGGAAACCCGCGCACATCGCACCGGGGATACAGCCGAGAATCGCGCTGGCCCCCGCCAGGCCCTCCGCTACGGCATTCAGTTGAAAGTGGGCCTTGAGATATTGGTTGGCCCCATTGATAACCGCCGTATCGTAACCGAAGAGAAATCCGCCCGTCGCCGCAACCAGAGTCACCAGGAAAAGTGCCTGGCCGGTCCGGCTTTCGGGCCGATTAGTTTCCACCGTGGAACTTAGGTGCTTCATAAATGGCTGGTAATGGCCGCAGTCACATCGAGCAGGCGCCTTCCAGATGCTAGGACTTGCTGGAGAGTGTGGGAAGTGAAACTTTCGCGGAGGTACGCGACCAGATGCAAGCCCCTGCGGGTCGTGCTAATTTTACGGCGTACTCAAAGCGCAGGAGCATGGGAAAAAAGGGAAAACTGAATGCAAGGGCCGGGCTGATGAACACCGCAAACCAAAGCGAGTCCGGGCCTGGCACCGACATGGTTGCCAGCGGGGAGCCGGGCTCGGGGCAACAGCGCCTCTCGCCTTCCACGTTTCGCTTATGGGCACCATTCGCGAAACAGGTCGATCTCGAACTGCACGCGAAGCGCCAACCCATGGCGCGGGATGTGCACGGCTGGTGGCAGGCGCAAGTGCCTATGACGGGGCCATGCCTCGATTATGGATTCCTGGTCGACGGCGAAGGCCCGTTTCCAGATCCGCGCTCCCCTTGGCAGCCAAAAGGGGTGCACGGACTTTCGCGAACGGTGGACCATTCTGCGTTCCGGTGGTCGGACGCCGGCTTTCAAGCGTGCCCGTTAGCGGGCGCCCTGGTTTACGAATTGCACGTCGGCACTTTCACCCCCGAAGGAACATTTGAGGCGGCCATCGGGAAACTGGATTATTTGGCCGACCTCGGGATGACTCACATTGAGCTCATGCCGGTACACGCCTTTCCGGGAAAGCATGGCTGGGGCTACGACGGGGCAGCGCCGTTTGCGGTGCACGAACCTTATGGCGGGCCCGTCGGGCTCAAACGCTTCGTCGATGCCTGCCACTCGCGGAGGCTCGCGGTGCTGCTGGACGTGGTGTATAACCATCTTGGTCCTTCAGGTAATTACCTCGGCAAATTTGGACCGTACTTCAACCACGACTATCATACACCGTGGGGGCCGGCGATTAACTTCAGCGGTGCGGACAGTGATGAAGTACGCCGATTTTTCTGCGACAACGCCCTGATGTGGTTGCGGGACTATCACCTGGACGGGCTGCGTTTGGACGCCGTTCATGCCATATTGGATACCTCGGCAACGCACGTGCTCGAGCAATTGGCGGAAGAGACCGCCGCGCTGGAGGCGCAAGTCCAGCGCCATTTCGTGCTCATTGCCGAGAGTGACCTCAATGACCCACGCCTGCTCTGGAGCCGGGACCGCGGCGGATTCGGGCTCCAGGCCCAGTGGAGTGATGATTTCCACCATGCACTGCACGTCTTACTGACGGGAGAGCGTACCGGATATTATGAGGATTTCGGAACGGTGGCGAACCTCGCCAAGGCGGTAACGAACGCCTTCATTTACGACGGGCAGTACTCGGTCCACCGGCGGCGACGACATGGACGGCCGAACGGCGGATTGAGCGGCCATCGTTTTCTGGGGTATCTGCAAAACCACGATCAGGTGGGCAACCGCGCCGAGGGGTTCCGCCTAAGCCAAATGGTGGAACTCGCCCGGCTAAAGATGGGGGCGGCCCTGGTGCTCACTTCTCCCTTCGTTCCGATGTTATTTATGGGAGAGGAATGGGGCGCTTCGACTCCCTTCCTTTACTTTGCGGACCACCAAGAGCCCGAACTGGCCCAAGCCGTACGCGAGGGACGGCGTAGGGAATTTGCCGCCTTCGGCTGGCGACCGGAAGCCATCCCCGATCCACAGGAAAATAAAACTTTTGAGATGTCCAAGCTCGACTGGAGCGAGTTGGGCCGTCCGGCGCATAATGAAGTTCAGACCTGGTATCAACAGCTCATCCGATTACGCCGCGCGGAACCCTGCCTCCTGGACGGCCGACTCGACCGGACGAAGGTCCACTTCGAGGAAGCTGGGCGCTGGATGGCGGTCGAGCGCGGCCCCATCACGATCGTCTGCAATTTCGGAGGTGATGCAAAGCGTCTGCCGCTCCGGCAGGGGCGGCACCAAGTGCTCCTAGGGTCTGTCGATCTGCGGCCGTTCCTGGACGATGCAGTCATGCTTCCAGGCCAGTCCGTGGGCATCCTGAAGCAGGCCGAGGCCTAAGGACTTGCTGGAAGGTAAGCTGGACTTTTCCATCTCAACCTCCTAAAAATGGTTTTCAATGTTTGCCAAAGCTATGAAACCATACTCCGCCATCGCTATTTTCTGTACCACCCTCGGCCTCGCATCTTCGGGGCGAGCGGCTAACACCGGCTACGCCTTCTACGGAGATGCGCCCGATGACCATCATCCCTGGGCTATCCATGACCACAACCGCCCCCAGCCCAAGTTGGTTGTCCCCGGCTCATTCAGTTCGCAGGAACAGCCCGGAAAACCTCCCTCTGACGCCATTGTGCTCTTCGATGGCACCGACCTGTCAAAATGGGAAGCGGACGAAGGTGAAGGAATCCCGACGAAGTGGGTTGTGAAGAATGGTGCGATGGAGTGTGTGCCGGGATCAGGATATATCCGGACGCGTGAGAAATTCGGCGACTGCCAGCTGCATGTGGAATGGGCAGCTCCTACCAAAGCGGAAGGAGAAAGCCAGGGGCGCGGAAACAGCGGCGTTTTCCTCATGGGTTTGGTCGAGGTGCAAGTCTTGGATAACTACAACAACCCGACGTATGCCGATGGGTTTGCGGCTTCGGTGTATGGTGTGAATCCGCCGCTGGCCAACGCGCTGCGCGCGCCCGGCGAATACCAGGTGTATGACATTGTTTTCCGCAGGCCGGTGTACAAGGACGGCAAAGAAATTGATCCGGGCTCCGTCACGGTCTTCGAGAACGGCGTTTTGATGCAGGATCACACCCGGCTGGAGGGGCCGACGGGCCATATGGCGCGGAGCAAACCCGGAGCTTTTCCGGAGGTGGGCCCGCTCAAGCTCCAGGACCACGGCAACCCGGTTCGTTATCGGAATGTTTGGTACCGGCCTCTGCCTCCCCGCCAGATCGAAGGCGGCACTGACGGCTATCTCACCACCGAAGCGACCATGGCCAAGCGGAAAGAGATTGCCGAGATGATTCGGAAGGATGCCGCAACTTTGAAGAACGCCTCGAACCCTATGCCCGAAATGCTGCGGTGGGCGGAATCCTTGGTTTATGAGTATGATGATGACGCCGCCCAAAGGGCCCAGGAACTCGCGCATGATTACCTGGCCAACTTGAAGCAACTCTCCGCGGACCAACTCAACGCCAAAAAGGACGAAATCAAACACCTGCGCGACGTCTGCAAGTACCTGGCGAAATTCAACATCATTCCCGATGACGCCGAGCCGAAGACTCAGCTCGAGGAAATCGTCAAAGCACACAATTGGGATAAGAAGTAACTTCGGGCATCCAGGCGGGTCTCGGCCGATCTGAGACCCGCCAGCGCCTGCGCTTAAGGCGGTTTGACCTAACCTGGCTGCCCTGGGAACGGACGCCTGCCGCAGCGGTCAACAGCCTGTGAATAAAAAAGAATAACTCTGCTTTGACTCACCGGCCTCGCCCAGGATGATAAGCGGATGCCAAAGCAAGCGAAGCCCGACCTGGAAGTTCCGTCTCCCCACAATTGGCGCACCACCGATCAGGATGAGGTTAACCGGCGCCGGGCGCGGGCTCAAACCGAGGATTTCCGCATCGTTAACGCCGATCCGCGTCACCCGATTTTTTCCAATTTCCGCGTCGGATCCGGCAGCGGTCTGACTTATTCGGTGGAAGTGCGGGATATTGCGCGCCAGCAGTTTGCCTGTGACTGTGTCGATTTCCGCGTCAATGGCCTGGGAACCTGCAAGCACGTGGAAGCGGTGCTGCTCTACCTGCGAAGCCGTTACCGGCAGCTATTCGAGGCTGCGGCCCGAGGGCGGAGCACCCGAATCGAGGTGTTGTTGGATTCCGACCGGGACTCGCTACGCGTGGCCAACAACCAGGGGCCCCTTCCGCGCGCGTTGCAGGAGTGGTTTGAAGCAGATGGAAGCCTGTCGCGAAACGCCACGCAGGAAGCCGCGCTGGAGGCGGTTCGAGAACTTGCTCCCGGAATGCCCCGGCTCCGAATTTCACAGGAACTCGGATTGTGGTTCGAAACCCGGCGGCAAGCAGCCGAACGCAAGGTTTTGCGGCGCGAATATGAGTTGAAGGTGCAAGCCGGCCAATGGCCGGTCCACGAGACCAAGGTGCAGCTCTTCCCTTACCAGCGCGAAGGAATGCTTCACCTGGCGTTTAGGGAACGCGCTTTGCTGGCGGACGAGATGGGCTTGGGGAAGACTATTCAGGCGATTGCCGCGTGCGCCCTGTTGCATCGCCTGGGCAAAGCGAAGCGGGTGCTGATCGTCACACCCGCCTCCTTAAAAACAGAATGGGAAGAGCAGATCCAGAAGTTCACTGACTTACGTTACCAACTGGTTTTTGGCGGCCGTGCGAGCCGGCTCAAGGCCTATGACGCCGCAGCTGGAGCCCACTCCCCCTTGTTTTTCACAATCGTGAATTATGAGCAGATGCTCGCCGATGCGCTCGATGTAAACGAGCGGTTGAAACCGGACGCCATCGTTCTGGACGAAGCGCAACGAATCAAGAATTGGAGCGCCAAAACGACCCAGGCCATCAAGCGCCTGCGCAGCCGTTACGCCTTCATCCTGACCGGAACGCCCATTGAAAACCGCATTGATGAACTCTATTCCCTTATGGGCTTCCTGGACCCGGCGCTTTTTGGGCCGCTGTTCAGGTTCAATCGAGAGTTCTATGAACTGGACGACCGCGGCCGCCCCAAGGCCTACCGGAATCTCGACAAACTCCGCGATCTCATCCGGCCATACATGCTTCGCCGGCGCAAAGCGGATGTCGAGACGGAGCTGCCAGAACGCACCGACAAGAACTTTTTTGTTCCTCTCAGCACCGAGCAGCAAGGAGAATACGAGGGACATGAAGGAGTCGTGGCGCGACTGGCCACGATTGCCAAGCGCCGCCCGCTCACCCAGCAGGAGCAGGACAAGCTCCTCCGTCACTTGGCGATGATGCGCATGGTATGTGACACCGATTACATTCTGAATCCGGAACACCGGGCATGCCCGAAGTTGGCGGAACTCGAAAAGATCCTGGAAGAGTGTCGCGACAACCCTGAGGTCAAGGTCATCATCTTCTCAGAATGGGAGCGGATGCTGGAACTCGTGAAGGAACTATGCCGCCGATTAGGCATCGGTTTTGCCTGGCACACGGGCAGCGTTCCGCAGAAACGGCGCCGCGCCGAGATTAATGCCTTCAAATTGGATCCCGAGTGCCGCGTCTTCCTGAGTACTGATTCCGGCGCGGCTGGGCTGAACCTGCAAAACGCGAGCGTGGTGATCAACTGCGACTTGCCTTGGAACCCGGCGAAACTGGAACAACGTATTGCCCGCGCCTGGCGCAAGCACCAGACCCGACCCGTGACGGTGATCAACCTGGTTTCGGAAAAGACCATCGAGCATCGCATGCTGGAAACGTTGTCCAATAAGCAAGCCTTGTCCGACGGGGTGCTCGATCGAAAGGGCGATCTCGGTCAGATCAAGCTACAGAGTGGCCGCCAGGCTTTCCTCACCAAACTTCAGCAACTGGTCTCGGCCTCCAGCCCTCCCGGAACCGGAAGCGCGGGTCCCGCCAAAGTTTTGCCAGCCGATCGCTCGAGCGGATTCGCCCATGCGGCACAGCGGAAGGTCAAGGGCGCCCTGGTTCGGTGCGAGGAACGTTATCCCGGCACCGGGGCTCACTCGGTGCTCTACGTGGTGGTTGACCGGAATGCGGAACAATACCGGGAGCAGCTAAAAGCGCTTCACGAAGAGTACTTTGGGAACGGTTCCAGCGACCCGCTGGCACCAGTCCGGCTCGAAGTCATTGACCGAGCCACCGACGACGCGTTGCAGAGATTAATCGAGCTCGGGTTGGTGGCTAGAACAACGCGCGCAAGCCGCCCCCTGTTTCCGCACCAAGGCATCGAGGCGGGGTTATCGAACCTTTCTAACGAGGAGAAGCAAAAGGCTGCGGCCATTCGAGAGCAAGCAAGGCGAAAGCTCAAGATGGCCCACCTCTTGGGGGAAGGCGGACTGGCCGAGGAAGCACGGGCGGCCTTACTGGAGGCCATTTTGCCGCTGGGCCAGGCTCTGGCCATCGAGAACCGTCTGCCCGAGCCGGCCAAACTGGAAGAGGCACTACTGGCACCTCTGGCGCAGGCTTGGGGAACAGCGCTGACACCCGTCCGGCAATTCGCTGCGGACTCAGGAACTCCATGGGAAGCCGCGCACACCTGCCTGGCGTCGATTTAAGAGCGAGTTGTTCGAAGAGGCGGCAAACGTGTAGCTCTCCGAACCTAACCTAACTGGCGCGGGCCAATTCCTCCTCGAAATCCACGATCTCTTGGATCTGGGTCAGGAACCAGCGGTCGATTTTCGTCAGTTGAAAAATCTCCTCGATGCTGAATCCGGCGCGCAGGGCGTGACGGAGAAAAAAGATGCGCTCGGCGTTGGGAATCGTGAGTTTCTGTCTGATGAGCTCGCGCGGCAGGATCTCGCGATCGCGATACACTTTTTCTCCAAACCTCCAGGGTTTGCCGTCACCGCCCAAACCGTAGCGGCCGATTTCCAGGGAACGCAGAGCCTTCTGCAACGATTCCTTGAAGGTTCGCCCGATGGCCATGGCTTCGCCGACGCTTTTCATTTGGGTATTCAGCGTGGGGTCCGCCTGCGGGAATTTTTCGAAAGCGAACCTGGGGATTTTAGTGACCACGTAATCGATCGTGGGCTCAAAACTTGCTGGGGTTTCGCGAGTAATATCGTTGCGGATCTCATCGAGCAGGTAGCCGACCGCGAGTTTGGCCGCGATCTTGGCGATCGGGAACCCGGTTGCTTTTGAGGCGAGGGCGGAAGACCGTGATACCCGCGGGTTCATCTCGATGATGACCATACGGCCGTTCTCGGGATTGACGGCGAACTGGATATTCGACCCGCCGGTTTCGACGCCGACGGCACGGATCACAGCGAAGGATGCATCGCGCATGATCTGAAATTCCTTATCCGTGAGGGTCTGGATCGGAGCCACGGTGATCGAGTCGCCGGTATGGACGCCCATGGGATCAAAATTCTCAATGGAGCAAATGATGACGCAATTGTCCTTCCGGTCACGCATCACCTCCATCTCGAACTCTTTCCAGCCCAAAAGCGACTCTTCCACCAGGATTTCCGAAACCGGCGACAATTCGAGACCGCGTTTGGCAATCTCTTCGAATTCTTCGCGGTTATAGCCGATACCGCCGCCGGTGCCGCCCAGCGTAAAGGCGGGGCGGATGATGAGCGGGAATTTCCCGATGCGTTCCGCAATCTGGCGGGCCTCCTCGAGGGAATGCGCGGTGCCGCTGATGGGGACGTCCAGGCCAATTGTGATCATCAGATCCTTGAACACCTGCCGGTCTTCGCCACGCTCGATCGCCGCCGCATTCGCTCCGATCATCTCGACGTCATATTTCGTCAAGGTGCCGCGGTGGAACAACGCCATGGCGGTGTTGAGGGCGGTTTGACCGCCGAGCGTTGGCAGCAGTACCAGCTTCCCTTCGGCATTGAGCCGCTTAAGTTCGTCGACTTCGCGCTCGATGATCTTCTCGATGCACTCCGGGGTGATGGGTTCGATATAAGTGCGGTCGGCGAATTCCGGATCCGTCATGATGGTCGCGGGATTCGAGTTGACCAGGATGACCCGATACCCCTCCTCCCTCAGCGCTTTGCAGGCTTGTGTGCCGGAGTAGTCAAATTCACAGGCCTGGCCGATGATAATCGGCCCGGCTCCGATGATGAGGACGGAATGGATGTCGGTGCGCTTGGGCATAAAAGCCGGGAAAATTAACAACATTCCTGCCGTGTTGTCAGCTTTTTTACTGGACACCCCGTCCAGCCGGTTTTGAATGGAACCATGTTCGTTCCGACTTCCTCTCCATCCCGCATCGGAGCCCGGCCCTCCAGGCGACAGTTCATACGCAAACTTGGCTCGGCCGCGGTTCTAAGCGCGACCCTGTCTCCTTGGTCCCGGGGTGCGGCGGCCCCGGTCGGTTCGAAGACCTTGGTCGGCTCGAATGTCTACGGCTGGACACAATACGCTGAACGCGACAAAAGGAAGTTCGACGTCGGGGACGTCCTCTCCGCCCTGCGGGATACGGGCTACGATTACCTCGAGTATAATCTGAACGTGAACAATCCCGAGGAAAATGGACATTTTGCCGACCAGGCCAAAGCCAAGGGGCTGCAGCCAGTAAGTTTATACGTCGGGGGGAGAATGCACGAGGAAGGCAAAGCGCAAGGAACCGTCGAGAAAATCCTGGTAGCGGCAAAAGTGTGCCAGCAAGCGGGGTTTCGCGTCATCAGCTGCAATGCCGGCCCGATAGGGCGGGAAAAGACGGAGGCAGAGTTGAGGACGCAGGCGGCGGCTGTCGAAGAATTGGGCCGCGGCCTCCAGGGGCTGGGAATGAATTTGGGAATGCATCAGCACCTGCCCGAGATGGCGAACCATGCGCGCGAATTTCATTACGTATTCGACCACACCGCACCTCGGACGGTGGGCTGGTGCTACGATGTCCATTGGGTATGGAAAGGCGGGGTG
>Ga0105240_10016149_pt1 | contig 10119 bp, 7 predicted proteins | sample KBSC54metaG_FD_80426 | JGI IMG/M metagenome (GOLD analysis project Ga0105240, IMG submission 80426) | Corn rhizosphere microbial communities from Kellogg Biological Station, Michigan, USA - KBS C5-4 metaG | ecosystem: Host-associated > Plants > Roots > Rhizosphere > Soil | place: Michigan, USA... | reverse complement strand
CGCGCCGTTTCCGGGCGCGCCGAACGCCGACGCCGAAACGCCCAAGAGCGCAAAGCACAGCAAAAGCCCGCGGCTGAATGCGGTCAGGCTACCGCCAATGGCAGACACGATGTTCGATCCCCAAGGAATCAGTCGACTAGCGAACTTATATCAGAATCCACCTTACGTTGTCGCGCTAAACCTGTCTGGCCACGAGCGATTGCATCGCGGCGGATGGGACTCAAATCAGAGATTGAGCCTAACCGCACCAAGGTCTATGGTACAGGCGCGACACGGAGTGTGAAGCGGCTGCCGATGCAATCTCCCATTTCGCTGCGATCCAGACCGGCAAGTTCCGGCCTGGGATAGCGGCGGCGGCGGAGCCGGACAAATCCACGACACCTCCACTGAAGTTTTTACAATCGCAGCGGGACCGGCTTTTGGCCGGCTTCGATGACGAGCCCGCCCTGGCCGCTTATTGAGCGCCGTTTGCCGGGCATCGAGTCGATTGCATATCGCTGCTAGCTGAGGGGCCAGGGCTGTCTGCCTGTCGCGCGGATGGAACCGGGTATTCCCTCCTAAGGATTTGTTATGACTAAAAGAATGCTGATCGATGCAACCCATCCGGAGGAAACCAGGGTTGCGGTGGTCGATGGAACCCGGCTTGAGGAGTTCGATTTTGAGATCGCCTCTCGTCGCCAAATAAAAAGCAACATATATCTGGCGAAAGTGACGCGGGTCGAACCTTCGCTCCAAGCCGCCTTTGTCGAATATGGCGGCAATCGCCATGGCTTCCTTCCCTTTCCGGAAATCCACCCGGACTATTATCGCATCCCCGTCGGCGATCGTGCGGTTCATCACGACGAACCGAGCGAGCGGTGGAGCGATATCCCCTCTGTGGCGTCGGACGATGCGTATCGGGAATCGTTACCCGACGAAGTTCCTCCAGAGGAAAACCACGGCAGTGATGAGAGTCAAACGGAGCCGCCGGCGGAACTCGCCGCCGCTTCTGGCGAGGACGATTCCGACGAGGTCGCTTCCGATGAAGACGGGCGCGAGATACCGGCCGCCGCCGCTTCCGATCCTCTCATTTCCGAAAATCTGCCGGACAGCGAACCCTTAGAAGCATCGCGAGCCAATGCGCTGGTCGACGAGCCGGAGGACGCCGTCTCGGCCGATCCGGGAACCGTCGCCGAAGTGGTCGAGGCGGTTGCCGTGATCGACACGGTCGGCGGCGACGAGGTGGAAGACGCGCAGCGCCGCCGACGTACGCAGATGCCGCATTACAAGATCCAGGAAGTGATCAAGCGCCGGCAAATCATGCTGGTGCAGGTTTCCAAAGAGGAGCGCGGCAACAAGGGCGCCGCGGTCACCACCTTCCTGTCGCTGCCAGGGCGGTATTGCGTTCTGATGCCGAACACGGCGCGCGGCGGTGGCGTCAGCCGCAAAATCGCCAATCCCGCCGATCGCAAGCGGATGAAGGAACTGATTTCCGATCTGGAAGTGCCCGAGGGAATGTCGGTCATCCTGCGGACCGCCGGCGTCGAGCGCTCCAAGACCGAAATCAAACGCGATCTCGAATATCTGCTGCGCCTTTGGGAGAATATCCGGACGTTGACGCTCGAATCGACGGCGCCGGCGCTGATCTATGAAGAGGGGAACCTCGTCAAGCGGGCGATCCGGGACCTCTATTCGCGCGACATCGAATCGATCGAGATTGCCGGCGAGGAGGGATATCGCCAGGCCAAAGACTTCATGCGGATGCTGATGCCCAGCCATGCCAAGCGGGTGCAGCCTTACCGCGACCCCTCGGTCCCGTTGTTCCAGCGCTATCAGGTCGAAAGCCAGATCGACCTCATCCACAACCCCGTCGCGCATCTACGATCTGGCGGATACATCGTGATCAACCAGACCGAGGCGCTGGTTTCGATCGACGTCAATTCCGGTCGGTCGACGCGCGAGCGCAACATCGAAGAGACCGCCCTTAAGACCAACTGCGAGGCCGCTGACGAGATCGCCCGGCAGCTGAGGCTGCGCGACATGGGGGGGCTGATCGTCATCGATTTCATCGATATGGACGAGCCGCGTCACGATGCGCAGGTCGAGCGTCGTCTGAAGGAGGCGATGAAAAACGATCGCGCCCGCATCCAGGTCGGCCGAATTTCGCCCTTTGGACTGCTTGAGCTTTCGCGGCAGCGCATGCATCCGAGCTTGGTCGAGACCAATTTCCATACATGCCCGCATTGCCTGGGCACCGGCCTTGTCCGCTCGATCGAATCAGCCGCATTGCTTGTGCTGCGCGCCATCGAGGAAGAGGGTATCAAGCGCCGGGCGGCCGAGCTCGCAGTGACCGTCGCCGGCAATATCGCGCTTTATATTTTGAACCAGAAGCGCACCATGCTGATCGAGATCGAGGGGCGTTACGGCTTCTCGGTGCGGATCTTTGCCGATGACAGCCTAATCGCTCCGGAACACCGCATCGAGCGGGTGAAGATGAAGCCGCCGGGCACGGAATTGCCGCCGCCGATGCCTCATCTGCCCATCGCAACCGACGAACCCGACGAGGACGAAATGTCGGGCGACCAGGCGGAGGCCCCGCCCGAGAAACTGTCCGGGTCGGCCGGCGAACAGGGCGCCGACAGCGAACGCAAACGCAAGCGACGCCGAAGCCGCAGGCGCCGCGGACGCGACGACAGGCCCGACGATGCCGGCGCAGGCGATGGCCCGAGGTTCGAGGCCGATATCGGAACTCGTGGCGAGTCGGATGCGGTTGCTCTCGAACCGGCACAGGATGAATTGGGGGCGACGGCCGACGAATCGGAGGGCGTGCCGCGGCTCGAAATCGGGCCTCCTCGCGAAGGCGATGCGGGAACCGAAGGCGCCCGCCGCCGCCGCCGAGGCCGTCGCGGCGGACGAAGCCGGCCGCGGCGCGGCGAAGATGGCCGTCTGGGCGCTTTGCCTCCCCCTCCGGCCGACGATGAAAGCGAGCCTATGGAGATCGCCGGACCGCAGGAGATCGACTTCGAGGACAGCACACCGGATGAGCCGGCAATGCCTCACGTTCCGGAGACCGCGGCTGATGAGGAGCGCGCGGAAGCGCTCGATCTCACCGCTCCCACGGAGCCCGAGCCCGCCGATCTCGAGCCAGCAGCAGCCGAAGCGGTTCCGGCCGCGAATGGCTCGGCCGAGCCCGCGCCGGAGCCGGAGCCGGAGCCGGAGCCGGAGCCGGCGGTACCCGCGGCGCGCGCATACGAAAAAATCAATCATCCGCCGGACCAGCCACGCCGCGGCTGGTGGAAACGTCTGACCGAGTAGTCTTCGTCGCGGGAGGTCGCTCCCGCAGTTCGATAGATCCGGAATTCACGAAGCTCGCGTCGGATGAGTTACGACCGGGCATGCTCGATAACAGCCATTAGGGGCCAGCATGGCAGATAGAATCGACGAAGCGGCGATCGCCTATCACACCTTCCCGACACCCGGGAAAATCGCCATTGCGCCGACGAAGCCGCTGATGACCCAGCGCGATCTCGCGCTCGCTTACTCGCCGGGAGTCGCCGCCGCCTCGCGGGCCATCGCCGCCGATCCGGCCCAGGCCAGCAGCCTGACGGTCCGCGGCAATCTGGTGGCGGTCGTTACCAACGGCACCGCCGTTCTGGGGCTGGGCGCCATTGGCCCGCTCGCCGCCAAACCGGTCATGGAGGGCAAGGCGGTCCTCTTCAAGAAGTTCGCCGGTCTGGACGCGATCGACATTGAAATCTCGGAGAACGACCCCGGCAAGCTGATCGATATCATCGCCTCACTGGAGCCAAGCTTCGGCGCGATCAATCTTGAGGATATCAAGGCGCCGGAGTGCTTCCGTGTCGAAAGCGAACTGAAGGATCGAATGAACATTCCGGTCTTTCATGACGATCAGCACGGCACAGCGATCATCGTCGCCGCGGCGGTGGTGAATTGGCTGCGCATTTCCGGCCGCAAACTGAACGACGTCAAGCTCGTCGCATCCGGCGCCGGCGCCGCGGCGCTGAGTTGCATGGACCTTCTGGTCAGCATGGGCCTGCCGGTCGGCAATGTGACGGTGACCGATCAGGCAGGGGTCGTCTACAAGGGCAGATCGCAGTCGATGGACCCGCGCAAGGCGCGCTATGCCATCGACACCAACGCCCGGACGCTGGGTGAGGTCATCGTCGGGGCCGATATCTTTCTGGGCTTGTCGGCGGGCGGGGTCATGACGCAGGAGATGGTGGCGGCGATGGCGCCCAACCCGCTCGTGCTCGCGCTCGCCAATCCTACGCCCGAAATTCTGCCAGAGCTGGTGAAAGCCGTCAGAACCGACGCGGTGATTGCGACCGGCCGTTCGGACTATCCCAACCAGGTCAATAATGTTCTGTGTTTCCCGTTCATTTTCCGCGGCGCGCTGGATGTCGGGGCAACGACCATCAATGAGGAGATGAAGCTCGCCTGCGTCCATGCGCTGGCCGAGCTAGCGCTGGCCGAGGGCAGCGACATCGTCGCGGCGGCCTACGGCGAGACGGCCGCCTTCGGCCCCGAATATCTGATCCCGAAACCCTTCGACCCGAGGCTGATCCTGAAGCTGGCGCCCGCGGTTGCGCAAGCCGCGATGGATAGCGGGGTGGCGACGCGCCCGATCCTGGATTTCGACGCCTATCGCGAAAAACTCGGCCAGTTCGTGTTCCGCTCGGGCCTCGTCATGCGCCCGCTCTTCGTCCGCGCCAAGCGCGCGCCGAAACGGATCATCTATGCCGAAGGCGAAGAAGAACGGGTTCTCCGCGCCACCCAGACGGTAGTCGATGAAGGCTTTGCCCGGCCGCTGCTGGTCGGGCGCGCCGAGGTCGTCAAGGGGCGCATCCAGCGGCTGGGGCTGCGCCTGCGCCACCAGGAGCATTTCGACCTGGTCGATCCGGAATACGACCCGAGATACAACGAATATTGGCGGGACTATCACGAGATCATGGAGCGGCGGGGCACGTCGCCGGCACAGGCGCGCACCGTGCTGCGGACCAGCGGCACGGTGATCGCCGCGATGCTTCTGCGCAAAGGCGAGGGCGACGCCATGGTGTGCGGCACGATCGGGCAGTATGAACGCCATTTTCGCCATGTGATGAACGTGATCGGGCTTCGGCAGGGCGTGCGCACCGCCGCCGCCCTGTCGGTGCTGGTGCTGCCGGACGGGCCGATCTTCGTCTGCGACACCCACGTCTCGTACGATCCCAATCCGAAGGAGATCGCCGAGATGACCATCATGGCCGCCGAACAGGTCAGGCGCTTCGGCTTGCAGCCCAAGGTGGCGTTGGTGTCGCACTCGAACTTCGGCACACATGACGACCCGCCCGCCTCGAAGATGCGTCATGCCCTGGCCGAAATCGAAGCCATCGACCCGGACCTCGAAATCGAGGGCGAGATGCACGCCGACGCGGCCCTGTCGGAAGATATTAGGCACGACATCTTCCCCCATTCCCGCCTCAAGGGAGCAGCCAATCTTTTGGTCATGCCGACGCTCGACGCCGCGAACATCGCGTTCAACATGATGAAGATTCTGGGCGAAGCGCAGCCGATCGGACCGATCTTGCTGGGTGCGGCAAAGCCCGTTCACATATTGACGCCGTCCGTCACCGCCCGCGGCGTCGTCAATATTTCCGCGGTGGCAACCGTGGATGCCCAGGAGGCGGAAGGCAGAGCGGATTGAGCCGGGAGCCCTTACCGCGTCGTTTTGCGATTCCGCACCGCGCGCGCCGCCAGGACTGAAAGGGCAACGAAGATCGCGAGGATCGCGGCATCGATCAAAAGGTCGTTGACCGACTCGGAAGCGTGCGGCAGCGCCTCGATGACGCCGCTCAATCCCACGACCGCGATCAGCGTCAACGGCAAAAATCTCCAGCGGCCCTCAAGCTTCATGATGCGATCCTTCGTATCCTGTTCCGAACGAGGCCTGGTTTCGTTTAGGATGGGCCCCGGACCCTGACAGGATAGAAGATTGTCGCGGGGAAGTCGCGCCTCGTTCAAGCAAGGCGGTTCATGATTCATCTGGTCAAGCTCGCGGTGGGCATTCGCGACATGCGGCACCTCAAAGCCGTGCAAAAGGCGCGCGCGACGGCGCGGGGCGACCTCGCAGTCCGGCGCGCCTATACACGGAACCGGCCCGTGCGGGCCGACGCGGCCGAGGGTTCGCTTTATTGGGTAATCCGCGGAGTGATACGCTGCCGGCAAAAACTGCTGGGCTTTGACACCGAAGCCGATGCCGAGGGCAAACGTTATTGCCTCTTCCTTCTCGACCCCCAGCTTGTGCCGGTGGTGCCGACCCAGCGAGCGGCATTTCAGGGTTGGCGTTATCTCGATCCGGCCGAAGCGCCCGCCGATCTAACGGCAGGTGCGGACGGCGAACTGCCCCCGGAAAAAATGCTGGAGGAGTTGAGCAGGCTGGGTCTGATTTAATTTTAATAAATATGAATGACGCTGGGAATAAGCGGCGGTAAATGTGAATATCGCCACCCGTCACGCGAGGACCCAATGACCGGCACAGTGCCCGATTCGGCGTATGAATTCGGCTTCCGATCGATTGAGGGCAAGCCGCTCCATCTGTCGGAGTTTGCCGGCCGCCCGATGCTGATTGTCAATACAGCGTCCAAATGCGGCTTTACCCCCCAATATGAGGGGCTGGAGGTTTTATGGCGGACCAACCGGCAGCGCGGCCTGGTTGTACTGGGCGTACCCTCAAACGATTTCGGCAAGCAGGAACCGGGCAACTCGAACGAGATCAAGAATTTTTGCCAGGTGCGATACGGCGTCGATTTTCCGCTGACCGAAAAGGTCCACGTCACCGGGCCGGAGGCGCATCCGCTATTTGCCTGGATTGGGACCAAGGGCGGCTTCCTGGCGAAGCCGCGCTGGAACTTTTATAAATATCTGATCGGCCCCGATGGCAGCCTGGTCAATTGGTATTCGTCGCTGACATCGCCCCGGTCGGGCCGGCTGAAGCGGTCGGTCGAGCGCCTCCTGAAAGCGGGTCCGGCCTGAACCGGACCCGCCCTGAGCCTCAGATGTAATAGGACTCCAGGGGCTGGAACCCGTTGAACGCCACCGACGAATAGGTGGTGGTATAGGCGCCGGTCGCCCTGATCTCGAGCTTGTCGCCGATCTCGAGCGACAAAGGCAGCTGATAATCAGCCTTCTCATAAAGCACATCGGCGCTGTCGCAGGTCGGCCCGGCCAGAATCACCGCTTCGGTCGGACCGTCGCGGTCGGATAGGATCGGGTACTGGATCGATTCATCCATCGTTTCGGCTAGGCCACCAAATTTGCCGACATCGAGAAAAACCCAGCGCCGATTATCATTGGCCGACTTGCGCGATATCAATACCACTTCAGTCTGGATGACGCCGGCATTGCCGACCATCGCGCGGCCGGGCTCAATGATCGTGTTTGGCAGCCGGTTCCCGAAATGGCGGGCCAGCGCGTGGCGAATGGCGACCGCGTACGTCTCGGTCGCGGCTATTTCCTTGCGGTACTTGGTTGGAAAGCCGCCGCCCAGATTGACCAGGCTGAGATGCACGCCCTCGGCTTCGAGCCGGCGGAAGAGACCGGCCGTTTCCGCCAGCGCATGATCCCACTGGCCCGGATCGCGCTGCTGCGAGCCGACGTGAAACGAGACGCCAACTGGATTAAGGCCCTTGGACGGCGCCGATTTCAGCAGGGATTCCGCCATCGCGACGTCGCATCCGAACTTACGCGACAGCGGCCAGTCCGCTCCCGCGCCCGATGTCAAAATACGGCAGAAGATCTGCGACCCCGGCGCGGCCGAAGCGAGCTTGTTCAACTCCGCCTCGCTGTCGAAGGCGAATAGGCGGACGCCCAGCGCATAGGCGGCCGCGATATCGGACTGCTTCTTGATGGTGTTGCCGAAGGAAATATGTTCCGGCTTAGCCCCCGCCGCCAGCACCATGCGGATTTCCGCCAGGCTCGCCGTATCGAAGCGCGAGCCAAGCTCCACCAGCAATGACAGGATCTCAGGTGCGGGATTCGCCTTCACAGCATAATAAATCTGTGCGTCGGGCAGTGCGTGACGCATATCCAGATAGTTCTGCTCAACCAACGACAAGTCCACGATCAGACATGGTGTGGCCGGTTGCTGCTCCGCCAGAAATCGTGCAATTTTGTGTGTCATTTATCCCTCCCTTGATCACCGTTCTGGGTGAACAAGCCTGCATGGAGCCGGAAATATTACTGAATTGTGGCCGATCAGCCGCGCTGAGAGGCGCGCGATTTTCGGCGCGAGGGCCAACTCGGCCATTTCACCGGTTTTGAAGCGGCGGTGGGCCGGACTAGAGAGTCTTCAATGATAAGGGTGGGCATAGGCCCACTGACAACAACATCCAACATCGTAACCTCCAAGACGCCGCCTTGCTTAAGGGACGGTCAGAAGATACGCGTTACGTCGTTGCATAAACCCCAAGTCGATGTTCGACCCAGGCCAGGGGCACGTGCGCGTGCGAGTGGAGGGGCATATAGGCCGATCGTTTTCGTAATGAAAGAGGAAAATGAGATTTCTGCCTCATTTTTTTTGCATGGGTCCTCCATAGCGGATTATGCATGGCCGGCGCGGCGATTCGCCTGGCGCCGCAAGGCGCTGGCGCATTTTTTGGCATTGCGGATCGTGAACCGGTCGGGCACCGTGCCGCCAACCCAAAACAGCCGGACTCGATGGCGTATTTCGTCCAACAATTGATCAACGGCCTGACGCTCGGCGCAATCTACGGGCTGATCGCGATCGGCTACACCATGGTCTATGGCATTATCGGCATGATCAATTTCGCCCACGGCGAGATTTACATGATCGGCGCCTTCGTCGGGCTGATCTTCATCCTGGCTTTGACATATGCCGGCGTGGCTTCCGTCCCCCTGTTGCTGGCCCTGGTCATTCCCGGCGCGATGATCGTCGCCGGCCTTTACGGCTGGACCGTCGAACGGCTGATCTATCGGCCGTTGCGCGGCGCGCCCCGGTTGGCGCCGCTGATTTCGGCAATCGGGCTCTCGATTGCGTTACAGCAATATGTGCAGCTGACCCAAGGCGGCCGGGTGAAGACGCTGCCGCCGCTGGTTCACGGCGGATTTGTGCTGATGCGGGGCGATGATGGCTTCACGGTCGCGATCAGCGGTTTCCAGATCGTCGTGTTCGCGCTGACGATCGCGTTGATGGCAGGGCTGACCCTGATCATACGCCGGACCGAGCTCGGCCGGGCGCAGCGCGCCGCCGCTTCCGACCCGATAATGGCGGCGCTCTGCGGCATCGATGTCGATCGTACGATCTCGGTAACCTTCGTGATCGGCGCCGCGCTGGCAGCGGTCGCCGGGGTGATGGTCATCCTGTATTATGGGGTGATCGATTTCTTCATCGGGTTCCTGGCGGGCCTGAAGGCGTTCACCGCGGCGGTGCTCGGCGGGATCGGCTCGATGCCAGGCGCCTTGCTGGGCGGGCTGGTGCTGGGCCTAGTGGAGTCGTTCTGGTCGGGCTATGCCGACGCAGCCTACAAGGATGTCGCGGCCTATTCCATTCTGGTGCTTGTCCTGATCTTTCGGCCCAGCGGCCTTCTCGGTCAACCAGAGATCGAAAAGGTCTGACGTGAACCAGACTCGCCGGCCGTTCCGGCCATTGGTAGACGCAGCCATCGCGGCGCTGATCGCCGTTTTTCTCGGCCTCCCGCTGATCGGCTTCAGATTGGTCGATCGAACCGGCGGCGAGGGTTTGGCGACGCGATGGCCTGCGCTGGCAGCCGGTGTCGGGCTGGTGTTTGCCGGCCGGCTGGTGCGATCGACGGCGAACTGGTTTCCGGGGCTCGCGCGGCCGCGGCTTCATTTTCCGTCGATCGAGAAATCCCTGCCATGGGCGCTGATCGTTTTCGCCTTGATCCTCCCCGCCTTGCCTTTTGCCGACCGAAGGGTGGTAGATGCCGGGACGCTGATTCTGACTTACGTGCTGCTCGGCTGGGGGCTCAATATCGTGACCGGCCTCGCGGGTCTGCTCGATCTCGGCTATGCCGCCTTCTATGCGATCGGCGCTTATTCCGCGGCGATTCTGGGCAGCCGGTTCGGCCTGCCCTTCTGGGCGTGCCTGCCTGCTGCGGCTTT
>Ga0105240_10016148_pt1 | contig 10119 bp, 3 predicted proteins | sample KBSC54metaG_FD_80426 | JGI IMG/M metagenome (GOLD analysis project Ga0105240, IMG submission 80426) | Corn rhizosphere microbial communities from Kellogg Biological Station, Michigan, USA - KBS C5-4 metaG | ecosystem: Host-associated > Plants > Roots > Rhizosphere > Soil | place: Michigan, USA... | reverse complement strand
AGCGCCGATTACCTATTTGGGACGGTTGGGTACGGACCCCCGCCGTGGGATCGGCCATGATCTCTATTCCGAGCCTGCCTCCCGGATGGCCATGGACCGTGCCCGTGACGCAGGAGAGACAGTCATCGTCCGTCTGCCCCGGACTTTGGCGGAAGGTCAAGCGGGTGAGGAAAACCTGTTGCTCGTGGCTCCGGTGTACCGGCGCGGTATGCCCGTCGCGAGCATCGAGGAGCGTCGGGATGCAATTGAGGGGTTTGTCTACTGCCGGATGCGTGAGAGCGACGTGATCAAGTCCGCCCTTGGCACACTCCCCTCCGATATTGGTATTCAAATTTCCTTCGGTGAGTCGGATTCGCCGTCCGTCCGGACGCCTGGGAGTGCTTCTGGCTACGGGACACTGCGCCCCGATTATCAGCCGCTCTTCTCGGGTAGCCAAAAACTTCAATTCCATAGGCAAACGCTAAGTCTTTGGTTCATGACCCTTCCCTCGTTTGACCGCGAATTCAACCAGGAGCACGCCTCAACGGTATTGTGGGGCGGTGTGTCGATCAGTATCCTCTTGACGTTGGTTACGTGGAATCTCTTATCGACCAGCGTGAAGGGGGTCAGCCTGGCCCGCAAGATGACCCGGGAATTGCAGGAAAGCGAGAACCGCTTTCGCACCATGGCCAACTCGGCTCCCGTGCTCATCTGGGTTGCGGATGCCTGCGGTTTCTGCAGCTTTGTCAACCAACCCTGGCTGGATTTCACCGGGCGGAGCATGGCGCAGGAGATCGGCAGAGGCTGGGTGGAGTCGGTCCACCACCACGACCGCGCTGCCATGCTGGCCGCCAGTCTCCGTTCCATGGAGTCCCACCAGCCATACACGGTGGAATACCGTTTCCGGCGCGCCGACGGCGTCTATCGGACGATTCTGACATCCGCGGCTCCGCGGTTTGGCAACGACGGTTTTTTCGAAGGCTACATCGGATCCTGCATCGACATCACCGAGATCCGGCAGGCGAGCGAAGCAGTGCTTCAGGCGGAGGAGTTCACGCGGGCGACGATCGACTCGCTGGCAGCCAATATCTGTGTGCTCGACGAGCAGGGGACGATTCTCGCGGTAAATCGCGGCTGGCGGGATTTTGCCGCAGCCAACCCACCCGTACCGGAAAACTTCGCCATCGGCCGCAATTACTTTGAGATCTGTGAAGCCGTTACTGGTCGCGATACCGAAGACGCGCGCAAGATGCTGGCCGGGATTCGCTCCGTGCTCAAGAACCGGGTCGATCTCTATTCCCAGGAGTATGCCTGCCACTCACCAGGGGAGCGGCGCTTTTTCCACGCTCGCGTGACACGTTTTGCCGGTCCCGGGCCGGTTCGCATTGTTGTCGCGCACGCTAACATCACCTCCCGCAAACTGGCGGAAGAAGCTTTCCTCGAAGGCCAGGAGCAGCTCAAGGCCGCGCAACGGCAGGCCCATGTGGGAAGTTGGACGAAGTTCTTAGACACGGGACGCATTCTCTGGTCGGAAGAGATGTATCGGATCTTCGGCAGCCATCCCGGCCTGCCGGCCATCCGCTACGGCGACCTGGGGGACCGCTGCACTCCGGAGAGTCACCGCCTCCTGGGCGAAGCCATTCAGAGCACCATTGCAACCGGAAAACCCTTCACTCTCGATATTGAAGTGGTGCGGCCTGACGGAACGAAGTGTATTTGCGTCGCCAAAGGGGAAGCCCTCCTCGATGAGAACCAGAAGGTCACCCGCCTGCAAGGAACCTTTCATGACGTCACCGAGTTGAAGGCTCTGAGCCGTGAGCTGCAGCAGAGCCACGATCTGCTGCGGAGCCTGTCCCGCCAGATTCCCGGATTTCTTTACCAATTCCAACTCTTCCCTGACGGCCGCAGTTCGGTGCCCTATTCAAGCCAGGGCATCAAAGACATATTCAACCTGACTCCCGATGACGTGCGGCTGGACGCTTCGCGGATATTTGCCGCCGTTCACCCCGACGACCGCGATGGCTTGATGGCATCTATCCATGAGTCCGCGGAAACGATGTCTCCGTGGCAGCATGAGTACCGTGTCGTTTTGCCGGACGGCGGCATCCGGTGGGGAGGAGGCGCCGCCGTGCCACAACGCCTCGAAGACGGGAGTGTCCTCTGGCATGGCTATCAAAACGATATTACCGAGCGAAAGCGATTGGAAAATGATCTACGGCTGGCGCGATTTACCGTGGACAACCTGGAGGCGGCGGTTCACTGGGTCCAGCCTGACGGCCGGCTCTGGAATGTAAACTCGGCGGCATGCCGGATGTTGGGATACACCCATGACAAACTGATCAGTCTCTCGCTCTTCGAAATCGACCGGGGGCTCTCCAGGGAAACGTGGAACGAGAAATGGGTCGCACTGAAAACGGCCGGCATCGTGAGAGAACAGTCGGTTCACGTGTGCAAAGACGGCCGTGAAATCCCGGTGGAGATTACGGCGCACTATTTGAACTTCAATGGCATGGAGTATGAATGGGCGGTGGTCCGGGACATTACCGAACAACTACAGTCCGAGCTCGTCAAACAGCACCGGCAACGCGCCATCCTGGACAACCTTCCCATGCTTGCGTGGCTCAAGGACGCCCACGGCCGGTTTGAAATGGTGAATGATGCCTTCGCCGAATACTGCGGCATTCCTGCGCAGGGGATCATCGGCAAGACGGAGAGCGATTTACCTCAGAAGATCAACTGCTTGGAGTCCATCCATCAGGAGGTCCTGGCTACCAGGCGTCAAAAGCGGGCCGAAATAGCCCTGCCCAGCTCCGAGGGAACGGTATGGCGCCTCATCCACGCGACGCCCTTTTTCGATGAACTCGGCCAGGTGATCGGAACCACAGGGATTTCCCAGGATATATCGGACAGAAAGCGATACGAAGAGGAACTGCTCGAAACCCGGGAAGCAGCGGACACCGCCAACCGCGCCAAGAGCCGGTTCCTGGCCAGCATGAGCCATGAGATCCGGACACCATTGAACGGAATCATCGGCATGATCGAGCTGCTGCTGGATGCGCAACTCGAGCCGCGCCATCATCGTTGCGCGGAAGTGGTGCGCGACAGCGCCATCTCCCTGCTGCAGGTGCTGGACGACATTCTTGACTGGTCGAAGATCGACGCAGCCAAGATGGTCCTCGAGAGGGTCGACTTCGACCTGCGAGCGGTGGTGGAAAACATTACCGACCTGTTCGCGGCCAAGGCTCAACAGAAGGGACTCGACATCAGCTGCTTCATTACGCCCGATGCACCAACGGCGCTGCGCGGCGATCCAGTACGTCTCCGCCAGGTGTTACTGAACCTGGTTGGAAACGCCGTGAAATTCACTTCCACCGGGGGCGTCGCGCTGCGCGTAAAAATGGCCAGCGATAGCGGCTCGCCCATGCTGCGGTTCGAAGTCAGCGACAGTGGAATCGGCATTCCGGAATCGAAACGCCACCTCCTCTTTCAGCCTTTTTCCCAGGCGGATTCATCCACCACGCGTCATTTCGGAGGCAGCGGGCTCGGCTTGTCCATCGTGCAGAAACTCGTCGAACTGATGAACGGTCAGGTATCCTTTGAAAGCCAGGAGGGCAGGGGTTCGACGTTTTGGTTTACCGCGACGTTCGACCGGCAACCCGGAGCGGTGCGTCCGCGCCCCCTCTCGCTGCGCGGACATCGTGTACTGGTAGTGGATGGAAATGCCGCCAGCCGGAAATCCGTCTGTGATTTACTGAGCTTCTGGGACTGTGTTTTTGAGCCGGTCAGTGACTTCGAAACTGCCTTACGGCGTCTCGAAGCGACCGCGGAAGCCGCTCCCTTCGAGGTGGTCATCGTCGATTGCTCGACGTCGGCAATCGAAGGCGATGCCGCCGCCCGGCTCCAGGCTCTTGGCATGTGGGGCGCGGCCATTATCGAACTGGTTCCGCTCGCCCACGTCCACGAACTGGCCGGTGAACCTCGCCCACCTCGGGTGGCCCGCGTGTCCAAGCCGCTGAAGCAGGGAGAGCTCGGCAACTGCCTGGCCACCATTCTCGGATACGGGCCCGCCCCGACCGCATCCGCCCCGGAACACCAACCCGCTTCGCGCGCGCCGCAACGCCACTTGCGAGCGCACTGCCGCCTGCTCCTGGTCGAGGACAACGAAACCAACCAGGAGGTCGCCACTGCCATCCTCGAGGTACTGGGATATCGCTCCGTTGAGGTTGCGGCCAATGGCCTTGAGGCGCTGGAAGCCCTGGCCGAGCGCGATTTCGATGTCGTGTTGATGGATTGTCAGATGTCGGAGATGGATGGCTATGAGGCTTCCCGCGCAATCCGGCAGCCCTCGACAAATGTCCGCGACCACCAGGTGCCGATCATTGCCATGACAGCTCACGCCATGGAGGGAGACCGGAAGAAGTGTATCGAAGCCGGCATGGATGACTACGTCACCAAACCGATCCGCCGCGAGATTCTGGAGCAGGCCCTCGATCGCTGCCTGGCCCGGCGCCCGGCCGCCGCCGCGGAACACCCACCTCGTGTCGCCAGTCACCCTCCGGACCCCGTGGCGCCGGTCTTTGACCCTGACGACCTCTTGACGCGCGTGATGGGGAACACGACGCTGGCGCGGAAGGTGGTCGCCAGGTTCCTCACCGACATGCCCGGTCAGTTGATTGCCCTCTCCAATGCGCTGAACAACGGAGACAGCAAGTCAGCCCGCATCGCGGCACACTCGATCAAAGGCGCCGCCGCCAACGTGGGAGGTTCGCAACTCCGCCACACCGCACAAAAGATAGAGGCGTTAGGGGAGGCTGGCAAGCTTGACGAGGTCGTTCCACTCATGGCGGGATTGACGGGCGACTGGGAACGTTTTCGCGCTCAAACCGAGACGTTTCTCGATCGCGCCCCCGCCCCGACCTCGAAGGACTGAGGCAATTCGTCACGGCTTGGGGCCTGAATCCTTCCGCGATCACCGCCGGACGGCTGGGCCGGAATCCGTCCCCGACTGGAGAATCTGTTAAATTCGATAAGGAAGTGCATCGTGCAGGCTTACGCGGCGTCGGGAACGTAATTTGCGAAAACGCAGATTGCAGAAACGCAAGCAGCAAAGGCCCGGCTGGCGCATTCCATCGGGACCGGAAGTAGGAGTTTGATAAGTGAAGATATCTCTGGGGAGCTGGGCATTCTCATTCGGCCCGTACGCCAGCGATCCCGTACCGCTTGACCGGATTGTGGAACGGTTAGCCCAAGCAGGTTACGACGGGATCGAGTTGAGCGGGTTTCCCCCGCACGTCGCCCTGCACGACTATCCAACCCGGGATTCGCGTAAAGACCTTGCCAAGTCCATCGCAGACCGGGGACTCGGCATCTCCGGCTATTCCGCGGATCTTTCCTGGGTCAACCCGACCGTCGAGGGACACAAACAGAAGTACCTGGACCTGTTCCGTCGCCACGTCGAGTTGTGTGAGGACATCGGCAGCCCTCTCATCCGCGTCGATACTGTCTCGGCGCCTGGCTCGGTAAGGGATGCCGACTATGAGAAGTCGTTCGACCGCCTCGCCGCTACCTGGCATGATGCAGCGGCCATCGCGGGCGATAGCGGCGTGCGCCTGGCCTGGGAGTTCGAACCTGGGTTCATCTTCAACAAACCGTCGGAAGTGGTCGCCATGCACAAGCGGGTGGACCATGCAAATTTCCGGATCATGTTCGACACCTGCCACGCCTACATGTGCAGCGTGGTCGGGGCGCGGCAACATGGAGCAAGGGAAGTGCTGGCCGGCGGCGTGAGTGAATTCCTCGACAAACTCTCCGGCCGGATTGGCGCGATTCATCTCATCGACAGCGACGGATCATTGCACGGAGACGAGACCAGCACGCACCGTCCGTTCGGACAGGGTCGCGTGGAGTTCGAGCATCTGACACCGCGCCTGCTCGCTATACCCGATATCCAATGGTGGACCATCGATATGTCTTTCTGGGCCGGATCCTGGGACCTCATCGAAAGCAGCCGCAGGTTCGTCAGCCGCCTGCTGCAGTACCACGAAGTGTTCCGTTAGCGAGCGCGTTTACTCCTGCCTTACAACACCGAAGTAGTAACCTAGTCTCTACTAGTGTCGCGATACCTGGTCCTACTCTTTTTCTCACTGAAAGCAGTACTGGCCGGCGGAGTCCTGGTTCAACACAGCCCGTTTCCGGCGGACGCACTGACCATTCCCGATGCCTCGCAAATTACCGGAAAACGGGTCAACCTGCCGCTTCCCGACTGCACCGCTCAGGCCGCACTGTGCGCGGAGCTCGAGCTGGTGAACCAGCTCGACGGCTTCAACCTGCGACCGCGAATCGCGGTGACGTTCTCCGGTCCGATCGACACGTCCACTTTGCGCGCCGGGATCTTCCTCATGGCACTCGACCATCCGAGGCACGACGGCGCCACAATTGCCGTCAACCAGGTGGTCTGGGATCCCGTCACGAACACCGCCTACGCCAAACCCGATGTGGTTCTCGACCAGCATCGCCGCTACCTGCTGGTGATCACAGATGCCGTACGCGACAGCATGGGCGATCCGGTGACCGCCGACGCGGCGTTTGCGACTTGTATTCAATCATCCGAATCGAGCGGCTATTGTCCCGACCTGGCGCGCGGCCTGGACGCCGCACACATGGCTAACCAGGTGGCCGCCGCCGCGCTGTTCACCACCATGAGCGTCACCCGGTGGCTGGAGAGTGCTCGCCGCCAATTGGAGTGCATGCCAGTCGTGGTACGCCACCCCGATGGCCAGTACATTTTCAACATCGCGGACATCAGTAGTCTGACGGCGAACTTCGACACCGGGTCGAACCAGTTCAACACCTTCTCTCTCCCGCTGGCGGACCCCGCGTATTCCGTGCTCTTTGGAAGTCTGGGACGTATCGCGTTTGCCTCCTATCTCTCGCCACAGGTCCTCAACGCCCAACAGACCATCGATCCCTCGGCAAGCGGTACGGAAGTGGCCTTAGCAACGCCGGTTAATGAGATCCCGTTCCATGTTTATCTACCTAACACGCCGCCTCCACCTAACGGTTATCCGGTGGTGATCTTCGGTCACGGCTTTGCGGACAGCAGCGTGGGAGGCCCGACGGTGGTTTCACCGGAACTTGCCCAAGCGGGTTTCGCCACTGTCGCCATCAACGCCTTCGGCCACGGCTTCGGACCGCAAAGCAACATGGTGCTCAACGGCAAGAGCGGCTCGACGGCCACATTTCTGCTGGGCGGACGCGGTATCGATCGGGATGGGGATGGAGTGATCTCGCCAACCGAGGGATGCGTGGTGCTTACACCGCAGCCCATCGGCCTGCGCGACTGTCTGCGGCAGACGGTGGTGGACCTGATGCAGTTAGTACGAGTGATTCAGGCGGGTGTTGACCTTGATGGCGACGGAGTTCCGGATCTCGACTCCGCGCGGATTTATTATGTAGGCGAATCATTTGGCGGGATTTACGGCACGATCCTGACTGCGGTAGAACCAGCGGTACGTGCGGCCGCACTAAACGTACCTGGAGGCTCGATCGCCGATATCGTGCGCTGGAGCCCGGGCTTCGCCGACACCGCGGCAGCCGTTCTGACCAGCCAGCACCCGCCGCTGCTGCCGGTGGGTACTCCCTTCACCGATAGCTTCCCGTTTCCCGATCAGCCGGTCAGTATCAATGGCCCGGGGACTACCGACACACAATACTACATGGAACTCATCGAATGGGTGGGCAATCCGGGAGATCCGATTGGCTTTGCGCCGCATCTGTCGCGCTCGCCCCTTCGGGGTGTTGCCGCAAAACCGGTGTTATTTCAAATGGCGCGCGGCGATCAAACCATCCCGAATCCCACGAGCACGGCTTTGATTCGCGCCGCGGGGGCTGCCAGTTCCACGTGGATGTACCGGCACGATCTGGCGCAGGTGGCCTTTCCCGGCCAGCTACCGCAGAATCCACATTTGTATTTAGCTTTGTTTTTGGGTCAGAGTGGAGGGACTGTAGCGTTGCCTAGCCTGCCGGCGCTTCTGGTTGGCCTCGCTGCACAAAACCAGATTGCCGGCTTTCTGACTTCCGATGGTAAAGTGATCCCCGATATGAAAGACATCTTCCCCGGGCCCTTTTTCGAGATCCCCAGTACACTACCGAACGATCTCGGATACTCTCAATGACTACCTTAAGCGATCAGCCGGGGTTATTCGGCTGATCGCTGTTCGCAAGGTCTATAACTTCGCCTAACTCACCCAAAAGTCAGCTAAGTTACAGGCCCGCAGCCGTCCCACCTTCACCTATTACGAGCTTCGTCTTGGTGCCGCCGATGCCGATCTCCTGCACCTTGTACTTATCGCCTTCCATCTCGTACCGCACGGTGGTGGAGCCGTACTTCTTATCGGCCGTCTCAGTCTTCACCTTGGCTTCGATGGATTGCTTGCCGTGGCTGATCACCGCCTTGTCGTTATTCACTTCCACCTTGTAGTCGCCCGGCTTGAGTTCCTTACCCGCAACTACGGATGGTTTCAACAGTGTGACGTGATAGGTCTCCGCCTGGGCAAGCGCGCCCATGGCCAGAACCGTCAATGTAAGTGCGCTTCGAACTGCCATAGTTTTAATGTTCACTTGAATAACTCCTCGATGTATTTGAGTACGGATTGTACGTGCCTTGGGTTCGCAGAATCTTTTGAGTGAATTTGTTCTGCCCGTGTATATTTGACGCAGCTGGGAAACAAAACGTTAGTTTCTCGTGTGCGGGATTTTACGGCGCGACGTGGAATCATCGGGACGGCGATAATAGTAGGTTGCGACCGACTATTCATATTGCGGGCGGCGGTCTCGCCGGTTCCGAAGCCGCTTGGCAACTGGCCCAGGCAGGCCTCCCGGTAATTCTGTGGGAGATGAGGCCAGTCCGCACCACGCCCGCGCATCAGACGGATCGCTTCGCCGAGTTGGTGTGTAGCAATTCGCTGAAATCCGATTCACATCCGTCGGCCTCATGGTTACTCAAGGAAGAGTTAAGACGGCTCGGATCGCTGCTCATCGCGACTGCCGACGAGGCGCGAGTTCCCGGTGGACAGGCTCTCACGGTGGACCGCGAATCCTTCGCTGAACGCGTCACGCAGAGAATTGAAGCGCATCCGCTCATCGAAGTTCGCCGCGTAGAATTCAGTGAAATTCTCGCCGGTGCGATCACCATCATCGCCACCGGTCCTCTCACCAGCGACACGCTGGCATCCGAAATCGCACACATGACCGGCTCGGACCGCCTCTATTTTTACGACAGCATCAGTCCCATCGTGGATGCTCACACGGTGGATGAATCGATCGCGTTTCGCGCGTCGCGCTACGACAAGTCGCTCGACGGCACCGGCGACTATCTCAACTGCCCCTTCGACAAAGACCAGTACGATCGCTTCGTCGACGCACTCCTTACGGCGCATACCGCGGAGGCGCATATACCGCAGGACGCCAGCCTCTCGGACAACGTGCCATACTTCGAATCTTGTCTACCAATCGAGGAGATCGCGCGACGGGGCAAAGATACTTTGCGTTTCGGTCCGATGAAGCCCATGGGGCTCATTGACCCTCGCACCGGCCGGCGGCCCTACGCCGCCGTGCAATTGCGCCTCGAGAATCTGCGCGCCGACAGTTACAACCTCGTAGGCTTTCAAAATCATTTGAAGTTCGGCGAGCAGAAACGCATCCTGCGCATGATCCCGGGCCTGCAGAACGCCGAGTTCTTTCGCTACGGGCAGATCCATCGCAACACTTACATCAATGCGCCGGCGCTGCTCAACTCTACGCTGCAGCTTCGCGCCAATCCCAACGTATTTTTCTCGGGACAGATTTCGGGCGTCGAGGGATATGTGGAGTCGATCGCCACCGGGCTTCTCGCGGGGCGATTTGCTCTCGCACTCGCCACAGCACAACCGGTCTTACCGTTGCCGCGCGAGACCGCGCTTGGATCGTTATGCCACTACATCTCGGCCGCTGATCCGAAACATTATCAGCCGGCCAACATCGCGATGGATCTCTTTCCCCCAGTGACCGACGCGGGTGACTCCATGAGCAACCGGCTGCGCCATGACAAGCCCGCGAGGCACGCCGAGATCTGCCGCCGCGCGCTGGCAGCATTGGACACTT
>Ga0105240_10016147_pt1 | contig 10120 bp, 7 predicted proteins | sample KBSC54metaG_FD_80426 | JGI IMG/M metagenome (GOLD analysis project Ga0105240, IMG submission 80426) | Corn rhizosphere microbial communities from Kellogg Biological Station, Michigan, USA - KBS C5-4 metaG | ecosystem: Host-associated > Plants > Roots > Rhizosphere > Soil | place: Michigan, USA... | reverse complement strand
TGTATTCCTGCACCGCATTGTTGAAGAAGCGGCGCGAGGCGGCGAGCTTGTTCTCGATGTCGCCGAGTTCGCCCTGCAGCTGCATGAAGTTCTGGTTGGCCTTCAGGTCGGGATAGGCCTCGGCCACGGCGAACAGCTGGCGCAGCGCGCCGGTGAGCATGTTTTCCGCCGCCACCTTCTGCTCGACGCCGGGCGCGGCGACCGCGGTATTGCGCGCCTGAATGACCGCCTCGAGCGTGCCACGCTCGTGCGTGGCGTACCCCTTCACCGTCTCGACCAGGTTCGGGATGAGGTCGTGGCGCTGCTTGAGCTGCACGTCGATGTCGGCGAAGGCCTGATCGGTGCGCTGCCGCATCGCGACGAGGCTGTTGTAGACGCTGATCGCCCAGATCACGATCACGACGAGGACGCCGAGAACGATCCAGCCGGTGGTGGACATGAGAAAGGCTCCGCGGGTCGGGGTTTCGGAACGGCAAGAAACCTAGCCCAGATCGGTGGTAAAACGCCATCGGCAACGGCTCGCTGCCGGCCGCACCGCATCGTTTTGCCGCTCGAATTACCGTCTTTCCCGCCTGCCGCCCAAGAAAAAAGGCCCCGAGCCGAAGCTCGAGGCCTTTTCGCCAGACGGCTATTCGGGGGGTAAGGGGGGAGCCGCCCGACAAAACGTACTTGGGCAGACAACCCCACGCCCGGCGGTTGGTTCCCGGGTGTTCGCAGAATTCCGAAAAATTTCGCGGCCCGGAACTGTGCCGTCGGCTCGACTTTGGAACTCGCTCAACCGGCCTCACGGAACCGCACGGCGGCTTCGAGATCGACCGAGACGAGCTGCGACACGCCGCGCTCGGCCATGGTCACGCCGTAGAGGCGGTTCATGCGCGCCATGGTGATCGGATTGTGCGTAATGATCACGAAACGCGTGTCGGTCGATTTGATCATCTCGTCGAGCAGGTCGCAGAAGCGCTCGACATTATGATCGTCGAGCGGGGCGTCGACCTCGTCCAGCACGCAGATCGGCGCCGGATTGGTGAGGAACACCGCAAAGATCAAGGCCATGGCGGTCAGCGCCTGCTCGCCGCCGGACAGCAGCGACAAGGTCGCCGGCTTCTTGCCTGGCGGACGGGCGAGAATTTCCAGGCCGGCTTCGAGCGGGTCCTCGCTCTCGATGAGCTGAAGCTCGGCGGTACCGCCGCCGAAGAGTTGCGTGAACAGGTGCTGGAAGTGCTTGTTGACCTGCTCGAACGAGGCCAGCAGCCGCTCGCGCGCCTCGCGGTTGAGGCTCTGGATGCCGAGCCGCAGTTTCTTGATCGCCTCGACCAGGTCGTCGCGCTCGGCGGTGAGCGAGGTGTGCTGCGCCTCGACTTCCTGCAATTCTTCCTCGGCGCGCAGATTGACGGCGCCGAGCCGCTCGCGCTCGCGGCGCAGGCGCTCGAGCGTGGCTTCCGTTTCCGCCAGATCGGGCAGGGCATCCTCGGGCTTCAGTTCCGCGAGCTCGGCGACATTGGCCGGCTCGGTTTCCAGCATGTCGTGGATCTCGCGGGCGACGTCGGTGAGGCGGCGCTTGGCGCCCTCATGGCGCTCCTCGGCGCGGGCCAACGCTTCGCGGGCGTGACTCGCGGCTTCCAGCGCGGCGCGGGCGTCGCGGTCGGCCTCGGCCTGGGCATTCTCAGCCGCCTGCAGGCGGTCGGCGCAGGCGCGGCGGTCGGCCTCGGCGAGCTGCACCTCGCTGATCAGCGCGTCGCGCTTTTCGGCGAAGGCCTGGGGGGCGTTCTCGAGTTCGGCGCGGGCGGTCTCGGCCTCGGCGATGCGCTGTTCCAGCGTGGCGATCTGGCTGCGTGCGCCTTCCTGACGTTGCAGAGAGGCCGCGCGGTCGGCGTCGAGCGCCTTGAGGCGCCGGTCGGCGAGCTCGGCTTCGCGTACGATCGCCTGCTGTTCGGCACGGATCTCGGCAAGCGCCGCGCGCTTGCCGCTGATGTCGTCGCGGATGGTGGCAAGCTCGGCTTCGAGGTCGGCGGCGGGCGCGAGCGCGGCCAGCGCCGTTTCGGCCTCGGCACGCGCGCCGGCGGCTTCATCGCGCGTCGTGGTCAGGCGGACGCGGGCCTCTTCCAGCGCCGAAACGCGGGCAGCGTTGCGATTGGCCTCGCGCTCGGCCGCCTCGTGACGGTCGCGGGCGCCGTTCAGATCACGCTGACGCTCACGTGCGGCATTGCGCGCCTCCGTCTCGGTCGAAGCCGCCGTGCGCAGGGTGGTTTCGGCGGCCTCCTTGAGCTGGCGGGCGGTCTCGGCTTCGACGCGGGCGGACTGCAATTCGCCCTCGATCTCGGCGAGGCGGGCGCGCTCGGCCAGACGCCGTGCCGCGCCGGTCGGAGCATGAGCAGCGGCGGCGAAGCCATCCCAACGCCACAGGTCGCCTTCGCGCGACACCAGCCGCTGGCCGGGCTTGAGCTGGCCGGCGAGGCGAGCGCCGGTGTCCTTGTCGACGACGCCGATCTGGTTGAGCCGGCGCGCCAGCTCGCCCGGCGCCTGGACGCGGCTGAGCAGCGACTCGACGCCGTCCGGCAGCGCCGGATCGGTGGGATCGATCGCCGAGCCGGTCCAGCGCATCGGCGCCGACGGATCGGCCGGGGCGTCGAGGTCGTCGCCGAGCGCGGCGCCGAGGGCCTTCTCGTAGCCCTTCGCGACCGAGATGTGGTCCATCACCGGCGGCCACAGGTTCTTGGTCTCGACCGCGAGCACCTTGGACAAGGTCTTGGCTTCGGTCTCCAGCCGCTGCACGCGGCGCTCGGCCTCGGTCAGGGGCGTGCGCGTCGCCTCGAGTTGCTGCCGCGCGTCGGCATGGGCGGCTTCGGCCGCGAGCGCCGCGCTCTCGGCGGCGGCGACGGCCTGCTGCACCGCCTCGACCGCGGCGGTCAGCGCGGCGAGATCCGGGCCGCCGCTCGCCTGCAGGCCGGCGAGCTCGCGCTCGATGCCGGCGATCTCGGTGTCGGCGCGGGCGGCGCGCGCACCGTGCTCGCGCACGGCGTGCTCGAGCTGATTGCGCTCGGCGGTCAGGGCCGCGAGCGTCGATGTCAGCTCGGAGAAGATTTTTTCCGCGGCCGACAATGCGCTGTCGGCTTCGGCCACCTTGGCGTCGACGCCGGAGCGGCGGCCGGCATTGGCGTGGGCCTCGGCGCGGATCGTCGCTTCCTCGGCGGCGATGCGGGCGATCGCCTCCTCGGCGTCGGCGGCCAGGCGACGCTCGCGCTCGCTGTCGGCGGCGAACTGCACCAGGCGCTTGTCTAGCTCGGCGATGCGGTCCTTGGCGCGCTGCTCCTCGCGGTCGAGATCGGCCAGCGCCAGATTGAGGCGATGCAGCGCGGCGCCGGCGGCGGCCTCCGTCTCGCGCAGTTCGGGCAGCGAAGCGGCGGCCAGCGCCTGGCGCTTGGACGCCTCCACCTCGGCTTCGGTGCGGGCGGCGACCTCGCGCACGCACAGATCCTTGGCGTTTTCCGCCTCGGTGACCTCGATCGTCGCGGCGCTCCAGCGCAGGTGATAGAGCGTGGCTTCCGCCTTGCGCACCTGCGCCGAGACCGTGCGATAGCGGATGGCCTGACGCGCCTGCTTTTTGAGCGCGTCCATCTGGCCGCTGAGCTGGCCGATGACGTCCTCGGCGCGCAGCAGGTTGGCCTCGGCGGCCTTGAGGCGCAATTCGGCCTCGTGGCGGCGGGCATGCAGGCCGGAAATGCCGGCGGCTTCTTCCAGCACGCGGCGGCGCTGCTCGGGTTTGGCCTGAATGATCTCGCCGATGCGGCCCTGATGCACCAAAGCCGGCGAACGCGCGCCGGTCGAGGCATCGGCGAACAGAATCTGCACATCGCGCGCGCGCACTTCGCGGCCGTTGATGCGGTAGTTGGAGCCGGACTCGCGCTCGATGCGGCGCGCGATTTCGAGCATGTCGGTGTCATTGAAGCTGGCCGGCGCCGAGCGCTCCGAATTGTCGATCGTCATCGCGACTTCGGCATTGTTGCGCGCCGGGCGCGTGTTGTTGCCGGAGAAGATGACGTCGTCCATCGACGATGCGCGCATGGACTTGTAGGACGACTCGCCCATCACCCAGCGCAGCGCTTCGACGAGGTTGGACTTGCCGCAGCCGTTCGGACCGACGACGCCGGTCAGCCCGGGCTCGATAAGGAAGTCGGTCGGTTCGACGAACGACTTGAAGCCGAGGAGGCGCAGCCTGGTGAGCTTCATACGTTTACTTCTCTTGAATCGCCGGACGGGCTCCGGCGTGAAAAGGCCGAAGGCGAGGCCGAATTTCGTCGTGAACCGAATGACATGCCTGCCGACCCTGGCCGGCGCATCGTCTATCGCTGTACCGCATTAGCCGGCAGAATGGACAGCCGGGAGCCGGTCGGCAACAGCGCCGCGCGAATCACGCGCGGTTTTCCAGACATTTCAGGGACTCAGGCGGCAAAATTACGGCGGTTCCGGAGCGGTATCGACGAAACGGCGCGGAAACAGCCCGAAAACGCACGTCCGGCCGCGCGCCGCGGCCCGGCGCGCCAATTGCAAATGTCACGTCGAAGAAAGGCTGGGGATTACCGGCCGACCGGCTTGCGCCGCCCGGCCGGGCCAGCCGATTCGGCTCAGCCCTTCGACAACATCGGGTCGATCGTCTTGGCCATCTCGTCGATGGTCAGCGCGCCGACCATGCGCTTGCCGTTGATGAAGAAGGTGGGCGTCGAGTCGACCTGGAAATCCTTGATGGCGCGCTGGCGCACGCTCTCGATGCCGGACAGGATCTTCTGGTTGGCGAGGCACTCGTCGAACGACTTCTCGGTGAAGCCGGCCTGCTTGGCGATCGCCATCATCGGCGGGATCGGCTTCTCGACCGCCCAGGTGCGCTGCTGCGCGAACATGGTGTCGATCATCGCGTAATACTTGGCGGAGTCGAGCTCGCCGGCGCAGCGCGCCAGCATGAAGGCGGCGGCGGCGAGGTTGTCGAGCGGGAATTCGCGGAAGATGTAGCGGACCTTGCCGGTGTCGATGTAGCGCTTCTTGAGCTCCGGGAACGTCGTCTCCTGGAAATGCGCGCAGTGCGGGCAGGTCATCGACGCGTATTCGACCACGGTGACGGGCGCCTTGGCGTCGCCCATGATCATGTCGGGCAGGGCTTCCGGCTTCATCAGATCGTCGACCGGGATCGTATCGGGCGCGGCGGCCGACGCGAAGGAGAGCGGGACGGCGCTGAGCATGGTGCCGGCGAGCATCACCGCGGCGGTACGCTGGCAGAATTCACGTCGGTTGATGGACAAAGGGAGCTCCTGGGTACGGTCCGCTTTTGCGCGCTTTGGCCTAGCTGGACTGGACAATTGTGGCAATGGCGGGCCGTTGCGCCAAGGCAGGTCCGGCTCTCACTTTCGTTTGATGGCGGCGCCGAGGCGGCCGATTGCCTGGCGCAGAGCATCGTCCTCGATGCCCGGCAGGCTTTCGGCGATCCGTGCGGCGACAGCCGGGTCGGGCGGGGCCGGCGCCTTTTTGGGCACGCGGCGGCGCAGCGGCGCCTGACGCAGCGCGATACGGCCGATCGCCTGCCAGCCGAAGAAGCGGTTGACCCGTCCCAGGATGACGGCTGACAGGTGCTGGATCTCGAGCGCCGCCGGACCCTCGACCCGCAGGACGAGGGTGGCCGGTTCCGGCGTCTCCTCGTCCCGCACCCGCGGCCAGTTGATCTTCATCGGCTCGCTCGAGGCGGCGACCTCGGGCCCGACAATGTCGGCCCAGCGCGACAGGATTTCCGCCGAGGCGAAGCCCTGCGACTTCAGAACGCCGGTCAGCGTCGCGCCGAGCATGTCGGACAGCGGCCGGGGAAAACTGCGCGAAGGCTTGCTCATGCAGGGGTACCTCGTGGCATCGTCGGCCGGATGACCGTAGCAGCCCGATCGCCCCGGCGAAATAAAGCCGCCGCCATACCCGATCCCGCGGCCCTGCTCGCCTGGTACGACCGCCACGCCCGCGTGCTGCCGTGGCGGGCGCGGCGCGGCGAGCGTACGCCGCCGTACCGCGTATGGCTCTCCGAGATCATGCTGCAGCAGACGACGGTGAAGGCGGTGGCGCCGTATTACGCGCGCTTCCTCGGTGCGTGGCCGACCGTCGAGGCGTTGGCGGCCGCGAGCCTCGACGATGTGCTGCGCGCCTGGGCCGGGCTTGGCTACTACGCCCGCGCCCGCAATTTGCATGCTTGTGCCCAGACGGTGGTCGAGCGGCACCGCGGCGTCTTCCCCGGCTCGCTCGATGCGTTGCGCGCGCTGCCCGGCATCGGCGACTATACCGCCGCCGCCGTCGCTGCCATCGCCTTCGACGCACCGGCGGTGCCGGTCGACGGCAATGTCGAGCGCGTGGTGACGCGGCTGTTCGCCGTCGAGGAGGAATTGCCGGCGGCGAAGCCGCGCATCAAGGCGCTCGCCGCGTCGCTGCTGCCGCCGCACCGCGCCGGCGACTTCGCCCAGGCGCTGATGGATCTCGGCGCCACCATCTGCACGCCGAAGAAGCCGGCCTGCGTCTTGTGTCCGTGGAGCGATGCCTGCATCGCGCGGGCGCGCGGCGCGCAGGAGACCTACCCGCGCAAGGCGCCGAAGCGCGAAGGCAAGTTGCGGCGCGGCGCCGCCTTCGTGGCGCTGCGCGCCGACGGATCGATCCTGTTGCGCACGCGCGGCGACAAAGGGCTGCTCGCCAAGATGACGGAAGTGCCGGGCAGCGACTGGTCGCACGACTTCGCCGGCGCCGACGCACTGGCCGCCGCGCCGGCTTTGCGCGGACGGCCGCGCTGGCGGCAACTCGCCGGGACGGTCAGCCATGTGTTCACGCATTTCCCGTTGCAACTGACGGTGTTCACCGCCACGGTGCCGCGCGGCACGCCGGCGCCGACAGGCATGCGTTGGGTCAAGCTCGCGGTGGCGGGCGACGAGGCCCTGCCCAATGTCATGCGCAAGGTGCTGGCGTACGCGCTCGATGAAAAGACGTAAGGGAGGAACGGATGTCCGCCGACCAATGGAGCCCGAGCCTGCGCTATCCCGACCCGGCGGTGCGCTCGCTCGACAAGCGGTTCGATCAATACCGGCTGGCGCTCGCCAGCGTCGAGCGGCTGTGGACCGGCTCGCGCTGGGGCGAAGGGCCGGTGTGGTTTGGCGACGGCCGCTGTCTGGTGTGGAGCGATGTGTCCGGCAACTGCATGCGCCGCTGGGACGAAGAGACGGGTGCGGTCTCGTATTTCCGTAATCCGTCGAACAACGGCAACGGCAACACCCGCGACCGTCAGGGCCGGCTCGTCACCTGCGAGCATCTCACGCGCCGCGTCACGCGCACCGAATATGACGGCACGATCACCGTCATCTGCGACCGCTTCGAGGGCAAGCGCCTGAATTCGCCGAACGACGTCGTGGTCAAGTCGGACGGTTCGATCTGGTTCACCGATCCGCAATTCGGCATCCTCGGCTACTACGAAGGCGATATGGCCGAGCCGGAACTGCCGATGAATGTCTACCGCGTCGACGGCAAGACCGGCGCGGTGACGGTCGCCGCCGACGGCATCAATGCGCCGAACGGCCTCGCCTTCTCGCCGGACGAGACGATCCTCTACATCGTCGAGTCGCGCAGCGAGCCGCGGCGCATCCTCGCCTATGACGTGGTCGGCAACGGCGACAAGATCGCCAACCGCCGCATCGTCATCGACGCCGGCCCGGGCGGCACGCCTGACGGCTTCCGCTGCGATGTCGACGGCAATCTGTGGTGCGGCTGGGGCATGACCGCCGAGCTCGACGGCGTGCGCGTGTTCACGCCGCAAGGCGAGCCGATCGGCCATATTTCGCTGCCGGAGCGCTGCGCCAATTTGTGTTTCGGCGGCGTCAAGCGCAACCGCCTGTTCATGGCGGCGTCGCACTCGCTGTATTCGCTCTACGTCAATACGCAAGGCGTGAAGGGCGGGTGAGGGATTTCGTCATTCCGGGGCGCGAGCGAACCCGGAATCCATACTTCGCAGCGCTGCGGTGTATGGATTCCGGGCTCCGGCCCTCCGGGCCGGCCCCGGAATGACAAGAAAGCTCAAATCGCCGGGATACCCGCCGCCGCGACCAGCATGGCGTTCTCGGCGCGCTCAATGCGGCCGGGCCGCTTCGCTTTCTTCTTCTGCTGCGCGGCCAGCGCCTTCTTGTTGATCTTGCGCGTGGCGATGCCGTTAAGCTTCTTGTCGGTCGCCTTCTCCTCCTTGAGGTTCATGGCGAGGAGCTTGGCCACCGGCGTATGGCCGAGCAGCTTTGCCCAGGCGACCAGCGTCCCGTAGCGCGTCATTTCGTAGTGCTCGACCGCCTGCGCCGCCGCGATCAGCGCCGCATTGAGCACCATCTTGTCGTCGATCTCGCCGGCAATGTCGTTGGCCTCGGCGATGATGCCGTCGATGGCAGGGCACTGGGTGCCTTTCGGCTGCTGCTTCAGCGCCTTGAAGGCGCGATCCAGCCGCTTGATCTGCCCCTTGGTCTGCCGCAGGTGCATGGTAAAGCCTTTTTTCAGCTCGGCATCGGACGCCTTCGCCACCATGTCCGGCAGCGCCTTCGCGATCTGATGCTCGGCGTAATAGATGTCCTGCAAGGTGTGCAGGAACAGGTCGTCGATGTTTTCGATGTCCGGTGAAAACCAGCCCATAGGTCGCCTCCTCGGGGTTCCGCTGCAGCATTAAGTCGATGCGCCGTCACGGGTTCCCAAAACGCATGAAGATCGCTAGGAGAAGGCGACAACGCTTGTCTTTCGACACAAGGGGAAACGCATGAGCATCCAGCGTATCGACGTCGGCGCCCGCATGAGCAAGGCGGTGGTCAACGGCAACACCGTCTATCTCGCCGGCATCGTGGCCGACGCCGCCAAGGGCAAAAGCGTCACCGAGCAGACCAAGGAAATCCTGAGCCTGATCGACGGGCTGCTGGCCAAGGCGGGCACCGACAAGTCGAAGCTGCTGACGGCGACGATCTACATCACCGACATGGCCAACTTCGCCGAGATGAACGCGGTGTGGGACAAGTGGGTGTCGGCCGGCAACACGCCGGCGCGCGCGACCGTCCAGGCCGGGCTCGCCGCGGCCGACTACAAGGTCGAGATCATGGTGACGGCGGCGAAGTGACCGCTTGCGGTCATCCCCGCGAAAGCGGGGATCGCCATAGATGTTGACGCAGAGCAGGTATCGCCATGGCCTTCGATTTCGCTCCGCTGGCGCCGGCCAGCACGCCCCAGCCGGCGGTGCGCTGGACCGGCTCGGCCAGGTTCAACTTCACCGGCGGCAACAACGATGCCGACGCGGTGCCGCTTGAGGGCCTGATGACGGCGGCGCAAGCCGTGCTCGCGCGCGAGGGCCGCACGCTGTCGCATTACGGTCTCGCCAGCGGCCCGCAGGGCTACCGGCGGCTGCGCGAGTTCCTCGCGGTGAAATTGAAGCGTGACGCCGGCATGACCTGCGGCGCCGACGACATCCTCATCGTCTCCGGCTCGCTGCAGGCGCTCGATCTCGTCAACGGTGCGCTGCTGGCGCGCGGCGACACCGTCATCTGCGAGGCCGACTGCTACCAGGGCACGCTGACGCGCTACGACCGGCTCGGCGTCAAGGCGGTCGGCATTCCGCTCGACGAACACGGCCTGCGCATCGACGCGCTCGAACAAGCGCTCGCCGACCTGAAACGGCAGGGCGTGCGGCCGAAATTCATCTACACCATCCCGACGGTGCAGAATCCGACCGGCACCATCCTGCCCGAGGACCGCCGCGTCGCGCTGCTGAAGCTCGCCGACGCGTACGGCGTGCCGATTGTCGAGGACGACTGCTACGCCGACCTGATCTGGAGCGGCGAGCGCCCGCCGGCGCTCTACGCCATGAGCAAATCCGAGAACGTCATCCATATCGGCTCGTTTTCGAAGTCGATCGCGCCGGCGTTGCGCGTCGGCTTCATCGTCGCGCCGTGGGCGATCATGTCGCGCATGCTGGCGCTCAAGACGGATGCGGGGTCCGGCGCGCTCGAGCAGATGGTGCTCGCCGAATATTGCGCCGAGCATTTCGCCAGCCACGTGCCGGAATTGCGCGTCGCGCTGCGCCGGAAGCTCGACACCT
>Ga0105240_10016146_pt1 | contig 10120 bp, 5 predicted proteins | sample KBSC54metaG_FD_80426 | JGI IMG/M metagenome (GOLD analysis project Ga0105240, IMG submission 80426) | Corn rhizosphere microbial communities from Kellogg Biological Station, Michigan, USA - KBS C5-4 metaG | ecosystem: Host-associated > Plants > Roots > Rhizosphere > Soil | place: Michigan, USA... | reverse complement strand
GTTCGTCGGATCGCTGCTGTACATCGCGACGTTCGTGCTGATCGACGTCGCCTACACCTGGGTCGACCCCCGGGTCCGCCTGGGCTGAGCCGCCATGTTCAAGTTCGTGTTCCTGTGGACGGATCTCACCGTCTGGGCGCTGGTCGCCTTCTGCCTGGTCTACGGCGTGGCCGTCGTGCGTTCGCCGGGGCTGTCGGCAAGCTGGCGCCGCGTGTTCCGCGAGGCGCCGGCGATGTGCTCGGCGTTCGTGCTCGCGCTGTGCCTGGTGGTCACCGTGGCCGACAGCGTGCATTACCGCAGCCGCCTCGGCGCCGCGTCCGGCACCGCCGCCGACACCGTGCAGTACGAGGTGCAGGCGCACTCGCTGCTGGACCTCGCGTTGGCGGACCTGGTGCAGTCGCGCGAGACGAGCTATTCGCGGCCCCTCGATTACGAAGCCCTGCGGCTGGAGACGGTGTCCGTCAACGGGCGCCTGGTGCGCATGGCGCCGCGGCTGAAGCACGGCGGGGCGCACCTGTCTGACCCGCAGCACCAGTGGCACAGCGACCTGCTGTCGCGCGTGTTCACCGGCCTGCTGTTCGGACTGGGCCTGTCCGCAGCCACGGCGGTCGTGCTGTTCGGGCTGCTGGCGCGCGCGCGACGCGCCGGCTTCGTCGAGACGGCCGCCAGCGTCTGGAACAAGGAAGGCGAGATCCCCTGGCGCGCCGCGCTGTGGACGCTGGCGGCGATCGCCACCCTGGTCGGCGTCGTCGTGTCGCTGATGGGGTCGTACCACGTGCTCGGCACCGACACGACGGGCAACGACGTGCTCTACCAGGCGCTCAAGAGCATCCGCACCGCATTCGTCATCGGCTCGCTCGCCACCATCGCCACGCTGCCGCTGGCCGTGGTGCTGGGCATCATGGCGGGCTACTTCCGCGGCTGGGCCGACGAGGTCATCCAGTACTTCTACACGGTGCTCTCGTCGGTGCCCAACATCCTGCTGATCGCCGCCTGCGTGCTGATGGTGCAGGTGTACCTCGACAAGCACCCGGACATGTTCGAGACGGGGGTCGAGCGCGCGGACGTCAAGCTGTTCCTGCTCTGCTCGGTGCTGGGCCTGACCGGCTGGGCCGGGCTGTGCCGCCTGCTGCGCGCCGAGACGATGAAGCTGCGCGAGCTCGACTTCGTGCAGGCCGCCAATGCGTTCGGCGTCGGGTCGGTGCGGATCATGTTGCGCCATGTGTTCCCCAACGTCGCGCACCTGATGCTCATCGTCACCGTGCTCGATTTCTCGTCGTTGATCCTGTACGAGGCCGTGCTGTCGTACGTCGGCGTCGGCGTCGATCCGTCGATGAACAGCTTCGGCGGCATGATCAACCTGGCGCGCAAGGAGATGAGCCTCGACCCCGTGGTGTGGTGGAGCTTCGCCGCGGCGTTCGGCTTCATGGTGACGCTGGTGCTGGCGATCAACCTGTTCGCCGACGGCGTGCGCGACGCGTTCGACCCGCGCGCCCGCGCGTTCCGTCCGCGCCTGCCCATCACGCGCAAGCGCGCCGCCCCGGCGCAGAACCAAGGCTGATGCCATGCTGCAGACCCAGGACCTGAAGGTGGCGCTCGACGCCGAGCTCGGCCTCGTCAAGGCCATCGACGGCCTGACGCTGGCCATCCAGCGCGGCGAGACCTTCGCGCTCGTCGGCGAGTCCGGCTGCGGCAAGAGCATGACCGCGCTCGCGCTGATGCGGCTGCTGCCCGAGAACGGGCGCATCACCAGCGGCGACATCCGCCTCGACCGCGACGACCTGCTGGCGCTGCCCGAGGCGGGCATGCGTTCGGTGCGCGGCGGGCGCATCGGCATGATCTTCCAGGAGCCCTCGACCAGCCTGAATCCGGTCATGAAGATCGGTGCGCAGCTCGTCGAGGCGATCGAGGCGCACACGAGCCTGCGCGGCGCGCAGGCGCGCCAGAAGGCGGTCGACTGGCTGCGCCGCGTCGGCATCCCCGAGCCCGAGCGCCGCATCGACGACTATCCGTTCCGCATGAGCGGCGGCCAGAAGCAGCGCGTGATGATCGCGATGACGCTGGCCACCGAGCCCGATTTCCTGGTCGCCGACGAGCCGACGACGGCGCTCGACGTCACGATCCAGGCGCAGGTGCTCGACCTGCTCAGGCAGCTGCAGCAGGAGCAGGGATTGGGCCTGCTGCTGATCACGCACGACCTCGCGGTGGTCAAGGGCATGGCGCACCGCGTGGCGCTGATGTACGCGGGCCAGATCATCGAGGTGGCCAGGGCCGACGAGTTCTTCGCCAGCCCGAAGCACCCGTACGCGCGGGCGCTGCTGCGCGCGCTGCCCGACGCGCGCCGGCGCGGCCAGCCGCTGCAGGCGATACCCGGTACCGTTCCCGTGCTGACCCAGTCGTTCGCCGGCTGCCGCTTCGCGCCGCGCTGCGACCGCGTGATGGCGCACTGCGCGAGCGTGGTGCCGGAGCTGACCGGGATCAACGGACGCGAGCAGGCGGGCGACCTGCACGCCGTGCGCTGCCTGCTGTTCGCTCCCGGTGCGGCGAGCGCACCACCGGCGGGCGCGGTGCCCCGTGTCGAGGCGGTGCGGCCGCGGGCCGCCCCGGTGGCGGCGGCCTCCGTCCCGCTGCTGGAGGTGCGCAACCTGCAGGTGCGCTTCCCGATCCGCACGGGCTTGCTGCAGCGTGGCAAGCGCTTCTTCAACGCCGTGGACGATGTCTCGTTCACGGTCGGCGAGGGCGAGACGCTCGCGCTGGTGGGCGAGTCGGGCTGCGGCAAGACCACCACCGGCAAGGCCGTGGTGCAGTTGTTGCGCGGCACCGCCAGTTTCGAGGGGCAGGCGCTGCTGCGCGGGCGCAACCTGTTCGCGCTGTCGGGCCACGCGCTGATCCAGGCGCGGCGCGACATCCAGATCATCTTCCAGGATCCGTTCGCGTCGCTGAACCCGCGCATGCGCGTCGCCGAGATCCTGGACGAAGGCATGATCGCGCTGCAACCCGAGCTCGATGCCGGAGCGCGCCGCCGGCGCATCGAGGGCCTGGTCGACCAGGTCGGCCTGCGGCGCGACGCGCTCGACCGCTACCCGCACGAGTTCTCCGGCGGCCAGCGCCAGCGCATCGCGATCGCGCGCGCGCTCGCCGTGCAGCCCAAGCTCATCGTCTGCGACGAGCCCACGTCGGCGCTCGACGTGTCGGTGCAGGCGCAGATCCTGAACCTGCTGCACGACCTGCAACGCGAGCTCGGCGTCTCGTATCTTTTCATCACCCACAACATCGGCGTGGTCGAGTACATCGCCGATCGCGTCGCGGTGATGCGCGCCGGGCGAATCGTCGAGCAGGGCGACAGCATCTCGGTACTGGAACACCCGCGGCAGGACTACACGCGCGCGCTCATCGACGCCGTGCCGCGCCTGGACCTGCCGGTCTGACCAATCCTGTCTAGGGAACCCGCGCGGGCAGCCCGGAGGGTCGCGCGGCGGGGGGTATCCGGCAAATGCGAAAACCGGTTTCTTCGCACGCCGCCGGCGAGTTTGGCCGTGCGGACGCGCGCCGCCGTGTTAGGCAGTTATTCCGTCATGTGCCCGACCGGGCAAATGGGGTTGCTCGTGCGTCGGAAAGATTCGGATTTCGCTGCATTCTCGCAACAGTTTGCTTAGGGAAAACGTTCGGAACACGTTTCAGGTGGTGAGCTCGACCCGCTGTTCATGGACAATATTTTGACAAGCTTTATTGGTGCGCCATCAGCCGTTCACAAACCGGCACAGGACGCACTTGTGAGGCTGGGTCTATCGATCAACCTTTCCACCCCCTCAGGAGGGAACCCCATGTTCCAACGTACGAAGATCTGCACCGGTCTTCTCATGGCTTTCGGCACCGGCCTGCTGGCCGCCGCGCCGGGCGCTTTCGCCCAGGATTCCAGCGTACAGCGCGTGGAGATCACGGGTTCGTCGATCAAGCGCGTCGACGCCGAGACCTCGGTTCCCGTCACCGTCATCAAGGCCGACGAACTGAAGAAGGCCGGCGTCACCAGCGTCGAGCAAGTCCTGCAGCAGGTCAGCTCGATGCAGGTCCAGCAGTCTTCCGCGCAGGCCGTCGGTGCCGGCACCGGTGGTGCGTCGTACGCGGACATGCGTGGCCTGGGCGCCAACAAGACGCTCGTGCTGCTGAACGGCCGCCGCATCGCCAACAGCGCGTTCTCGGCCGCGGAACCTGACATCAACACGATCCCGTTCGCCGCCATCGAGCGCGTCGAAATCCTGCGTGACGGCGCCTCGGCCCTGTACGGCACGGACGCCATCGCGGGCGTGATCAACTTCATCACCCGCAAGGACTACCGCGGCGGCACGATCGGCTTCGGCCTGGACGCGCCCCAGCACCCGGGCGGCTCCCAGCACGAAGCCCAGATCGGCTTCGGCTTCGGCGACCTGGAGAAGGACGGCCTGAACCTGTTCGGCTTCGTCGGCTTCCAGAAGCAGCAGGCGATCGGTGCCAGCCAGCGCCACTACTTCCCGCACATCGTCCAGTCCAAGACGACGTTCCCGGGCACGTACCAGATCACCGACGGCATCACCGGCAAGACCGAACTCTTCACGCCGTTCGTCACGCCGGGTTGCGTCGCTCCCGACAACTCCCTGGCGCCCGTCAACGCGCACCAGTGCGGCGAGTCCACCGGCTCCTTCGTCGACTACATCCCGGCCTCGCAGCGCCTGACCGGCTACGGCAAGGCCTCGTTCAAGGTCAACGAGAACAACACCTTCGCGCTCGAGGCGTTCATCGCCCAGAGCAAGGTGAACTCGAAGATCGCTCCGGTCCCGTACGGCGCGCTGTACATGGATCCGGCCAGCCCGTACTACCCGGGCAACGGCATCACGCCGCTGCCGGCGGGCTGGACCGTCGGCCCGAGCCAGGAAGGCTCCCCGGGCGCGCCGAATGACAAGTTCATCTTCCTGAAGTACCGCGACACGTTCAACGGCTTCCGCGAAGACGACAACACGACCACGCAGGGCCGCTTCGTCGCCAGCCTCGAAGGCACGCTGGGCGACTGGGACTACGAAGTGGCCGCGACGCTGAACACGACGCATGCCCAGGACTACCTGGCGCACGGCTACTCGGACATCAACGTCCTCGCCACGCAGGTCACCGACCCGAACTCGGTGATCGTCGGCGGCTACGTCCTGAACCCCGCGATCAACCCGTTCGGTGCCCAGAGCCCCGCCGGCGCCGCGATCCTCAAGGCTGCGCAGAAGAACGGCGTCGTGCAGTACGGCGACGGCACGGTCAAGGACATCGACGGCCACGCCAGCCGCGACCTCGGCGACTGGACGCACGCCGGCCGCCCGGCCGCGATCGCGGTGGGCTTCGAAGCCCGCGACGAGAAGTTCCTGCAATCGGCCAACGCGGCGTATGCCGCCCAGGTCGTGGCCAGCACGGGTATCGACCCGGGCACGTACAACGCCGGTTCGCGCAAGGTCTACGCCGGTTATGCCGAGCTGAACGTTCCGATCGTCAAGAGCCTGGACATCACCGCCGCGGTTCGCTACGACCACTACAGCGACTTCGGCAGCACGACCAACCCGAAGGTGAGCTTCCGCTTCCAGCCCAGCAAGGCTGTGCTGCTGCGCGGCTCGTTCTCGACGGGTTTCCGCGCTCCTTCGCTGTACGAGCTGAACGCGGCCCAGACCTACGGCAACTCGACCAGCGGCCAGAACGACCCGAAGAACTGCCCGGGCGGCACGCCGACCAACCCGGCGAACACGCAGGCCTGCGACAACCAGTTCGAAATCCTGACCGGCGGCAACACGCAACTCAAGGCTGAAAAGTCCAAGAACGCGACGCTGGGCCTGGTGCTGGAGCCGATCAACAACCTCACGGCCGAGATCGACTTCTATCACATCAGCATCACGAAGGAAGTCGGCACGCTGCCCGACGAGACCCTGTTCTCGGTGGGTGGCCTGGCGAAGTTCCCGGGCAACTTCCACTACAACCCGGCGGGCCAGCTGTCGACCGACGGCACCCAGTGCCCGGGCGCGAACTGCGGCTGGGTCGACGAGCTGAACCAGAACCTCGGTTCCGTGCGCACGGACGGCCTGGACATCGGCCTGGGCTACAAGATGAACGCGGGCGCCATCGGCCGCCTCAACTTCGATCTGCAGAGCACCTGGGTCCACTCGTACAAGTACGAGCTGGTCCCGGGCCAGGGCTTCATCCAGAACGTGGGCATCTTCTCGAACGGCAGCCCGGTGTTCCGCTGGCAGCACAACGCCGGCATCACCTGGAACCTCGATCCGTTCGCGATCGGCTGGGCGATCCACCACAAGTCGGGCTACCTCGACGCCCCGGTCCTCAACACGCCGGCCCGCAATGTCAGCCCGTACACGACGATGGACCTGTACGGCACCTACGCCATGGCCAAGGGCTTCGCGGTCACGGTGGGCGTGAAGAACCTGACGGACAGCAAGGCGCCGTACACGGATTACACCGGCCTGTTCCAGACCGGCTACGATCCGCGCTACTACGACCCGACGGGCCGTACGTACTACGCCCGCGCGACCTACTCGTTCTAAGGCGAGTCCCGGACGACCTGCGGTTCGTCCTGCGCAAGAAGGCGCAAGTCCCGAGAGGGGCTTGCGCCTTTTTTCATGGGCACCTGCGCGGGTGCGATCCGGGAGGCGAGGGCGCCAGCGGGCCGCTGGCCCGGCGGCCGCTCAGGTCGCCCGCGGGTCGCTGTCGAGCAGATCCCGCAGCGCGCCGAGCCAAGGCTCGTAGCGGCGCCACTTCTCCACCGAATTCGCGTTGATCGGCTGGCGCGCCTGCCATTTGCTGGGAGTCCTGACGACGCCCGGCTTCAGGTGAGGTGTCAGGCAGGCATCGCTCCACGGCAGGCCACACGCGTCGATGATGCGCCGGATCGAAGGCTCGGGATCATGCGCCAGGCTTTCGTAATCCACCTCGATGTATTTGCTCGCGGGCAGGACGCGGCGCCAATGGCGCGTCAGCCGTTCATAACTGCGGAAATAGGCGACGAGATTGGCGCCGCCGGTGGGAAACGACAAGTGCGGGTGGAACATCGTCTGATGGATCGACAGCGCGGTGTCGATGGGGGACCGGCGGCAGTGAACGATGACCGCCTGGGGCAGCGCGAGATGGATCGCGCCGGCCCACAGCACGTTGAACGGCATCTTGTCGGTCACGTGCGCTGCGCCTGGATCGATGGCGTGCAGGACCTGGAGGTATTGTCTCGCCGCCGAATCCAGGAAGCGGGCATCACGCGCGCTCGCGGCATCCAGGTGCCAGGCGGCCCCGCGCTCGGTCCAGAACGGCAGCTCGCCGGCAGCCGAGACGCTCGGGTGGCTGGAGAGGATCTGCTCGACCAGCGTCGTGCCCGACCTGGGCATGCCCACGACGAAGACTGGCAGCGACGAGGCGTTGCCGCCGTCGGCCGCTTGCGCCATCAATTCCGGCGTGCAGCGATCGACGATGCCGTCGATCACCTGGTCGAAGCCGGCGCTGTCGAATGACACGGACCCCGGCCGGAGCGCGTCCGCGGCGTCGAAATGTCTCATCGCCCGCTCGGGATCCTCGAGGTCGTCGGCGACCTTTCCCGCGGCGAGGTGGAGTCGCTGGCGTTGCACCGGCGACATGGCGGGCGAGGCGAGCGCGGCCTCGATGAGCGGCAGAAGGCTTTCCTCGGATCGCGTCACGCGACGGCAGCGCACGAGTTCGTAATAGCTGCCGGCCAGGCGGGGCGACAATTCCACTGCGCGAGAGAAACAGGCGCGGGCTTCGTCGAAACGCCCCCAGTTCGAGAACAGGTGCCCCAGCAACTCATGCGCGTCGGCGTTGCCGGGATCCGCCGCGATGGCCTTTTGCAGGGCGAGCTCGGCCTCCGCGTCGAGGTTCTGGGTCAGGAGCGCGCGCGCACAGCCGAGCCATCCGAACCGCGAGTCCGGATCCGCCTGCCGGGCCCGTCGAAAACGCGCGATCGCGTCGTCGAGCCGGCCTTGGGCGTGTGCGAGCTCGCCGGAGCGCAGCCACGCTTCGGCGAACGACGGCTGCACGCTGGTCGCCCGGTCGTAGCAGGTCATGGCCGACCGCGCGTCGCCGGCGCGCTCGTAGGCCAAGCCCAGGTGGAGCCAGGCTTCGACGAGTTTGCCGTCGAGCGACACGGCCTGGCGCAGGGTGTCGATCGCGCGGACCAGATCTCCGGTCTCCAGCCATGCGCGGCCCAGCTCGCCCAGGGTGGCGGGGTCGTCCGGTCGAAGGGCCGCGGCCTCGCGAAGCAGCGCGAGCGCATCGGCGGGCGCGCCCGCCTCGAGGGCTCGCGTCGCTCGTGCGCGCAGCGAGTCGAAGGCAGCGTCGCTGGAAGGCTGGACTGGGGCGGTCATCGATGGAACGTTCCTGGATGGGGCTGTCGCGCGCGCTTGGGCGCGTCGAACCGGGACGCCATCTTATCGACCTCGAGCGGCGGCCCCCTCTGTCGCCGAGGCCCTCAGCGAGGCGCCAGTCGGATCGCGCCGTCGAGGCGGATCACTTCGCCATTGAGCATCTCGTTGGTGACGATCTGGTGCACCAGCTTGGCGAAGTCGCCGGGCGTGCCCAGGCGGCTGGGGAAGGGCACGCTGGCCGCCAGCGCGTCCTGCACCTCCTGCGGCATGCCGAACAACATCGGCGTGCCGAAGATGCCCGGGGCGATGGTCATGTTGCGGATGCCCGTCTTGGCGAGGTCGCGCGCGATCGGCAGGGTCATGCCCACCACGCCGCCCTTGCTCGCGGCATAGGCGGCCTGGCCGATCTGGCCGTCGTACGCGGCCACGCTGGCGGTGCTGATCAGCACGCCGCGCTCGCCGGTCGACTCGGGCTCGTTGGCGCTCATCGCCTCCGCCGCCAGGCGGATCATGTTGAAGCTGCCGATCAGGTTGATCGAGATGACCTTGGCGAAGAGCTCGAGCGCGTGCGCGCCGGTCTTGCCCACGGTGCGCGAGGCCGGCGCGATGCCGGCGCAATTGACCAGGCCCATCAGTTTGCCCAGGCCCCTGGCGGTGTCGACCACGCGGCGGCCGTCGGCTTCCTGCGTGACGTCGCAGCGAATGAAGGTCTGGCCCAGTTCCGCCGCGATGGCCTGGCCACGCTCCTCCTGCAGGTCGGCCAGCACCACCTTGGCGCCGTTGGCCACCAGCATGCGCGCCGTGCCTTCGCCCAGCCCCGAGGCCGCGCCCGTGACGATGAATACCTTGCCCGAGATTTCCATGCTTGCTCCTGTGCCGGCGTCGGCGCCGCAGAAGGCGCGGCCGGCGTGATTGACGTTAACGTAAACGTCAATTGTCGCTCGAACGGCGCGCAAGGCAAGGGGGCGACGCGCACGACGCACGAGGCGAGCGGACGGCAGGTCCGGAAACGACAAGGCCCGCGACGTCGCCGGCGCGGGCCTGTGCGGGTGGCGCGAGCGCCGGCGCTCAGTTCTCCAGGGCGTTCAGCGCGCGCCTGGTGATCTCGTCGACGGTCCCGGTGCCGCTGATCTTGCGGCAGCGCGGTGCCTGCGGGTCGCCCGTGGCGGCCCACTTCTCGTAGTAGGCCACCAGCGGCTCGGTCTGCTCGTGATACGTGGCCAGGCGCTTGCGAACGATGTCCTCGGTGTCGTCCGGGCGCTGCGTCAGCGGCTCGCCGGTGACGTCGTCCCTGCCTTCGACCTTGGGCGGGTTGTTGTGGATGTGGTACGTGCGGCCCGAGGCCGCGTGCACGCGGCGGCCGCTCATGCGCTCGACGATCGCGGCGTCGGGCACGTCGATCTCCAGCACGAGGTCGAGCTTGACGCCCGCGGCCTTCATCGCGTCGGCCTGCGGAATGGTGCGCGGGAAGCCGTCGAACAGGAAGCCCTTGGCGCAATCCGGCTGGGCGATGCGCTCCTTGACCAGCGAGATGATCAGGTCGTCGCTCACCAGGCCGCCGCCGTCCATCACCTGCTTGGCGGCCAACCCCAGCGGCGTGCCCGCCTTCACCGCGGCGCGCAGCATGTCGCCCGTGGAGATCTGCGGAATGCCGTATTTCTGGCAGATGAACGCCGCCTGCGTTCCCTTGCCTGCGCCGGGGGCGCCCAGAAGAATCAATCTCATCGCTTGCCTTT
>Ga0105240_10016145_pt1 | contig 10120 bp, 6 predicted proteins | sample KBSC54metaG_FD_80426 | JGI IMG/M metagenome (GOLD analysis project Ga0105240, IMG submission 80426) | Corn rhizosphere microbial communities from Kellogg Biological Station, Michigan, USA - KBS C5-4 metaG | ecosystem: Host-associated > Plants > Roots > Rhizosphere > Soil | place: Michigan, USA... | reverse complement strand
CTGCGACGCCGGAGTCGAACGATTCCGGCTGTCTGCGCCGCACGCGGCGCGCGTCGAACAGAATTGGCGCTGCGCTCTGCGGCTTTCGCCGAGGCTCGGCGTGGCGTTTTTCTCCGTGCCTCTGTGAGCTCTGTGGCTGATTGTTGATCTTGTTCGTTTCGTCGTGGAGAGTGTGGCGATGGACCTCGGTCTGAAGAACAAAGTCGCGATGGTTGGCGGCGCGAGCAAAGGGCTTGGCTACGCGGTCGCGCGCGCGTTGGCGGCAGAGGGCGCCCTCGTGTCGATCGCATCGCGCGACAAGAGCGCGATCGACAAGGCGGCGGCCGCCATCAAAGGTGAGGGCGGCGGCGACGTGCTTCCGGTGGCCGCGGAGCTGAGCTCTGCGGACGCCATCGCGCAGTGGCACAAGGCGACGGTCGATCGGTTCGGCGGCGTCGACCTCTTGTTCGCCAACACCGGTGGACCGCCGGCGGGGCCCGTCCTCAGCTTCGACGATGATGCCTGGCGAAAGAATTTCGAGCTGCTGGTGATGAGCGTGATCCGGGCCGTGCGGCTCGTCGTGCCGTCGATGCAGTCGCGCGGCGGCGGCGCCATTCTCGTCGGGACCTCCTCGTCGGTGAAGGAACCGATCGCGAACCTCGCGCTCTCGAATGTGCTGCGCGCGTCCGTGGCTTCGCTGGCAAAGACGTTGAGCCTCGAGCTCGCCCCGAGCCGCATTCGCGTAAACAATCTGATTCCCGGCCGGATCGCGACCGATCGCCTTCACCAGCTCGACGAGGGAAACGCGAAGCGCGCCGGCATCAGCATCGACGAACAGCAGAAGCGCGCCGAAGCGGCGATTCCGCTCGCGCGCTACGGCGGCCCCGACGAATTCGGCCGCATGGCGGCGTTTCTGCTCTCCGACGCGGCCGCGTACATTACCGGCGCCTCGGTCCAGCTCGACGGCGGTCTCATCAAGGGAGTGCTCTAAGAATTGTAAATTGCAAATTGCAAATTGATGATTGATCGATCAATTTGCAATAAATCTGCAATCAGCAATTAGCAATCATCAATTCACGATCCCGATTATGTCTATTGCACGCAAGGCGCTGCTGGCCATGTCGACGAACGTCTGGTTGCGCGAGCGCGCGACCAGGACCGCGTTCGTCCGCCGTTCGGTGTCGAAATTCATGCCGGGCGAGAAATTCGACGACGCGATGGCTGCCGCGGCGGCGCAGCAGGCGCTCGGCGTCGGAACGATTTTCACGAAGCTCGGCGAGAACCTGACGAGGATTGAAGAAGCCGAAGAGGTCACGACGCATTACCTTTCGATCCTCGACCAGATCAAAGCGGCCGGGCTCGACGCGCAGATTTCGGTCAAGCCGACGCAGCTCGGTCTCGATCTGGACAAGGAGCTGTGCTTTCGCAATCTCCAGCGACTCGTGGATCGCGCTGCCGAACGCGGCAACTTCGTCTGGATCGACATGGAGAGCTCGCCGTATGTCGATCCGACGCTCGATCTCTTCCGTCGTACGCGAGCCCGTTCGCCGCTGATCGGCATCGCGCTGCAGGCGTATCTCTATCGCACCGAGAAGGACATCGAGTCGCTCCTGCCGCTCGGGCCCGCGATCAGGCTGGTGAAAGGCGCGTATCTCGAGCCGCCCGACATCGCGTTCCCCAAGAAGACCAACGTCGACGAGAATTACTACAAGCTCGCGTGCCGGATGCTGCAGGAAGACGCGCAGAAGAGCGGAACGCTTCTCCACGTCGCCACGCACGATCCGGCGATCGTGCAGCGGATCAATAATTACGTCGATTACCACAAGGTGCCGAAGTCGGCATTTGAGTACGCGATGCTCTACGGCATCCAGCGTGGGCTCCAGCAGCGGCTGGCGCAGTCGGGTCGCCGCATCCGCGTGCTGATCGCCTACGGCGAGTACTGGTTTCCGTGGTACATGCGCCGCCTCGCCGAACGTCCCGCGAACGTCTGGTTCGTCATCAAGAACATGATGGCTCGATGAGCAAAATGTCCAAGAAATTGAAACCCACTGTCGGCTTTGTGGCCTTCGTGGTCTTTGTGGTTCTCGTATTTGTTTCTGGCCGTCGCGTGGTGGTCGCTCAGCGCGGTCGGCCTGGTGGTACGGAGAAGTTCGGGTTCCGGTTCGTCGGTCCGACCGTCGGCAATCGCGTCGCATCGGTCGCAGGTGTGCCGGGCGACCGCATGACCTACTACGCGGGCGCCGCGTCCGGCGGCGTGTGGAAGACGACCGACGGCGGCATCCGATGGCAACCGGTGTCGGACAGTATGCCGGTCGCGGCGATCGGCGCGCTCGCGGTTGCGCCGACCGAGCCGACCACCGTTTGGGCCGGCACCGGCGAGCCGTGGGCGATTCGCGACAGCGACGTGATCGGTGATGGCGTCTACAAGTCCGTCGACGCCGGCCGCACGTGGACGCACATGGGACTGGACGAGACCGGCCGGATCGCCAGAATCATCGTCCACCCCACCAATCCCGACATCGTTTATGTGTGCGCGACGGGGCGGCTCACGGGGCCGCAGCAGGAGAAAGGCGTCTATCGCACACTCGATGGCGGACAGAAGTGGGAGCGCGTGCTCTTCGCGGACGAGAACACCGGATGTTCGGGCCTGACGATGGATGCGAAGAATCCGCGGATGCTCGTCGCAGGGACGTGGCAGGTTGAAATGCATCCGTGGGCCGAATTGTCGGGCGGGCCCGGCAGCGCGATTTACGTATCGCACGACGCCGGCACGAAGTGGACCAGGATCGAGGGCCGCGGCCTGCCGAAATCGCCTCTTGGAAAAATCGACGTCGCGATCGCGCCAACCGACTCGAACCGCATTTACGCGCTGATTCAAACGGCCGACCAGGGCTCCGTGTGGCGATCCGACGACGCGGGCGAAAATTGGCGCGTCGTGAACTGGTCGCGCGAGCTGATCGGCCGCGCCGGCTACTACATTCGTATTGCAGTGTCGCCGGCGAACGAAGACGAAGTGCTGATCTCGAACAGTTCGTTCTTCCAGTCAACCGACGGCGGTCAGACGTTCCGCAGCGTCGGCTGGGGCGGCGACAACCACGACATCTGGTGGGATCCGAAGGATGCCGATCGGTTCGTGATCACGCACGACGCCGGATTGAGCATCACCGAGCAGCACGGCCGCAGCATCCAGCGCGTGTCGCTGCCCATCGGCCAGATCTACCACGTCTTCGTCGACAACCAGGTGCCGTACAACGTCTACGCGAACATGCAGGACGACGGTACGATGCGCGGGCCCGCGTTCGCGCCCGAAGGCGCCGGTGCGGGATACAACGGTTCCGGCAACGTATGGGATCACGGGCTCGGCGGCTGCGAATCGGGCTTCACGGTTCCCGACCTCGTCGATCCGAATATCGTCTGGTCCAGCTGCTATGGCAACAAGCTCACGCGCTACGACCATCGGTTGAAGGTCGCCCGATCGGTCGCGCCGGCGATGATCACGCTCGACGCGCCGCCGCAGGACGTCAAGTATCGCTGCCACTGGACGGCGCCGGTCGCCATCGACCCCTTCGACCACAACACGGCGTATTACGGCTGTCAGGTGATCTTCTCATCGTCGAACGCGGGACAGAGCTGGAAAGTGATCAGCCCGGATTTGTCCACGCAGGATCCCAGCAAGATCATGTCGTCGGGCGGCATCGTTTCGGACAACCTGGGGCAGTTCGTCGGCGAAGTGGTCTTTGCCATCGCGCCGTCCGAGGTGCAGAAGGGATTGATCTGGGCCGGCACGAACGACGGCAAAGTGTGGAACACCCGCGACGGCGGCGCCAAGTGGAATGACGTGTCGAAGAACATCACCGGCATGCCGGTGTGGGGCGTGGTGTCGAAGATCGAACCGTCGCACTTCGACGCCGGCACGGCGTACGTCGCAGTCGACGCGCACCTCACCGACAAGCGCGAGCCGTTCATCTTCAAGACGACCGATTTCGGCGCCACGTGGACGCGCATCAGCGGCGATCTCCCCGACAAACATCCGCTCTCCTACGTCCGTGCGGTCGCCGAGGACCCGAACAAGAAAGGCCTGATCTTCGCCGGCACCGGTCACGGCTTCTTCTACTCGCAGGACGATGGCGCGCACTGGACGGAGCTCAGCACCGGCCTGCCGCACGCGCCGGTCACATGGATTGCCGTTCAGAAGCAGTTCCACGACGTGGTGGTGTCGACCTACGGCCGCGGGATGTATGTCCTCGACGACATCACGCCGCTCGAGCAATCGGCCACGCCGAATCCGACGGCCACGCGCCTGTTTGCGCCGCGGCCGACGTATCGCTGGTCCCAGCGTCCGCACGCGATCTTCTCGTACGCGCTCGCATCGGCGCCGCGCGGCGCGGTGCAACTGCAGATCATCGGACCCGACGGCAAAGTGATCCGCGACGTGCCGAGCGAGGGACGTCAAGGTATCAACCGCGCATCGTGGGACCTGCGCTACGCGCCGCCGAAGCTCGTCGAGCTCCGCACGACGCCACCCGAGAACCCGCACATCTGGGAAGAGCCGCGCTTTCGCGGACACGATACGCGGCCCGTCACCCATTGGGGTCTCGACCCGGCCGAGGTCGGCCCGATCGTGGCGCCCGGGAAGTACACAGTGAAGTTGACCGTCGATGGTCAGTCGTTCACGCAGTCGATCGACATCCTGAAGGATCCCAAGATCCCGTCGAGCGACGCCGACCTCCAGGCGTCGGTCGCGCTGCAGCTTCGGATCCGCGACGATGTGAACGAGACCTCCGACATCGTGAACACGATCGAGGTGATGCGCAAGCAGCTCGAGGACATGAAGAAGGCGCTCGCGGGCGACGCGTCGAAGCAGGCGGTGCTGAAGGCGGTCGACGATTTCGACAAGAAGCTCTTCGACGTCGAAACGAAGCTCCTCGAACCGGCGCAGATGACGAGCGACGACAAGTATTTCCAGCAGGCGTACCGCGTCTACATGAACCTGATCTGGCTGAATGGGGAAGTTGGCCCCGGTGCAGGCGACGTCTCGGGCGGCGCCGATTTCCGGCCGACCGACACGTCGGTCGCCGTCCTCGGGGACATCGAGAAAGATCTCGCCGCGGCGCGCACCTTGTACAAGAGGCTCCTCGACTCGGATCTCGGCGCGTTCAACCGTACGCTTGCCAACAGCGGTATGATGACGGTCGGCGTCGTTCGCCACTGACGCACAACTCACGAGGGCTTGCCGCATGCGTGTTCCAGGTCGCTGCCGTTCCGCTCAATGGACGTTGGTGGTTGGTCCTAGTCGCTAGTCCTTAGTCGTTCGCCTCCAGTTTCCAGCCTCTCGGTCCGAGCGGATCTCCACATTACATATCCGCAGGTGTGTACACCTGCAGGGGACGCTCATGTCTTCAATCGAAGCGCTGGGATGGACTGAATTCTTTCAACGACAGATTCACGACGAGGAACGCGCGCAGGCCAGGATTGCGCGCGTGGTTGCGGAGTACCGCGGCGCGTGGCGTCTCGCGGGAGAGTTCGACGGCCTTGCGGAAATCAGCGGACGCTTGCGCCACGACGCCGTGACACCGGCCGCGCGGCCGGCGGTCGGCGACTGGGTCCTTGCGACGGCAGGCGATCGCGACGACCGGGCGATCATCCGCCGGGTGCTCGATCGGCGAAGCACCCTGTCCCGCGCGGCGGCGGGAACAGCGACCGAGCAACAGATCGTTGCCGCAAACGTCGACACGATTTTCATCGTCACCTCGTTCAATGAGGACCTCAGCGCCAACAGGCTCGATCGGTATCTGACGATGGTGTGGCAATCGGGCGCCGTGCCGGTCGTCGTGATCAACAAGATGGATCTGAGCAGCGACGCGGCGTCCGTGGCGGACGCAATGCGGACGCGGCTGCCGTTTGTCGATGTGCACGCGGTCAGCGCCCTCGCCGACGGCGGCGTCGACGTGCTGTCACCCTATCTCGAGCCGGCGCGCACGATCGCATTCGTCGGCTCCTCGGGCGTGGGGAAATCCAGCCTCATCAACCGGATCGTCGGCGGCAACGCTCTGCGCGTGAGCGAGATTCGTGAAGCCGATGGCAAGGGGCGACACACGACCACCGCGCGGCAACTGGTCGCGCTCCCTTCGGGTGCGCTCGTCATCGATACGCCCGGCATGCGCGAGCTTCAGCCGTGGAGCGCCGACGCGGGCCTGGCCGCTGCGTTCGACGACGTCGCGCTTCTCGCCGCGTCGTGCCGGTTCGCCGACTGCAGTCACGTCACCGAGCCCGACTGCGCCGTGCTACAGGCCGTGAGCGACGGCCGCCTCGATCTCGAACGGCTGGAAAGCTTCCGACGTCTGGAGGCCGACGCCGCGTTCGAAGCCCGCAAACACGACAAGGCCGCCGCCGCCAACGCCAAGCGGCGATGGAAGCAGGCGTCGAAGGCGCAGAAGGCGATGTTCCGGGACCGCGGGCAGCGCTAGCGACTACCGACTCTCGACTACCGACTCGCGACTATCGACTCGCGACTATCGACTCGCGACTACCGACTCGCGACTACCGACTCGCGACTACCGACTACAATCGCCTCATGACCCGTCCGACGGTTGCCTTGCTCGCACTCTTCGCGGCGGCGTGCGCGCTCGCGCCGCCGCTCCGAAATCCCGATTCGCCGCGGTTCGCCACCAACGCGCCGCCGCTTTTCCGTGTGAAGCTCGAGACGAACCGCGGACCGATCCTCATCGAGGTCCATCGCGACTGGGCGCCGCACGGCGCGGATCGCTTCTACCATCTCGTGCGCGCCGGCTACTACGACGACAACCGCTTCTTCCGCGTCGTCAAGGGACGATGGGCGCAGTTCGGGATCAACGGCGATCCGGCAATTGCGTCGCTCTGGCGGACGCGGACGATTCCAGACGACCCGAAGGGCCATTCGAACGTCCGCGGAACCGTCACCTTCGCGTTCGCGGAGCCGAATGGGCGCGCGACGCAGGTGTACATCGCGCTGACGAATCTCTCCGATCCGCAGGATGCCCAGGGGTTCGTGCCATTCGGCGAGGTGGTGGGTGGCATGGACACGGCTGACGCGCTGAACTCGGAGTACGGGGAGAATTCGGGAAGCGGCATTCGCGCGGGGAAGCAGCAGCCGTTGTTCGAGGGCGGGAATGCGTATCTGGATCGCGAGTTTCCGAGGCTGGACAAGATCTACCGCGCGATCGTGATCTCGCGCTGATCTCGCCGGCGCTTATTCATCGCGAAGCCACGAAGATCACGAAGATCACGAAGGAAGCCTTGTACAAAAAGAGTTCGTGATCTTCGTGTGGCTTCGTGCCTTCGTGAGTAATCACTGCTGCTGGTGGAGAAGCGCTGCAACGTTTCGCAGCTCGCGGCCATACGTCGCCGGAGGCGCCGTGCGCGCGAATTGCTCCAGATAGCGTCTCGCCTCGGCGGTTTGACCGTCTCGAGCGAGCTGGACGCCGACATTATATAAAGCGTCGAAATCGGCGGGGTCGATCGCGACCGCCTTCTTCCATTCGCCCACTGCGCCCACGCGATCGTTCTGCTTCATGAGCGCGAGCGCGAGGCCGCCGTGCGCCTGTGCGGAGCGCGGGTTCAGCTCGATCGCGCGCGCGAATTCAGTACGCGCGTTGTCGGGCCGCCCCGCGTCGAGCTGAATCGCGCCGATGTTCTCGTGCGTCGCCGCGTTGTCCGGATCCAGCCGCAGGCTCGCGTTGAACGCGCCGAGCGCGTCGGCCGTTCGTCCCACGCTCGCGTACGCCAGGCCGAGGGCATTCAGCGCATCCATGTCGGTGCCGCCTCGGGCGGCCGTCTCGAGCAGCGCGATCGCCTCGTTCCTGCGGCCGACTGCTCCCAGATATGTCGCGAGCTGGACGCTCAGGCCGGCATCTTCGGGGGCCGAGCCGCGCGCCGCCTGCAGCGCGCCGATGGCGTTCGGCGCGTCGCCAACGCGCCAGTACGCGAACGCGAGGTGGCGCGCAGCGGCGGTCAGGCCGGGCCGTTCGGCAAGCGCGCGTTTGTAGCCTGCGATCGCGTCGGGAAGCTGTCCGTTCTCTCCGAGTGCCACCGCTTCGTGCAGCTGGCGATCGATGTTCGCGAGGCGTTTCGGATCGTCGGCCTCGGTGTAGCTCGCTTTGGGCGCCGCGCCCGGTGACAGATAGCCGAGCGATCGCAATCGTGCGGCCGCGTCGGCGTCCTCAGCCCGCGGTGCACCAGGAACGCCCGCAGCAAAGGCCGAGAGCCGCGCCTCGAAGACTCGTCGTCGTGCCGCGGCGTCGGGACGGTCGATCAGGTTGCGATGCTCGCCTGGATCGCTCGCGAGATCGTAGAGCTCCGGGATGGGCAGGTTCAGGTATTTCTCGCGTCCGACGAGGACGCCGGTGAGCGGCGCTCCGCCGTAATCGAGCATGGCCGACATCGCTTCGAAGTACGAGGGGCGATCGGCCGCGCCCGTGAGGTCGGCGTCCGTTCGCAGCGAGTGGCCCGGAAGATCCGCCGCTGCCTGCATACCGAGCATGTCGAGGATCGTCGGCAAGATGTCGACGTGCCGCACCGGCGCGTCCGACACAAATCCTCGAGCCCCAGCCGACTGCCCATTGGCCGCCGGCGCGCTTCCTATCGTTTGGGCCACGATGAGCGGCACGTGCAGCGTTGACTCGTACGCAAACAGTCCGTGCGTTGTTTCGCCGTGATCGCCGAGCGCTTCGCCGTGATCGCCGGTGAGCACGATGACCGTAGACCGCGGTGATCGCGCCGCGATCTCGAACAATGGGCCGAGCGCGCGATCCACGGCGGCCACTTCGCCGTAGTACGGCTGCGCGGCGTATTGGGTATCGAACGGCGGCGGCGGCCGATACGGCGCATGTGGCTCGTAGACGTGCACCCACGCGAACCACGGCCGCGTCTGCGTTTGGATCCAGGTCATCGCGCGCGCGACGACGATCGGCGCCGGCCGCTCGGCCAACGTGAAGCTCGCGCCGCCATTACCGTCGTCGAAGCGTCCGTCGTACAGGTCGAACCCCGGCGTCAGCCCGTACCGCGCATCGAGGGGAGCGGCGGCGACGAACGCGCCAGTCGCAAAGCCAGCGTTGTGCAGCCGCGTTGCAATCGTTTCCGTGCCCGCCGGCAGCCGGTAGCCGCTGTTGTCGCGGACGCGGTGCTGAAACGGGTACTCGCCGGTGAGGATGCTGGCGTGCGAGGGCAGCGTGACGACCGTGTGGGCGTGCGCGAACGTAAAGCGGGCGCCGGCGCCCGCGAGGCGATCGATGTTCGGCGTGTGCGCCGGGCCGCCGTCGCACCCGAGCGCGTCCGCGCGCAATGTGTCGATGGTGACGAGCAGGACGTTCTGATCGCGAGCCTGGCGAAGAACGGCGTGATTTGAACTGGTACTGCAGGCACCGGCGGCGACTGCCGCCAGGAACAGGAACATCCGCCGCACGGGCGTCGAGTATCGCACATTCCAAATTGTTGAAGCTGGCAGACTTTATTTGTGACACGTTTGTGAATTCGTACTTGATATTGCCGAGCCATGTCCTTAGGCTCGTCACCGCGCGTCTCCGATTGTCGGCGGGTGTCGCCTGCCGTCTTCGGTTATCGCTTTGTAAGTCTGTTCTTGTTCGCTGGGGCGTAAGCCTCGAGGAGGGTGAATGAGCGGTGGTGTCCGTCGTACAGGACTCGCGTGTCTGCTTGCGCTCGCGATCGCGGCGCCCGCATTTGCGCAGGTCTACACAGGTGAAATCAACGGCAAGGTCACTGATGGCACGGGCGCGGTTCTGCCGGGCGTCTCGGTCATCCTCTCCGGTCCGGCTCTGATTCAGCCGCAAACGGTCGTCACCGTCGAAAGCGGCGGCTACCGTTTTCCGCGCATTCCCATCGGCACCTATACGGTGACGTTCGAGCTCTCCGGCTTCAAGAAAGCGGTCCACGAAGGGATCGTCATCACGGCGGGGTTCAGCGCAGACATCAACGTCAAGCTGGAGCTGTCGACCGTTCAGGAAACCGTGACGGTGACGGGCGAGAGCCCCGTGGTCGACACGAAGTCCACGACGATCGCGTCGGCGTTCTCGCGCGAGGCGCTCGAGAAGATCCCATCGGCGCGCGACCCGTGGGTCATCCTCGAGCAGACGCCGGGCGTCATGAT
>Ga0105240_10016143_pt1 | contig 10121 bp, 11 predicted proteins | sample KBSC54metaG_FD_80426 | JGI IMG/M metagenome (GOLD analysis project Ga0105240, IMG submission 80426) | Corn rhizosphere microbial communities from Kellogg Biological Station, Michigan, USA - KBS C5-4 metaG | ecosystem: Host-associated > Plants > Roots > Rhizosphere > Soil | place: Michigan, USA... | reverse complement strand
TATGTCTGGACCGATCCTTATCGCGCCCAGAGCGTGGCGGAAGTGCTGGGCTCAGGCGGCAAGTTCAATGTCGCGGACATGGTGCAGCTGCAGAACAACGATCTTTCCATTCCGGCGCGCAATCTGACGCCGCTGTTGCGCGATCTTGCCATCGAGGACCAGACGGTGCGCACGGCGGCGTTCATGCTCACCGACTGGAATTATGTGCTGGACAAGGATTCGGTCCCTGCCGGGATCTATGAAATGTTCCAGCGCCGCCTGATGGCGAATGTGCGGGAGATCGTGGTGCCGGAAGAGGCGCGCAAATATGTCGGCATGCCGCCCATGTCGCGCATCATCGCCTGGATGCAGGCGCCGGATGGCCGCTTCGGCGCCGATCCGATCAAGGGCCGCAACGAGCTTCTGTTGAAAAGCCTCAGCGAGGCGGTGGACGCGCTCAAGACGAAGCTCGGCCCGGACCTGCAGAACTGGATGCTGGGCTCCTATCATTATGCGCGGATCGAAAGCCCCTTCAGCGGCGCGCTCACCCCCGAGCTGGAGGAGAAATATGATGTGGGCAAGAGCGCGCGGGGCGGCGACAGCTACACCATCACCGCCACCGGCGGCGCCGACAATCAAAGCGCGGGCGGCAGTTTCAAGATCGTGATGGATACCGAGAATTGGGACAATTCGGTGGGCCTGAACAATCCCGGCCAGTCGGGCGACATCGAGAGCCCGCATTACCGCGACCTCTATCAGTTGTGGTCGCTGGGAAAGTATTTCCCCATCTTCTATTCGCGCGCGAAAGTGGACAGCGTGGCGGAAGCGCGGCTGACGCTTTCGCCGGGACGGTAGCTTTCCTCCGCAATGGTGTTACGGCCCCTGCGACGGCCGGATAGCGAATCTGGCCCCAATAATGGCCGAAACTGGGCGGCAACATCCGGACGGATGGAGCGTTTTCTCTCTGTATGGAGGTATCCCATGAAAAAGATCCTTTTGGCTTCGTCTGCTCTGGCCCTTTCGCTGCTGGCGGTTCCCGCCATGGCGCAGGGTTATTATGGCGGCGGCTATTACCGGTATGAAACCCCGGTCACCGGTGCGCAGATGACGGACTTGCCGTCGATGCGCGCCAACACCACGCGTACCGGCAGCTTCCTCAGCGTGGGTTCGCGTTATCAATATTTCGACCGCGATTACTATCGGGATTACGACCGCGGCTATTACCGGGATCGCGATTACCGCAACGATTATGAGCGCGGTTATGATCAGGGCCGTTACGATCAGGATCGTTACGACCGCCGGTAAAGACCTCTTCATCTTGTAAGTGACACGCGCCTTGTAAGCGACCTGCGCCGCCGCCGGAAAGTTCCGGCGGCGGCGCAGTTGCTTGATGGTTCATTTGCGGTGAAGATCGCGCAGCGGAGGATGCTCTGAATGCGGATCGCAATTCTCACGGGCGGCGGCGATGTGCCGGGGCTGAACAGCTGCATTAAAGCCATTACCTTGAATGCGGCGCGCGAGGGCTGGGAGGTTCTTGGCTTTAAGCGCGGATGGGCAGGGCCTCTGGCTTACGATCCGGCCGACGGCCAGCAGGACCTGATACCGCTGACGCCCGAAACTGTGCGGGTGATCGACCGCACCGGCGGCACTATTCTGCATTCATCCCGCACCAATCCCGCCAAGGTGAAAGCGAAAGACATTCCCGGCTTCATCAAGGCCGAAAGTCTGCCGCACAATGGCGGTACCTATGATGCCACCCCGCATATCCTGCGCGTGCTGGAGGCGCTCAAGGTCGATGTCCTTGTCGCCATCGGCGGTGACGACACGCTGTCGTATGCGGCGCGCCTTCATCAGGAAGGCGTGAGGGTGATGGCTGCGCCCAAGACCATGGACAATGACGTGTTCGGCACGGACTATTGCATGGGCTTTTCCACCGCCGTCACCCGCTCGCTGGACGCCATCGAAGCGCTGCGCACGCCCGCGGGAAGCCATGAGCGCATTGCGGTGGTGGAACTGTTTGGCCGCAACAGCGGCGAGACCGCGCTGATCAGCGGCTATCTGGCCGAAGCCGACCGCGTGCTGATTTCCGAAGTGCCGTTCGAGATCGAATGCGTGGCGGAGCTCTTGACCCGCGACCGCGCCGCCAACCCCTCCCGCTACGCCGTGCTGGTCCTGTCGGAAGGCGCGCAGATGCAAGGCGGCGAGATTGTGGAAGGCGGCGAGGCGGATGCCTATGGCCATCGCAAGCTGGGCGGGATCGGCGAGATGGTGGGTGCGGAAATTCAGCGGCGCACCGGCATCGGCGTGCTCAATCAGAAGCTCGCCTACATCATGCGCAGCGGCCCGCCCGACATGCTGGACCGGATGGTGGCGAAGAATTACGGCACCATGGTGGTGCAGGCCCTGACGGAGAAAAAGCGCGGGCTGATGGCCGCGATTCAGGGCGGGAAGTACACGCTGGTGCCCATCGACACATGTATTCAGGGCACGCGGCGGGTGGATGTAGAGGCGTTCTACGACCCGAAGGAATATCGCCCCCGCATCGCCGCCCTCGCGGGAAAGCCCATGTTCCTTTATTGAGTCAGCGAATTTCCGACAACGGCGCGGCCACGTCTTCCAGGGCGCGGCCTTCGGCAGGCACGCCCAGCCAGGCTTCGACTGCCGCGCCGGTCAGCATCAGCGCGGCGCCCAAAAGATAGCCCCATAGGATATTGCCGCGTGTGCCGGTGTCGATCAGCGCGCCGAACAGAAGCGGGCCGCCGATCCCGCCCAGCGCCGTGCCGAAGGCATAGAAGATGGCGATGGCGCGGGCCCTGACTTCCAACGGAAAGGATTCGCCCACAGTGAGATAGGCGGCGCTGGCGCCCGCCGAGGCGAAGAAGAAATTTACCGTCCACAACGCGGTCTGCGCCGCCGCGCCGAGGCTTGCCCGCGCGAACAGAAAACCCGTCAGCGCCATCAGCAGGCCCGAAATCCCATAGCTGGCCGCGATCATGGGCTTTCGGCCCCACAGATCGAACAAAGGGCCCAGAAGCAGCGGGCCCGCGAAATTGCCCGCCGCGAAAGGCAGGATGAACCAGCCGATGGCGCCAGGATCGATGCGATAGAAATTGGTCAGCACCAGCGCATAGGTGAAGAAGATCGCGTTGTAGCAGAAGGCCTGGGTCGCCATCAGGGTAAGGCCCAGGAACGTCCGCGCCGGATATTTTGTGAACAGTGAATGCACCAGATCGCCAAGCCTGGCGCCGGCCCGTGGCAGAAGGCGGATCTGCACGGCGGGCGTGCTGTCGCGTCGATGGGGCGCGACCCACGCTTCGATTGCGGTCATTACTGCTTCGGCTTCCGCCGCGCGGCCATGAATCAAAAGCCAGCGGGGGCTTTCCGGCACGAAGCGGCGCAGGAACATCACCAGCCCCGCCAGCGCGCCGCCGATGATGAAGGCAAGGCGCCAGCCATATTCGGCAGGCACCAAGGCCGGGTCCAGCACCACCAGCGACCCCAGCGCGCCCAGCGCGGCGCCGATCCAATAGCTGCCATTGACCAGAAGATCGACGCGTCCGCGCAATCGCGCCGGGGTGAATTCCTGGATCGCGGAATTGATTGCGGAATATTCGCCGCCGATGCCTGCGCCGGTGAGCGCGCGGAAAAGCGCGAAGGAGGCGAAATCCCAGGCAAAGCCCGTGGCGATGGTGGCGATCAGATAGACCCCCACCGTGATCAGGAACAGTTTGCGCCGTCCATACTGATCGGCCAGCTGCCCGAACAGAAGCGCACCCGTCACCGCGCCTGCGATATAGAGACTGGCCGCCAGACCGATTTCGGTGGCGGACAGACCGAGGCCTGTCTTGCTTTGGAGCGCACCGGACAGCGAGCCGACGATGGTGACTTCCAGCCCGTCCAGGATCCAGGTGACGCCCAGCGCGGCCAGGATCAGCCAATGGAATGGCGACCAGGGCAGGCGGTCCAGCCTGGCGGGAATGTCGGTGGTGAAAGCGTCGGTGGGGAGCGTCACGGACCTGTTGGCAAAGTGGCCGCCTCTTCGTAACGCGGGGCGTGACGAAGAGTTTCTGCGGATGCGTTTCACTCGAACATTCGTGCCTTGCGGCCCGTCCCATTCCCAAGCAGGAATTCACTTTCGATTCCGACGGAGCCGTCATGGCTGTTGCAGCAAGAAGCCTGTCTGTCGCGCTCGCGCTTCTTGCCGCGGGCGGCCCGGCATTCGCGCTGACCGATGAGATCCAGGTCTATACCGGCGACATCGCCGCGCCCGGCGTGTTCAATCTCACCCTGCACAACAATTACACGCCCAGCGGTCTTCGCATGCCGGACTTTCCCGGCGGTCTCGCCGACAACCATTCTTATAGCGGCGTGGCGGAATGGGCTTATGGCGTGACGCCCTGGTTTGAAGCGGGGCTCTACATGCCGCTCTATGCCGTCTCCAGCAATCATGGCGGCCAGCTCAATGGCTGGAAGTTGCGCGCCCTGTTCGTCAATCCGGACAATGCGAGCAGCGATTTCTATTACGGGGTCAATTTCGAATTCAGCGTCAATGCCCGGCATTGGGACGAAGAGCGTTACACAGGCGAAGTGCGCCCCATCATCGGCTATCATTTCGGCAAGGTGAGCCTCACCGTCAATCCGATCCTGGACAATTCCTATAAGGGTTTTTCGGCGCTGGACTTCGCGCCCGCCACGCGGCTGGATTATGCCCTGTCCAAAGAATGGGCCGTGGCGCTGGAGGAATATGACGATTTCGGCGAGTTGCGGGCCTTTCTTCCTGCCGACCAGCAATCGCACCAATTGTTCCTGGTGGCCGATTATACCGGCTCCGTTTCGGTGGAAGGCGGCATCGGCTTCGGCCTCACACCGGCCACCGATCACTTGACCTTGAAGCTGATCCTCACCAGCGACCTCAATGGGCCGGACGGGCTTTTCAGCTTATGAGGCGCCGTCCGCCGTCAGCATCCGCTGCAGCACCCGGTCGCGCAGGACGTAGTAATGATAGAGCGCGCCCGCGACGTGCAGAATGATGAAGCCGAGCAGCACATAGACCAGGATATTGTGGATGTCGCCCGCTTCATGGCCCCAGGCCGAGCCATTGGGCGCGATGGCGGGAAGGGTGACAACGCCGAACAGTTGGACATCCCAGCCGCGCGCATTGGCAGCGGCCCAGCCCAGCAATGTCATGATCAGCACCAGCGCATAGAGAATGAGATGCGTGGCGTAGGCCATGATGGATTCCCAGCGCGGCATGGCAGCGGATAGGGCGACGGGAAACAGCAGCCGCCAGATCAACCGCAGCAGGATTACGAACAGGATCGCCGCCCCGATCGACAGATGCCAGTTCACCCAGCCTTCGTTCAGCGTCTTGCGGCCGATATGCGGCATGATCGAGCCCACGGCGTATTGCGCCGCCAGCAGAAGAAAGATCAGCCAGTGAAATATTTTGGCAATGGCATTGTAAGATTTGCGCGCCGCCATGACCGTATTTCCCCGATTGCCTGTGCCGCAAAGGAATAGAGGCAAAATTGTGCGCGCGTCTATACGGTTTTGTATAGTTGGAAGTTGCCTGACGCGCGCCGAATGTTGCTACAAGGAATTAGAGCGCCGAACGGAAAATGATGTCATGCGGAAAATAATCTTGATCGCGGCTGCGCTGACGGTTGCGCAACCTGTGCTGGCCGCATCGACCACCGTCAACCTCGGCACGCCCGCGCCCTTAAGCAAGACCAAGAAAGACATCGAAACCCTGGGCACAGGTGTCGCCATCGCGCTGCCGCTGGTGGCGGGCGGGATTTCCTATTTCAAGCATGACACGATGGGTCTGGCGCAGCTCACGGTCGAAACCGTGTTCACGGTGGGCACGGCCTATGCGCTCAAGAATATCGTGCGCGAGCGGCGGCCCGACGGGTCGGACTTTCAATCCTTTCCGTCCGACACCACCGCGCTGGCGGCCTCGGGCTCGTCCTATCTGTGGGGCCGTTATGGCTGGCAATATGGATTGCCCGCCTTTGCCGCCACCCAGTTCGTTTCCTACAGCCGCATCCAGGCCAAGAAGCATCACTGGTACGACACGCTGGCGAGTTCGGCGATCGCGGCGGGTTATGGCTATGCCCTGACCACGCCCTTCAAGCGCAAATACAATATCGACACCAGCCTGGATGCCTCGCCCGAAGGCGCGACGCTTCATCTGTCGTATAATTTCTAGGCGCTCTCTTCCTTCATTTCACAGGCTGTTTCGCGTGTTTTAAGGCGGTTGACAGCTCTGTTTGATTATTCTCTAGTGACTCTATCGAGTATTAGAGATATCAACGGAGCCGCCATGCATCGCCGCGCTTTCACCGGGTCCTTGCTCAGTGTTCTGGCCACAGCGCCCGCGTTCGCCCAATCGGGCAGCGCCCCCACCATTCCCGAGGACGCGTTGATCCAGCCCGTGGTGCTGGCCGAAATCCTCAAGGCGGGCAATCCGCCGCCGCTGCTGCAGGTGGGCTTCAGCGTGATGTATTCGGAAGCCCATATTCCCGGTTCGATCTATGCAGGCCCCACCGGCACTCCAGCGGGAATCGAAAAACTGAAAGCGGCGGTCAGGAATTTCGACAAGGCCAAGCCTGTGGTGATCTATTGCGGCTGCTGTCCCTGGGTGCGCTGCCCCAACGTGGCGGGTGCTTATCGCACCTTGACGGGGCTGGGCTTTGCCCAAGTTCAGGTCCTCTTTATCGCGGACAATTTCGGCGCCGACTGGGCCGACAAGGGCTATCCCACCGCCCATGGCTGAACGTCTCGTCATCCTCCTTCTGTTTCTGTTTGTGCTTCCCGCGTCGGTCTCCCCCGTGCGGGCAGCATCGGCGCCGGCACCCGTGATGGTGGGATCGCCGGCGCCGGCCTTCATCCGGCCGGACCTCGGCGGCAAGCCGGTGTCGCTCAAATCCTTTTCCGGCAAGGTGGTGCTGGTGGATTTCTGGGCCAGCTGGTGCGCGCCCTGCATCATCGCGATGCCCGAACTGATCGGGCTGCAGAAAAAGCATGCGGGAAAGCTGCAGATCATCGGCATTTCGATGGACGAGAGTGCCGCCGACGCCAAGGCCGTGGCGGGCCGCTTTGCCTTCAACTATCCGCTGCTGATGGGGGACGCGAAATTCGGCCACCTTTATGGCGGCATATTGGGCATGCCGTCCGCCTTCCTGATCGGACGTGACGGCAGGATCGTGAAGATCCTGAGAGGCGAGGCAAAACCGGGCGAACTGGATCGGGCGATCCAGTCCGCGCTCGGTTCGTAACGATCAGATTCGTAATGGCAGATAAGAGCGTTCAGCCGATCAGTGGGCGGGCGGCACGAAGCCGATCGCCTTGAGGAATTCGGTGCGCTGATCCAATTCCTTCTGCCCGGCGGGATAGCCGTTGGACTTGAGAATGAAGGAGAGGATTTGCGCATATTGGGCGCGGCTCAGCTTGCCCGGATTGTCCTGCGGCATGGTGGTGCGGATGCGCTCAAACAGCTCGCCCACGGTGAGGCCGGCCCAGTTGGAGATGAATTCGCCGCCGACCAGCGCCGGAGCTTCGCCATTGCCGGTGAGACCCGAGCCATGGCAGGCCGCGCAATGCTGGGAAAACTGGGCCTGGCCCTGTTCCGCCTGGGCGGCCGTATAAACGCCGTCCAGAACCGTCTGGCCGCTTTGCGCCCATGCCACGCCGCCGATGCCGGCCGAAATCGCAAGGGCCGCCGCGAGGATGGCAATTCTGGAAGACATGCTGTGCTCCTGACCTGTGACTGCTTGGCCACGGTAAAGTGGCCAAAGACAAAATGGCCGGGGATCATGTCTCAATCATGGCCGGTTGGACAGTGCATCCAATTGACGCGCGGGGACTCTGTGGCCGGCTTGCAACGCCGGTTCTGCCGGCTCTTCTGTCCGCCCCGGGATGCGGGCTTATTTCTTGACGGTCAGGCTGATTCCGGGCGCGGGGTGTGTGCCGCCGCTTTTGTAATTGTCCCACATGAAAAAGCCGATCACGGCCACCGCAACCAGGACGGCGCCGAGAAGGAAGGCGAGAAGCACATTGCCGCCGCCGCCCGATTTGGTTTCGACGATCATGAACCGACCCTCGTGGAGCTTCGGGACAGAAAACGAAGACCATCGGGCGGGGGTTCCTGGAACCCTTAGAGAAGCGCGGACAGGCGCCGCATGCCGGCCACAATCTGGCGCGCATCGGTGCCGCCATATCCCAGGATCAGCCCCGGCCGCTTGGGTTTTTCCAGGCAGCACAGAGACAGAGGCTGAACCGAAAGTCCCGCCGCCGCGGCCTTGCGCGAAATCGCCCAATCATCCACGCCGCGCGGCAGAAGCGCCACCAGATGCATCCCCGCTTCGGCGCTGACGATGTCCAGCTTCTCTTCCACCCGAAGCGCGGCGATCAGCAAGGCGCGGCGCTCCATATAGAGCATCCGCATCCGGCGGACATGGCGCGCGAAATGGCCCTCGGCGATGAAATCGGCCAGGGCGCGCTGAAACAGGGTGGCGGGAAACAGATCAATGGCGTCGCGCGCGGCGGAAAAACCGGCGACCAGGGATTTTGGGATCACCAGATAGCCCACGCGCAGGGCGGGAAACAGCACCTTGCTGAAGGTGCCCGCATAGATCACCCGATCCTCCGCGCTCAATCCCTGCACGGCCGCGATGGGGTGACCGGCATAGCGATACTCGCTGTCGTAATCATCCTCGATGATCCAGCCGTCATGACGCGCCGCCCAATGGAGCAGCTGCATGCGGCGCGTGGCGCTCAAGGTCATGCCCATGGGATATTGATGCGACGGCGTGATATAGGCGGCTCGCGCATGCGGGGCGCGGGCAAGCCCGGCCTCCACATCCAGCCCGTCCGCATCCACCGGCACCGGAACGGTGCGGGCGCCCGCGATGGCGAAAGCGCGATGCGCGCCCGGATAGCCGGGCTCTTCCATCCACACCGCATCGCCGGCGTTTAAAAGCGCGCGGGCGGTGATCTGAAGTCCGTGCTGCGATCCGGCCACGATCATGATCTGCGAAGGATCGCAGCGCACCGCCCGCGCCGTGCCGAGATAGTCGGCGATGGTTTCGCGAAACGCCATGTCGCCCATGGGATCGCCATAGGCCAGATGCTTGGCCGCGGGATGGCGGGCATGACGCGTCAAGAGCGACGACCAGATGTCGTTGGGGAAATGATCCAGCGCGGGCAGGCTGATGCGAAACGCGGTGCCCGGTTGTTCGGGATCGGGCGGCAGCGCCATCACCGCGTCGACCCCAGCCGAAAGCCGGGCGGCAATCTTGCGGGGCGGGCGGCGCGCCGTGCGGGTGGCGGTCTTGAGCGCTTCTTCGGGGATGGAGGCGGCGACACAGGTGCCCGCGCCGGTGAAGCTTTCCAGATAGCCTTCGGCGTGCAGCTGCTGGTAGGCGGTGAGAACGGGGATGCGGGAAATCTTTAGCTCCAGCGCCAAGGCCCGCGTCGAGGGCACACGCTGTCCCGGCCGAAGGCGCCCCTCCACGATGGCATGCTGAAACCAGCTGTAAAGCTGGCGATAGAGCGGCGCTTTACCGTCCAGACCTTGGCCGTCCAGCGCGATCAGGGGAATGAGACCGGTACCGCTGCGCTTCATGGTTCGCCTGGGCCCATCCAGAGTGGTCATATCGGAATGACGAAAACCGGTCATTGAGACAATCCACTTCAGCCTCTACCCAATTGCCGGATTGCGCAAGCTGGGTGCGATGAAACGGATTTGGATGGCGATCTGTCTGGTGATGGCGGCGCTTGTGCCTTCTGGCGCAGGGGCGGAGACCGCGCACCAGTCCTTGGACGATGCCTGGTGGACAGGACCCTTGCTGGCGCCCGGCGCCGGCACCCTGCCGCCCGGGCATTTCCTGTTCGAGCCCTATTTCTTCGACTTCATGCCCACCGCCAGCATCGACGCGCAGGGCAATTCGCATCCCCTGCCGCGGGAAAATAATTTCGGCAACCAGTCCTATCTGATCTATGGGCTCGCCGATCATCTTTCCGTCGGGCTCATTCCCCGTTTCCGGTTCAAGGATGCGGGCGATGGCCGCGGTAGCTCCGCCGTCGGCGTGGGCGACCTGTCGCTGCAGGTGCAATACCAGTTGACGCAATTCGAGGAAGGT
>Ga0105240_10016142_pt1 | contig 10121 bp, 10 predicted proteins | sample KBSC54metaG_FD_80426 | JGI IMG/M metagenome (GOLD analysis project Ga0105240, IMG submission 80426) | Corn rhizosphere microbial communities from Kellogg Biological Station, Michigan, USA - KBS C5-4 metaG | ecosystem: Host-associated > Plants > Roots > Rhizosphere > Soil | place: Michigan, USA... | reverse complement strand
TCGAACTCAATAATGTCGACTACGGGCGCATCTTTGATCGCCATATCTCAACCTTTCATTGCCTTCGGGAAGAATACGCAGTCATTGTCCGGACGCAGCCTGTCGCCCAACAGGTCCAGGAACGTCTCTGCCTGCTGCTCTCGCGGCGTGCCCATATCATTGCCGTCAAGGAAATGTCGACTCACCGTCGCCGGGATTGACGCATGCTCAAAAATCCTCTCATTCGCGGGATCTTCAGTTCCTGCCACCACTGTACCGCGCGGAATGTAGGGAGAAACCAGCACGGCCGGCACGCGAATTCCCAGCCGGTCAAAGTCGAAAGTGAGGTTGGGCACTCCGGTGGCGGCTTCAGGGGCATGGAAGCCGTCAGGTGTGCAACTCGGCGGGACCACGTGGTCATATAGTCCGCCGTGCTCGTCATACACAATCAGTAGCGCGGTACTCTGCCATAGCTTCGGATTGATTCGAATACAGTCGTAAACTTTTCCAATGAAATTGTCTCCCGCCAGCACGTGATGGTCCGGATGCTGGTCCGTCGCCGGCAACTGTGTGCCGTCCGGCGCCGGATGGTCAGAGTAGTTTGGCTCTACAAAACTGTATTGCGGCAGGTTGCCGGATTTGCAATCGGCAACAAAGTCGCTGAACACGCCAAAGAAACTCTGGTCTTTGATCAGGTTAACGATCTCCATCGTCGAACTCGGCAGATCGTAGTAATAAAGTTTTGCGCTGTGCCCTCCCGCCGCCAGCCTTTCGTAGATCGTCGGGATCTTCGCTCGGTCAGCATCGCTGACCAGGAACATGTTCATGTCCACGTTCCCAAATGACGTTCCATAGTGAGCAAACGCCCGGTTGCAGATTGTAGGGCCAGGAATCGACGAGAACCAGCCGTTGAACACTGCATATTCGGTTGCCAAAGTGGTAAGCACCGGAATTTTTTCCGGTGAGAAATACTTCATGATCGCGTGGGAATCCTGCACGTTGGGTCCCTGGGTTCCATAGCTCTGCACAAAGCCCTGCATGTTGGCCGCGCGCCCTGGAGAGAACGGCGCGCCTCCGTAAATCTGCACGTCGACACCAGGGAAATGATGGTCCGGATCATGGCTCAGCTGCCCGCGCCAGTCCGCGTCCGGTGACACCTTCACCAGATTGCCAGCGCTGTCCGGATTCGTCTCATTCCCGGTCAGCCCGTTGATCTTGGGAAATTTTTTGCTCAAACCGCCTAGCATGTGATCAAAGGAGCGGTTTTCCATCATCAGCACAACAATATGTTCCAGCTTGTCCAGTCCTTGTGACATGCAGGCATCTCGCTTTCATTAAAAACGTTTCACGGCATACCCATAATATAAATGGCAGCTTTTTGTGTAGTGGCAGAAAAAGCCGAATCGTTTCACGCAATCTATTTATCCCAGCGCGTGAAAGGGACGAATCGTTCAATTTGGTAACTGAAACGTTCCACGCTCGGTCTTTTCAATTTCGCCAGCTTCCGCCATGCGACGCAGCACGGTATGAATTGAGGACAAAAGATTTACCTGGCCCACGCCGATTCCCATCTTCACCAGGTCGTCGCGGACATCCATCGGGCTTAGCGGTGCCTGGTGGATACGGAAAAGCCTCCGGATAGCGTCTGTAAATCCCGGCTTTGTATCAATGGCGAAGCCCCCCACCAGGAGCAGCTTGTCAATCTCTTCGGAGGGAGCGCCGCATTGTTCGCCCAGGGCTTTGACCGTTTGTTTCAGTTTGCGGATCTTCTGCTCCAGATCGTCTCGTTTTTGCAGCTGTTGCAGCAGGTCCTGCTTCGCTGCCGCGTAAGCCTGCTTATAAGTTTCGCGCGCCATAAGTGTGTCTAAAGTCTAAGTAACGTCTAAATAATTGTCAATAGTTGACGATGTCCGATAACATTGCTAATTGCTGAGAAAATTTCGAAGAAAAGCATTTTTGCTATTGACTTCTGGAACAGGGTTGTCGTATAAGATGTCTATGCAGAGCGGAAGTTGGTTCTGTGTAGCCGGGAGCGGCGCCGGCTTTAATCAAACGGCCTGCAACCTTTCCAAGGCCGGCGTACCGTTTGCGTCTGCTGCGGGAACCTCATTCTGGACTTTTGCATGTGGCGCCATTGGCCTGTCTCGGCAGGAATGCGTGCTCACAGCGGAAGTAGGGCTTCAGGACCCTCGCCGGTTCATGCTCCATCGCAGAATGATAGGTTCCCGAAAACCGTCAAAAAAGCCCCTAAGAGTTTAGTTCACAGGCTAATGCTCTGTAAGTTCTGCTGGTTCAGGCCAGCCTGGGGTGCTGCTGAATTGAAGCTTGCAAGCTAGACACCACCCTACCAAGTACCAACTGCCAAGTACCAGGCCCAAACAAATCTAAATTTTGCCGTTCCAGGCCGCTCTCCTGCCTGCGGTTCGGCGCTGAGGTGTTTCTATGGCACACGATCATAACGGACGTGTTGGTCCGCCGCGCTGTGAGGAATGTAACGCGCCACTGAACGCAGACGAACGGCGTTCCGTATCGGAGCTCTCGCGATCACTCTGTGTCGATTGTTATTGCGCACTCTATCCGTTTCCCCTCGCAAAGAAGAATCGTCGCCGGCGTATCTCATTGCCTAGCAGTTCATCGGCATTGTCAGCCTTTGAGGGTGCCATACCCATTGTGGTCGAGTCTTTGCGCAGACCGTAAGACGTGCCTTTTGATCGCGACGGATACGCCCAGAAGTCAGTAGCCGTTTCCTCCCGCGACATGCCATCCCGAATCCCGCTGGCGAGCGAACGCGAGACACGCGGGTGAGGGACCGGCTCCGCTGCTGCATTGCGTGAGCCAACTAAAAGTAAAGGCGATATCCAATTGCTTCGTCTTGCTGAGCGATGCCCGAGGAGAGCATGGTGACCCGAAAGCGAGTCGAAAAGATTTATTTATTTGGCCTTGCAAAGCCATAAGAAATGCAAAGTCTGATCAGTACCGATCAACCTGTCTAAAGCAAGAAACTACGGAGACAATCTCATGAACAAAAAAGCCGCATCCCTCGCTATCCTCGCGCTTCTGTGTGCCACCACCCTTTTCGTTTTCTCTCAAACTTCCAGCCAGTTTCCTGAGATGGACAAAAACGGCAAGCCTGTACTGCCACGTCCAATGCCTCATCTTGTTTACTCTCCCACGGACCTGGCGCATAGCGGCGTCGCTCTGCCTGCTGCCATCGGCGGCGCAACGCCCAATACCAGCATCATCCGTCTTGGCGATGCCACCAAAATGACCGTCTTCGCCTCCTGCACCCAGAACTTTGATCTGGTCATGAATGTCTATACGGCAGATGATCAGGGTCAGTCGAATCCGAATTTCACCTTCTATAACAGCTACATCATCGCGACTAACATGACATCAGGCGCGCAACAGGCGTTCCTGGCCACCGAACTTGCTCCCACCGTCACCACTGGCACCCTCGGCGCGCCGGTCCGCCTTCCGCAACTAGCGGTCTCATTCTTTGAGAAGAACCAAGTCGCCGTTGCCGGCACGTGCACTGACCGCGTAATCGTCGGTTACTGATTTGTCGCTCTTGGGCAGTCTTCCTTGGAGAGGCAAATGTCACGGCCCGACTTCAGGCGGGCAGTAACGATCGCTGTAAAACCAATTCCTTGCTGCCGCAGGCTTGCGCGCAGTTCTCAGCCTGAACCGAAACGAGCGTGTGCATATAGTGGACAGCGGAGCGCATTACAACCCAGGCCTCAAGACATTCAACATACCAATACTGCGAAAGCGGTTTGGAGGGAAGCGACAAATTGGCCAGCGCGGCCAGTTATGCGCCGATCTGCAATAAAGCGTCCACCCTCGATCTGCCATCCCGAACTCCGAGGTCGACCCTTTAGGTGAGACCGAGTGGGTGAGGGAACGGCTCCGCTGCCGCATCGCGTGAGCCAGGATCGACGTTCACTTTTTCTTTCAACGCTGCAGAAGCGGTTTGGAGTCAAGCCAGATATGAAATGGACAGGCGAATACATTATCGATGACGCGGGCCAGTGCCTCTGGCATGAGGGCCTGCGCATTCACGACGAGCAAATGAAATCCGCTTATCGCAAAAACTCTCTGATTGAATTCATTATTGAAACTTCCGCCGTGATGGGCGTGAAAGTGGGGATTGCCTGAATATGCCTGAAACTCTCAATGGCGGAAAACTTACGGCACTCGAGCCTGGCTTCGTTGAGCGCGTCGGCCGAAAGTTGCGCAATACGCTCGACGTTTGGTTTGGCCCTGACCTGCCCATGTCGCCCAGTGCTCCCGCGGGCACTCCACCGCGGACACTCGATTATCCCGTGGGCTACAACATCAACATTCAGCCGCGTAACATGGAGCCCATCTCATTTGAGCAGATGCGCTCACTGGCTGATTCGTTCGACCTCGTTCGTCTCTGCATCGAAACGCGTAAAGACCAGGTCAGCCGCATGCCCTGGGCGTTCACCTTGAAGACGCAGCCCGGCGCGCCCAAGCGCTCCGCCAACACTAGCAACAGTGCCATCAGCGGTAATGACGATGAAGAGCAAGATCCGCGGCTCACGCAACTCACTAACTTTTTCTCATATCCTGATCGCGAGCATAGCTGGCAACAGTGGGTCCGCTTGCTGCTGGAGGACCTGCTCGTCCTCGACGCGCCGGTGCTTGTGCCTACCGTCTCGCAGGATGGCGAGTTGTGGTCTCCGGGCAAAGCGCTGTATGCACTCGAGGTGATTGACGGCTCTACCATCGCGCGGAAGATTGACACGATGGGACGCACACCGGCATCGCCGGCCGTCGCGTATCAGCAAATTCTCAAAGGGCTGCCCGCCGTCGACTTCACCGCCGACCAGCTTATCTACCGCCCGCGCAATGTGCGGGCTCATAAGTTCTTCGGCTTCTCGCCGGTGGAGCAGATCATTCTTACTATCAACATCGGCCTTCGCCGCCAGATTCATCTCTTGAATTACTACACTGAAGGCAATGTGCCGGAAGCTCTGGCACAAGTCCCCAAGGAATGGTCGGCTGACCAGATCAGTGAATTTCAGGAATGGTTTGATAGCGCGCTGGCCGGAAACTCGGCTCGCCGCCGTCGTATCACTTTTGTTCCTGAATGCGGCAATCTGCAGTTCACGCGCGACCCCATGCTGAAAGATGCGCTCGACGAATGGATTACGCGCATCGTCTGTTATGCCTTTGGTCTCTCGCCTCAGCAGTTTGTCAGTGTGATGAATCGCGCCACCGCAGAAACCAGCGTAGAGCAGGCGGCCGCGGAAGGACTTGTCCCGATCCTTGGCTATCTGGCTGACACCATCAATTTCATCGTTACTCGCCACTTCGGCTTCAACGATATTGAATTTGTTTGGGAGCAGGACCGTACACTGAACGCACTGGAACAAGCCAAGATTGATGATATCTATGTCCGCTCCGGCGTCCTCTCGATCGATGAAGTTCGCGAAAGCCTTGGCAAGCACCCCATTGGCATGAGCAACGCCGTTATCACAACCACAGGAGTCTTTCCGCTGGGGACCAGAGGCGCACTGCAAACCTCTCAGTTGCCAAGTTCTTAGCAATATCCGGAATACCACCAAGGCAGCCAACCGGCTGCTTTTTCCTTTTGGAGCCAACATGAAATCCATGAACCTCTTCGCCCAGATCGCAAAGATCGACGAATCAAAACACGAAGTCTGGGGCGTTGCCACCGCCGAGATCGTCGACAAAGAAGGCGAAATCTTCGACTACGACTCTTCCAAGCCTTACTTCAAGAACTGGAGCGACGAGATCGCCAAAGCCACTGACGGCAAGAGCCTGGGCAATGTTCGTGAAATGCACGTGCCAAGTGCCGTCGGCAAGCTCGTCGCCATCGCCTTTGATGATGACTTAAAACAAATCCGCGTCGGCGCTCGCATTGTTGACAGCGTGGCTTGGCAGAAGTGCATGCTTGGCGTTTACACCGGCTTCAGCATTGGCGGCGCTTACGTCGATGCATGGAAGGACGGCGAGTATGTTCGCTTCACTGCTAATCCCGTCGAGATAAGCGTCGTCGATAACCCCTGCGTTCCCGGCGCGCACTTCACCGCTGTCAAAGCAGACGGCACTTGCGAAGTTCGTAAGTTTACTCGCATTAACGGCGGGACGAATCAAGCTCTCAAGATCGGTGCGCGCCACTCCAAAGCCACTCTGGCACATCTCGACGCGATTAAAAGCTGTATGGACAAGATGGCAGAAAACTACGAAGAAGCCGCCACGCACATGGACGCGCTTCTCGATACCGGCGATGCCGCTGCCGCACGAGCGGCTTCTGCCGACATGAAAAAAATCCCGGGCGATCCACGTTCCGGAGCAAAGACAGGAGATCAAAGCACAATGCTGGAAGCAAATGACAAAGCGCAATTGGAAAAGGCACGGGCCAGCTCCGCATCTGCGCTCGCCAAGCTGGCTGAAATGGAGCAGGAAGTAGCCGGCTTGCGCAGCGAAATAGAGAGCAATAACCAGGAGATCCAGCGTTCGCTGACCAATCTCCTTTCACTGGTGGAAAAGCTCGTCTCACCCCAGGAATCCACGGGTCGCGTGGCGCGCACTGGTGTGCCCACCCAGACCGTAACTAAAGAAGATGACGCGCGTCCCGCTCTGGCCAAGTCGGGCGGCGACCCGAGCGTTCATGAGTTGCTCAAGCGCACGCTGCAAAAACCGCAGCCCGCCTCGGCATATCTGCGTTAGAAACCTCGCAACAACTCGACTCTTCCGCAAAATTCATTCACTTCAAAACCGCAATCTCCGGGCGGAGAAAAGGACTAGAAAAATGTTTGGCGATCTCAGTCAGCAGACGTTCGATCTGCTCAACAAGGCGGACCTCTCCTCCTTGAACAAAACCACCATCAGCCAGTCCACCATCAGCGGCGTGGCTGGAAACTTAAACGCGTTTGATCTGCGCGGGCCGGCGCTTCAGCTTTATCCGGTCATCACGCCGCTACGTAATCGCCTGCCTCGGCAGGTAAGTGACCGTGGCGATCTCGCTACGCGCTGGAAGGCAATCACCGGCGTCAACACGCAGGGATTCGAACTCGGCGTTGCCCCTGGCCGTCGCTCGGCGGAAATGAGCGTCACCGAGCAGGATTACGTCGCGTCCTATGCGGGCCTTGGACTTGAAGCTTCTATCGATTGGGAAGCTGTCTGGTCTGGTGGCAAAGAGTTCGATAACAAAGCCACTCTGGTTCAGTCATTGCTGCGCGCAGTCATGATCGGTGAAGAGAACGTGATTCTCAACGGCAATGCATCCATGCCGCTGGGTACGCCTACTGCGCCCACCGTTGCTCTGGCCAACGGCGGAACACTGGGCTCCGGACTGAGCCTACTTGTTTTCGTCACGGCCCTCACTGCGCGCGCTCTGGCCAATGCCACTGTCTCCATCAGCGGCGTGCCATATGGTCAGGTAACGCGCGTCAACATTGACGGTACTTCAACGCAGTATGGCGCGGGGGCCAGCGCTATCAGTGCTGCATCTTCCGCTGCCGTAACCACTGCAGGCCAGCAAACCGTGGTCGCTACTGTACCCGCTGTGAAGGGTGCAGCCGGATACGCGTGGTATATCGGCACCAGCGCTGCAACTGCGACATTGAACACAATCAACACCGTGAACAAGGTCACCATCAGCGCTCCGGTTGCGGGCACGCAGTTGGCCAACGCCGCAAATTCCAACACAGATGGATCAGCCAACGCTCTGGTCTTTGACGGGTTTCTCACGCAAGCATTGAAATCCAATGCCGGTTATTTCGCCTCGCTCGACGGCAACACTCTCACCGCCGACCAGGCCAACGGCATTGTTGAAATCGATACGGCTCTCCAGTGGTTTTGGGACAACAAGCGGCTCAGCCCCACGGAAATCTGGGTAAACTCGCAGGAAGCGCGCAACATCAACAAAAAGATCGTTGCTTCCGGCGGCGTGCCGCTGTTCCGTTTCACGTTGCCGGGCGGCACCGGATCGGAAGATGATAAGCCGGCTCTGCTGGGCGGCGCCAGTATCGCCAAATACTGGAACAAGTTCACGCAGCAGTTCCTGGATATCCGCATCCATCCTAACCTCGCTCCGGGGACCATCTTCTTCAACAGTTCGGAGATTCCGTACCCGCTTTCCGGCGTGGACAACGTCTCTTTTGTCCGCTGCCGCCGTGACTATTACCAGATCGAGTGGCCCGTCGTCTCGCGCCAGTATGTCTATGGCGTATATGCCGACGAGGTTCTCGTCTGCCGCGCACCGTTCTCACTTGGCGTGATTGCCAACGTTGCCAACGGATAAACGAATTCATCGGCGGCTTGATTGCCGCGAATCGCCGCCGATGCTCCTCGCCTGCCAACCAGCAGGCTTGAAGGAGAAGGAAGGCAGTCTGAGGCTTCCCGACCCAGACTGCCTTTTCTCTTTTTCAAATTTTCACACAACAGCGTTGCGTTGCGAACTGCTTTTTTGGAGGTAACCAATGGCCGCCGCCCCTGACGATCTTTGCACCGTTGCAGAACTTAAATCGTGGCTGCCCAACCAGGGCAACAACGATGACGTTACTCTGCAAAGCCTTATCACTAGCGCCAGTCTGCAAGTGTTGCAGTACATCGATCGCCCGCACATTCTGTCGTCGGTGCTCGGACCGCTGACGGAAAACTATGACGGCAATGATTCGGACCGGCTGCTGCCGCGCAATTTCCCCCTCATTTCTGTCACCAGCGTCAGTATCGATGGAGTCAGCATCCAGGCGGCCACAACTTCTACTACCGCAGGCTACCTGTGGGATGGGCGGCGCATTCTGTTGCGCGGCTTTCGTTTTTGCCGCGGCGTCCAGAATGTCCAGCTTTCGTATTCCGCAGGCTACCCGAGCGTGCCCCTCGATCTGAAGCAGGCGGCGATCGAAGCATTCGCTTTGACCTACCGCCAGCGCGTGCGCATTGGCGAAAAATCCAACAGCATGAGCGGCCAGGTGAATGTGTCGTTCGATATGGGCGACGTTCCACCGCGCTCCATGGCCATTTTTAGCCAGTACAGGAGGTTGGCCCTGTGATTAGCGTTCAAATTGACGATTCCGCCATCCAGCAGCTCCAGCAGAGGCTTGCCGGGCTTGCGCCTCGCGTGGTGACGCAGGTGTATGAGGCCTTGCAACCGCTCATTTACCAATTACTGCGCACGGCAGTACCAAAATATTTTGCCGGATCGGCGAGCAAGGGCAGTTCCAGTGATCTGCTGACGTCCCGCAGCGGTAATCTGCTGAACTCTGTCCTGCAATCGATAGAGACCAAAATTGATGGCCAAAGTTTAACGGTAAGTATCGGTTCGGATCTGAAGTACGCACGTATTCACGAATACGGAGGCTTCGCCGGCCGGGCGGGTCCGTTCAAGAAGAAAGACGGGCGTCGTCCTTACATCCGTCCACGGCCTTACCTGCGTCCCGCGATCAATGATCTTCAACAGGCTTTGCCTGATCTGCTTGAGCAGGCAATCCAGCAAGTTCAGGTGTCGGAGTGATTTTTCCTCGTGAGCAAATTTATTCCGCGTTGTTTTCCGTGTTGCAGGGCGCGCTCCTTACGCCGGCTGGTCCGTTCAAAATGGTCAGCCGGCGCTGGCAGGATCCCTCGCAGCTCTCGTCCGCAGACCGTCCGTCGCTCTATCAGGTGCAGAAGGATGAACTGACTGGAACCAGCGTGAACGGTTTGCCAATTCATGCCAGGTTGACGGTTGATCTTGTTCTTTATACAGCGGGTGACAGCGAACCGACCTCGGTCCCTTCCACTGAACTCAATTCACTTCTGGACGCCGTGGAAGCGGCCATTCGTAGCGCCACGCCGGGAATTGCGCAGTCGCTTGGCGGCAAGGTTTCGCACTGCCGTATTGAAGGAAAGATAGAGATCGTTGAAAACGTAATTGGCTCCATGGCGCTCGCCGTGGTGCCCATAGAAATTCTTACCACTGCGTAAATACCGCATTCAGCTCACATACCGCAGTCGATCCGCGGCTTCAATTTATGGGAGTGCAGGGCCGGCTCCCCAAAACGAGAAAGAAAAATGTTTGAATTTGGCGCAGGTACCTTGTGGGGCTTTCCCGTCGGTGGCAACACCGCCGCCAACCCCACTCCCATGAAATTCGGAACTCTGCAGGATGT
>Ga0105240_10016139_pt1 | contig 10122 bp, 7 predicted proteins | sample KBSC54metaG_FD_80426 | JGI IMG/M metagenome (GOLD analysis project Ga0105240, IMG submission 80426) | Corn rhizosphere microbial communities from Kellogg Biological Station, Michigan, USA - KBS C5-4 metaG | ecosystem: Host-associated > Plants > Roots > Rhizosphere > Soil | place: Michigan, USA... | reverse complement strand
TCCACTGAGGATTAGGGGTATGCAGCGTTGGGCGCGGGCGGCTCTGGTTGCGGGTTGCTTGGCGGCGGAGATGTGGAAACCGTAGGACTTTCTGCGGCCGGGAGTGAGGGCTTCGAATGCGGCTCGGAGGGTCGCGTCTTTGTCGAGGAGAGTTTGCAACTCTTCAGGGATGGGAAACTCGAAGGGCTTTTTGAGCTTCACCTTTTTGCCGGATTCTTCTAGTTCGATGGCTTCGTAGAGGTAGTTGGTCAGGATTGATTGCAGGGCGGCGATCTCTTTGACCGAGGTGAACTTAATCCAGCGTCCGGCCTGGGTGTGTTCGCCGACTTTCTGGAGGATGTGCTTCGGATCTTTAAGCAGCGCGCCTTTGAAGAAGGAGAAGGCGCAGGACTCCTTGAGGGGGATGATGATGGCGACGTTCTTCTTCTGGAATGTGAAACACGATTTGCTCCACTTGAGTTCTTCGGTAAGGTCGCAGTTGAGTGCGATGGCGCGGAGTTTGTCGGTTTCTTTCTGCCACTTTTTGGCGAAGGGGACTTTCATGTTGTCAGAAGCTCCTGATGATCGCGTCCCGTGTTGGAGCGTTGCCGGGATTCCAGAAGATGAGAGTGAGGATTGCGCATGCGAAGAGGATACCGACCAGTTTCGTCGAGCTGCCGAGTAAATGGAGGACGAGAGCGAAAAGAGCGCAGGACTCCATCAGCGCGAGGCTGAGTACGCCGGCGGCGAACCATTGGCTCGTGGCCGTACCGGCGGCGGTGGCTGCGTTTGGCTTGACGAAGCGAGCGAAGAAGGACTGAGCGTTGAGGCCGAGAACGAGATTTGAAAGGGCGAGGACAGAGATGATCACTTCAAACATGTGTTGCGGCGGATGCGAGGCTTTCGATGGAATCTCGATTGCCACGACTCCGAACAGGAGCACGGAGGCGATGAAGGCATACTTCAGGATGCGCATGACACGATCTTGAGGGGACATTTGGGCTTCTTCGTCGAGTGTTTTGTTCGGATCTATTTAACAACGGCGAGGGGGCGTTGGGAAGATTGTTGTTTCAGACCGGTGCGGCCGAAAAGCGACTGCGGGTTCCTCCGACTGCGTTGATCGCGTTCGCGATCAACTCCGCTTCGTCGAAAACGTGTACATTCGGGGGGCGCCCCTACGGGGCTTGAATCGACTCCTCGAATCTTTCCCAGGAGTGCGCCGCTGGTGCGGCTTCTCCCGGGCTACTATCGCTATCCCCTCCGGGGCTGGACCAACGACATCGCCAACTCGTTTTCATGCGCTTCCGTGGACAGCCGTGTCCAGCGAGACTCAGGATGACAGAGCTTTGGAGGAAGAAGCCATGGCTGTCGCCTCCATTACGAGAGGATCATTTTCCGGTGCTTTTCTGCGTGTTGATCCAGGTTGTGATGCGCTGGTCGAGGATGTCCAGCGGGAGGGCGCCGGAGTCGATGACCTCGTCGTGGAAGGCGCGGATGTCGAATTTGTCGCCGAGTTCTTTTTTGGCCTGATCGCGGAGCTTGAGGATTTCCAGCTGGCCGATTTTGTACGCGAGGGCCTGGCCGGGCCATGCGATGTAGCGATCGACCTCAGCCTGCATGCTGGTCTCGTCGATGGTGGAGTGGTCATGGAAGAAGTCGACCATCTGCTGGCGCGTCCAGTGCTTCGAGTGGACGCCTGTGTCGACGACAAGGCGGATGGCTCGCCAGATATCGGCCTGAAGGCGACCGTAGTCGGAGTAGGGATCTTTGTAGAAGCCGACATCTTTGCCGAGGCGCTCGGAGTAGAGGCCCCAGCCTTCAGAGAAGGCGGAGTAGCCGCCGAATTTGCGGAAGTCGGGAACGCCCTGGAGTTCGCGGGAGATGGAGATTTGAAGGTGATGACCAGGGAGGCCCTCGTGATAGGCGATGGCTTCGACTTGGTAGAGATCGCGGTCGGCGGCGTTGTAGGAATCGATGAAGAGGCGGCCGGGACGGCTGCCGTCAGGGGTGCCGGCCTGGTAGTAAGCGGGGGCGGAGGTCTTTTCGAGGTAGTCGGGAACGGGGACGACTTCGAAGGGAGATTTCGGGAGGCGGCCGAAGAGTTCCGGCAATTTCGCCTGCATGGGGCCGAGATAGCCGCGGTAGGTGTCGAGGAGCTGATCGCGTGAGGTGGCCTTGAGCTTGGGGTTTGTTTTGAGGCTGGCGCGGAAGGTGGCGAGATCTTTGAAGCCGAGCTTCTGCGCGATGGCGAGCATTTCGGCTTCGTCTTTTTTCACCTCGTCGAGACCGATCTGGTGGATCTGGTCGGCGGTGAGATTGGTGGTGGTGCTTTCCTTGATAAGGAATTTGTAGTACGCGGCGCCGTCAGGAAGAGAGGAGATGCCGGGTTCGGCGCGGCCGGCGGGAATGTAGGAGACCTCGAGGAAGCGGGCGAAACGCTGATAGGCGGGGAGGACCTGCTTCGAGATGGCGGCAAGCGTTTCGGTTTTGATCCGTGTCTGCTCGGCGGCAGAGATGGAGGCGGGAAACTTCTTCAGCGGGAGGGAGAGAGGGGAGTCTTCGGGCTTTTGACTGGCGAGCTGCTTGACCTGATCGAGGGTTTTTTCAAGCAGGAATTTGGGAGGGACTCGCTTGTCGTCGATGCCGAGCGACATGTTGGCGGCGACCTGGTCGAAGGCGTGCGGGATTGCGCGCAGACGGGCGATCCAGTCGTCGTAGTCCTTTGCCGTGGTGAAGCTGAGCTGGGCCACGAGTTGGGGGTAGGTGGAGTAGATTCCGCCCATCTGGTTAATGGGCATCTCCCAGGACTTAAATTCGGCTCCTTCCTGGTCTTCGGTGAGGTCGTGGATGAGGAGCTCGCGGCTGACCTGATCCTGTTCGGGGAGACCGGCGGGGTCGATGGCGGCGAGCTTGAGGAGCATCTCCTGCTCGACGGCGAGCCAGTCGTTGATGGCTTTGACGGAGTAGTCGGAGATCTGGTCGTTGTAGCGCTTGTCGCCGAGGGTTGAAGCGAATTCGGGGTCGCGCTTGAGGGTCTGTTCCCAGTAATCGTGGAAGAGAGCGTGAAGAGTCTTCGAGCGGTCAGCGGCTGAGGAGGGGGCGCTAGGAGAAGCGGACTGCGCAGGAAGGTATTGCGCGAGGGACAGCAGCGCCAAGGCGGCTAGAAGCAGTGCGGATTCCGCGGAAGTATTGCGTTTCTTAATGGAAGAGGTCATCGGGTTGAGTGTAGAGCACGGGGGAGGAGGACGGTCCAGCGCGGTGGGCAGTCAGGCGGGGAAGGAGAGGCGTTTTTCGAGGAGGCGATAGAGTGTGGATCGGCTGATGCCGAGCTGGCGGGCGGTTCTGAGCTTGTTTCCGTGGTTCATGTCGAGGACGCGCAGAATGTGATGATGCATGACGGCGTCGAGATTGAGCATTTCGGGAACGCGGGCGGGAAGAGACTCGGATGTGACGGCGGGGGGGAGGGAGAGATCTTCGGCGCGGAGTATTCCGCCGGAGCACTCGACCAAAGCGGACTCGAGAGTGCTGGAGAGCTCACGGAGATTGCCGGGCCAGTGATATTCCATGATGCGGGCGATTGCGCCTGAGGTCAGGACAACGGGTTGAATCCGGTAGCGCGCTGAGATGCGGTGGAGGAGGCGGTTGGCAAGCGGAACGATGTCTTCTCTGCGGTCGCGCAACGGAGGGATGGTGAGACGGACGGAGGTGAGACGGAGGGCGAGTTCAGTGAGGAACTGGGAACTGCGTGCGAGTTCGCGAAGGGGCGATTCAGATGAGGCGAGGACGACGAGGGAGCCGGGCTGGCGAAAGTCGAGGTCCTTGAGAGTGCGAAGGAGCAGTCCCTGTCCGGGAGTGGCAAGCAGATCGACGCGATCGAGGAAGATGAAGCCGGCAAGAGACTGCAGATCGGTTTGAGAGAGGAGCCAGTTGCGCGCGTCGCATCGGCTAAATCCCCACTCGGCGATCTCGGGGTGACGGGATGCGTAGCCGCGATAGAGGAGGCGCGCCAGAGTGTGCTTGCCCGAGCCGGATTCGCCTTCAATGGTGGCTATCCGTAGATAAGGCGCGACGATCCTGGCCTGGTCAAGCAGCTTGCACATCGCAGAATTTGCGGCGACGAAGGCGGATTCGGATTCGACGAGTTGAACTTCATCGCTGGGGCGATGATGACTTTCGACGGCGAGATTGGCTGTGGACATAGTGTCGACTGGTCCTGCCGGGCTGATGTGTTGTTGCATCGAGCCTCGTATGATTCATCGGCAGGACAGGGCGGAGCGTGAAGAGAATCTTTTGGACAGGCCCTGCCGGGCAGATTGACGAGTGGGCGGCGGCCAACTGGCTGCTTCGAGCGCGCCATCGTATACTTGAAGCATGTCGGTGGTTCGCAACATTGCAGCGATCGCGAAGGGCATGAGCATCACTTTTGGAGAGATGCTGCAGCCCACGCAGGTCGAGAACTATCCTGACGGCCCGGGCCCGATGCGGGGGGCGAAGTTCGAAGAGCGCTTTCGCGGGGCACACGTTTTGCAGCGGGACGAGAACGGGCTGGAGAAGTGCGTAGCGTGCTTCCTGTGCGCGGCGGCGTGCCCGGCAAACTGTATCTACATTGAAGCGGCGGAGAACACCGAAGAGGTGCGGATTTCGTCTTCGGAACGGTTTGCGAAGGTGTACAACATCGACTACAACCGCTGCATTTTCTGTGGGTACTGTGTTGAGGCCTGCCCGACCGATGCGATTACGCATGGACACGGGTTTGAGCTGGCTACGCTGAATGCGACCAGCCTGGTGATGCGCAAGGAAGACATGCTGCTGCCGGTGAGTGCGATCGCTCCGGCGCGGTAGCTGATCTCCAGTCATCTTCTCTCAACCTTCTTTGGCGGCTCCAAAAATGAGCGATCCTTTCGGGGCGGCACGGATGCGGTCCGGCGCGGGATTGTTGCCGTTCGATGAGGGCAGGGCTGGAATCTTGCGCATGCCCCTTAGAATCGAATGAAGATATGACAACAGCACGCCAACATCCCCTTGTCGAGATCCTAAAGAAGCGCATTGCCATTATTGACGGCGCGATGGGCACGACGATCCGTACGTATGGAATGACTGAGGCCGATATCCGCAGTGACCGGTTCAAAGACTCGACGAAGGATCTGCTGAATAACGGAGACTTGTTCTCGCTGACCCAGCCGAAGATGATTGGCGACATTCATCGTCGTTTTCTGGAGGCCGGGGCGGACATCCTGGAGACGAATACGTTTGGGGCGACGACGATCGCGCAGAGCGAGTTTTTCGTGGATGATCCGCGGGAGCACGGGGGACGGAAGGATCCGGCGTTTTACCAGAAGGTGATTGAGGATCCGTTTCTGAAGAAGCTGGCGTGGGAGATCAATGAGACCTCAGCGCGTCAGTGCCGGGAGTGGGCTGACAAGGTCGGCAATGAGACGGGGCGGCAGCGGTTTGTTGCGGGGGCGATTGGACCGCTGACTGTGTCGCTGTCGAATTCTCCGGATGCGAATGATTCGGGATTCAGGTCGGTGACGTTCGACCAGGTAAAGACGGCTTACGCGGAGCAGGCGCGCGCGCTGATTGCGGGCGGAGTGGATTTTCTGCTGGTGGAGACGATCTTCGACTCGCTGAATGCGAAGGCGGCGCTGGTGGCGATCCGCGAAGTGTTTGACGAGGACAAGGTAGAGCTGCCGGTGATGATTTCGGCAGCCGTGGGGCGCGGGGGAGAGACGCTGATCTCGGCGCAGACGACCGAGGCATTCTGGAATGCGGTGGAGCATGTGAAGCCGCTGTCAGTGGGGTTGAATTGTTCGCTGGGGCCGGACCTCATGTATCCGTTTCTAGAAGAGCTGTCGGCAAAGGCGAACGTTGCGATCTCGTGCTATCCGAATGCGGGGCTGCCGAATCCGTTGTCGCCTACGGGGTTCAACTTCGGGCCGGAGGATATGGCGAAGTACCTGAGTGATTTTGCGAAGGCGGGGCTGATCAATATTGCGGGCGGGTGCTGCGGGAATACTCCGGAGCACATTGCGGCGATTGCGAAGGCACTGGAAGGGCTGCCGCCGCGGGCATTGCATGCAGCGGAGCCTTTGGACAACCGTATCGAGGTGAGCCGATGAGGCCATTGCGTCTTTCAGGTTCGCAGCCGTTCACGCAGCAACAAGGCGTTTTCATCATGATCGGCGAGCGCACCAATGTTGCGGGTTCGCCGAAGTTTGCTCGGTTGATCAAAGACGGCAAGTACGAAGAGGCAGTGAGTGTGGCGCGCCAGCAGGTTGAGAACGGCGCGAATGTGCTCGACATCTGCATGGATGAGGGCATGATCGACGGAGTCACGGCGATGACGCGCTTTCTGCAACTGCTTGGGAGCGAGCCCGAAGTGGCGAAGGTCCCCTTTATGGTGGACTCGTCGAACTGGGAGGTGCTCGAGGCCGGGCTGAAGTGCATGCAGGGCAAGGGAATCGTGAACTCGATCTCGCTGAAAGAAGGCGAGAAGGCGTTCTGCGATCGTGCCGCGACGATTTTGAAGTACGGCGCTGCGGCGGTGGTGATGGCGTTCGATGAGAAGGGACAGGCTGCGGATTTTGAGGACAAGATTCGTGTCTGCGAGCGGGCGTATCGGACGCTCGTGGATAAGGTCGGATTCCAAGCAGAGGACATCATCTTTGATCCGAACATCCTGACCGTCGCGACGGGCATGGAGGAACACAATAACTACGCGGTTGACTTCATCCGTGCGACGAAGTGGATCAAGGAGAATCTGCCGGACGCGAAGGTGAGCGGAGGAGTTTCGAACATCTCCTTCAGCTTCCGCGGGAACAATCGCGTGCGCGAGGCTATGCACGCCGCATTTCTGTATCACGCGATCGATGCCGGGCTGGATATGGGCATCGTGAATGCGGGGATGCTGGAGGTGTACGAGGAGATCGAGCCAAAGCTGAAGGAATTGGTCGAGGATGTGCTGCTGAACCGCCGGCCCGACGCGACGGAGCGCTTGGTTGAGTATGGCGAGACGCTGAAGGGCGAAGGCGCGGTTGTCGCGGAGAAGAAGGAAGAGGAGTGGCGGCACGGGACGGTTGAGGATCGGCTGACACATGCGCTGGTGAAGGGGATCGACAACTTTATCGAAGTCGACACGGAAGAAGCGCGCGCGAAACTGGGTCGCCCGCTGCTTGTGATCGAAGGGCCACTGATGGCCGGGATGAGCGTGGTTGGCGATCTGTTTGGTGCGGGGAAGATGTTTCTGCCGCAGGTGGTGAAGTCGGCGCGCGTGATGAAGAAGGCTGTCGCGTACCTAACGCCGTTTATGGAGGCCGAGAAGGCGGCGCTGGCGGCGGCGGGGCACGAAGTGAAGGCGCAAGGCAAGATTCTGCTGGCGACTGTGAAAGGCGATGTACACGACATTGGGAAAAACATCGTGGGGGTTGTGCTGGCCTGCAACAACTACGAAGTGATCGACATGGGCGTGATGGTGTCGGCGGAGAAGATTCTGGAGCGTGCGAAAGAGATCAAGGCGGACATCATCGGGCTGAGTGGGCTGATCACGCCGTCGCTCGAAGAGATGGTGCATGTTGCGCGGGAGATGGAGCGGCAACAGTTCAAACTGCCGCTGCTGATTGGAGGAGCGACGACGAGCCGGGCGCACACGGCGGTGAAGATTGCGCCGCACTATAGCGAGCCGGTGGTGCACATTGTGGATGCGAGCCGGGCGGTGCCGGTAACGACGAGTCTACTGAGCGATGAGAACAGGGGCGGGTTCATTGCGGAGCATCGGGCGGAGTATGAGGCGGTTAGGAAAGCTCATGCGGCGCCGCAGGTGAAAACGATTTCGCTGGCCGAGGCGCGCAAGCGGCGGACTCCGATTGAATGGCGCGCCGAGGATGTGACGCAGCCGGGGTTTACGGGTGTGCGCGTGCTGGATGATTTTCCGTTGGCAACGCTACGGGAGTTTATCGACTGGACGCCGTTCTTTCATGCGTGGGAGCTGAAGGGTGTCTATCCGCGGATTCTGGATGATGAGAGGCAGGGAGCGCAGGCTCGGCAGATCTTTGACGAGGGAAATGCGCTGCTGGATCGGATCATCGAACAGAAGTTGCTGAGGGCGCGGGCGGTGTATGGGCTTTTCCCGGCGCGGGCGAAGGGCGATGATGTTGAGCTTTTCGGAGATGCAGCGCGGGCGCAGTCGCTTGGGTCGCTGCAGTTGCTGGGGCAGCAGGCGAACCGTGAGGGTAGCGAGCCGTGCCGGGCGCTGGCGGACTTTGTTGCTCCGGGCGAGACGGGATTATGCGATCACGTTGGGGCGTTTGCAGTGACGACGGGGATCGGGTTGAAGGAGCTGGCGGACGGTTTTCGTGCGAAGCATGATGACTACAACGCGATCATGGCGGAGGCGCTGGCGGATCGGCTTGCGGAGGCTTTTGCCGAGTGCCTGCATAAGCGCGTGCGCGATGAGTGGGGCTATGGGCGCGCGGAGAATCTGAGCAATGACGAGATGATTCACGAGAAGTATCGCGGGATTCGGCCAGCGCCGGGGTATCCGGCGTGTCCCGACCACACCGAGAAGGGGACGATCTGGCGGTTGCTGGATGTGGAAGCGAACACAGGCATGAAGCTGACGGAGTCGTATGCCATGTGGCCGGGATCGAGTGTGAGCGGGTTGTACTTCGCGCATCCGGAGTCGCGGTATTTCACGCTGGGGAAGATCGATCGCGAGCAGGTTGCGGACTACGCGGAGCGCAAGGGGATGAGCGTGGCCGAAGTGGAACGGTGGCTGGCGCCGAATCTGAATTACGATTCGGGCCGGTGAGTTCAGTTCGGGCCGGCATTCTCGTTTCCACCCATTCGGCAAAAAACGCCGAATGGATTCCTCCTACGCCAAGGCTTCGGCGTGACGTGTGGGGAACCCACTTCTTTCGTTCATCTTTTGAGGTCTGTGGTTGGAATCACATCCAGCCGCGGCGCCGCTGATTGACCCTGTCTGACGCTGAATGTTCTGATAGTGAGCGGTAGTCTCCTGCGTGTACCGGTCGTCGTTAGAGGAGAGTTCACGTGCGGATGGGGTCAGATATGTTCTCATCTTTATTTCTGGTTGTTGCTCTGATTTGTGGATGCGGCGGAGGCCGTACAACCGCGTCAAATGGCACAGGCGCTCCTCCTCCCGCGCAGAACGCGGCGACGCCTACGATCGCCACGACAGCGGCGCAGAACGGCGCAACCATTGTTACGCTGGCGGATAGCACGAGCGGAGCGACCATCTATTACACGGTTGATGGTTCGACGCCGACGAGCACTTCGATGCAGTACTTTGCGCCGTTCCTAGTCTCTTCGAACATGACGGTCAAGGCGATTGCGGGCGCGTCGGGATTTCTGAGCAGTGCGGTGGCTTCTAAAGACTTCGCGCCGAACATTGCTTCGGGTGCTCTGGTGTGGAGTGATGAATTCGCGAATTCAGGAAGCGGGAGCGCGCTGCCGGACGCGAAGACGTGGACGTACGATACCGGATACCGCTGCTGCGGGAATAACGAGCTGGAAACCTACTGTGCGGCGGGTTCGGCAACAGCGCCTTGCGATCCAGCGAATCCGAATGCATACATCGATACGACGGGGATCCTGCACATCATGGGGCGGAACACTTCGGGGACGACATACACTTCTGCGCGGTTGAAGACGCAGGGCGTTTTCAGCTTCATGTACGGGCGGATTGAGGCGCGGCTGAAGCTGCCGGAGAGCCAGGGGATGTGGCCGGCGTTCTGGCTGCTGGGGAACAACATTACGAAGCTGAGCTGGCCGGCGTGTGGAGAGCTGGATGTGATGGAGCATATCGACGGGAGCAATCCGCCGCCCTATGTGGGAGCGCAGCCACCGGGGTACGACTGGATTGCCGGTTCTGTGCATGGCGGCACCACAAGCACGCATCTAGATGGAACGCAGAAGTACAACCCGCAGGGGTTCTCGGCGGCTGCGTGGCACACCTACGGGATGATCTGGACCAAGGGGCAGGTGCAGTTCTATGTGGACGATCCAGCCAATGTGTACGCGACGTTCACACCCGCGACATTTGGCAATCCGTGGCCTTTTGATGCGGGGCCGCAGTTCATCATTCTGAATCTGGCGATTGGCGGAGACTGGCCGGGGAATCCGAAT
>Ga0105240_10016137_pt1 | contig 10122 bp, 9 predicted proteins | sample KBSC54metaG_FD_80426 | JGI IMG/M metagenome (GOLD analysis project Ga0105240, IMG submission 80426) | Corn rhizosphere microbial communities from Kellogg Biological Station, Michigan, USA - KBS C5-4 metaG | ecosystem: Host-associated > Plants > Roots > Rhizosphere > Soil | place: Michigan, USA... | reverse complement strand
GCGAGTTGTTTTCCCTTCCCGATTTGTGCCTGTCGGCGCCGGGAACCCCGAAGGGGCTACGACCCAGCGGTCGCTTTCTTGGCTTACTTTCTTTGGCGAGACAAAGAAAGTGAGTAGCCGCCGGGCTACCCCCGGCAAGGTTGATCGAAGAAAGAAAATCGAAGCTACCTAACCCGGCCAGTCGGAACAAAACACAGCAAGCCACAGCAAGCCACAGCAAGCCACCACAAAAAAACACCACTCACCCCTTCAAACTCTCACTACGAAACTCCTTCGGCGACACCCCCACATGCCGCTTGAACAACCGGCTGAAATAAGCCGGATCCTGAAACCCCAGCTCATAAGCAATCGTCGCCACGCTGGACGGTACATACGTCAGCTTGCGGCAAGCCTCCAGCATCAGTCTGTGCTGCGTCATATCAAACGCCGACTGCCCCGCCAGCTTCAGGCACAAGCGATTCAGGCGGCTCGGCGTTACATGCAACTGATCCGCATACGCCCCGACCAGCCATTGCTCCTTGTAATGCGCTTCCACCAGCGTACGGAAGCGGCTGAACAATTCAAAGTCGTTGCGCCCCGACAGATCCGCCGAGCGATGATCCGCCTCCAGCCGCACCAGCAACAGCAGCACGCTGCGCGCCAGCCATTCCAGCATCAGCGTGTGGCCGAACAGCGGCCATGCCGACTCGGCGATGAGATGGCGCAGGATAGCGTCGAGACGTTCGCGGATCTCCGGCACGCCCGACAGATCGATCGCCAGCGGTTGCAAAAACAGTGCTGAAAAGATGTCGCTGTGCAACCCGGCATCCTTGCTCTCGCCGACTGAAAACACCACATTCTGGTCCACCGTCAGCACAAAGCCGACCGCTTCTTCCGAGAAGTCGAAGCCGTGTTCGACCGACGGATGCAAGGTGATGACGACCGGGCCATCGCGTTCCCAGACTTCATCCTCGACCTCGGCGCGCACATGGCCGGACATTAAAAAAAGTACCTGAAAAAGACCGCGATGTGTATGCCGTGCGATATGCCAGTCGTGGATGCGGCTGCGCGTTTCGATCAACTCGATGTGCACAAACTCCGCACCTTCACTGCGCACAGCCTCGCCGTACAGAGAGAATTGCGGGACTTCATTTGCGCGTGTTGCAGGCTTTCTGGTTGCCATGCGGATACCGTCGTCAAAATTGTGAGTGTCAAAATAGTACAAGTAATTTCAGAATTCATCCATTCTTTCCCGGCGTATCGCGGACTACGATGCAGGCATATAAAAAATTATTACTTTCGGAGATATGCCATGCGCACCCAAGTCGCCATCATCGGCGCCGGTCCGGCCGGTTTGCTGTTGTCCCATTTATTGCATCTGCAAGGTATCGAGTCCGTCGTGGTGGAAAGCCGCAGCCGTGCCGATATCGAAGCGACGATTCGCGCCGGCGTGCTGGAGCAGGGCACCATGGATATCCTGACCCAATCCGGCGTCGGCGAACGCATGCGCAAGGAAGGCGCTTTGCATCACGGCATCGAACTGGCTTTCGGTGGCCGCCGTCATCGCATCGATCTGACCGAACTGACCGGCAGCGCCATTACCGTCTATGCGCAACATGAAGTCATCAAGGATCTGGTCGCGGCGCGTCTGGCGGCACAAGGTCAACTGCTCTTCGAAGTCAGTGAGGTCGTGCTGAAGGATGTGCAGAGCGAGACGCCATCGGTCAGCTTCATGCATGGCGGACAGCCGCAGCAATTGCAGGCCGATTTCGTGATCGGCTGCGATGGCTTTCATGGCGTGTCGCGTCCGCAGATTCCGGAAGGCGTGCGCCAGGATTATCAGCGCATCTATCCATTCGGCTGGTTCGGCATCCTGGTGGAGTCGGCACCTTCGTCGGATGAGCTGATCTATGCGCAGCACGAGCGCGGCTTTGCCCTGGTCAGTACACGCTCGCCGACGGTGCAACGCCTGTACTTTCAATGCGATCCGAAAGACGACGTCAATAACTGGTCCGACGACCGTATCTGGAGCGAGCTGCATACCCGGCTGGAAAGCCGCGACGGCTGGCGTCTCAAGGAAGGCAAGATTTTTCAGAAAGGCATCATCGGCATGCGCAGCTTCGTGTCGACGCCGATGCAGTACGGCCGTCTGTTCCTGGCAGGCGATGCGGCGCACATCGTGCCGCCGACCGGCGCCAAGGGCATGAACCTGGCCGTCGGCGATGTGAAGGTGCTGTCGCGTGCGCTGGATGATTTCTACAAGAAGGGCAGCAGCGACAAGCTCAACGTCTATACGGAAACAGCACTCAAGCGCGTATGGCGCGCAGAGTACTTCTCGTGGTGGATGACCAGCATGTTGCACACCTTTGACGATGCCTCGCCGTTTCAGCAACAGATCCAGCGCGCCGAACTGGAGAACGTGGTCAATTCACGCGCCTTGTCGACGGCATTGGCGGAAAATTACGTTGGCGCGTTTTAAGTAAAAAAAACGGCGCATGCACGATCACTCGTGCATGCGCCGCCACCTCAAGACAGAGGGACTTCAACACATCAGAAGGTGTGGCGGACGCCAGTCATCACACCGAACTGATTCATGCCGGTGCCGACGGTGCCGCCGACATCCAGAGGGATTGCCGCTGTGCCGGCGTTCTTCATATAGCCAAGCGACGTATATAGCGCAGTACGCTTGGACAGGTTGTAGGTCAGGCGTGCTACCGACAGCGTGGATTTGTTGGCCGAGCCCTTGATGTTCAACTTGGCAACCTGCGCGTCCAGCACCAGCGCCGTGCTGATCGGATAAGAGAATCCCAGATAGTACAAATCTGAATTGGTGTTGACCGCTGCTGCCGCACGCGTCTTGCGATCCATCACGCCCATGCCGATCTTGGTGCTGCCCAGCATGGCATAGCCATTCAGGGTCACGCGCTGATCGGTGTTGTCGCTGCTGGTGAGGCCGTTTGATGCGCCGGTGTTGCCATACATGATGTCGTACGAGCTCGACACGCCGAAGCTCTGGCTGTCATAGGCAAGCATCGCAGTGACCTGGCGGCAGGCTTTCGCATTGCCGGCAACTTCGCCCGCGCAGCTGGTGGCGCTGGCGCCGCCGGCAGTAGAGGTATCGCGGCCGAAGCTATAGGTCGCGCCGACCGTCACGCCCGAGAAGGTGCCGAGATAGCCGATGGCATTGTCGCTGCGTGCATTCGGAATGTACGAATCGATGCTGCTGATCGAAAAGATATTCGGGCCCATGACGTCCGACTTGGCGGTGACCAGGTAGGTCATGTTGACCTGGCGGCCCAGCATGATGGTGCCGTAGTTATTTTTCAAGCCGATGAAGGATTGACGGCCGAACAGGCGATTGCCTTGTCCCATGCCGCCGGTGTCGACGGCAAAGCCGGACTCCAGTACAAACATCGCTTGCAGGCCGCCGCCCAGATCTTCCGTGCCCTTGAAACCCAGACGCGATGGAAACGATGCCGTGAGCGAAGGCATTTTCAATGCGGAATTGCCGGCGGTATTGGCGTTGGTTGTGTAGACAACTCCCGTGTCGATGATGCCGTAAATCGTCACCTGGCTTTGCGCCATCGCCTGATGCGAGCACGCCGCGCCAAGCAGAGCCAGGGTGCTGCAGACTAACTTGTTCATGATCTTCCCCATTCGAATGAAATTGCAGAATCAATATGTCGGCGCAGCTGTCGATATCGCAGGCGGTAGTTTATTTCCCTGCCTGCGATGACCACGCCGTCGCTATGCATCGGTCGGCCTTCGTCTCCTTGTGCCGATGCAGTGTTATGCAAGGATTCTTGTTTTTCTTGCGCGACCTGGCTGCGCAGTGTTGTCTCTTGTCGAAGCGATCTTAGATAAAGGGAGAGATGAAAAATATCCGGCGCTTGCACGTTAGGCGCGTGCCACTATCCGTTTTTTACGCGCGTTCTGCCGCCGGTGCATCGCGGTGCAGAATTGGATTTTTCTGGTGCAAAAAGAAGAAGGTTATAGCGCGGTGGCGTGCTCAATCAGCTCGTTGTCAGCAGCGCGACCGGTACAGCCGATGCAATGGATGCCCTGGGTTTAACGGATGTCTGCTCACCCTGACGCAAGCGCGTGTTGGAGACCTTGAATGCCGACACCGAATAGTTGAGCCGACCTGCTTGTTCTTCCAGAGACTGTGCAGCCGCAGCGACTTGCTCCACCATGGCTGCATTTTGCTGTGTGCTCTGATCCATCTGTGCAATGGCGGCGCTGATCTTTTCAATCCCGTGCCGCTGCTCGACCGATCCTGCGCTGATGGCATTGACGATGTCGGAGACGGCGCTGATCGATTGCTGCACCTTCTCGACTGTGCTCCTGACTTCATGTGCCTGATGCAGACCGTCCTGCACCATGCTGACGGAGGCATCGATCAGTACTTTGATCTCCTTCGCTGCGGCAGAAGACCGGTGTGCCAGATTACGTACCTCACTGGCGACCACCGCAAATCCGCGTCCTTGTGCACCGGCGCGTGCCGCCTCGACGGCAGCATTGAGCGCCAGAATGTTGGTCTGGAATGCGATGCCATCAATCAGCGCCGTGATCTCGGAAATCTGTTTGGAGCTTTCATCAAGCCGGCCGATGGTTTCGCTCATGGTTTGCATCGACTTGCTGCCGGATAGCGCCAGCGTATTCGCGCCATCCGCGAGCGTGTTGGCGCGCAAGGCGTTGTCGGTGTTGCTGCGGATGGCCTCGGTGAGTTGCCGCATGCTGTGCGCGGTTTGTTCCAGCGAGGCGGCTTGTTGCTCGGTACGGATCGATAGATCCATATTGCCAGCTGCGATCTCGCGTGTTGCCGTGGCGACCGAAGCCGTGGCATTGACGACGCCGACCACGACGTCTTCCACCCGTTGGAGAAAGCCGTCAAAGGCGCGCGCCGACGTGCCGAATTCGTCTTTGCGCGGACTGGCCGACCGTTTGGAAAAATCGAGGAAAGACGCCATCTCGCCAAACTTGCCGGTCTGACGATGCAAGCCGCCGCAGACGACGGTGATCAGATGGCGTGCTGCGATCAATGCGATGATCGCGCCGGCAATCATGCATGCACCGGCGATCCAATGCATCAGCGCTGCAAGCTCCCTGCCATGACCGGCTTTCGCGTCGGCCGCCAAAGTATGCGTGACGACAATGGCGGATGCGCCGAGGCAGAGCAGGATCAGCGTCAACAGCGCAAACGCCAGGGTCACCTTGAACTGGATGGAGCGAAAATAATTATGCATCGCGGTGTTTCCGTTGTTGTCTGATCGGTTGTCTTCCATGGGCGAGGTGAGATCTCGCGTCTTCATGGACGATGCGTGGGGAGTATCCTCGCGCTGATCATAGAGAGTGCCGGATGAAAGAAATATCCGGCGTTTGCAGATGCGCGCCTGCGCTTTATCCGAATCTTGCGACGCCGGAGGCAGGCAGATAAATTGGAACCGATAGCGGTGTGAATGCGCGAAAAAAAACGGCATCTTCCGATGCCGTTTTCAAGAATGAGAGAGAAGACGTATCAGCGTGCGCAGCCGCGCGTTTGCTTGGGCAGCTCGCCGAAACGTTCACGGTAATACGCCGAAAAACGGCCCAGATGGCCGAAGCCGAACTCGAAGGCGGTGTCGGTGATATTCGCGCCGGGATGCGTGAGCAGGCGTTCGCGTGCGGCGTCGAGCCGGATGTTGCGCAGCAGATCCATTGGTGCGACGCCATGATGTTGATGGCACAAGGCGTTGAGCGCGCGTACGCTGACGCCGGCGGCGTTGGCCAGATCGGCCAGCGCCAGTGGTGCGCACAGGCGCGTACGGATGTACTTCTCCAGCATGTCCAGGCGTTGCAGCTTGCCGGCGCCAACCAGCCCTTCCGCCGATTCGTCGGCAGCGATACCGGCGGCAGTCGGGCCGGCGGTAAAGGTGCTTGTGAGTTGTGACAGCAGGAACTGCGCCGCACCACGTTCGAAATGATTGATCCATGCGCCGTGGCCGTCGTTTTGTCCCGGCAGCGCCAGCACGCGCACCAGCGACTGGATCAGCAGATCCCAATGCGGGATGGCTTGTTCAGGCAGCAAGAACAGCGATGGCATGTTCGCCGGACCGGCTTGTCCCTGCGCGCTGAGCTCTTCAAACAAGGCCAGCGGTACTTTCAGGATCAGTTGTTCCGAACCGGCCTGCCACCACAGACGCAAATTCCGTTTTGGTGCAATCAGCGCGGTCTTGCCTTGCGGGATGCACACTTTTTGTCCGTCGGATTCAATTTCGGCGGTGCCGCTCAGGGTCATGTGGACCAGCGCGAAACCATTGAACAGGCGAGGCCGCACGATCACCTCGGCACCGTACTTCAACATGAAGATCTGCAACTGCTGGATCGCCGCCTTGAAGAGCACCGTATCGACATCATCGCCCTTCCAGAACAAATCATGCTCCGATAATTCATTGGCGACCTGCGCGTGGCAATCCACCTTCCTTGTCGACTGAAAGACACGATGCCGATAGAGCGGCGCCAGGCTGAGCGATTGGCTTATGTTCTGCATGTTAACCTCTTAACGATGTCCCGCCGAGTGGGATGGGAGGACGATAGAGACCGGGTGTTGCCGAACCGTCGGCGGGAAATTTTCCACACCTGATTCGGGAAAAACAACGAATGGACTGAAGGCGGATACCAGTGCACACCCGCAATTGACTGCGTAAAAATCAAGCGGCAGTCAATCCACAATCAGCCAACTGTCAGCAATTTTCGTGCCCGAATTTTTCGGTGCTCGTGCGCGGATAGGGCGCATACGCGGGATTGTTGCCGGGATGCAGGCCTGTGCGTGGAACGGAAAGATGTTTCTTCATGCTTGTCTCCTGAATGATTTTTTTTGAAGGCATTCTGCAAAACACCGTCAGCGTCGTTGCGCTGTCCTTGCACGGTTGGAACGGCCTTGTCCTGCTTTGCATTGCCCTGCATTATCTTGTGCCGCATTGTGCGGTCTTCTCGATCATAGCTGTCTTGAGGGTCTTTTTGTTATCAGCGCAGCGTTTTAGATTTTATGCGCAGGCTGGTAAAACGTACAATATCAAATCGGCATCACTGTATGCTCCGGAGGTATATTGGAACTTCGCCATCTCAAGTATTTCAACGCAGTCGCCAGCACGCTCAGTTTCAGCCGGGCTGCCGAGCTGCTGCACATTGCCCAGCCGCCGCTGAGCCGGCAGATACGCCAACTGGAAGAGCTCGTCGGCGCGGAACTGATCGACCGTGCGTCGCGCCCGATTGCGCTGACCATGGCCGGAAAATTCTTCTACGAGCAGACCGTGCAGGTATTGTCCCGGCTCGATCAGATCGAGGAAGGCACGCGGCGCATCGCCAAAGGGCAACAGCATTGGTTCAATATCGGCTTTGTTCCCTCCGCGCTATACGGGCTGTTGCCGGAGCTGATCAAGCGCTTCCGCGCCGACTTGCCGGAAATCGAGATCGGCTTCTCTGAAATCATGACCATGGAGCAGGTCGAAGCGCTGAAGTCCGGCCGGATTGACGTCGGCTTCGGCCGCCTGCCGATCAGCGATCCCGACATCGTGTGCGAAACCATCATCGAAGAGCCGCTGATGGCGGTCTTCCCGCTGGGCCATCATCTGCTCAAAAAGACCAAGGTCGGACTGGCTCAGCTGGCCGAAGAAAAATTCATTCTCTATCCCGCCAGACCACGTCCCAGCTACGCCGATCAGGTGCTGGAGATCTTCGCCAGCCGCGGCCTGAAACCGACCATCGTCAAGGAAGCCAACGAGATGCAGACTGCCATCGGCCTGGTTGCCGCCGGCGTCGGCGTAGCGCTGGTGCCACGCTCGGTGCAGGGTTTGCATCGTGCCGATGTCGTCTATCGGCCATTGGCGAACAAGGGCGTTTTCTCGCCCGTCATCATGAATTTCCGCGCCAGCGATCGTTCCACCCTGCTGGAAAAATTGCGCGCTACTGCGGCGCATATTGTTCAACAAAACATGCCGCATGACGGCGAATAATGATTGGCGTTTAGTCGGCGTTGAAATAGTCAGGCCAGGAACTTCATCAGACCGGCAGTGAAAGCATCGCTCGCTTCTACGTTGGATAAATGCGAGGCAGCCAGTTCCAGATAGTCGGCATCGGCGATTCTTTCTTGCAAAAACCGCGCATCGGAAACCGTCGTCACCGGATCATGGCGACCGGCCACGATCAGCGTCGGTGCTTCGATGCGAACTACCTCTTCACGCAGGTCGGCATCGGCCAGGGCCATGCAGCAAGCAGCATAGCCACGCGGTGAACAATGCCGCAAATCGCCCACCATGGCATCCACCAGTATCGGCGCACGGGCGATGAACTCCGGTGTGAACCAGCGTCCGGCGGCGCCGTCAGCAACGCCGTCCATGCCATGCCCGGCAATCTGCGCCGCTCTGCTGCGCCAGCCGTCCTCGCTGCCTATCTTCGCAGCGGAATTGGCGACGACCAGACGTTGCACGCGATCAGCGGCATAGATGCCCAGCCACAAGCCGATGATGCCACCCATGGAAATGCCGCAGAAATTCACCTTGTCCAGTTTGAGCTGATCCAGCAGATCGACGACATCCTGCCCCAGTTGCGCCAGCGTCAACGAGTCGGCAGCAGTGACACCTGGGCTTTCACCGTGGCCGCGCGTGTCATAGCGCAGGATCCGGTAGTGCGAGCGCAAAGTGCGGGCCTGGCTTTCCCATAGTGACATGGTCGTACCGAGCGAATTGGAAAACATCAGGACCGGCGCTTCCGGAGGGCCTTCCAGCGTATAAGACATGGATGCTGATTGCGTCGTCGTCATGACTTTTTCTGCGTGTGATATCGTGAAAAAAATCAGGCCATGCATTGGCATGGCCCGACGTTAGATGATTTTATGCTCTACAGATCGTGTTTGTGATCGCTCAGGCAGCAGCGCGATCGCGCTGAATCTCCGCCTTTGGCAAATCGGCTTGTTCGGCATGCAGCATGAAGTCGAAGTCGATGGAATAAAACGGTGCATCAACTTCATGTTTGCGGATTGCCGCAGCATCGGTGATGTGCGTCATCTCCGGCACCAGCCCTTCGCGGGTGGCGAACGCAAAGTCATCCCACAGGTATGGATCACCGGCGATGTTGATCTGCGTGGTCAGCTTGCGATACCCCGGTGCAGAAACGAAGAAGTGGATATGCGCAGGACGGGTGCCGTGGCGTCCCAGTTTGGTCAGCAACTGATCGGTGGCGCCCCCCGGAGGAACGCTGTAACCGACGGGTACGCGGCTGCGGAAACGATAACGGCCTTCCGCGTCGGTGCGGATGCTGCTGCGCAGATTGAACGGCGTCTGACTTGGATCGAAGAAGGAATAGCTGCCCAGATGATTGGCATGCCAGACTTCCACCAGCGCATGGGCGAGCGGTTTGCCGTCTTTGTCGCGCACCTGGCCTTGCATGAACAGCGTCTCGCCCGGTTGTTCATCCTGATCGAGGCGGGCAAAGCCCTTTTGCTCCGGCGCACCGGCGACATACAGCGGGCCTTCGATGGTACGCGGAGTACCGCCATCGATACCCTGGCGTGCTTCCGCTTCATCCATGCGCAGATCGAGGAAATGTTCAAAACCCAGGCCAGCGGCGATCAGGCCGTATTCGCCGGATTGTCCGGCAGCGGTCAGATAATGAACGGCAGACCAAAATTCTTCAGGTTGGACATCAAGCTCTTCAATCGTGTGGAACAGATCGCGCACAATGCGGTTAACAATCTCTTTGACACGCGGGTCTCCTTGTCCGGTTTCAGTGCTTTCGATTTTCTGCAGTACGGCGTCTATCGTCTTCTTGTCCATGTTCGTCTCTCTCGTCTCTGATTGGCTTTTGGCTTGGTACGGCTTAGTTGTGAGGGGGTATCGATATCAACGTTCGTCTTCATGAATCGAGGATGGATGACGACATAGCGCCTCGACCTCGATTTTCATGTAGGGAAACAGCGGCAGGGTCAGCAGCAGGTCGTGCAGTTCCGTCGAACTGGCGACATCAAAGATGCTGACGTTGGCGTAACGTCCGACCACGCGCCACAAATGACGCCATTTTCCGGAACGCTGCAGACTCTGCGCCAGTTCGCGTTCGCGGCTCTTGAGCGCGTCTGCGGTTTCCTTGGGCATGGTGTGCGGCAGTTGT
>Ga0105240_10016136_pt1 | contig 10122 bp, 2 predicted proteins | sample KBSC54metaG_FD_80426 | JGI IMG/M metagenome (GOLD analysis project Ga0105240, IMG submission 80426) | Corn rhizosphere microbial communities from Kellogg Biological Station, Michigan, USA - KBS C5-4 metaG | ecosystem: Host-associated > Plants > Roots > Rhizosphere > Soil | place: Michigan, USA... | reverse complement strand
CGAGCGTGAACGGGCAGTCCGATGTGGTCCTGGAGGCGATCGCGGCTGCGGGTATTCAGGCCGACGATATTTCGTATGTCGAGGCGCATGCGACGGGCACGCCGGTAGGCGACCCGATCGAAATCCAGGGGCTGAACCGTGCCTTTCGTCATTGGACCCAACGGCGTCATTTCTGCGCCATCGGCGCGGTCAAGACTAACATCGGCCATCTCAGTATTGCCGCTGGTATTGCGGGTCTCATCAAAACGACGTTGTCTTTGCAACATCGCCAGATCCCGCCCACATTGCATTTCACGACACCCAATCCGGCGATCGACTTCGAGGACAGCCCATTTTACGTGACGGTGCAGCTCAAAGACTGGAATCCGAGCGGCCGGCCCCGTATCGCCGGTGTGAGCTCATTTGGGATCGGCGGCACCAATGCTCATGCGATCTTGCGGGAGGCGCCCGAGCGGGAGAGCAGCGGGTCTTCACGACCCTACCAGGTGTTGACGGTGACCGGGCGCTCACGTGAGGCGATGCTGGCGAACCGTGCCAACCTGATCCGTTTTCTGGATGAGAACCCACAGGCGGTCCGGGCTGATGTGGCCTATACGCTGCACGTCGGCCGAGCAGATATGTTGTTTCGGAGCGCGCTGGTGTGTCCGGAAGCGGGCGCGAGCGCCGAAGTGTCCGATACCGAGCGCTGGAAAGACGATTCAGTCGAGGCGAAGGAAAGCCCGCAGGTCTGCTTCATGTTTCCGGGGCAAGGCTCCCAACATGAGAGCATGGCGCGTGGACTTTATACGCACGAGCCTTACTTTCGCGAGATCGTGGATCGTTGCGCATCGCTCCTTCGAGAGCACCTGGGGCGCGACATCCGGGAGCTACTCTTTCCGACACCCGAGTTGAAGGAGGAGGCGCAGCGACTGCTGACACGCACGGAATACGCTCAGCCGGCTCTGTTTACGGTGAGCTATGCCACGGCGCGGCTGCTTCAGTCATGGGGTATTCAGCCGACACGACTCATCGGTCACAGTATCGGAGAGTATGTCGCCGCCTGCCTGGCGGGAGTTTTCTCGTTGTGGGATTGCCTGCGTATCGTTGCGGTTCGCGGCAGGCTCATGCAATCGATGCCCCCTGGGCAGATGGTGTCGGTTGCCGCACCCGCGGAGGCTGTGGCGCCGCTCCTGGCTTCGGGCGTGGAGATTTCGGTCGTCAATGGCCCTGAGTTCTGTGTCATTGGCGGGTCGGAGGCGGCCCTCGAGGCGGTGCTTCCGAAGTTGCGCGATGCGAACCTGCGGTGTCAGAAACTGGCGACTTCGCACGCGTTTCACACCTGGATGATGCAGGACATGCTGGCGGAGTTCCGGCGCACGGTCGCGGAAGTCGAGCGCTCCACGCCGAAGATTCCCTTCGTCTCCAACGTCACGGGCGCGATGATCACCGATTCACAGGCGTCGGATCCGGAGTACTGGGTCAGTCATGTGCGCAACACGGTGCGCTTCGGAGAGGGCATTCAAACTCTAGTGAAAAGTGGCACCGATGTGTTCGTCGAGGTGGGACCGGGGACTACTCTCACAGCATTGCTTCGGGAAGCGGGCATTGCGGGCATTTCCCTCTTGCGCCATCCGAGGACCACTCACAACGACAACGCGGTGCTGATGCAGGGCCTGGCGGAGTTGTGGATCCGAGGTGTGAAAGTCGACTGGACCGCATTTCACATGCACGAGACGCGCAATCGCCTCTCGCTGCCGACCTATGCCTTTCAACGCCGACATCATTGGCCCGAGCCTCCGCCCGCGCTGACGGCCGCCGCCGCCGCCTTGACCCGCAAAGCGGTCCATCCCCTGTTGGGACAGCGCTGGTCGACATCGGCGCGAATCAAGGCCTATGAGAACTTCATCTCGGCCACGGAGCCGGGGTATCTCAAAGACCACAGTGTGATGGATGTCACCATCTTTCCGGCCGCCGGGTACTGTGAGATGGCATTGGCCGCGGCCCGGCTGGAGCTCGGTACGCGGCCTGTCCGGATCGACAGAATTCAGTTCGTGCGGCCGCTCCTGTTGCGTGCGGGAGAGACTCGTACGATCCAGACATCGGTGTTACGACGAAGCAAGGATACGTGGGAGTTCGAAATCCTCGGTCGTACACGCGACCGGCAGCATCCGGAGGAGGACGCGTGGGTAGTGCATTCGGAGGGCACTTTCTCGGCGCTGTCGGACGCCCTGCCACGCACGGAACTGGCGCAGTTGCGCGAGCGGATCACGACTCCCGATTCGCTGGAGTTCTATTCCGCCGAGCTGATTCAATATGGTCCGGCGTTTCGCGGTGTCTCGCAGGTATTCCGGGATGGCGAGGAGATTCTGGCGAGAATCGAGTTGCCGGAGGCCTGCCGAGCGTCCACGGGCTACCAGTTCCATCCTGTTTTGTTGGACTCGAGTTTTCAGGCGGTTGGGGCTTACACGTTCGGGCAGTCACTGACGGGCGAGATGTTGCCGGTTGGCCTGCGACAGTGGGACGTGTATGAGCCGATGCCGCCGTCCTTCTGGGCCTATATCAAGATCGATCGCGATCTGTCGCGAGGCCGCTCGGCAGCCGCGTTGCGTGGCCTGTCATTCTGCTTTTACGGTGACGATGGGCGGGTCTTGTCGCGCATCGGCAAGTATGAGCGCAAGGAGCTCGATCGTCAGTCACTGAGTGAGAAGTCCGCTCCGGAAGAGCTGCTTTACGAGATCGCGTGGGAGGAGAAAGAGCGGCCGGCGCCGGCGGCTCGGAACCCGGGGCGCACGGTCTTCATACTGACAGATGACCTGCCGGCCGCGGATCTGCTGACTCGGGAATTGGCCACAGCTACGGGCGATGAGGTCGTCACAAAACAGTACTCCCCGGGTCACGATGCGGTGGAAAGCCTGGCGCGTACATGCGCGACCAACCCTGTCGACGTCGTCATGGTGGGTCTCTGCAGGAGTGAGCGGGCGCCTGGGGTCCTTTGCGAGGTACTGCTCCGTGTGGTCCAGACTTTGTCGGAGGCCGCGCACGGGGCGACGTTGACACTCGTAACCGCGGGTGCTCAGCGCGTGGCGGGCGTGTCAGGCGGGAGCCTCTCCGCAGTGGCGGGTGGCCTGCTGTGGGGATTCGGTAGCGCGGTAGTCAAAGAGCATCCCGATCTGCAATGTCTGAGGGTCGATCTGGATCCGGACGTTGCTTTCGATCCGGCGGCAGTGGTCGCGGAGCTGCTCGGCAGTCGAGACGAGTCTCTGGTCGGGTTACGCGGATTCACCCGCTACGTCGCTCGCCTGACACGCCTGCAGAAAGCGGCGGCCCCGTCTGCTGACACCGGGCAATTCAGAGTTCTGCCGGACGAGTTCGGTACGTTTGACTCACTACAGCCACGACCCTCGACGGCTGGCGAGCTGGGCCACGACGAAGTGGAAGTCGAGCTGTATGTTGGAGCGCTCAACTTCAAGGAGACGCTCATCGTTCTCGGCATGTTGCCCTACGGTGATGGAACTCCCGCAGGCGTAAGGTTGGGATGCGAGGGTAGCGGGCGCATCGTGCGGACGGGTTCGAGCGTCACCAGGTTTGCCGTCGGGGACGATGTCATCGTCTGGCGAAACGGCTGCCTGGCAAGTCATATCGTCGCCAACGAAAATGAACTGTTGCGATTCGATCCCCGGCGCCTGTCATTCGAGCAGGCCGCGTGTCTGCCGACAGTGTGCATGACCGCGCACCTGGGCCTGGAAACCTATGGAAAGCTACGGCGCGGTGAGCGAGTGCTGATTCATGCGGCCGCCGGTGGGGTCGGACTCGCGGCTGTCCAACTGGCGCGTGCACTCGGTGCTGAAATATACGCGACGGCGAGCCGTGAGAAGTGGGACTTTCTGCGCCGGCAGGGTATCCGTCATGTCTTCGATTCGCGCAGCACGGGTTTTGCGGACGAGGTATTGCGTGCGACCGGTGGGAAGGGCGTCCACCTGGTGTTGAATTCTCTGGCGGGAGATTTCATCCGGAAAGGATTCGATATCCTGACCGAGGGCGGCCGTTTCATCGAGCTCGGTAAGCTGGATATCTGGAGCCAGGACGAGGCCCGGAATTATCGGCCCGACGTGAGCTACGTCGCATTCGAGTTGGGCGTCGGGGAGGCGCGTGGGCCGCACATGATGGAAAAGGTGCTCGGTCCCCAACTGAGCAGGATGCTCGAGGGCTCGCTCGAGCCATTGCCCGCCAAGGTATATTCGCTTGCCGATGTTGCATCGGCCTTTCGCCGGCTGGCCGCCGGACAGACTATCGGTAAGGTGGCTATCAGGATCCGGGATGTGCCGGCTCGACGCGGAAATCGTGACATCCGGCCGGACGGCGCCTACGTGATCAGTGGCGGATCAGGCGCATTGGGACTTCACGTCGCGGAATGGCTCGTCGAGAAAGGTGCACGGGAGATCGTGCTGTTGAGTCGCCGCGCCGCGGAACATGAGACCAACCCGGATGTCGGTCGATTACGCGATAGCGGGGCCGTCGTCCGGTTGGCCCAATGCGATGTGGCAGATCGTGGTGAGCTCGCCGAGGTACTCGAGGCGGTGAGCGATGTCGCTGGCGTCTTTCATTGCGCGGGAATACTCGACGATGGCGTCATTCAAAATCAGACGCGCCAGCGTTTTGACGTTGTGTTGCAGCCGAAGATCGCGGGCGTGCGGAACCTGCACGAGTTGACCGTATCCAGGGGCCTGGACCACTTCGTCTGTTTCTCGTCCACGTCGGCACTTCTCGATGGGGGTGGTCAGAGCAATTACGCCGCAGCGAACGCGTACCTGGACGCGTTTGTAGCCTGGCGACGCCGCCAAGGGCTCCCGGGCGTGGCGATCGCGTGGGGTGGCTGGTCAGGAGGCGGTATGGCCACACGGCTCGCCGAGCGCCGGCCCGGAGAGAGTGGGGACCTTCTGTCCAAGGAGGAAGGGATCGAAGCGCTCGAGGTGCTGATCGAGCGGGATGTCGCCCAGGCCATCTGTACCAAGATGGGCTCGAGACTCGCCAAGGAGGGCGGCAGCTTACTGTATAGCCGCCTCAATGAGTCCAACACGGCTACCCAGGCACAAGCCACAGCGGTGTCTTCTGAGACTTTGTCGCGCCTGGATGCCAGCAGCAGCGCCGAGGAGTTGAATCGGCTGCTCAAACAGGAGATCGGCAAGGTGCTGGGACTCGGTGCCGACCTCGTCAGCGACGATACGGACTTCATCGATGCCGGCATCGATTCCCTCACCATGGCGGAGCTGCGTAACCGGATCAACAAGGTACTACCCACACCGATATCGGCAGCGGCGATTTTCGCCAACAGCACGGTAAATGCGCTGTCGGCGCATATTCGTGGCGTTCTGCAGAGCGCCCCGGCGCGCGACTCCACTGTGACAGCTCCCAAACAGCCGCAGACCGATGTAGGCGTGGTCGTGCTCGGGCCAAAGCACAACGAGCGGCGCCTCTTCTGCATCCCCGGAATCGGCAACAACATCTTCGAGTTCCAGCATCTGAGCGAGTCCGGTCTGCAAGCGACCATCTGTGTGCTGCCCCGTGATGGGCAAGGGGCGCCGAACGGGGTGGACGAGATCACTTGGAGCGCTTCTCAGAATCTGAAGCGCATGAAGGATGTCAGCAGCCACGGTCCGTACGCGCTGGTGGGATATTCATTTGGCGGCACCATCGCGGTGGAAATGGCGCACCAACTCATTCAGGCCGGCGAGGAGGTGGCCTCTCTGACGTTGATCGACGCGATTCCGTGGCGATCGGACGATGCCGAGCGCTTCGAGCGGGCGACTTATTCCGCGATGTTCGACACGCTGTTCGAAGCACTGGGAGTGCCTGAATCCACCTCGACCGCCTTTTACCAGCGGATCAAAGGGCTCGCCAACAGTCACGCTCTGTCCCAGTTCCGCGAGGTGATTGCCGACGTGAAGACTTCGGATCGGCTGCAGGCGACTTTCGCGGACCAGATGTTCGAGGAGTTTTCTCGAACGGCCCGAATCCGTTACACCCCACCAACACGCCTCGGTGATCTGCGGATCACCCTCTGCAAGGCGAAGCGTCACCTCGATGCAATCTCGAGGTGGACAGGGACCACTGTCTTGGATCCGCGCCTGAAAGGTCGTGCCTATGGGTGGGACGGCATTCTCGCCAACGAGATCGATGTGGTCGACGTCGACTGCTCACACTTCGCCATCGTTCGCCGCCCTGCGGTAGACCCGGTGGTCCAAACGCTCAGGGCGGCTCTCGCTGGAAGCGTGCAATGAGCTCAACGCACGGCCGTCACGCGATTGCGCTCGTCGACGAGCACGATGACCGGCTTGTAGCTCTCGAGCTCGGCCTCGGTATATTGGCTGTAGGCACAAATGATCAACAGGTCGCCGAGGGCCGCCTTACGTGCGGCAGCGCCATTGAGGCAAATTCCACCCGCGCCGGCCTCCGCCTCGATGGCGTAGGTGTTGAATCGCTCTCCATTGGTTACGTTGTAAAGTTCGATGTACTGATTGGGTCGAATTCCAGAGCTTTGCAGCAAGTTTGCGTCGATACCGCACGAGCCTTCGTAGTGAAGGTCGGCTTGTGTGACGGTGACCCGGTGAAGTTTCGCCTGGAGCATGGTGAAAAGCATGGCTGCGTCCGTATAACCAGAAAGTTGAGTTGATGTTGTCCGCTGTATGCGGACGGGGGAGATCCTAGCACGTTTGGATTCACCGTGAATCGAGACAAGGGGAAAGGATGAAGACCGGAGCTTCAGACGATGTCGGTTTGACGGCATCCCAGGGGGCTGCGCCTCATTCGCGTGCAGCAGCGACCGCGGTAGTGAGAGCCGCCGCGCCAACTGTAGCGCGGGAGGTCGAGGAGCTGATCGGCGCGATCTGGCGCGAAGTGTTGCAAGTTGAGCGGCTCGAGCGGGACGACAACTTCTTCGGCCGTGGGGGCTCGTCACTCCTTGCGGTGAAGGTCACCGCGCGCATCTTCGAGACACTGGGGATCGAGGTTGCCCTGCGGGAAATCTTCCGACAGCCGACATTCGTTCGCTTCTGCGAGGTGATCGCGGAGCGACGGTTGCAGGCCATGGAAGCGGCATTGCTCGCATCCGATGAGCAGGGTGAGGCGCTGCTGAGCCAGGTTCTGCGAATGTCCCCCGCGGAAGTGTCGGACCTGAATCAATCGTTGAAGAAAGAGCGCTAGAAAATGACTTCTTCCGGCTCTCCGCTCGAGACGAGTGAATCGCCTTTGTCTGTCGAGCGGGCGGAGTTGCTCGCACGCCTGCTCGAAGCGAAGTCACGTGACGCCTTGCGCATCAGGCCGCGTCAGCGCCGTGCGAGTGCCGGTGCGGAGGTCTGTCCGCCGGCCTCGGTGGGACAGGAGAGCCTTTGGTTCATCCATCACTTGAGCGAGGACGCGGAGTTTGCTTTCCAGGTTCGCTTTGGGGTGAGGCTGGAGGGTGAGCTCAATGTCGTCGCGCTCCGGGAGGCATTGACCCAAATCGTTTTCCGGCATGAGGCGTTGCGAACGGTGTTTCGCGACGAGGGCGGTCGAGTCGTTCAGATGATTCTGCCGGAGACTGCTTTCGAGTTGTCGGAGTGGGATTGCAGCGTTCTCTCACAGCAGGAGTGGGAGCGGCAAATCACCTCTCAGATCGAGGAGGAAGCCCGCACCCGCTTCGATCTGAGCCGTGGACCGTTGATTCGAGGGCGTCTGCTGAAGCAGTCGCCGCGAGAGCACGTGTTGCTGCTGACGTTGCACCACATCGTATCGGATACCTGGTCGATCGGTGTGTTGGAAAGGGAGCTGACCGCCAGCTATTCGATGCGGTTGCGCGGGGAAAAAGACCCGCGGCCGATGCCAGTGATCCAATACGCGGACTATGCGTTGTGGCAAAGAGAGCGCCTGCAGGGGGCGGTGCTCCAGGAGCAACTACGATATTGGCAGGAGACCCTCGCCGGAGCTCCGCCGCTCTTGACATTGCCGACTGATCGGGCTCGCCCGGCGAAAGCCAACTACCAGGGCGACAACGTACCTTTGAGACTGGGACGACGGCTGAGTCAGGAGTTGAAGAAGCTGTCTCAGCGCCAGGGAACGACGTTGTTCATGACTCTGCTCACCGGCTTTGCCGTGTTGCTGTCACGGTTGAGCGGGCAGGATGAGGTGGTGATCGGCACGCCGGTGGCGCATCGTCCGCGTGTGGAGCTGGAGGAGTTGATTGGGTATTTCGTCAATTCACTGGCAATACGCTGTGGGGTGAAGAGTGACGCGCGGGTGTCCGAGGTGCTGCAGGAGATCAAGCGCCGGACCTCAAACGCCTACAGTCACCAGGAAGTCCCCTTCGAGCGCGTCGTGGAAGCTGTGCAGCCTCGGCGGAGCCTCAGTCACCACCCAATCTTTCAGGCGCTGTTTGTACTGAAGGACCCGAGGCGCGACATGAACCCTTCTGATGGGCCGTGGAGCGTGGACGCTCTGACGTTCCATCCGCTTCCGCGCAGGCGCTTCGGGACGGCTCAGTTCGATGTGTCGTTGTGGTTGCAGGACGCAGGCGGGGAGATCACCGGAACGGTGAATTTCGCACGGGATCTTTTTGAGCGGGAGACGATCGAGCGTTGGGCCGAGAGTTTGCATCACCTGCTGGAGGAAATGGTCGAGGACGAGCAGCGCCTCGTGGGGCGGCTGCGGCTGTTGAGCGAGCGTCAGCGGGAGCAGGTGCTCGAGCGGTTCAACGCGCTCCAGTCTCCGTACAAACGCAGCCGCTGCATTCATGAATTCTTCGAGGACCAGGTCAGGCGCGGGCCGGACGTGGTGGCGGTCGTCTGCGAAGAGCAGTCGCTAACCTATGCACAACTGAACGCTCGGGCAAACCAGCTCGCGAGCTTTCTGCGTACTCAGGATGTCGGACCGGACCGGCTGGTCGGGCTTTGTGTGGAGCGCAGCCTGGAAATGGTGGTCGGGCTGCTGGGGATTCTGAAGGCCGGTGGAGCCTATGTGCCGCTGGATCCCTCGTATCCGGCGCGGCGACTGGGCTATCTCATCACCGATGCCATGCCGGCGCTGGTGTTGACATTGGAGGGTCTGAAAGATCTGCCTGGACTGTCGGCCACGGAATGCTGGTGCCTGGATAGCCACTGGGACGAGCTGGGTTTGTATGGAACTGAAGACCTCGAGTCTGACGACACCGAGGCTGACTCCGGACGCCTGGCGTATGTGATCTACACATCGGGTTCGACGGGGGATCCGCGGGGTGTCATGGTCGAGCATCACACCCTCGTCAATCTGCTGACGGCCAGGCACGAGTTTACCGCTGACTTGCGAGCGGATGTATTTCTTCAAAAGCTCTCGATCGGTTTCGACATGTCCGTCGTCGAAGTCCTGCGACCGTTGGTCGCGGGCGCGAAGCTGGTGGTGGCGAAGCCAGGACGGCGGACCGATGCCGAATACCTTGCTACCCTGATCGATCGATTCGGTGTCGGGTACGTGACGCTGGTCCCCTCGTTGCTGAAGCAGATGTTGCCGTATTGGAGGGATCACTGCGGTTCAGTCGAGCGCGTGATTTCCGGGGGTGAGCCTCTGAGTGCGGATCTGGCGCGCGAGCTCTATGCAGTGGCGCGTGGAGACTGCCGTCTTTACAACATGTACGGGCCGACGGAGACGACGGTCGCGGTCAGTAACTACCTGGTGCCGCGCGCAGGCGGTCGCTCCGGCGTGCCGATCGGTGCGCCGATTTCCAACGTACTGTTCTACGTGTTGGATGAGAACCAGTTGCCGGTGCCGCTCGGAGTGATCGGTGAGCTGTATGTAGGCGGAGACTGCCTGGCGCGCGGGTATCTGAATGATCCGGAGCTGACGAAGAACCGGTTTGTTGAGAGTCCTTTCGTACAGCCGCGCGCCCCGCGCTTGTATCGCACGGGCGACCTGGTGCGTTGGCTGCCTGAGGGGGTTCTGGAGTTCGTCGGCCGCGTAGACGACCAGGTGAAGGTGCGTGGGTACCGGATCGAGTTGGGAGAGATCGAGAGTCATCTGCGGGACTACGCAGGCGTTGCGGACGCGGTAGCGATCGTGCGGGAGGAGGCTGGCGGGCAGGGGACGGATGAGAAACACCTGGTGGCCTATGTGACCGCAAAGTCGGACGGCTCGGTCCTG
>Ga0105240_10016134_pt1 | contig 10123 bp, 9 predicted proteins | sample KBSC54metaG_FD_80426 | JGI IMG/M metagenome (GOLD analysis project Ga0105240, IMG submission 80426) | Corn rhizosphere microbial communities from Kellogg Biological Station, Michigan, USA - KBS C5-4 metaG | ecosystem: Host-associated > Plants > Roots > Rhizosphere > Soil | place: Michigan, USA... | reverse complement strand
GGAGATGAAATGAGCAAAATGCTGCTCACTACAACAAGTCCATTTCAAAAAAAGCTCCTTCAGACCGCAAAGGGCAGGCGCAGGCCTTTGTGCAAAGCCCTCCTTGTGGGAGAAGGTGGCGCGGACAACGTCCGCGCCGGATGAGGGGTCTGCATCCGCGGGCGCGAAGGCGAGTTTGCGGAGCAAAACCCCTCACCCGGATCGCATCCTGCGATGCGATCCGACCTCTCCCACAAGGGGAGAGGTGCACCATCGTCGGGGCAGTTCAATCTAATCTCTACGCGCTCTAGGTTTTGCGATGGCTTTGATCTTTTTGCGTTCGCTGGTCTTCAACATCCTGTTCTACATCGTCTTCCTGTCGTGGTCGGTGGTGGCGCTACCCACTTTCGTGATGCCGCGCGCGGCGATGCTCAAGGTGGGAGGCTGGTGGGCGAAGACCAACATCATCCTGATGCGCGTGATCTGCGGCATCAAGGTCGAGTTTCGCGGCGTCGAGAAGATCCCGAAGGGGCCGTTGATCGTTGCTTCGAAACATCAATCGATGTGGGAGACGATCTCGCTGCTCAGCTTCTTCGAGGCGCCATTCTTTGTGGTCAAGCGCGAACTGAAATTCATCCCGCTGTTCGGGCTCTTCATCATCAAGACCGACATGGTCGCGATCGATCGCGCCAAGGGCGCCCGCGCGCTGCTCGCCGTGCTGCGCCGCGCCGAGGAGGAAGTGCGCCGCGGCCGGCAATTCGTGATCTTCCCGGAGGGCACCCGCACCGCGCCCGGCGCGCCGCCGCAATACAAGGCCGGCGTCGGCATGGTCTATGTCGATTGCGGCGTGCCGTGTCTGCCGGTCGCGCTCAATAGCGGCCTGTTCTGGCCGCGCCGCACCTTCATGCGCTACCCCGGCACGCTGGTCGTCGAGTTTCTCGATCCGATCCCGCCGGGCTTGAAGCGCGAGGAATTCCTGACGCGGCTCGAGAGCGTGATCGAGGAAGCGACGGGCCGCATCGTGGCTGCGGCGCAGGCGCAGCAGAAGGAATTGTTCGGGGGAATTCCACCAAAGGCCGAGTGACACTTGCCAAGGCGTCATCCCAAGGCATGCGTCATTCGGAGGAGCGAAGCGACATCCGGTCCCGTCTGCCGCTGCGCTCAAGCTGGCCACGTTAGCAACTGGCCGTTCGTCAGATCCGGTCGTCGCGACCGAACTTGCTCACCGATGGTGGTGGTGCCGATAGTGACGGACGCGGTACATGCCGTAGCTGTGACGCCAATAGGGACGGTGGCCAACATAATAGTGCCGGTACGGTCGATAATAGCTGTAGGCCGGGTAATAGGTCGTCGTGTAGCCGTAGGAATATCCGTACGGATAGCCATAGCCATAAACGGGGTAGCCGCCGTAATACGGATATGGGCCGTAATAAGGGCTGGCTATTGCAGCGCCGATCAGGGCACCGGCAGCGAGTGCTCCGACGCCGAAACCCCAGCCGCCGTGCCAACCACCCCAGCCGCCGTGCCAGCCGCCCCATCGCACCTGGATAGTGTTGCTGTCCTGAGCAACCGGTTTCGCAGCAGCGGAAAGCGCCGTGAGAGGCGCAGCCTGCACCGGCAACGAGGCTAACGATATTGCTCCAGCAAGCGAAAGTGCTGTAGCAAACGTCGGTGTACGCATCGTGTGATCTCCATTTCAGAGTTCTGCCCCGGCGGATAACCCGGCGCAAACTTCCCGGGTTTCATTGGATGCTGTCAGCATTTCGCATGATCCAAAATGTCGCGGATGCGGCGGGGATTGGGACCGAGCAGGATTCTTCGGAGGATTGCGGCGTCCGGCGGATTGGCCAGCGCTGATGCGCCTTTGTTCACCTTATGCAAATGCCCCTCACGCCACCGGCGCCTCGGCCTGCTTCGGATGCGCGTCGTGTAGCATCAAGGCGAGTTGGTGCAGCGGGTCATCGCGAAAGCCCTCGGCCTCGATCGCCTTGACGGTCGACAGCACGTAGTCGCGATTGTTGCCGGAACGGCCGTGTCCCTGCTGCACGATGCGAAGCTGCTCGGCGAGCGGCAGGCGGCCGGCATATTGAACATGGCCGCGATCGGCGACATAGGTCAGCGCGCTGACGCGTTCGCGCGGCTCGTTGTCGAGCCAGACCGAGCGCGTCACCTCGCGATAGACGTTGGTGGTCTGCTCGCGGGAGCGCAGATAGGCGATCGTATCGCCGCGCAAGCTCGCTGCCACGCGGTACGCGATGCCGCGGCAGGCACCGCCGCGGTCGAGGCCGAGCACAAGGCCCGGCCGTTCGGGCGTGCCGCGATGATCGAAGGAATAGACGCAGAGCGCACGGTGCTCGCCGATCAGCCGCGCCGCAACCTTCTCCAGATAGTCAAAGCCGGGCCGCCACATCAGCGAGCCATAGCCAAACACCCAGAGGTCTCCCTCCGGACTTTTGCTGGAATTTTCTGTTTCGGGGTGTATGACGGATGCCATTTTCTGCCCATCGACTAGCAGAAAAAGCCGTTCCATGAAAAGGCGTTAACTTGTTAAGGCGGCTTCTCACCGCTTTATTGCCAAAATTTCCGATCAAAGGGTCGCCAATGACCGACATTGCCCTCGCGCCGCGCCGCTACAAGCGTTGGCGTATTTTCATCGCTCCCGTGCTGCTCCTGATCATCGCGATCGCCTGGAGCGGATTCTGGCTCTATGCCGCCTCGCAAGTCGGCGTCCAGGCCGATGCCTGGCGCGCGCGGGAGGCTCGGGCGGGCCGGATCTATGATTGCGCGAAGCGATCGGTCGGCGGCTTTCCGTTCCGGCTCGAAATCACCTGCGACGGTGCGAGCGTCACGCTCAAGTCGCAGGCAGCAGGCCAGTCGGCGACGCCGGTCACGGCAAAGCTCGGCCGCATCCTGGTGGTGGCGCAGGTCTATGATCCCAAACGCGTGATCGCGGAGTTCACTTCGCCGGCCACGCTTTCGGACGGGCAAGGCCAATCCTTTGCCGCAAGCTGGGGCCTCGGCCACGCCAGCATTGCCGGTCTGCCGTTCACACCCGACCGCGTCTCCGTCGAGTTCAATGATCCCAAGCTCGAGCGTATTGATCAATCGGTGCAGGTGCCGCTTGCCAACGCCAAGCATATGGAACTGCACGGCCGAATCGCCGCGGGCTCGACAGCAGATCATCCCGCGATCGAAAGCGTGCTCGAGATCAACCAGGGCAGCATCCAGGGCGTGCATCCCTTGCTCGCCGCGCCGTTCGATCTCGACGTGCACGCGATCGTCCGCGGCTTGAAGGATCTCGAGCCGAAGCCCTGGCCGGTGCGCTTTCGCGAATTGCAGGCAGCCGGCGGCCATGTCGAGATCGTGCAATCGCGCGTGCAGCAGGGTGATCTGATCGCGGTGGCGGCCGGTACGCTGGGTCTCAGCCCGAGCGGCCATATCGATGGCGAATTGCAGATGACGGTCACGGGCCTCGAGAGGGTGATCCCGGCGCTCGGCATCGACAAGATGCTGGATGAAGGCGTGCCGCAGGCAACGCTCGACCGCGTCGCGCCCGGTGTGAAGACGCAGGACATCAACAATCTCTTCGGTGCGCTCGACCGCGCCATTCCCGGCCTCGGCAAGGTGGTGAAGCAGAACGCCAATGTCGGCGTCGCGGTCGGCATCAACGCGCTCGGCAAGGAAGCCATGCTTGAGGGCAAGAAGGCGCGTTCATTCCCGCTGCGCTTTGTCGATGGCGCGGTCTTCCTTGGGCCGCTCAAGGTCGCGCAGACGCCGCCGCTGTTCTGATCACGCATCAAAGCCGCGTCACGCAGCGGTCTCCGAAGCGTGATTGCGCCGAGCCTGCGTGGCGGGAATGAGAAAGGGAGGCTGTCAGTCATGCCTGTGAACGGCGCGCATATGTTGCGGGCCGATGATCAGGAGGAAGACATGACCAGCTTCAAAATCTTCGCTGCCGCTCTCGCACTGACCGCGTTCGCCGCAGCGCCCGCTTCCGCATGGGAAGCCATCGCGGAGCCCGGCTCCTATTCGTTCTATCACCCGAACGCCGATGTTCTCAACACGGGACCCTCGCCGTCTCCGTCGAATGCGATGGCCTCGACGCTGCGTAACGACGCTGTTGTCAGCACCCAGATGTCGGTGCGTCCGCGTCGCGGCAACTCAACCGCCGCCGTCAAGCGCTACTGAGCTTCCAGCAACAACCTCCCTGCGCATGTGACCCACTGACTGGGCTCGGCCATGCCCCGGCTGAGCTCACTTTTTTAGGCCCGAGACGGTCGCGCGAGCGGCGCACTGCTTGGCTTCGCGCGCGCGATATCGGATAAGGGCGCGAAAATTCCCGCGAGGCCTCGCAGAAAATCGTGATGTCGGAATCGGTTCGGCCGCGCGAATATCGGAACCGCTCGGCAAGTCTCTCGCCCTTAGGAGGAAGCACGCACACGTCTCGAGAGCGAGACGCGATGTGCACGGGGAAGCTTCCTCACCTGAGTGGGAGGCTCATGTGCGATTATTCAACTTCATTGTTGCCGGCGGTCTATTGCTCACGGCCTGCCAGGCGTATGCGGAAGACGATCCGGCGACGGAAATCCGGGTGCTCAAGGCCAAGCTGAAGCAGCTCGAACAGCGCGTCGACGATCAGGGGCGGAAAGAACGGCAGATCGAAGCGCAGGCGAGGGCGATACCGCCCGCGCCCGCTACCTTGCCCTACAAGGCGCTGGCCGATGCCTGTCCGGCCGGCAAGGTCTGCTACAAGGGTGTGACACTGACCTTCGGCGGCTGGGTCGATCTCACCGACATCTACCGGACGCGCAATCTCGCTTCCGATACCGGCTCGGTCTATAACTTCATCCCGTACCCGCAAGCGAAGAATTATTACGTGCCGGAGTCGCGCTTCTCGGCGCGGCAGAGCCGTTTCTCGGTGCTGGCCGAAGGCGATGTCGATCCCGCGACGCATCTCGCAGGCTACGGCGAAATCGATTTCGAAGGCGCGGCGCAGACCGCCAATTTGGTTGCGACCAACTCGTTCAATCCGCGCATGCGCCAGCTCAGCTTGCGGCTCGATCGCAACGATCTCGGCTTTCACGTGCTGGCCGGCCAGTCCTGGTCACTCAACGCACCAAGCAAGTCCGGCATCGATCCGATCGGTGTGGATGCGCCGGGCGTGATCGATTTCGAATCGGTCCCCGGCTTTCTCGCCGCGCGCCAGCCTGGCATTCGCGTCTGGGAGGACATCGGACCGGAGTTCAAGATCGCAGCGTCAGCGGAAAATCCGCAGACCGCGTTCTTCGGCGGCAACACGCCAGCCGTCGGCACTCCCGCGGTCGGACCGCAGGGTGTGCTCAACCCGAATCTTCTGGTCAACCTGACCGGGCCGGGCGGCAGCTTTTTCAACAACGCGAACAACGTCAGCCTGAACCAGGTGCCTGATGTGACCGTGAAGGCGGCGTGGGACCCGCGGCTCGGGCCCTATCATCTGCACCTGGAGGCCTGGGCGCTGTATCGGCAGTTCTCCGATCGCTTCAGCTTCGCCAATCACAGCTACGACACCGGCAGCTTCGGCGGCCACATCAATGCGGAGTTGATCCCGAGGACGCTGGAGCTGCAGGTTTATGGCGCCCAGGGCGCGCTCGGCCGCTTCACGGCGACGCCGTTCCCTGACGCGACCCTGGCGCAGGACGGCACGATCCTGCCGCTCACTATCACCGCGGCCGCGGTCGGCCTGATCTGGCACACGCTGCCGACGCTCGATCTCTACACCTATGCGGGCCTCGAAAAGACCAAGGCGGCGTTCATGGATGTCGGTACCGTGCCGTTCGGCTATGGCAACCCGCTTTACAACAACACCGGATGCAATATCGAGAACTCGGCAGCGGCGACCTGCAATGGCAACACCAAAGAGGTGCGGCAGTTCACGGCGGGCTTCTACGACACGGTCTATCAGGGCAGATACGGCACGGTGAAAGCCGGCGTGCAGTATTCCTACAACCAGCGCTTTGCCTTCGACGGTGTCGGCGGCGCGCCCAAGACCGACGACAACATCGTCATGAGCCAGCTGCGGTATTATCCGTTCAATTAGCTCGTGAGACCTCGGCGCAGTGCTGGTGCACCTCTCCCCTTTGTGGGAGAGGTCGGATCGCGCAGCGATCCGGGTGAGGGGTCTCTCTCCGCGCAGTAGACTGCCGCCTGCGTTTGCGGAGGCAGACCCCTCATCCGTCGCGGACTTCGTCCGCGCCACCTTCTCCCACAAGGGGAGAAGGAAGGGTTGCGAGGCCGACGCTCAGTCCTGCTTCTTATCGAGCTGCGCGTGCGGCCGCCCGAAGTCCGGCGCGGCGGAGTCCTGGCCGATCTCGACAATGCCCCGACGGATCGCGCGGGTGCGAGTGAAATGGTCGAACAGTGCCTCGCCATCGCCGCGACGAATGGCGCGGGTGAGCTTCGACAGATCCTCGTTGAACGTGCCGAGCATTTCCAGCACGGCCTCCTTGTTGGCAAGGAACACGTCGCGCCACATCGTCGGATCGGACGCCGCGATGCGGGTGAAATCGCGAAAGCCGCCGGCCGAGAATTTGATCACTTCGGAAGAGGTGACCTGCGCCAGCTCGTCCGCCGTGCCGACGATGGTGTAGGCGATCAGATGCGGCAAATGGCTGGTGATGGCGAGCACGAGATCATGATGATCCGGCGTCATCACCTCGACCTTGGCGCCCATCGCGGCCCAGAACGTGCGCAGCCTCTCGGTCGCGCTCGGCTCGGTCCCTTCCGGCGGCGTCAGAATGCACCAGCGGTTGATGAAGAGCTCGGCGAAACCGGAGTCAGGACCGGAATGCTCGGTGCCGGCCACCGGATGCGCTGGCACGAAATGGATGCCTTGAGGCAGATGCGGCGCCATCTCGCGCACCACCGCGCCTTTGACCGAGCCGACATCGGAGATGATCGCGCCTGGCTTGAGATGAGCAGCGACCTCCGCCGCGACGGGACCGCAGGCCCCGACGGGGATGCAAAGGATAACGAGGTCGGCGCCCTTCACCGCCTCGATATTGCTCTCGACGACGGCACCAACGACGCCGAGCTCTTTTACCCGCGCGCGTGTCTTTTCCGAGCGCGCGGTGGCGACGATCTCGCTGACGAGGCCATGTGCTTTCGCCGCGCGCGCGATCGAGCCACCGATCAGGCCAAAGCCGATCAGCGCGAGGCGTTTGAACTGCGGCTGCCCGTTCACTTGCTGCCCATGAATTCGCGCAGGCCCTCGACCGCGAGGCGGTTGGCCTCCTCGGTACCGATGGTCATGCGCAGCGAGTGCGGCAGCTGATAGTTCTTCAACGCGCGCAAAACCAGGCCCCGCTTGGTCAGGAACGCATCCGCCTCATCCGAGGTCTTGCCTTTTTCGGTCGGAAAGTGGATCAGCACGAAATTGGCGACGCTCGGCGTCACCTTCAGCCCGAGCTTGGAAATCTCTTCCGTCAGCCAGTTGCGCCATTTCTCGGTGTGCGCCTTCGACATCTGCTGATGCGCGGTATCCTCGACTGCGGCGACCGCCGCACACATGGCCGGCGTCGAGACGTTGAAGGGGCCGCGGATGCGATTCACCGCGTCGACGATATGCGCGGGGCCAAACATCCAGCCGACGCGGAGCGCGGCGAGGCCATGGATCTTCGAGAAGGTGTGCGTGACCACCGTGTTGTCCGTGGTCGCGACCAGCTCGATGCCGAGCTCATAATCGTTGCGCGAGACATAGTCGGAATAAGCCGCGTCCAGCACCAGCACGACATGCGCCGGCAGGCCGGCGCGCAGCCGCTTGACCTCATCGAACGGGATATACGTTCCGGTCGGATTATTCGGATTGGCAAGCCAGACCAGTTTGGTCTTTGGCGTCACGGCCTTGAGGATCGCGTCCACGTCGGCGGTGAAATTCTTCTCCGCCGCGATCACGTTCTTGCCGCCGTTCGCCATGGTTGCGATCGGGTAGACCAGAAAGCCGTGCGTGGTCGAGATCGCCTCGTCGCCCTGGCTGAGATAGGTGTGCGCGAGCAGATTGAGGATTTCATCCGAGCCCGCGCCGCAGATGATGCGGTCGGGATCAAGGCCGAAGGCACGGCCGATGGCTTCACGCAGCACGCGCGAGGTGCCTTCCGGATAATCCTCGAGATGCTCGACGGCGTGCTTGTAGGCCTCCTTCGCCTTGGGCGAGGGGCCAAACGGCGTCTCGTTGGCCGAGAGCTTGAACACTTTGCGGCCCGGCTCCGGCACCGGGCTCTTGCCGGGCGTGTAGGGCGCAATGTCGAGAATGCCGGGATTCGGCACGGGGCGGTTCATCGTGGTCTCCGGGGGTAACGGGCGCTTTTACGGCTTCGCAGTCCCGCCAGTGCAGTGGATTTGACATTCGCTCGGGGGCTCAGCGAGTTCGGAAGCGAATGTCAAATCCACAGCACTGCTAGCTATAAAGGGCTAGTGTCATCGGCTCTAACATTCGCAAGGAGGGTGCCGCAAGGGCGTGCGAATGTTAGAGCCGGACACTAGCCGGAAGCACGGTATAACGCGTAGCATGGCTGCCGACGAGGGCGGTCGAGCGCACCGAGGCCCCCGCCTGGAGCAAAGCGAGCTTGATCTTCTCGATGCCGGTGCCGGCGACCGACACCAGCAGCGCCGCGCCGTCGAACGCGGTGTCGGGCACCGCCACGATCTCGGCGAGCGGCGCCAGCGCGCGCGCGGTATCGGCATTCCAACCGGAGACGCGCACGCTCCAGGTCTGCACTTCGGTGACCATGGCATCGTCCGCGACCCGCGAGATCACGAACACGGGGAGTGCGGCGGGATGATCGGCGCGCTCCAGGAACGGCAGCCGCGCGATGATCTTCGGCGCGCCGTCGGCTTCGAGCTCACTCCACCACGGCGTGCGGCTCGAAATCGCCGAGACCAGCGCGAGGTCGCCCTTGGATTTCGCCGCGGCTTCGACCGCGGCTTGCGCGCTGAAATGCGAGACGTAGGGAACGACGAAGCCGAAATGAAACCGCGCCGAGTCCCGCATCGCGCTTTCGCCGACGGAGACATCGGCATGCACCGCGAACGGCGCCTGCACATAGGTGAAAGTCGAGATGATGACGCGCCAGATGCCCTCGACCGTATCGATCGGCAGAATGCCGCGATGACGCTCGACGAGGCGGCGCATCATGCTGGCCTCGCGCGCGGGCCGGAACGCCGAGCCTACCTCTTGTGTCTGCTTCACCTGGATTAGGCGATCGATGATATCGCCGCGCTGCATGAGAAGGCGGTGCACGCCCTCGTCGATGGCATCGATTTCCTTGCGCAGCTCGGCAAGCGAAGGCGGGGAAGGCGGTTTGGACATGTTGGGGAAACCTGAATCTGACTCCTCATCCTGAGGAGCGCGGAACGCGCGTCTCGAAGGATGAGGCCCCATCTTGGCCTCATGGTTCGAGACGGCGCAAGTGCGCCTCCTCACCATGAGGGTTTCACGGCTACGTTAACCACGCCGTTGGCTTGACGAAAAGGGAACAAGGGACTAATTTTGTACCGTTCCGTGGTCATTTGAGCCGGCCGGCTTGCAGCCACGTTAAACAACTCGCTAAACAGGCCGGGGACAGAATGATCCCGGCCGAACCTTTTCGTTCAGGCCGGTTTTTTATTGGCCTGATTTCTGTTCCGGTTCAGGAGGCGCCGCGAAACGGCGTCGAAACACGATGGTGAGCGTAAAGTCGATACCCAGTCCAGCGATCGCCGAAGAGCGCTCGCATGAGGCCGATCACCCGACATCGCAGGTCGCGCAGTTTGGCACCGAGGCGCCGCTCAGGCTCGATTGCGGCATCGATCTCGCGCCGTTCCAGATCGCCTATCAGACTTACGGCACGCTCAATGCGGCGCGCAGCAATGCCATTCTCGTCTGCCATGCGCTGACCGGCGACCAGCATGTCTTCAACAAGCATCCCGTCACCGGCAAGCCCGGCTGGTGGGAGACCATGGTCGGTCCCGGCCGTCCGCTTGATACCGATCAATACTTCATCATCTGCGCCAATGTGATCGGCGCCTGCATGGGGTCGACCGGGCCGGCCTCGACCAATCCAGCGACCGGCAAGCCGTGGGGGCTTGATTTCCCGATCATCACCATTCCCGACATGGTGCGCGCGCAGGC
>Ga0105240_10016132_pt1 | contig 10123 bp, 9 predicted proteins | sample KBSC54metaG_FD_80426 | JGI IMG/M metagenome (GOLD analysis project Ga0105240, IMG submission 80426) | Corn rhizosphere microbial communities from Kellogg Biological Station, Michigan, USA - KBS C5-4 metaG | ecosystem: Host-associated > Plants > Roots > Rhizosphere > Soil | place: Michigan, USA... | reverse complement strand
GTCAACTACGCCGAGACCGTGCTGCCTATGAAGGACGGCCTGCCCAAGCTCAAGGACTTCCCCAAGGAGTTCGGCGGCTCGGGCGAAGCGATCCCCGAATAGGGTTCTCGTCCACTCCCCCGCCCTCTCCGTCCGCTCCGTCCTGCCGGTGGCTCCCAAGACCATGGGTCCCGACGCCATGGGTCCCAACCCATGGATCGGACGGACGGAGAGGGCCCCCATCCTCTCCCTCGTCGGACACAAAATGAAAATCGGCGCTGACCAAACGCAGCGCTTCGCGCTCTATGGCGCGGGCGTGATCGTGCTGGCGGCTTACGCCGGCGTCCTCTCCCGGCTGCACGGCGGCCCGGTCGCGGTCGGCCCGATGCTGGCGGTGTTCGCCGCCGCGCTGGTGTCGAGCGTCGCGGGCTTCGCCTTCTCGGCGATCTGCGGTGCGCTCCTGTTCCACCTGATCGACGATCCGGTGAGCGCGGTGCAGATCATGATGATCTGCAGCGTCGGCGGCCAGGCGATGATGGTGTGGTCGCTCCGCCGCAGCATCGACTGGCACACGCTGTCGAACTTCCTGCTGGGCGGCGCGCTCGGCCTGCCGATCGGCATCTACGTGCTGCTGCGCAGCCGGCCGCAGGCCAGCCTGCACGTCATCGGCCCACTGATCGTGGCCTATGCCGCGTTCAGCCTGCTGCGCCGGCCGATGGTGGCGCGGCGCCAGAGCGGGCTGCGCGACGCCGTCGCCGGTTTTCTGGGCGGTCTCACCGGAGGCGTGGCCGCGTTCCCCGGCGCCTTCGTCACCATCTGGTGCAGCTTCAAGGGCTGGAACAAGGAGCGCCAGCGCGGCCTCTACCAGCCGTTCATCCTGATCATGCAGCTCGCCGGCCTCTTCATCATGACGGCGGGCGACCTCGCCGGCCTGCAGCATCACCCCTTCACGTGGAGCGGCGTGCTCTACCTGCCGGCGATGCTGCTCGGTTCGGCTTGCGGCATGACGCTGTTCGAGCGGCTGAACGACCGCCAGTTCGCGCGCTGGGTCAACGCGCTGCTGATCGTGTCCGGCGCGAGCCTGCTGCTCTGATCCCGCGCGCGTGGTCTCGGCGCGTCCCGCGCGCATGGTCTCGGCGCGCTCTCCGCGCGGTCACAAACTTCACACAGCCTGTGGCGCGGTTTCAGCGTTAAGTCTGTCTCGCAAGAGGAGGCAACAATGCGCAACGACTTGATTGTGAAGCGGCCCGCCTGGCGGAGGGCAACGGCCGCCATCGCCGCCGCCGCATTCTCCGGCCTCGCTCTTCTCGTCTGCGCGACGACCGCTTCGGCGCACGACGACGACGACCGGGGTTGGAAGAAGCATCATGGGCGCCATTTCGTGCCGCCGGGGCACGTCTACTATGCTCCCGTGCCGTACTACGGTCGTCCGGTCTACTACGCCCCTCGGCCGGTTGTCGTGTATCCGGCGCCGGTCTATGTCGAACCCGTCCCGGCCTACTACCCGCCGCCGGGCCTCACCATCAACATTCCGCTGCGCTAGAGCAGATTCCGCCCGGCTGGAATCAGCCGGACGGAATCTACCTGGGTCGAAGCGAGTCATGCGGTTCCCAATTGACCGGGACCCGCGCTAGCGCGGGATGTCGAAGCGGCGGCGATACTCGCGGATCTCCTGCCACGGCACGTCGGCGGGATAGCAGAAGACGTCGCGGCCGGTGCGCTGGCTATAGATGCTCTTGTCGGCGCATTGCTGGCCGTTCCAGGCGTAGCTGTAGGGACAGGGACAGTCGCCGGCGCGGAAGCCGCCGACGTAGTCGTTGACGATCCGGCTGCGTACTTCCTCGTCGGACATGCGCTGCGCCTGGGCAGCCGTGATCCACACGAGAGGCGCGAGACCCAGAAGAACCAGAAGGCGTTTCATCGGCATCCTCAGGCTGGCGCGAAGATGCCGCCGCCCCCAGCTTGTTCGCCTGACGAGCGCTTCGACGCCGGCGCCGCGGCCGCGCGCTTGCCGCCGGCATAGGCGGGATCGCGCTGCAGCGTCGGCAGGCAGCGATCGGCGAACAGGCGCACGTTCTTTTCGGCCTCGTGGTGCGGCAGGTTGCCGAAGGAGAACTCGGCGACCAGATGCTCGTGGCCGGTCACCTTCTGCAATTCGCCCAGCTGCTGCAGGCAGTCGTCGGGCGTGCCGACGATCTGGATCGAGACGTAGAAGTCGGTGGCCTTCTTGAGGTTGGCCGGATCCTTCAGCTTGGCGTAGGTGCGCGCGGTCTTGCCGTAGGCCTCGTAGCCTTTGACATTGGCCAGGTGCCCGTCGGAGAAATGATAGTGGTCGTCGATCGACTGCCACTTGCGGCCGAGATACCTGATGGCGCGCTCGTTGGCTTCCTCGCGGCTCTCCGCGCACGACACGTTGGTCAGGATGATCGGCGCCTTGGGCGTGAAGCCCGCCTGCGCGCTCATCGCCTGGAACGAGTCGATGTCCTGGCGGCACTTGTCCCACTCGTTCTGCATGATCATCAGCATGCCGAAGCCCAGCCTGGCGATGATCTCGGCCGACTCCGGGCTGACGGAACTGGCATAGAAGCGCCGCTCGGGATTCGACATCGGCCGCGGCCGGATCGACATGCGCGGGATCTTGAAGAACGGGCCGTCATGCTCGAACGATTCGCTGGCCAGCGCCTTGACCACGATCTCGGCGGCCTCGGCAAAGCGCGGGCGTGCCTCGTCCATGGGAATGCGGAAGCCTTCGTACTCGGTCGAGGCGGCGCCGCGGCCGAAGCCGAACAGGCAGCGCCCGCCGCACATGATGTCGAGCAACGCGATCTGCTCGGCGACGCGCACCGGATCGTGCCACGGCAGCACGACCACCGAGGTGCCGAGCTGGATACGCCTGGTGCGGCCGGCGAAATAGGCCAGCAGCTGCAGCGGCGCCGGCGACATGGCGTAGCCGGTGAAGTGATGCTCCAGCGCCCACAGCGAATCGAAGCCCAGCGGCTCGACCAGATCGCCCAACTGGAAGTGCTCCTGCACCACGGCGACGTCGGGCTTGCCCTCCTCGTAGAGCATGTTCATCGCGATGCCGACCTTCATGGGGCGTCCTCCTGATTCCTGCTTCAGGAATTGTCGGGCGGCCGGACAGGCACCGCAAGCGGCATCCCGAGGTGGCTCAGGGCCCGTCGTAGCGGCGCAGGAACAGGCGCGTGGCCGAGGTGGCGGCGGGCAGCATCGCGCGGCCGACCAGCGGGCTCATGCCGAGCGGCTTCAGCAGCATCTTCACCGCCATGCGATGCGGGAAGTGCTGGCGCATCAGGTGCAGCACGCGGTCGCGATAGACGTCGTAGTCGCCCTGCTCGAAGTCGATCCCCGGATTGCGGGTCTGGAAAACCGCCTTGAAGGCGAAGAACGTGTCCTCGCTCTCGACGTCGGCGGCGCGGTTCATCAGCGTGCGCAGAACAGCGAGGCGGCTCGGTCGTTCGCTCTCGCGGTAGCGCAGGAAGTAACGGTGGAAGTACTTGTAGTGGCGCACCTCGTCGGCGCTGATCTCCGCCGCCAGTTGCTTCAGCACCGGCTCGGGGCTGGCGTCCGACAAAGCACGATAGAAGCTGGCGGTGCCGGTCTCGACGACGCAGCGCGCCGCCATCTCGAGGGCGCGGGAGGGCGCCAGCCGCTCGACGGTGCACAGCGGCCCGTACTCGGCGTGGAACGACCGGTAGCCTGCCGTCCAGTCGAAGTCGGGCCACGCGGTCTGGACGTATTTCTTGAGCGCCGCGCCGTGCTGCAGCTCCTCGCGCTCCCAGTGGTGCGCCAGCCAGCCGGCGACCTCGTCGTCGTCGCGGAAATATTCGACCAGGTTCTTGGTGTAGAGATCCGACGTGATCTCGATGAAGGAGGCGGAGGCCACGATGTCGAACAGCAATCCCTCGTCGCGCACGCTGTCGCGCGCCAGCGCGCCGTAGGGAATATCGCCGATCGACCAGCTCGCGCCGTCGAGCTTGCTCATGATGTGTCGTCCCCGTTCGCTGCCCATTGCACCGGAGCGGTGGGAAAGGGGCAAGTGGGGAGCAACGTTGGCCGGTACGCGAAGTTGCGCCGGCACCATCGAAACTAAGCGCCTATCGCACTTTATCTTGACATTTGATGCGAAATACGCAATATTACCCTTTAGACAAGGGCGGCTCGACCAGATGGAACCAGACCAAGCGTTCGCCCACGAAGGCATGGCCCTGGGGCGCATAAGGCCCGGGATCGTCGAAGGCGCCGACATGGATGTGCAGTTCGCTCGACCAGCGCTCGCCTTCGTAGGTGAGGGTCGAGCCGCAGGTGGAGCAGAAGCCGCGATGGACGCCGGGCGAGGAGGAGAAGCGGGCGAGGGCGCCCTTGATGAAGCGAACGTTCGCGCGCTCGAAGCCGGCATAGGCCGAGATCGGCGCGCCGGTGTGGCGGCGGCAACTCGCGCAGTGGCAGTAGCCCGTCCATTTGGGCGCGCCGTCGGCCGCGAAGCGAATGGCGCCACAGAGGCATCCGCCGTCAGCCATGTCTCACTCCTTCGTGAAGACTCGCGAGGCTCGCGAGCCTCGCGAGGAATCGCCTCCGTTGTCGCTGCCATCGCATTTTACGTTATTCCTCGCGAGGAGTGCTTTCTCGACGCTCGCGACGCGACGGAATTCATGAATTTCATGAAATTCATGACGAATCGGTTCCGATCCAGCAGGGCCAGCACCGGAGGTGATTCGTCATGAAAAGCGCTTTTGGACACCCCATCATCCCGACCGGAGCCGCGCGCAGCGTGGCGGAGTGGAGGGACCTCGTCATCACTGCAAGCGCAGACAAGACAAGGTCCCTCGGCTGCGCTCGGGATGATGGGAGTTTGCAGGAAATTCCGGAATCTCCGGAGGAATCGGTTCCGATCCAACAGGGCCGGCACTTGAGGCGATTCCTCATGAGTCAGCCCAACGCCCCCGCCGCCCGCAGGCGGCCGATCTCGTCGGTGCCGTACCCCAGCTCGGCCAGGATCTCGTCGGTGTGCGCGCCATGGGCGGGGCCGGCCCCGGCCGGCGCGGGCTCTGCCGCGAACGACAGGCGGATCGGCGCGGAGATCGAGCGCGGCATCTCCTCGACGGTCGTTTGCATCACCGCGCCGTTGGCCACGGCCTGCTCGTCGTCGGGCACGTCGCGCAGCACGCCCAGCAGGCCGAAGGTGATCTCGTGATGGCGCAGGCGCTTCTTCCATTCGGGCCACGGGTGGGCGGCAAACACGGGATCGAGAATGGCGGCCAGCTCGCTGGCATGCGCGCGGCGCTCGTCGGTGGTGCGGAAGCGCGGATCGGCCAGCAGGTCGGGGCGCTCCATCGCCTTGCACAGCTCCGGCCACAGCTTGTCCTCGCGCACGATGGTGAGCTGGATCCAGCGGCCGTCGGCGGTGCGGTACTGGTTGGCCAGCGCGCTGCGCGGCTGGGTGCGCGGCGGCCGCGGCGCCACGAAGGCGCCGAGCAGCGCGCCCTGCGCCAGCATGGCGTTCGACCACAGGCCCGAGGCATGCAGCGAGGTCGAGACTTCGCTGCCCTCGCCGGTGCGCTCGCGGTGCAGCAGCGCCATCGAGATGGCGGCGAACAGGTTCATGCCGGCCATCTGGTCGCCCTGCGCCGGCAGCGAGAAGGCCGGCGGGCCGCCGGCGTAGGTCAGCGCGTCGAGCAGGCCCGAGCGCGCGAAGAAGGCCGTCGAGTCGAAGCCCGGCTGCTCGGCGTCGGGACCGTGCTCGCCGTAGCCGGTCATCGAGGCGTAGATCAGCCGCGGGTTCAAGGGCGCCACATCGGCGTAGCGCATCCTGAGGCGCTCGCGCACCTTGAGCGGAAAATTCACCACCATCACGTCGGCGGTCTTCACCAGCCGGTCGAAGGCGGCGCGGCCATCGGTGTGCTTGAGGTCGAGCACGATGGCGCGCTTGTTGCGGTTGACCAGATGCCAGCAGAAGTTGACCGGATGCTGCGGGATCGAGTGCGCCTGCCCGAGCTTGCGCTGCGGGTCGCCCTCGCCGGGCGGCTCGATCTTGATGACCTCGGCCCCATAGTCGCCCAGCACCGTCGCCGCCACCGGCCCGGCGATGAAGCTCGCGAGGTCGAGAACGCGCAGGCCCTGCAGCGGCAGTCTGGCTCGTGGTGGGGCCATTGATGTTTCCTCTCCAAACCCTTACACGGCAGCCTACTCCGATGGTCTCGCTCAAGGAAAATCTTCAACGCCTGGCGCCGGGCCTTGTCCTCGGCGCGGCGTTCATCGCCGCCCTGGTCTGGCTGTCCGCCGGCTGGGCCATGGTGGTGGGCGCGGTGTGGTGCCTGGTGGGCGTGGTCCGCTTCCGCCGGCCGCTCCTGCGCAACGCCTCGCTGGCGCTGGCCTCGCTGTTCCTGGCCATGGCCGCCGTCGAGCTCGCCTTCTGGATCCTGGCGCCCAACGCCCCCAACGTCGGTGCGTCGAAGATCGAGACCCCGCCGGACTGGTATCCGCAGGATCCCGCGCTGGGCTTCAAGCCGCGGCCCAATACCACCATCGCAGCCACCGCCACCTACGACGGCAAGCCGCTCTACAAGGTGACCTATCATATCGACGCCACGGGCGGCCGCGCCGTGCCCGGCTCGGTCGACCGGGGGCCGACGTGGCTGTTCGTCGGCGACTCCTACATGTTCTCCGAGGGCGTCGAGGACAGCGACACCCTGCCGTCGATGTTCGCGCGCCGCCTCGATCCGCCGGCCCACGTCGTCAATCTGGGCGTACCGGGCTACGGCTCGACCAACATCGTGCGCGCCTTCGAGCTCGGCACCTACGACAAGCATGTCGTGGGCAAGGTCGCCGCCGTGATCGCCTGGGCGACGCCGCCGCTGTTGTGGCGCGTGACCGGCGACGCGAGCTGGCTCGACACCTCGCCGCGCTACGACTTCGGCAGCGACGGCAAGCTGCACTGGTCGGGCTCGTTCGGCCGCTACCGCTGGACCCATCCGTGGGAGGGCCTGGCCTACTACGGCCGCTCCAACGTCGCCTGGATCGGTCGCGCCATGGAAGGCCACATGGAGCGCGAGCAGACCAGGCTCTACGTGGCCCTGATGGCCAGGCTCGCCGAGCTGGCGAAGCAGCGCTACGACGCGCCGCTGATCCTGCTCAGCAACGGGCCGGAGAAGGAACCGGCCGACCAGCCCGACCTGCAGTACCTGCCGGCGTTCGACGGGCTGCGCGCACTCGGCATCCCCATCGTCTCGGTACGCAAGAAGCTGGGGCCGATGAACACCTGGCCGCAGTATTTCATCCCGCACGACGGCCACCCGACGCCCAAGATGAACGCGCTGGTGACCGACGCGCTGCTGGAGACCATCGCCACGCTCAAGGACAAGAAGGGCCAGTGACCGCACTGGTGCCTCCCTTGGCGCCCTCACAGGCACCCATGCGCGCGCTCAACCGGCCCAAGCCCGAAGTGACGGTCGAGCGCCGCACCGACGGCACGCTGCTCCTGTCGTCCGGCCGCGCGCTGCCCGACGACCTGCCGCTGGTGATCGACCTGCTGGGCCGCGCGGCGGAGCGCCGGCCCGAAGTCACCTTCCTCGCCGAGCGCCGCGGTCCGGATCGAGGATGGCAGAAGATCACCTACGCCGAGGCGTGGGCGAAGACCGGCGCGGTCGCCTCGTGGCTGATCGCGCAGGGCTATGGTCCTGAGTCCCGGCCACTCGCGATCCTGTCCGAAAACAGCCTCGAGAACGCGCTGTTCCTGCTGGGTGCGTTGCGCGCGGGTGCGCTGGTGGCGCCGGTGTCGCCGAACTATTCCTTGGCCGGCGACTTCGCGCGGCTCGATCACGTGCTGTCGGTTGTCGCGCCCGCGCTGGTGTTCGCGCAAGACTCGCAGGCCTATGGTGCGGCGCTGGATCGCGCGGAAAAGCGCGGCGCGCGGATCGTCACCGCCGACGGCCAATATCGGAAAGGGCGCGGGCTGCCGTTCGGCGCGCTCGCGGCCAGCTCGATCGACGCGGCGGTGGCCGAGCGGCGCGGCCACATCACGGCCGACACGCCGGCCAAGATCCTGTTCACGTCGGGCTCGACGGGGTTGCCCAAGGGCGTGCTCAACACCCACGGCAATCTTGCCTCGGCCGTCGAGATGATCCGACTGGTCGGCGAGCCGCTCGACGACAGCCGCATCGCACTCTCGCTCGACTGGCTGCCATGGCACCACACCTGGGGCGGCAACGCCAATCTCAACAGCATCCTCCGCGTCGCCGGCTCTCTCTATATAGACGGCGGCCGGCCGATCCCGGGCCGCTTCGCCGAGACGGTCGAGAACCTGCGCGAGCTGTCGCCATCGAGCTTCGGCTCGGTACCGGCGGCCTATCCGCTGCTGCTCGACGCGCTCGAGAAGGACGTCGACCTGCGGGCCAGGTTCTTCAAGAACATGCGTGGCCTGGGCTACGGCGGCGCGCTGCTGCCGCAGGAGAGCTTCGACCGCCTGCAGAGCACCGCGACGGAGCAGCTGGGCGAACGCCTGCCGTTCGGCTGCGGCTGGGGCATGACCGAGACCACCAGCACCGGGCTGATGGTCCACTGGAACGTCGATCGCGCGGGCCTGCTCGGCCTGCCGCAGCCCGGCATGCGGGCCAAGCTGGTGCCGATGGACAGCCCGGGGGAAGGCGATCGCTACGAGCTTCGGGTCGCCGGTCCCAACGTCACGCCGGGCTACTACCGCGACGCCGCCGCCACCGCCGAAGCCTTCGACGAGGAGGGGTTCTTCAGGACCGGCGATTCGGCACGCTGGGCCGATCCGGCGCGGCCCGAGGCTGGCCTCGCCTTCGCCGGCCGGGTCGCCGAGGAGTTCAAGCTCGCGTCCGGCACCTGGGTGCGGGCTACCACCCTGCGCACCCGCCTGATCGATGCGCTGCAGCCCTACGTGCGCGATCTCGTGATCGCCGCCCCCGACCGGCCGTGGCTGGGCGCGCTGGTCTGGCTCGATGCCGCGGCCTGCACCGGCGACTGGCGGCGCGCCGTGGCGGCGCGGTTGGCGGCGTTCAACGAGACCGCCGGCGGCTCGAGTAATTGCATTCGGCGCCTGCTGCCGCTGGAGACTCCCCCATCGGCTGCCGACGGCGAGGTGACCGACAAGCGTTCGCTCAACACGCGGCGGGTGCTCGAGCGGCGCGCGGCCGAGGTTGCGCGTCTTTACGCCGAGCCCATCGATTCGGCCGTGGTTTCTGCTTAGAGTGGGGCACGGTTGAGCGGCCGAAGGCCGCCTGTTCTGGGAGGAACAATGATGAAGTCGATGATTCGTTCGGCGATGATTCGGTCGGGGGTGATTCGGTCGGCCACGCTCGCCTGCGCCGCCGTGTGCATGGCGCTCGCTGGCCCGGCGCTGGCCCAGAAGAAGGGCGGCACGCTGACCGTCGGCCTCGAGCTCGATATTCCTGGCTTCGATCCGCTGAAGGTCGGCGTCTACGACACCTCGGCCAACGTCGCCGCCGCGTTGATCTTCGACAATCTCGCCACCCTGGGCGACGACGGCAAGGCCAAGCCCAAGCTCGCCGAGTCGTGGACCCACTCCGACGATTACAAGACCTGGACTTTCAAGCTGCGGCCCAACGTGAAATTCCAGGACGGCACGCCGTTCAACGCCCAGGCGGTGGCGTGGAACTACGCCCGCCAGAAGGATCCGAAGAACAACTGCCGCTGCGCCTTCTACGTCGCCAACTTCCTCAGCGTCGAGGCCAAGGACGACCTCACCGTCGTCTACAATCTGAAGGATCCGGCAGTCGACCTGCCGGCACTGCTGACGCGGCCCGACCAGAACAGCTCGATGCAGTCGCCGACGGCGGTCCAGGCCAAGGGCGACGACTACAACCGCAACCCCGTCGGCACCGGCCCGTTCATGGTCAAGTCGTGGACCGCCGGCGACCGCATGGTGCTGGAGCGCAATCCCAACTACTGGAACAAGGACGCCATCAAGCTCGACCGCATCGTGCTGCGCCCGCTGCCCGACTCGCAGTCGCGCTTCGCCAGCCTGCAGTCGGGCGAAACCGACGTGGTGTGGGCCGACGAGTACGAGGCCGACAACATCGCGCGCGCGCGCAAGAACAATGCGCTGAAGGTGCTCGAGTATACCGGCTCGGGCGCCGGCGTCGCC
>Ga0105240_10016129_pt1 | contig 10124 bp, 8 predicted proteins | sample KBSC54metaG_FD_80426 | JGI IMG/M metagenome (GOLD analysis project Ga0105240, IMG submission 80426) | Corn rhizosphere microbial communities from Kellogg Biological Station, Michigan, USA - KBS C5-4 metaG | ecosystem: Host-associated > Plants > Roots > Rhizosphere > Soil | place: Michigan, USA... | reverse complement strand
TCGCAAACCATCGCGTTCAATCTTGTTCCTCAAGCCGCCAAGCTTGAGTCGAAAGCAGCTCCCGCTGTGCCCGAGGTGACGCCGGTTAAGTCTCCCGTGGCCGCGCCGACTCCTGCCAAGGCGGATTCAACGGAACAGGACTGGGAACTTTCGCACACCGCATCCGACCCCGCCCAAGTTCAGGCTTATCTCGATAAATATCCGAATAGCCGCCACACCGGTGAGGCCCAGGCACGAATCGAGAGTCTCAGTTGGCAACGCGTGGATCAGTATAATCCACAGTCTCTTCGTGACTATCTAGGTCGTTTCCGGGGTGGGGCGCATGAGAATGAAGCCAGGCTGCGAATTACCGAGCTGGCTTGGGCCGGAACCAATCAGAAGGATGAACAGTCTCTCCGCGCCTTTATTCAGCAAAATCCTGATAGCCCGCGGCGTACACAGGCGCAGAGCCTAATCGACGAGCTAGTGAAGCAGCAGCGTGCCAAGGATGAGGACGCCAAGAAACAACTCCTGGATGGCCAGCGCGCACAAGTTTTGGCTGTGTTGAGCCGCTTCAACGATGCCTTCGCAACCGGCAAGCGGGATCAACAGAGACAGCGGGAGCTGAAAGCAGTTTGGCCCGACGTGCCGAAGAGCATCTTAGACGCGGCGACCACTTCGCATACGAAACTTGTCCTGGATGCGCCGCAAATCGACAATATCACGAGCGATACCGCTAGCCTGATCTGTAACCTCACCGCCGAAGGTCCGCAATCCCGTGCTCCGCAGCGGGTGAAAATCACGCTTCAGAAGCGAAGCAATGACTGGACCATCCGATCGGTGAACGCCAACTAGTTTTAGAAGCTGTATCCGAGCCCGTACAAGGGAGTGAATCGGGCTGTTAAGCCGTTACTATCGAAACGCGTCAATGCGTTGAACGTAAAGACAAGGTTCCCTGCTAGGCGGGCTTTGTAGCCGAACGCGCCGCTATATTGCGAGTAGGACGTGGTTCCGGAGGCTCCCGTCAGACCGGTAGCTGTTACGGCCGAGCAGGACGAACCGTTGCAGGGCGTGAAGCCTTGTGCGGAGGAGCTAGTCAGGTTCGGTGCGCCGTGGACCCACCCGACTTGATTCCCCAAAATGTCGACGATAAGTGTGTTGCGGCGTCCAAAGGCAACTTCGGAACCGAGAGCCCATGAGAAAACGTCGGGAAGATAGTCTTTGGTTGCCGTAAGCGGCGCCCCGCTATAAGTAATAATCCCGCTGCCGTCGGTCAATGTCGTGTGCAAGGTGTCGTTTGGCTGCAACTGGCCGCCCAGCACGCTCTTTCCGCTGAATTGCCACCCCACGTTGACGTGGGGGGCGAAAACTATACCGTGCGCAGCTCCCGTATAGAGCGATACTGCCACGAACGGTTTGAATGAAGTGGTGCCCGTGCCGAGATAATTTTCCGCATCTCCAGTTGCGAACCGCAGGTCCCCCCCCACTGCTACCGCCGCATGCGAGTTATGCACTACGGTGCCTTTGACGCGGAGAAGCAGGTCGCCGAAACCGGATTTACCGGAATTTGCCTGTCCGATGGTTCCTGGCAGCGTGAAGTTAATTCCGGAATTCACGAAGTACCCGGGGTTGAAAGTGCCCGCGCACCAGCAATTGGGATTGGGATTATTGGTTCCGTCTCCGCCCAGTCCTGTGCCCGCGTACAGGATTCCGTTGTAGGTTCTGGCGGCGACGGCGGCATGGACCAACGGAAGACCCACCGAAATATCCAATCGGTCCGTAGCTCCGTAGGTGACGAATGCGATGTTTTGCGAAAGACGAACATCCATTCCCACATCGAACGTAGCAGGATAGGACGTCAGACGGGTCGCGCCATTCAATATGCCCGAAGCGCCGCCTCCCTGATAGAGCACCTGCAGGGAATTAAGAGATTGTCCGTTCAATTTTGTGAAGTGGAAATCCTCGTGGGAGACGCCGATGTACCACTTACGTTTGCCGATGGTTTCGCCGCGTTCCGTAAAGACTGGTCCCAGCGTGCTGCAGGCGGGCAAATCCACCCCGGTGAGCGGATCTTTTCGGAAGATCACCCCAGAGGCCGGAGATGCCAGAGGGATCAGGCCAAGAGCCGTCGCGACGCTGGAGTTAATGGCGTTATTAACTCTGACCAGAGACGCATTTACCTGAAAATTCGTGGGCGTAAAATTCGTAGACGTTCCGGTTACCAGCGCAGAAAGCTGTGTCGTGTTGCCATTGGCGCCGAAAGCGTAAACGTTAGGGACCGCTTGCTGTAATACGCCGATCGCGACTGGGGCGCCTGTGCTATTCGCTTTGTATACGGTCTGGTTGAACACCGAAGACCATGAAAGCACGTTAAAGTTGTTCGGTGCGGGTTGGGATTGAGCATACACCAGGGTCATGGCGATTGCCGAAAGCAAAGCCAGTTTAGCCGCTCGCATCATATAAGATCTCTCTTCCTCCTGAGACTCTCTCGTTCAAGCCGGGTGTTGGATCCCGAATTTCGGCAGGTTTGGACGCGCCGATCTTGACGTCATACCGGCTATACGACATCCCTTGCAGGGTTTCCAAATCGTGACTACTTGAAGGCCTGGTTCGTGATATAGTGTTGGGAATCGCAAGGCACCGGCCGCCGCCTTCCAGACAGTATGGCAGGGGTGCTGCTGACTTGCAAGAAGGAGGACCGTAGTATGGCCGGCAAGGATAGCCTGCAAAAGAAGCTCACTCGGGTGCGTCCGCCGCGGGTCCACATCACTTATGATGTCGAGACCGGCGACGCGATCGAAAAGCGGGATATTCCTTTTGTCGTGGGCGTGATGGCCGATCTATCCGGACAACCGGAGCAGCCGCTACCGGCACTTAAGGATCGTAATTTCATTGCCATCGACAAGGATACTTTTGACCCGGTTCTGAATAGAATCAGTCCGCGCCTCGCGTTCAAGGTCGACAACAAGCTGAGTGAAGACGATAACCGGCTGGGGATCGAGCTCCGGTTCAATTCCATGGCGGATTTCGAGCCGGCAGCAGTGGCAAAGCAAATCCCTGCTTTGAGAAAACTACTGGAGTTGCGCAGCGCCCTTCATAATCTGCAATCGAGTTTAATCGGGAATGACAAACTGGAAACGATTCTCCAGGAAGTCCTGACCAACCAAGAGGCGCTTCAGCGCATTGGGGCTGAGGCGGGCAACCAATCCGCCGCGGAAGCCCCTAAGGAGAAATAGTATGGCGGCCGAACGGTCTACAGCGAAAGCCGGTTCCATCCTACAAACCACCCCCGAGGCGAGTTTGCTGGACGCCATCGTAACAGAAGGGCGTTTGGGCCAGACCCGCGAAGAGCAGTCCAAGAACAAGGGCTACCTTAAGGAACTCGCCGATCAGGTTCTGGAAGGGCAGATCAAAGTTGACGCCGACACCGATAGGATGCTGGGTGAACGGGTCAAAGAAATCGATGAATTGATCTCGGCGCAGTTGAACGAAGTGATGCATTCGCCGGAGTTCCAGAAGCTGGAAGGCGCCTGGCGAGGTCTCCAGTACCTGGTTTCCAATACGGACACTTCATCGATGTTGAAGATCAAGGTGCTGAATGTCAGCAAGAAGGACATTCTCAAGGACTTCACCAAGCAGAACGACTGGGAAGCCGCCACTATCTTCAAAAAGATTTACGAAGAGGGATACGGCACGCTGGGCGGCGAACCGTTCGGATGCCTGGTGGGCGATTACGAGATCACGCGGCATCCGGAGGACATTCAGCTCCTCACCAATATGTCCAACGTCGCCTCGGTGGCCCACGCGCCGTTCCTGTCGGCCGCCAGTCCGGCCTTGTTTAACTGGGAAAGCTTTACGGAGCTTGCCGGTCCCCGCGACGTCGAGAAGATCTTTGACAACGACGCTTACGTGGCATGGAGGGATTTCCGAAAGAGTGATGACGCCAAATATGTCGGGCTGTGCCTGCCGCACGTCCTGATGCGTTTGCCCTACGGCAAGGATACGTCGCCGGTGGAAGAGTTCGAATACGAAGAGCAAGTGGATGGTCGGGATCACAAGAAGTATCTGTGGGGAAACGCGGCTTACGCGCTGGCAACCCGCATCACAGATGCGTTTGCCAAACACGAGTGGTGTGCGGCGATCCGCGGCGTGGAGGGCGGGGGACTGGTGGAAGGATTACCGGCCCACACGTTCCAAACCGACGACGGCGACTACACGGTGAAATGTCCCACTGAGATCGCCATCACGGACCGTCGCGAGAATGAGCTCTCGAAGCTGGGGTTCATCCCGCTGAGCTATTACAAGGGCAGCACCAATGCGGTGTTCATGGCGACTCAGTCTGTAAACCAGCCCACTAAATACCTGGATGCCGACGCTAACGCCAACGCCCGGCTATCTTCGCAATTACAATACACGTTCGCCATCGCCCGCTTCGCTCACTTCTTGAAGGCGATTATGCGGGATAAGGTGGGAAGCTTCATGAGCCGGGAGCAATGTCAGAAGTTCCTGAATCAGTGGATTCAGAACTATGTGTTGCTGGACGATTTCGCTTCTCAGGACGCTAAGTCCAAGTTCCCTCTGCGGGATGCACAGATAGAAGTTACCGAAGACCCGTCCAAGCCAGGCGTTTATAAGGCGGTTGCACGCTTGCGGCCGCATTTCCAACTGGACGAAATCACCATCTCTCTGCGTCTGGTGGCCCGCCTGCCTGCTCCGAAAGGATAACCGTCACCGGACGTGGGCGCGTGCGGGCGCTGAACGTTCGAGTTGCGGCCGTGTCGGGCTAGGATCCCTGCAAGGCACTGGGCCGCACAAGGTCTCGACTTTTCACTTTAGGAGGATTCAAAAATGTTCGACTGTTTCTTGCAAATTGACGGCATACCGGGGGAGTCGACCGATGATAAACACAAAGACTGGATCGAGCTTCTGAGCTATGACCACAAGGTCGTGCAACCCACCTCTGCAACCCGGAGTTCAGCGGGTGGCGGATCCACCGGCCGATCGCAGCACCACGATTACGTGATCACAAAGTATGTTGATAAAGCTTCGCCCAAGCTTTTCGAGGCGGTAGCCAGCGGCAAGCATTTCAGCAAGGCCAAAATCGAAATATGCCGCGCAGGCGGCAGCCAAGTCAAGTTCATGGAAATCACGTTGGAAGAAGTCATCATCTCCAGAGTTCAGCAGGAATCGTTTAGTGCGGAAACCGCCGCCAACATTCCCAAGGAGAAAATTATCGAAAATTTCCCCACCGAATCTGTGAGCCTCAACTACGGAAAGATTGAGTGGGTTTATACCCAGCAAAAGCGAAAAGACGGTTCGGGCGGCGGAAATGTGACTGCGAAGTACGATGTGACAGCCGGTAAGGCGTAATTGATAAAGAGATTCTCACGGTTAGGAGGATTCAAAAATGGCAGCTGACATGTTTTTGCAACTTGACGGAGTCCCGGGCGAGTCACTCGACGATAAACACAAAGATTGGATTGAGGTCTTATCGTACAGCCACGAAGTGACTCAGCCTACGTCGACAACCAGGAGTTCAGCAGGTGGGGGATCCACAGGAAGATCCGAGCACGGAGATTTCCAGCTCACGAAATATATTGACAAGGCATCCCCGAAGCTGATGGAGCTGTGCGCGACCGGCAAACACATCAGCAAGGCCAAGATTGAAATGTGCCGCGCAGGTGGAAGCCAGTTGCCCTACATGGTCGTCAATATGGAGGAAATCATAATCTCCAGCGTCCAGCACGGGTCAGACTCGGGGAAAGATTTGCCAACGGAAGGCCTGACCCTCAACTACGGAAAGATTGAATGGACCTATACCCAGCAAAAGCGCAAAGACGGTTCCGGTGGGGGGAATGTGACCGCGAAGTACGATGTGACGGCCGGTAAGGCCTAACCATTCGCCCTCGAGATGCCGAACCGCGTTTACCTGAGCGAGGCGCTGCTGCAGCCCGTTGGGCCCGAACAGCTCGGAGGTCGGGACCTCCGGTTCGAGCCAATCTTCAGCGAGATCCTTGAGGCTCGCCGCTCCGACGACGTCACTGGAAAGCTGCCGCAATGGGACGTGGTCGCCGAGCTTTCGCTAGAAGCTTTAAAAACCAGCAAGGACATCCGGCTGTGCTGCTTTCTGACTGAAGCCGGCATTTTCCTGGACGGCTTTCCTGGTTTGCGGGATTGTCTTCGCCTGGCGCGGGAGATCGTTACGCGATTTTGGGATCAGGGATTGCTGCCGCTGATTGAGGACGGCGACCTGGACTACCGCTCTGGATCGCTGGCGTGGTTTAACGATCGGATGGCGGACGCAGTCCGGCTGATTCCTATCACCTCGCGCTCGGGAGGCGGAGAAAACTACAGTTTTTCGCGCTTCCTGCAAGCCCAGCGAATCGGCTCAGAAGATAGCATTCAAAAGATGGCGCCCGACAAACGGGAAACCGTCAGCAGTCTGCGAAGTCAGGGCTGGATTACGCTGGACGCTTTCGAAAGCGCCATGAAAAGTACGCGCCGAAAGCATTTTGAAGCAATTTTCCAAACTTTCAACGAGGCCCGACAGCAGTTCCTGGATCTTGAGAAGGTGATCGATGAGAAATGCGGCCAGGCATCCCCCAGCTTCAAAGAGGCCCGCGAAACTTTCAGCGATATGCTCCTGCTGTTGCAGTCCACGCTGAAGAAAAAGGTCGAAGAGGAGCCTGACGCCGTCGCGGGAGCTGGACCCGCGGCGGCCGATGATGGACCACAGGCAGCTACCAGCATGGCGGGTTTCTGGACCGCCGGAATGCCTGCGGAATCCGGCTCGTGGCAGCAGGCCGAAGCATTAGTCCGAGCCGGAAGCGTTGATCAGGGGCTGCAAAAGATGGCGGCCTTGGCGGCGCTCGAAACCTCCGTACGGGGCCGCTTTCTGCGCAAGTTGATGCTGGTGGATGTTTGCCGCAACGCCGGCAGGGATCGGCTGGCCAAGACAATTCTGGAAGAGTTGAACGAACAGATTAAAGATTACAGGCTCGACCAATGGGAAAGCACCGCGCTGGTAGGCGCCGTCTGGTCCAGATTGTACCGCCTCTATAAGAAAGGCGAATCCAACAATGAGCAGGAGCAGGCTGTGATTCTTTACAATCAGATCTGTCGGCTGGATCCCTGGCAGGCCTACATTGACTGCGAGGACTAAAACTGGAAATGGCAGCACCGCCCGCGAAGTCCATGGTCATCGCTTCTCTGTTCGATCGTTTGACGGACGCTGAGCCCAGAAACACGCGCGAGGTTCTCCCTCCAGAACGCGACCAGCGGGAAGCGTACAAAGCAAGCGTGGCGCGTGACCTGACGCATCTCCTGAATACTCGCCGCAGCGAAGCGGATATCCCGGAGGAGTTTGAGAATACTCGCGAGTCCCTGGCTGCTTATGGCGTGCAGGATTTTACGATGGCTCCCATGGATCGGGAGGCCATCCGGCGAGCCGTGGAGCGAACAGTACGGCGGTTCGAGCCCCGTCTGGCCCGGGTGCAGGTGAGTGAAATCGAAGGCGGCGATCTTACGTTTTCGTTTCGGATCTCCGGCATGCTGCGGGTGGATATCGGCGCAGAACCAGTAGTTTACGACGCTGATCTGCCCACCGCATCGCGCCAGTTCCAGGTGAAGCCAGGACGATGAGCGATGAACTTTATCAATACTATGAGCAGGAGCTCACATTCTTTCGGCAGATGGCCGGAGAGTTTGCGCAGAAGTATCCCAAAGTCGCAGGCCGACTTCAGCTCGACGAAACCCGGGAGAGCTCCGATCCGCACGTCGAACGGCTGATCGACGCTTTCGCTCTGCTCTCGGCGCGTGTCAGGCGAAAGATTGACGACGAGTTCCCCGAGGTTGTTGAATCGTTGCTGCACCTGCTCTATCCGCACTACCTGCGGCCATTGCCGCCGATGGCGGTGGCGCAATTCCGCTTCGATCCGCAACAGACTGCGCTCACCGAGCCGGCCGCAGTTCCCGCGGGAACAGCGCTCACTTCACAAGCAGCGGGGGGACAGGATTGTTCGTTCCGGACCGCCTATCCGGTCACGTTGTGGCCTATCAAGGTGACGGGCGCTTCCCTTGTTTCTGTCGCTGCCGCGCAGGCGACCGGCGTTCCACAGGAAGCGTCTTTCGTGCTCCGCGTCCAGTTGGAAATGCTCGGGAATCTGCCCTCGGCGGCCCTCAAAGCTCCCTATCTTCGATTCTTTCTGAACGGAGACGGTACGCCGATCCACCTGCTGTATGAGTTATTGTTCGCCCACGCAGTGCGGGTGCAACTGCGTCCCCGCGGCCCAGGCCGTAACATCGATCCGATCGTGCTGGGCGCCGATAGTATCCGTCCGGTCGGTTTCGAAAGGAATGAAGGACTTCTCAATTATTCCGAGCAAAGTTTCCTAGGCTACCGGCTGCTCCAAGAGTATTTTTACTTCCCGCAGAAGTTCATGTTTTTTGATCTGGCGGGATTGGATTCCGTGCCCTTGGATACGCTCGGCAAATCGTTCGATCTGCTGATTTTCTTCCGCGATTCCGAATTGCGGGACCAGATTCCCTCTATTGCCCAGACCGTGAATGCGGATACTATTCAGCTTGGCTGCACGCCCATCGTAAATCTATTTGAGCGGTCCGCTGAAACGATCCGAATATCCCATGCGGTCACAGAGTACCGCGTAGTTCCGGATCGGCACCGGCAGAGCTCGATGGAAGTATATTCAGTGGACCGTGTGGCATCCACTACGTCGTACGAGGAAGAACCGCAGATTTACGAACCGTTTTATTCATTCCGGCACGCCTATCAGGACCAGCAGGCGCGGTGTTTCTGGCATGCGCATCGCCGGCCATCTTTGCGCAAAGACGACGAGGGGACCGAGGTCTATCTTTCGCTTGTAGGGCTGGATTTCAAACCGGCCGATCCGCCCGCAGAGCTGTTGACGCCGCGCGTGACCTGTACCAACCGGGACTACGATTCCCGGCTCATGTGGCGAAAAGAATGGCGCGAGCTGGAGGGCGAGGGCTTGCCGCTGGTACAAGCCCGCTGCATCGTTCCACCCACGAAGACAGTTCGTCCTCCCTTGCGCGGAAGCCTTCAGTGGCGGCTCATCTCGCATCTATCCCTGAATCATCTGTCGATCGTGCAAGCCGGCGGCCGCGAAGCTTTGCAGGAGATCTTGCGCTTATACACATTCACCGAGGACGAAGATGTGCGGCGGCGGATCGCCGGCATCGCCAGCCTGAAGAGCCAATCCGCGGTGAGCCGCGTGCTCTTCGATTCAGGTGTGGCGTTCTGCAGAGGACTGGAGGTCGATCTTGAATTCGATGAAGACCAGTTCGCGGGATCTGGGGTGTATCTGTTCGCGTCTGTTTTGGAAAGCTTCTTGGGACTCTATAGCTCCATCAATTCATTTAGTCGTTTGACTGCGCGCACGCGTCAACGGAAAGGGATCTTGAAGCGCTGGCCTGCTCGGGTAGGGGAGCAGAAGGTCCTATGAGCGATCCCTCGCTTCCTTTAGAGGAGCAGCTTTTCGAGAGCCCTTTCGAATACGACTTTTTTCAAGCCGTCAGGCTGCTTCATTTAATATTAGATGACCGGCCCGGCGTGGGACGAATCGCGCAGCCGAACGATGAGCCCGTCCGTTTCAAGGTGCGCCAGAGCCTGGCCTTTCCGCCGAGCTCTATATATTCCCTGTCCGCCGAAGCGGATCCTCCCCGGATGACCGTTGCATTTATGGGATTGACCGGCTTTCAGGGAGTCCTTCCGCATCACTACACGGAGCACATTCTGGCGCGCGCCGAGGCCAAGGATTTGGCGATGGCGGAGTTTCTGGATCTGTTCAATCACCGGATCCTTTCGTTGTTTTACCGGGCTTGGGAGAAGCATCAATTTCCAGTGCGGTTCCAGGCCGCGGCGGCCAAGCAGGAGATCGATGTCTTTACCCAATATCTGCTCGATTGGATCGGCATCGGTACGTCAAAGCTTCAGGGCCGGCTGGCGGTTCCGGATCGCGCGCTATTACGGTACGCCGGTCTACTCGGACAAATGCCGCGCTCGGCCATTGCGCTGGAAGCAATCGTGCGGGATTACTTCGATGTGGAGGTTCAGATCCAGCAGTTTCTCGGAGCCTGGTATTCGCTGAACGAGGAAGATCAGTGCG